>OGCI01001907.1_pt1 | contig 15568 bp, 16 predicted proteins | sample 1570021 | NCBI WGS metagenome assembly OGCI01 (sample SAMN06264664, study PRJEB24512) | hot springs metagenome | isolation source: Hot spring water | place: South Africa: Tshipise | collected 2015-06-21 | reverse complement strand
CATGTGTGGACACGGTGAGCATTCTTGGGCAAAATGTCAAGCCACGAAAGAGGCTCTAAGAGCACTTGGGCAAGGATGCCCAAGCCACGAGCGGGCGAGACGCCCGCGCTCCCTGTGATTTTTCAAACACCCTCTGGGGCGATTGACTTGAAGCGGAGTTCACTACTCAGGGCTACCGCCCGCGTCTGAGAGTAGGTTTGAAGACGGAACTGGTATAATCCTCGCACTTGGGAAAGCGTTCATCCAGACTTATATCACCCCGCTCCTCAAGGTCCGCATGGGGACACACATAGGAGGGGTGAAAAGGTAAATGGCGTATCTACCCAGATGGAAGGAAAGAATTCGTCAACCGCGCCGGTTCCTTCGACACAGATGATAGGGGGCACTTGATGCAGATGGAAACCTGTGTGCTAGACCTGTTTCGCACTGTGGAGTTTCTCCAAGAAGTGCTTGCAGACCAGCGAACGCTTGCCCGACTTCTGCTGCCTCGGATTGACTGGGCGAAGGGACACTTCTTCACCTTTCTCCCAGCAGGGCTCTCCGACGAGAGAGTCCACCGCTTCCAAGTGGGGGACATCGTGCCCCCCGTTGCTGTCATCTACCACGCTGGGCAAGTCTCCAAGGAGCTTATCGCTCCGTGTCTTAACGATGAGTTTGCCAGCTATCTTCATGAGCAAATGCAAAGATATTCCGATGCGCTCCTGATTTTGGACACCTTTTATTACCCTGAAGAAGCAGAAGATGGATTAGGAGAGGACGTCGGCATTGCTGTTTACAATCGGGAGGTATATTACTATCTGTTTGGACACCCTACGGTGGAGCAGGTTGAGCGGACGGTTTCGCATGCATACATGTATCCCTCCTGGTTTGGTATTCTGGCTGGAGGGATGGTTGAGCCGAAGTGGGGAGAGTTGCGGATTAGGCTAGATCTGGGAGATATAGAGCGGATACTGAGCCGTGTGCAGTTATTTTTCATCAGTGCGTATGATGAAGAAGGTTATGTGTTCTGGGAGCCTAAGCAAGAGAGATAGTTTTTGGGGTAGGTAAGTTTCGGCTTGAGGGGAGTTGACGAAACGGCTTGAGGCGCCCAAACCACTATGGACGCCTTCAGTTCTCACTTGGCGTGAGGGGGGCGCGTAGGAAATCCGATGTGTTAGCGTATGAGCCTTAGTAGTTCTGAGTTGACCGAGCCTTTCGGGGTTCTACGCTTGAGCGCGCGGGGGCAGGAGGTTCTCCTTCTGCCCCTTCACGCTTTTTTCGCCTCTGCTCTGCTTGTGCCCTGAGTAGGGTCTAATCACGCGCTGGTTCGGATTGAAACACATGAATGTTTCCGAGTTTCGGGTCGTAATGTACCTTCAGGCGGGTTCCCAGATGCTCGTTCAGCAGGTTCACCCACGCTCGCAAGGGGACCCACAGCTTTCCTCTGGAGTAACGCACTGGAGCGGGCAGTTTCACTTTCTTGCCGTTCACCGTCACGCTGGACTGCCCCGCAACAATCTCCACCTTCACCCCCCGATTGTTGACGAGAGTGGCGCGTGGTGTTCGGCTGTCTCGGACAAGCACCCACCGTGGCTTGCTCGGCTCGCCCTGTGGCTCATCCACAGTTTCAGCAAGCGCTTCCCTTACTAAGTACTTATTCGCATCATATAAAACTATACCTAAGTAATCGCTCAGGTCTTCAATCAGGTCTTTAAGAGCTACATAAGCATGGGGTGTACCGAAGCGCGTTATTCGAGATGATTGGCTGTAGCGACTGTCTCCAAAGAGAACCATCGGCTCGAAAATCTCAGGCGAACCTACGACCAAGTACAGATTCTGGCGGTAGGGCTGAAGCCTTCCAAGATAGACACGCTGCCGTTGCGAAGTGCCTGCAAATCGTAGGGTCGGACTCGCTCGTAAACGAAACGCCTCAGGAATACGAACGGTCAACTCAATCGGGCCGAAGGATGCCCAAGATTCCCTGATCTTGAGAATGTAAGCAAAATGGAATCCTGGGACTACGAAGCCTTCCTCCGCGCCGTAGTTATACTCTACTCCTGCAGGCTGGCGATAGCTCACTGTTAGTTGATGTCGCCCCAGAGGTTCCGCTTGGATTTCAAACAGGAGAACGCTCAGGTTCCATCGCACTGGTTCCCCGAAAGACTGCTCTCCCCGATTGAACACACGCCCCGATGCTGGAGCGAGAAACCACTCGTGGGGTGCCCACTCCGCCAACAGGGGCGGCTGATAACCCCCATAAACCCTTACGATGTCAAACAGGCTCCATATGGAGTTGCGTAGTCCCTTCAAATCTAAGTAAGCTTCCAAAAGTTCTGAATCTCGTAAAGGGGTACATCCCTGCCTTGAAGGGCAATCTCCTGTTCTATCTTGGACTGGTCAATCTCGAGTCGACCTGCCTTTTCTAAGATGTAAATCTCTTCTTCCTCAATCTCCGTTATCCATTCGGGATTTGCCTTGAGCCGCTTCCACGCTTGTTCCAGAAAGGTTCGCAAGGTCTTGCGCTTCGCCAAAATTTGGGTCAGCACCTTGTGCATCTGGGGGCGGTGCAGTTCTAAGAACTCGCTTGCCTCCATCAGTTGCCACTCTACAAGTTTGTTGTCTAATCGCACCGGGGAGTTGCGCGGAATGGCGATACCCGGAATGGGAAAGGCAATCTTCAAGGTCTGTCGCTGGTTCGTCGGGTTGTGTAGCCAGTAGGTCGCCTGAACTTGATATTCCAAATCGTACGGCATCGGAGAACGAGTCTCGTAGCGGGCGACCGTGATGTCTAACTGCTCGCGCTCCACGTGAACGGGAGTACGCTGGAGGGGCAGTACTACACCCGTGCGGGGGGCGCGGAGTGCGGTGAAGGTTTCTCCGTTGCTCCACCCCAAGAGGGGGGGGTGAGTTGCCCTATCAACAGAAGCGCAACAAGCGCAGTAGTGCGTCTCATCGTTCCATCCTCCTACTTGACACCTGTTGGGTCATCCTGCCCATCCTCGTGCGAGGCGAGTGGGTCAGACAACGGGTAATCCACGATTCAAGACGATTAGGTTGGAATTTCATTACAGCGATACTCAGGCTCCGACTGGTAGGAACTTCTGAACGACACGGGCAGTAGACGGGTCTGCAGGTTTAGCCTGTGGTGTATAATAGAGAGTGGGAACACTCCCTTTTTGCCCCGATTCGCACGGGACATTACACAGGAGGCGATTCTATGCGAGTGGGAATTCTGACTGGAGGGGGCGATTGCCCCGGACTGAATCCCGCGATTCGGGGCGCGACGTTGCGCCTGATTCGAGACGGGCACATCCCCATCGGCATCCTTCAAGGGTGGAAGGGGCTGGTGCAGGGGCTGACCGTCCCGCTCAGTGAAGAGCGTGTGGATGAGATTATCCGCGAAGGTGGCACCATCTTGGGCACTTCGCGCACCAACCCCTTTAAAAACGAGCAAGACTTACAACGGCTGTTGGACAACTATCATGCGCTCGGCTTCGATGCGCTGATTGCCATCGGTGGGGAAGACACACTGGGCGTGGGCGCACGGCTCTATGCCGAGCATCACCTGCCTGTGGTCGGCGTGCCGAAAACGATGGACAACGACCTGGGTGGCACCGACTTCACTTTCGGCTTCGATAGTGCGGTCTCGGTGGCGGTGGAGGCGTTAGACCGCCTGCGCGATACCGCCAAGTCGCACGCCCGCATTATCGTGTTGGAGGTGATGGGACGCCACGCCGGCTGGGTCGCCCTCTACGCAGGCATTGGGGGCGGCGCCGACTGGATTCTCATCCCCGAAATCCCTGTGGACCTCAACGCCATGTGCCACTACCTCCAGCAGGTGTATCACGGGGGCAAGCACTACGGCTTGGTGGTCGTCTCGGAAGGCGTGGAACTGCCGTTTGCACAGACCGACCAACCCATCGTGTTGGACGATTTTGGGCATGTGGTGCTGAAAGAGCGCGCCGTCGGCTCGCGAGTCGCCCGCTACATCGAAGAGATAACGGGCATAGAGACCCGCGATGCAGTGATAGGACATATCCAGCGGGGCGGACCGCCCACCGTGTTTGACCGCGTGTTGGCGACCCGACTGGGCTTGAAAGCGGCAGAGCTGGTCAGTATGGAGCAGTTCGGCTCTATGACGGCGCTCCACGGGGTTGAAGTGGTGGCGGTGCCCCTCACGGAAGCGGTGCGCAACCTCAAGTTGGTGCCTTACGATCTGTACGAGGAGGCGCGCCAAATCTTTCAGCGTCTGGTCCTACAGCCACAGCGAAGCGGCGCGGTCTAACGATATTCCCCACAACTGCGTACGCGTGCGCATCACTTTGCACAGCGCTTCCACAACTTCGGGGTGGAAGCGCTCTCCTGCGTCCGCTTTCAACACGCCGAGTGCATCTTCCAAGCCGACCTCCTCGGCAAGGCGCAGGAACTCTTCTAATGCCGAGATAATCAGAGCGCTAATCGGGGCATTGGGAGCGTCTGCATAGTCCGCGTGATGATTGCGCACGATGGGAGCGACACCGCTCAGCCCCGGAATCTGTTCCGCGATGGCAGCACCCATTTCAAGATGGCGCTCAAGCACCATCTGCTCGGTTAAGGTGCGTTCACGGGCGTTGAGTACGGCGTAGGGGATGCCCACCATCCCGATGTCGCGCAGGTAAATCGCTAACTCCAGTCGGCGCCGCTCGTGGAGAGAGAGTCCCATCTCCAAGGCGATATGAGATGCGAGGGCGACCATCGGTTCGGGTTTGCCGTAGCGTCCATTGGTGCGTAGAACCACAATTTGAGCAAAGGCTTTCAGTCCTGCACAGCGCCAGCGGTGGAGCTGAGCAGGGAGATAGATGAACGCATAGTACCCCAGTACTGCCAGCGAGACACCCGAAACGCCCAATGCCCACCACAGCCCACTCATGCGAACGCCTCCGCAGGGGGCGGGGTTTGTTTTTGGCTTTCTTGTACCACTTCTTTGAACACTTGAACCACTTGAGCATCGAACTGGGCGCCCGCACTGCGCTCCAGCTCTGCCAGCGCCTCTTCCAGCGAGAGGCTTCGGCGGTACTGACGTTGTTGACTGGGCGCCTCGCCACCAATCATCGCATCAAAGGCGTCCACGACCGCGATAATTCGTGCCTCCAGCGGAATTTGTCCTCCCTGAAGCCCGTAGGGATAGCCGTTGCCATCGGGGCGCTCATGATGGTAGGCAATCCAGGACACAATCGGCTTGAGAAACGGGGTACCGCTCAGAATCTCTGCACCCAACTGGGGGTGGCGTTTGATCATTTGCCACTCTTCGGGGGTGAGCCGTCCGGGCTTGTTGAGGATACGCTCGTCTAACACCGTTTTGCCGATGTCGTGCAAGAGCGCCGCCTCGTAGACCAGGTCGCACCGTTCTGGAGGCAGGTTCATTCGTTCGGCGACACGGCGGGCCCACTGCGCTACTCTTAGCAGGTGTCCTCCAGTATAGGGGTGAGCACGCATAATCAAGAACCCCAAGCTCCGAATGGTCTGGTGGTAAAGCTCCTGTTGGCGTGTCCAAAGCAGAAAGGCTTGACGCACTGCCAGATAGGGCGCCAAGATGACCACTAACCCTGCCACGCCCAACGCGCTGAGCATCACTGTCACCAGGATAGAGAGCGGCAACAAGGTGAGCATTTCACGGGGCAGACTACTCAGCGAATGGGTCAGCACCCAGCGTGGGCGCCGGTTGTCCACCAGCGCAACGGTCAGCCCCACCAGCAGGCTATTGATGGCGTTGTAAGCTAACAAGGCAAAAAATACCGCCGATAGAAGGTTGAGGGGCTGGTTCAAGCTGACTGTCGGAGCGACTTGCGAAGCGACCCAGCCCGCCCCGAAAGCGCTCCACACACTCTGAGCCGTGTTGAGCCACACCCAACGCCAATGAGAACCTTTGAGGTTCGCTGTGATCACGCCCGCTCCGAGGGTGGCTAAGGCATCCAACCACACTCCGATATGCCAGCCATAAAGCACAATCACCGCAACGACGATCGGCGTGCTGACACTCAGCCAGAGACCACTGATAGCGTGGCTCGCTTGGTAAGGGTAGCGCAATAACAGCAGTTCGGTCAGCAGAGCCACCATGCCCAAGATGAAGAGGGTGCTGAAATGGGCACGCCAGTCACTCTGCAGGCTGGAGAAGACCAGCAGAGCGACGGCTCCCAGGCTCGTTAGCCAAAACCACAGATAGAATCTCCGCTTGTACATTGCTATGTTGAGTTGAGCAAGGCAAGCACTTCAATCGCTTTTACCCGTTAGGGTAGATGATGCACCTGCACCGGTGTGCGCTCAAGGGGGTCCGCCCACCGAGGTGGATAGTAGACCTTCTTGGCGCTGGCGACCGACATCATCGCCACGACCATTGCCATTAGAATGAGCCACCGTTTCATCTGCTGTTCCTCCTATTATAGAAGTTCAGCCGCTCGGTAGCCGCTCCGCTCTGCTTGCCTTGCTCAGGGGCATACCAACGGGGAGTATGCCCTCATCTAAATCGCTCGTTCTCGGGAGGTGGAAACCTCCTCGCTCGTTGTTTGTATCGCCGCTGTGTCGGATAGGCTCTCGGTGTCGCTGGGGAATGCGTGGATGCGCCGATTGACCGCATCCAGCGTTGCCAAGCCGACAGCACGCAGGGGGTCTTGACGCACCAGCGCGCTTCCCAGAAGCAGGTCTTCTCCTTGGTCGCGTACGGCGCTGACCAGCACAGCGACCATCGGGTAGCCTCCAATCGTCAGGCTGGTGTTCAGCTCTTCCAGCCCGAATCGTTCCACCAGACCGTGCGCCGCTTCGATGGCGCGCAGGGTGGCTAAGGCAACAAGTCGGGGGAGTTGAGTACTGGCGCGCACGCCCGAAGCCGTGCCCCGAAAGAGGTGTCCGTTGCGCTCCAAGAGAACCGTCGCAATCGCTCGGGTGCCTTCGTGGCTAATCTGGACATCGCTCCAACGTAGGCGTGCGGACACCGCCGAGCGTATCCCGCTCTTCTGGGCAACGCTGATTTTACGATGGTCGATATGAATCCCGAAGTGTGCCATTAGGGCGGACTCGACATCGCGCACCACCTGTTTTGGGTTGCGGTCGCCCTCAACAAGCAGGTGGATTTCTTGAATCAGCCCAGCCTCGTCTGCCACGACACGTGCTCCGCACACTCCTTTGAGCTCGCGAAGAGCATGCTCAATCTGCGTCGTGCTCCAGCGTCGTTCCATCCTTACCTCCCTGTGCACACAAAAGTTCTTCGCCCACCCTCAAGAGCCACGACGCATCGCGACGGCTTTACTATACCACACTCACTTTAGGATTCCTGCCAGTTTCACGCCGAGAATTTGGCAATTTCGGGCAAATTCACTTCTGAAGAACCAGCTTTTACCCGAATGGTTCTGTTAACCCGTTCTTAACCAAAGGGCAGGGTATTCTTCAGTGGAGGTTGGCGATGAAAAGTTTGGTGACACGCAGAGAGGTTTTACAACTAGGATTGGCGGGCGCAGCGGGCTTGGCACTCAGCAAACTGGCGCCTGCCCAAACGACCAATCGTTCCAACGGGCGCGTGAAAAACATCATCTTCATGGTTTCTGACGGGATGAGTGCGGGGGTTCCTTCGCTTGCTGACGAGTTCTCTAAGATGGCACGCGGGAAGGGCGCTTTCTGGTACCAACTGCTTCAAGACCCCGACGCGACGCTCGGCTTTTTCGACACTGCGGCGCTCAACTCGTTGGTGACCGACTCGGCGTCGGCATCCAGCGCATGGGCAACAGGAAGCCGAGTGTTCAACGGCGCCATCAATGTGCTGCCAGACGGCACACGTTTGACCCCGATTGCTCAGATTGTCAAGCAAGCGGGCAAGAAGGTAGGGTTGGTGACGACCACGCGCATTACGCACGCGACACCTGCGGGATTCGCTTCTATCCAGCCCAAGCGCGACGACGAGGACGATATCGCGCCTCAATATCTGGATGTGGTGGATGTGTTGATGGGGGGTGGCTTGCGCCATTACGCACCTAACCAACGCCGAGACCAGCGCGACCTGATTGGCGAGTATCGCAACAAAGGCTACACCTACTGGGACAACCGCGACCAGGTCGTCAGCAATGCACGCCCCGAAAAGGTGCTGGGGTTGTTCTTCGGGAGCCATGTGCCCTACACGGTAGACCACATCAACTCGGAAGAGCTCAAACGCACCATGCCCACGCTCGCCGAGATGACGCGCAAAGCGCTGGAGATACTGGGCGATGCACCTAACGGTTTCCTGCTCCAGGTAGAGGGCGGGCGTGTAGACCACGCAGCGCATGCTAACGACGCTGCCGCCATCCTCTGGGACCAGTTGGCATTTGATGACGCCGTTGCGGTCGTCCACGAGTTCGCTTCCCGACGCGACGATACTTTAGTGATTATCACCAGCGACCACGGCAACGCCAACCCCGGACTGAACGGGATGGGAGGCGAGTATGAGGCTTCTAACAAAGCGTTAGAGCTCGTTGTCCAATCAAAGTGCTCCTACGAACTGCTCCCGACCCATCTGAGTAAGGCGACCAGCGCGGACGATGTGCGCGATATCCTCAAAGCCCAAATCGGGATTGAGGTCAGTAAGGAGGAGGCAGGCGCTTTGGCGAGCGCAGTGCGAGGGCAACTGCCAACCATCTGGAACCGACAGCATCGCAATCTGCAAGGGCTGATGGGGCAGGTGATGAGCAACTACAACGGCATCGGCTGGTGCGGCACTTCGCACACTGCCGACTACACTTGGATTACCTCCCTCGGACCGGGGCGCGAGGAGTTCCACGGGCTGATACGCAACACCGACGCCTTCCATAAGATGCTCAAGTTGATGGGGCTTTCGTTCAAAAACCCCTCCATGACCCCGCAGGAAGCAAGGCGGTACATGACTTTCGCACCGCGAATTAGCATGCCTGATTGGGCATAATCTCCCGTTGTCGCGGGAGTGCAGGCAGTTTAGGCGACACGGGCAAGATGCCCATTCGTAGCTTGGGCATCCCTGCCCAAGCATGTCTTTCACGGGCAGGATGCCCGTGCCACGGTTTTCCACAGGCAGGATGCTGTTCGTGGCTTGGGCATCCCTGCCCAAGCATGCCCTTCACGGGCAGGATGCCCGTGCCACGATTATCCATCCCCACCGCTTCAGGTACACTTGAGGTATGCGCAAAGCACTCACGATTGCAGGCTCAGACTCAGGTGGCGGGGCAGGCATTCAAGCCGATTTGAAGACCTTCTCGGCGCTGGGCGTTTATGGCACAAGTGCCATCACCGCGCTCACCGCCCAGAACACGCTCGGTGTGCAAGGCGTTTACCCTGTAGCCCCTGAGTTTGTTGGTCAGCAAATCGACTCGATTATGAGCGACATCGGCACGCACTCTGCCAAGACAGGGATGCTGTTTAGCGCAGAGATTATTCAGGTGGTAGCAGAGCGTATCCAGCGCTACAACATCCCTAACTTGGTGGTAGACCCCGTGATGGTCGCCAAAAGTGGGGACCGCCTGCTGAAGGAGGACGCGATTGAGGCGCTTCGGTCGCTCATTTTGCCGTTGGCGACGGTGGTTACCCCGAACTTGGGCGAGGCGAGCGTGCTGGTTGACGGTACAGTGCGCACGAAGGAACAGATGCTTGAGGCGGCGAAGGCAATCCACTCGATGGGCGCGCGCTATGTCGTGGTGAAGGGCGGACACCTGAGCGACTGCGCCGATGATTTGCTCTATGACGGGCGCGAGTTTCGGTGGCTCCCTGCAGAGCATATTGACACGCCCCACACTCACGGCACGGGCTGTACCTTCTCGTCGGCAATCGCTGCGTACTTGGCGTTGGGACACGATGTCCCCACCGCTGTCCAGAAGGCGAAGGACTATATCACGCAGGCGTTGCGCACGGCGCGCGCCGTCGGCTCTGGACACAGCCCTGTCCACCACTTCCACTCTTACTATCCGTTAGACTAAGATGGCAGTGCAGGCTCCCCTCACGGACACCACCCAGACCGCGCTGATAGCGATGCGCGGTATCACGAAGCGTTTCGGGGCGCTGGTCGCCTGCGACGCGGTGGACTTGCAGGTTCAGAAAGGCACGCTCCACGCAATTATGGGCGAGAACGGCGCGGGCAAAACCACTTTGATGCGCGTGCTGTACGGCTACTACCAGCCCGACGCTGGGGAAATCTGGCTGAACGGCAAGCGAGTCCATTTCCGAAGCCCCGCCGATGCGATTGCCCACCATATCGGGATGGTCAGCCAGCACTACAGCATCATCCCCGAACTCTCGGTGCTGGACAACCTGATGTTGGGTGCGGAACCTGTGAAGGCGCTGGGCATCCTGAACCGCCGTGAGGCGCTGGAACGGGCACGCCAGCTCGCCCAATCGTTGGAGTTTGACCCTGACTGGAACCGCCCCGCCGAAACGCTCAGCGTGGCAGGGCGGCAGAAACTGGAGATTTTGAAACTGCTCTGGCGCGACGCCGAGATTCTCATCTTGGATGAGCCGACCGCGATGCTCTCGCCCTCCGATGTGGAGACGCTTTTCGCCACGCTCTTGCGCTTGAAGCAAGAAGGGCGCACAATCCTGCTGGTGACGCACAAACTCGGCGAGGTGCTCCAGTATGCCGACACAGTGACGGTGATGCGTGGGGGGCGCAAGGTGGCAGAGGCGTGCGTCTCGGAAGTGGATGCCGACCAGCTCACGCGCTGGATTATCGGGGAGGAGGCTTCGGCAGAGGGAGAGAACCGAACTTCCCACGCCCCAAGCGTGGGAGATGGGGTAGATATGAGGAATAAACAGGTTCAATCGCCCCGCCTCACCATTAAGGACTTCTATGTGCGCTCTGATAGGGGCGGGTGGGGCGTGCAGGGGTTGAACCTGGAGGTCTACCCGGGCGAAATCGTCGGTTTGGCAGGTGTGGATGGCAACGGGCAGACCGAACTGATGGAAGCGCTTGCGGGCGTGCGCCCAATCGCCAAAGGCACGCTCCACCTCAACGGCACCGACTTCGCACACCGCCCGACCCTCTGGCGTCTTCAGCAGGGCATACGGTTCCTGTTTGATGACCGCTTTCGGCGCGGGATGGTGCCCGCCTGGAGCGTGATTGAGAACGCGATTTTGAGCGCTCAGCGCGACCCCGAACTCCAACGCTTCGGTTGGTTGGTTCCCAGTGCAATTCGTCGGCGTGCGGAGATGCTCGTGAGCCGTTTTGAAGTCAAGGTGCCCGCTCTCACGGCGCCGATTCTCCAACTCTCAGGGGGCAATCAACAGCGTTTGGTAATCGCACGCACTCTGTATGGCGAACCGAGGCTGCTGATTGCGTACGCGCCCACGCGTGGGCTGGATATCAAAGGCACTGAAGCGACCTATCAAGCGATTCGTCAAGCCTGTCAGCAGGGAATGGGCGCGCTCGTGATTGCGCTGGACTTGGACGAGCTGATGACCTACACCGACCGCATCGCCGTGCTGTACAAAGGGCAGGTGGTGGGACAGTTTGAGCGCACCGAGTTCTCCCGCGAAGCTATCGGCGCGAAGATGGTGGGGGCAGGTTGAGACTGATTTTTCAAACATATCACCCTCCCGACTCCACACTGCCCTTTCGTTAGCCCTCTCGCCCGTTTCTGTCATTCTGAGCGCAGCGAAGAATCTCAAAGAGAACCCCTGCAAAGACCCTTCGCTTCGCTCAGGGTGACAGGGTGGAGGACTGTCATTCTGGCGTCCCCCTTTTGTCATTCTGAGCGAAGCGAAGAATCTCACGGAGCCCCAAGCAGAGACCCTTCGCTTCGCTCAGGGTGACAGGGTGGGGTTTTCGGGTGTAACCGAAGCTCGCTGTTCAGGGCTACTGTTTGTGTCTAAAAATGGGTAGGCGTTTTGGGAGTTAGAACTCAACGAATGTACCCTTGTTAGCACATTACCCTTCCTTGAAGTTCCCTGAGAACAGGATTTGGCTCAGAGCGTCTCATAGGTACAATACGCACGATGGTACTCCGAGCGGAGAGTTTGAAGCGCGCCTATCGCAAACGGCTGGTGGTGCGCGATGTGTCGTTAGAAGTCGGGCAGGGCGAGGTGGTCGGTCTTCTGGGACCCAACGGCGCAGGCAAGACCACCACCTTCTATATGATGGTCGGCTTGATACGCCCGCACGGAGGCAAAGTGTTTCTGGGCGAGACCGAAATCACCCGCCTGCCTATGTACAAGCGCGCCCGACTGGGAATCGGCTATCTGCCCCAAGAGGCATCGGTCTTTCGACAGCTCACAGTGGAGCAGAACCTGCTGTTGGTGCTGGAGATGCGAGGTATCGCCAAACAAGAGCGCGTTGAGCGCACCGAGCAACTGCTGGAAGAGTTCCATATCGCTCACCTGCGCCACCAAAAGGGTTATGCGCTTTCAGGGGGCGAACGCAGGCGCGTGGAAATCGCCCGCGCACTAGCGCTTCAGCCCGCTTTCCTGCTGCTGGACGAGCCGTTCACAGGCATTGACCCCAAGACGATTGAGGAACTGCAGGAGATTATTCTCGGCTTGCGTCGGCGCAATATCGGGGTGTTGATTACCGACCACAATGTGAGTGCCACCTTGCGCATCACCGACCGCAGTTATATCTTGGCGGATGGCACGATTGTGGCGCAGGGTATCCCCGAAGAGGTGATTGCCGACCCGCTGGCAAGGCGCTACTACTTCGGCGAGAGCTTTGAACTGTATCCCTGAACTGTGGAACAACCCCGATGAGGGGTTATGATTCTCTTCTTCCTGCTGATGTCAGGGCTATGTGCCTATCTGGCTTGGCGTGGGGGCGACCGTTGGCTGGTGGCGAACGGCGTCGTCTTCTTGGGGTTGGCGCTGACCCCTGCGCTGACAGGGCACTGGCTTATCGGGTGGTGGACGCTGATTAGCCTGCTGACGGCTCTCGCGCTGGGGGGAGCATGCTCACGCCCTTCTCCCTTCGCTCCACCGACTCCAATCTCCCATCACGCAGTTTGTACACCGTATCACAGTACTTCAGCATCTGAGGGTCGTGAGTGACCAGCACGACGGCGCCGTCGCCCCGATGGGCTTCCAGCAGGTCAATCACATGTTGCCCCGTCTGCTGGTCAAGTGAAGCGGTAGGCTCATCGGCAAAGATGACCTCGGGTTCCATCAGCAGGGCGCGTGCGACGCAGGCGCGCTGACGCTCGCCCCCAGAGAGCGCCATCGGGTAGCGGTGCGCCTTGTCGCCCAAGCCCAGTTGCTCCAAGAGCCACAGCGCGCGCTCGCGCGCACGGCGCACATCAGGGGCACCCACCACGATGTTCTCTAAAATGGTGAGATAGCCCAGCAGGTAGGGTTGCTGGAACACGAAGCCGAACCGCTCGCGCCGAATCGCACTGCGCTCGGCATCGGACGCCTCGGTATAGCAGCGCCCCCGATAGCGCACCGCGCCCTGAGTGGGGGTCTTCAAACCGCTGAGCAGATAAAGCAGAGAGCTTTTGCCTGACCCTGAGGGACCCACAATGCCCACGAACTCGCCACGATGCACCGCAAGACTGACCTCGCTCACGGCATGAACCGTGCGCACCCCATCTTGGTAGAGGAGGCTCGCCGACTGCGCCTCAATCAATCGTTTATCGTCCATCGCCCCGTGCCTGGCGGATGAGTGCCAGCACCTCGTCGCCGTGCGAAGCGGGCTTGACCTTGCCAAACACATGACAGACCCTGCCTTCGGGGTCTATCACATAAGTAATTCGGTCAACGCCCCAAAACGATTTACCGTACATATGCTTTTGACGCCACGCGCCATACGCTTCGCTGACGGTGTGTTCGGTATCAGCCAACAGGGGGAACGGCAGGTCGTACTTCTGAGCGAATTTGCGGTGCGAGTCGGTGTCGTCCGTGCTGATGCCCAGCACGGCGATGTTTTCGGCTTGATACTCGCTGTAGGTGTCTCGGAACGAACACGCCTCTTGGGTACAGCCCGGCGTCATATCTTTAGGATAGAAATAGAGCACCACCCATCGCCCTCGATAGTCGCTCAGCCGAACGGTCTGCCCATTCTGGTCGGAGAGTGCGAAATCGGGAGCGGGTGTGCCTGGAACTAAGGTAGCCATAGCGAAACGATTATACCCCCATCGCCTCCAGTTTGCGTGCCTGCTCTTCGGCAATCAGCGCATCGAGGAAGGGCTGGATGTCGCCGTCGAGGATGTTCTCCATATCGTGCAGGGTCAAGCCGATGCGGTGGTCGGTGATGCGTCGGTCGGGGAAGTTGTAGGTACGGATTTTCTCACTGCGTTCGCCCGTGCCGATTTGGGTGCGCCGTTGTTGGTCGCGTTCGGTGCGCAGGCGTTCCTGCTCCATCTCATAGAGCCGTGTGCGCAGAAGGCGCATCGCACGCTCACGGTTCTGCAGTTGCGAGCGCTCATCTTGGCAGGCGACCACCACGCCTGTGGGCTTGTGCGTGATGCGCACCGCCGTTTCGTTCTTCTGCATGTGTTGACCGCCTGGACCCGACGAGCGGAAGGTCTCAATAACGAGGTCTTGCGGGTTGATTTGCACATCGACCTCTTCGGCTTCGGGAAGCACGGCGACGGTGGCGGTGGAGGTGTGGATGCGCCCGCCGCTTTCGGTGACGGGCACACGCTGAACCCGATGCACGCCCGACTCGTGCTTGAGCTGACTGTAGGCGCCCTCGCCCTGAATGCTGAACACGACATATTTGTATCCGCCGAGGTCGCTTGGCTCGGCGTCCAGCACTTCGTATTTCCATCCGCGCCGTTCTGCGTAGCGGGTGTACATTCGGAACAGGTCGCCTGCGAACAGCGCTGCCTCTTCGCCACCAGCGGCGGGGCGGATTTCGATAATCACATTCCGCTCGTCGTTGGGGTCGCGGGGCAAGAGGCGTGCGGTCAGGGCGCGCCCGTACTGCTCCAAGAGCTTCTGGGCGTTCTCTTGCTCCTCGCGTGCCAGCTCCACCAAGTCGGGGTCATCGGTGGTGTCTAACAGCTCTGCCGATTCTTGTAGGGTTCTCTCGGCTTGTTGGTAGCGCGTGTAGAGGTCTTTCAGTTCCGACAGTTCGGCGTGCTGTTTGCCCAGGCGCTGGACGGCTTGGGGGTCTGCCAGCACTGCTGGGTCCGCAAGTTGTGCCTCCACTTCGGGCAAGCGGGCAAGGGTCTCTTCAATCCGTGTGCGTAGTTTCTCTGGGAGCATCGGCTTTGATTGTACCTTCTACTGGGTAGACCTTTGTGGTTCCTTTTGGGGTGGATAGGCATACCTGCGTGTCTGCCCTAAAGTGAGTACCGCCCCCAGCTGAAAGAGGGCGGTGGGAGGTACACATGAAAGGAGGCTCACCTGAAACAAGCGAGGTCTGTTCGCTTTTGTTTGAGGCTTTCGAAAAGGTAAAAGCCGATAGGCGGACAGTGATTAATGGCTGAGAGGGTTTGGGAACTCTCTCCATCCCCTAATAAGGACACAGTTGTTGGGTTCAATTTTCCAAAACACTTACCCACTTTCGGACGCAGGCAGTAGCACCGAACGGCGAGCTTTGGTTCAATCTGCTCCTCACTCTGTCACCCTGAGCGTCAGCGAAGGGTCTGAGATTCTTCGCTTCGCTCAGAATGACAAAAGAGGGGGCAGAATGACA
>OGCI01001906.1_pt1 | contig 15570 bp, 11 predicted proteins | sample 1570021 | NCBI WGS metagenome assembly OGCI01 (sample SAMN06264664, study PRJEB24512) | hot springs metagenome | isolation source: Hot spring water | place: South Africa: Tshipise | collected 2015-06-21 | reverse complement strand
TTTTGGAGTGGAGGGAACGATGTATTCCAGAGTTGAGGATATCCTGCGGGAAAAGGGAAGCCAGGTCTGGGCGGTTTCTCCCGACGATACCTTGCTGACCACAATCCTGCGGCTGGCAGAGAAGAATGTGGGGGCTTTGCTTGTCCTGGATGGGGATCGTGTTGCGGGGATTGTCTCTGAACGCGATATTGTCCGGGAAATCGCCCGTCATCGTGCCTGTGTGCTGGATGCGCCCATCAAAGCCTTCATGACCGAAGAGGTCATTACTGTTACCCCTCAGACGACGGTGGAAGAATGCATGCAATTAATGACCCGTGCTCACATTCGCCACCTGCCAGTCGTTCAGGAAGGGAAACTGGTGGGAGTGATCTCTATCGGGGATGTGGTGAAGAAGGTCATCGAAGGGCAGGCGACGATGATTGATGACCTGGAGGGGTATATCACCGGCGATAAGTTCGGGCGTTAAGCCGGTTTTTGTCCCCAGTGGATGGCGACGGTACCAAAATTCAACCGGCGGAATCCGGCGTGAGTCAATCCTGCCTGCTCAAAACGAGCCTGCAATGCTTCTGCACTGAGAAAAGCCGTACTGGTTTCTGGCAGGTAGGTGTAAGCATCGGGAGCCATGGCAATCAGCCTTCCCAGGAGGGGGATAATCCGTTTCATATAAAAGCGCACAAAGGGAGAAAGAAAGTTTTCCTGCGGGCGGGTAGTGTCCAGCGCTACAATCCATCCCTGCGGACGGAGCACCCGCACCTGTTCTTTAAGCGCGGTATCCAGATCGATGACGTTTCTTAACAGGAATCCGGAGACGACTGCATCGAAAGTTTGATCGGGAAAGGGGAGATGCAGAGCGTCTGCATCGCACCACTGCTGTGGCTGGGAATGGCGTTGTTGACCCACCCGCATCATTTCCAGGGTAAAATCGGCAGCCACAACCTGAGAGGTGGGTTCCTGCTGCAGGGCTTCGCGCGCCAGGTCGCCTGTTCCCGTTCCCAGATCCAGCAACCGGCTGTGGGGGCGCAGATGGGCGCGGCGGATGACTTCTTTCCGCCAGCGCAAATCCATGCCAGCAGTCATCAGCCGATTCATGAGGTCATATTGCCGTGCAATGCGGGTGAACATGCCACGGACAGCTTGAGCGCGTTCTGGACCTTGAAGGTGCTGTGCCATTTATCGGTTGGGTACCCAGACGAGGATGGTTGTGCCGTTTCCGGGCTCGGAGGAAAACTCGATTTCACCACCAGCCTGGTGGGCGCGGGTTTGCATGTTGGCTAACCCATGTCCAATGACCTGCCGCGTTTTGCTTACGTCAAAGCCCACGCCATCATCGTTAATTTCCAGCAGGGTGCGCTGATTGCTTGTCCACAGGGTAATGCTGACATGGCGGGCATGGGCATGTTTGGCAATGTTTGCCAGCGCTTCCTGACAGATGTGAAAGAGCGCCAGTGCCGCCGGCTGGGGCAAATTGATACTTTCATTGGGGATGGCCTGCAACTGCACTTCTACCTGCGTGTTGGCGCGGAATTCCGCCACCAGCCGCCTTAATCCGTCCATCAGATTCTCTTCGTGCAGTTTTCGCGGGCGCAGGTCCAGGATATAGGCGCGGATATCACGGATGGTGTTGTTTAAGTCGGTGATAGCCTGATCAATGCGCTGTCTGGCGGCTTCGGGATCGTCGTTCATCAGCAGGCGGGCGTGTTCCAGAGTCAACCCGACTGCGTAAATGTCCTGGATGATGCCGTCGTGCAGGTCCATGCCAATGCGCTCGCGCTCTTCCAGCACCGCCAGACGGCGTTGTTGCACGTTGAGGTAGGTGTTTTCCAGCGCGGTGCTGACCCAGAAACTGATTGCCGAGAGGAACTGGGTTTCCAGTTCATCAAAGGGGAGGGTATGATTGATGCCTGCACAGAGCACGCCCAGCGTTCCGGTGCGTCCCTGCAGGGGGAAACATGCCAGGTAGCGGACATCGCTTTCCAGCAGTGCCGGGTGGAAGGTCTCTGTTTCGGCAGGATTTTGTGGCCTGGCAAGGTCAATAATGCGGGGCGTTTGCGCCAGGGCGATATTTCCGACGATCCCATCACCCAGACGAAAAGAGGTGCTTAACCATAAGTGCGGAACGGCTTCCCCTTGATGGACACATAGATTTAAGAACGGGCTGTCATCCTCGCGCAGATAGATTTCTCCTACCTCTAAGTCCAGATAGTCCATCAATTGCTCCAGCGCCTTGCCCAGAATCTGACGCACATCGCTGGAGGTTGCCAGCGTACTTGCCATCTCGTTGAGCAGTGCCAGGTTTTCATTGCGTCGGGTCAGTTCCGCTTCACGCTGGGTGATTTTCTGCAACAGACGGGCATTCGCAAGGGCTACTCCGGCATAGGCTGCCAGCATTTCGATGACCGCCTGATCGTCAGCAGTGAATTCCGGCGCGTCAATTTTGTCGGTCAAATAAATCTGTCCGAGGTTCTGATCCGCATGGCGGATAGGTACGCCGAGGAAAGATTCCATGGGAGGGTGGTGAGGCGGAAAACCCACACTGCGCGGATCATTGGAAATCCGTGCCAGGCGAATGCTCTGGGTGCCGCGCATCAGTGCGCCAATCAATCCCAGACCTTTCGGCGGGTGCGCCATGCGGGCAATCTCTTCATGGCTCATGCCTACCGGGATGAAGCGGGCAAGGTTGCCGTTCTCGTCCAGAATGCCAACAGCGGCATACCGGGCGCCAACCTGTTCGCGAGCCAGATGCGCAATCCGTTCAATCAGGGAGTCAATGCTGATATCGCTTACCAGTTCAAGACTGGCGCGGTGTAATGCTGCCAGACGATCTAATAATTGTTCCCGGGTAAGCAGGCTGGTTTCCATAAAGGTTTCTTTTATTTTACCTGATATTGTCCAGATTGTTAATACACGATTGTTCTACATTTCACAATCGGGTGTACAGCCTTCCTGCGGGAATTGCTGGAAATGGAGCGAAAGAGTCCGGTATAATCAGCATTGGAGGTTGCCATGTTCGATCACATCCTGAAGCGAAAACAAGAAGAGGAAGCCATGCGCGCCGCGGGGCGTTTACCCCCCGGACAGGCGCTGACCCAGAAGTTCCCCGTCCTGCATTACGGACCGGTGCCTACATTTAATCCTGCTACCTGGGATTTTCGGATATGGGGTGAGGTGGAACAGCCTTTGAGGTTGACCTGGGAGGAATTTAATCAGTTGCCCCGAACGCAGGTGAAAATGGATTTGCACTGTGTGACCAAGTGGAGCAAATTTGATACCGTTTGGGAAGGGGTTTCGGTGCGCTCCCTGATTGATTCAGGACTGTTGCGTCTGAAGCCGACCGCGCGTTTCGTCATGCAACACGCTGAATACGGCTTTACCGCAAATTTGCCGCTGGAGGTGGTTTTGCAGGATAATTTCCTGCTGGCTACTCACTATGACGGCAAGCCGCTCGAGCCGGAGCATGGTTACCCTCTGCGCGGGGTGATCGGTTTTATCCCTGACCGCCCCGACCTGAAAACCCCTTACCTCTGGAAAGGGGCAAAATGGCTGAGAGGGTTGGAGTTTATGGCGCAGGACCGTCCCGGCTTCTGGGAGATGGCGGGTTATCACAATGAGGCGGACGTCTGGAAGGAAGAGCGTTACGGTTAATCCCGACTCAGGCTCTTAAAAATGTGCACCGCGCGGCAACTCCGCGCGGTTTTTCATGGGTAGTTTGTTATAATTGCAGTGCCGAAGGTGGGAATCGAACCCACATTCCTTTCGGAACGCGATTTTGAGTCGCGCGCGTCTGCCTGTTCCGCCACTTCGGCTCGGTCTGTACTGAGTATAAACAAAATTTGCAGAAGGGTCAAGGTTCTGAATTTATGAAATTAGGTATCATTGGCTTACCTCAATCGGGAAAAACTACCCTTTTCAATGCCTTAACGCGGGGCAATCAGCCTACCGGAATGGCATCCGGTAAACTGGAGGTGCATACCGCTGTGGTGGATGTGCCGGATCCCCGTGTGGATCGTCTGGCGGAGATGTTTAAACCCAAAAAGACCATTTACGCCAAAGTGACCTATGCCGATATTGCCGGGCTGGAGGGGAGCGCGGCAAAAACGGGCATCTCCGGGGCATTGCTCAACCAGTTGACGCAGATGGACGGTTTCATTCAGGTGGTGCGCTGTTTTGAGGACGAAAACGTTCCTCATCCTGCCGGAAGCGTTGATCCCTTGCGTGATCTGGCGAGCATGGAGAGCGAACTCATCCTCAACGATTTGATCTCAGTGGAGCGCAAACTTGAGCGCCTGAACGAGGAGCGCAAAAAGGGCGGCGGGCGCGATAAAGCCACCATCGACCGGGAGATTGCCCTGTTTGAGCGTTTCCACGAAGCCCTGGTGGCAGAAAAGCCTTTGCGCGATGTGGATGTGGACCCCGAAGAAGAAAAAATGCTCTCCAGTTTTGGCTTCCTGAGCCGTAAGCCCATGCTGGTGGTTCTCAACATCTCCGAGGGACAGCAGCCACCTGTAGTGGATTACCCTCACCGCCACAGCAAGGTGGTGGCTTTACAGTGCCGTCTGGAGATGGAAATTGCCCAGTTGCCTCCGGAGGAAGCCGCGGCTTTCCTGCAAGAATACGGCATTGACGAGCCCAGTTTGAATAAGATGATTCGCCTGTCCTACGACCTGTTAGGGTTGCAATCCTTCTTCACCGTCGGTCCCGATGAATGCCGGGCGTGGACGGTTCGTAAGGGCGCGACGGCTCCCGAGGCGGCAGGGGTCATTCACAGTGATTTACAGAAGGGTTTTATCCGCGCCGAGGTGATGACGTATGACGATCTCATGGCGCTGGGCGGGGTGAACGAGGTCAAAGCCCACGGTAAACTGCGCCTGGAAGGCAAAGAGTATATCGTTCAGGATGGCGATATTTTAAACATCCGTTTCAATATTTAGAAAGGAGGAAGGGAGCCGGAGGGAATCCCTTTGCGCTCCCTTTTGTTTTAAGATGGTCGCCTTTGAGGCTGTAATTGGTCTGGAAATTCATGCAGAACTGCTGACCCGTTCCAAAATGTTCTGTTCCTGCCCGGTGGTCGATTCGACACAGGCGGAGCCCAATGTGGCGGTTTGTCCAATCTGTGCCGGAATGCCGGGCACTTTACCGGTGATCAATCGCCAGGCAGTGGAACTTGCCCTGCGCGTTGCTCTGGCGCTGGGATGCCAGATCCATCCGGTCAGCGTGTTTGCCCGGAAGAATTATTTTTATCCCGACTTGCCCAAAGGGTATCAGATTTCGCAGTACGAACAACCGCTGGCAGTGAACGGGATTCTGCCCATTGAAACCGAATCGGGATGGCGTGAAATTCGCATTCGCCGGGTTCATCTGGAGGAAGATACCGGTAAACTGAGCCATGTTCATGCCGATGGAGAAGTGTACTCTCTGGTGGATTTGAACCGCGCCGGAGTGCCCCTGCTGGAAATTGTCTCCGAGCCGGATTTGCGTTCGGCACAGGAAGTGCGTGCGTACGCTCAAACCCTGCGCATCCTGTTGCGCACCCTGCAAGCCAGTTCCGGGGATATGGAAAAGGGGGCACTGCGGATTGAGCCCAACATTTCCGTCCGTCCGGCTGGAAGTTCCACCCTGGGCACGCGGGTTGAAATTAAAAACCTGAACAGTTTTCGCTCCCTCGAACGCGCTGTAGCCTATCAGATTGAGGTGCAGGTGGGAAAACTTTCCCGGGGTGAGGTGGTAGAGCAGGAAACGGTGGGATGGGACGAAGCGCAGGAAATCACGTTTTCTCAGAGAAGCAAGGAAGAAGCCCACGACTATCGCTATTTTCCCGAACCGGATTTGCCTCCGCTGGTGGTGACTCCGGAATGGGTGGAGTCCATTCGTGCCGCTTTACCGGAACTGCCATGGGAGCGTCAACGCCGGTATGTGGAAGCCCTGGGGCTGGCTCCCGCTGAAGCGCGCCTGCTGGTCAGCGATCCCGCGCTGGCAGATTTCTTTGACCGCGTTGTTGGTGCCTTGAAAAGAGCCCCCGCACGTATGGCGGCAACCTGGGTGACGGGGGAATTGCTTGCCCGGCTGAATGAACAGGGGCAAACCCTGGAAGTCCTGCGCCTTTCTCCGGAGGGTTTTGCGGATCTGCTGGATCGCACGGTGGAAGGGCAAATCAACCTGAATACTGCCAAGGGAGTTTTGCAGGAAATGTGTATGTCGGGCAAGCCTGCCGTGCAAATCATTGCAGAACGGGGGCTGGAACAGGTGTCTGATCCGGAGTGGATTGCCCGCATCGTTGCGCAGGTGTTGCGCGAAAATCCTGCAGAACTGGACAAATACCGCTCGGGAAAATCAACCCTCTTCAACTGGTTTTACGGACAGGTGATGCGCCTGACGCGGGGCAAAGCCAATCCGCAGATGGTGCGCGAGGAACTGACCCGTTGCCTGGAGGATCAGGTTCGCGGAGAATCCTGAACTTCTGCAAGCAGGTCGTCCAGCCTACGGTAGAGGGTCAATCCGTGTGCGTTTGCCCATTCTTCAAACCCCAGCCAGAGTGCATCGGCTTCTTCGAAAATGGCTTGAGCATCGTTCAGGTTGCCCTGAAGGATGCGCCGCAGAAAGGCGTCAAACCCTGCCGGGCGGTCAGGGAGTTGTAAGGCTTCGTCATACAGGACCGAACTGCTGGTGTACAGATGGCGGTTCCACAATCCTGCAATGCACACAGAAAAGCGCGCCGCGTAAAAGGCACAGGTGGGTACGCTGTGGGTGCTGCCGGTCGCCCGTGCGTTGCGCAGTTTTCCGATGATTTCGTATAAATCGCCGATGAGGGCTTCTTCCAGCACTGTGCGGATTTCCTCTTCCGGGTGGTCGAAGACGCGCTCTCGAGCCCGGGCAAACCATTGTGCATCCCCCAGAAGCGGCAGCACATGCGCATAGCCTCCATGGGTGATGGACCAGTCGCTGTCCAGTTCTGCCGCCTGCGCCAGGAAGATTTCCGGGCTGTACAGGTTTACTTCTGCTTTCCAGGGACCTTCCGACCATTCCAGCGTCTGTTCGGGCTCCATTCCCTCAATCAGAACGTGCATCTCAATATCTGAAAAGGGACCATCGCTCTGGCGTGCCAGCGAGCCGTAGAGTCCCGCGGCAAGGGTGCGCCTGCCAAAGTGCGCCTGCACTTTGCGGGCAATTTCCAGCGCTCGCGTCATGCGAATTTCATGGGAAAAGGGTTGCGGACCGGCAATCATGTGGCATTTTCCTTTCTCTGGTTTTAACGGTTCTGGCCTGTGTGTCCAAAAAGAGGGAAGCAGGCGTGAATTTCAGGTTGGAAACGAGGAGAGCCGTGAGAAAACTTTTTGAATATTGACTTATAATTAAAATTGTAACTGCTTTATTTGAGGAGGGTCAAAAATGGACTATCGCATGCTGGGTAGAACTGGGGTGATGGTTTCACCGCTTTGTCTTGGAGCCATGAACTTTGGCGGTCCTACGGCAGAAGAGGACTCTATTCGCATCATTCATCGGGCACTGGATGCCGGGATTAACTTCATTGATACTGCGAATGTGTACAATGCCGGGCAGTCTGAAGTGATTGTAGGCAAGGCGCTCAAAGAGAGCGGCAGGCGTGACTCGGTTGTGCTGGCAACGAAAGTGTACGGGAAGATGGGGGAAGGTCCCAATGAGAGCGGTGTTTCCCGGCTGCACATTCTGAAAGCCTGCGAAGACTCCCTGCGCCGTCTGCAAACTGATCATATTGATCTGTATCAACTGCACCGCCCGGGTTTACAGGTTCCTGTAGATGAAACCCTGCGCGCCTTTGACGATCTGGTGCGCTCGGGCAAGGTGCGTTATATCGGTTGCTCCACCCATCCCGCGTGGATGGTGATGGAGGCACTGGCGGTTAGCGAGAAGTACGGTCTGGCGCGTTATATCAGCGAGCAACCCCCCTATAACCTGCTGGACCGACGCATCGAAAATGAACTGGTGCCGCTGGCGCAAAAGTACGGACTGGCGCTCCTGCCGTGGTCGCCGCTGGCGGGCGGTATTTTGTCCGGACGCTATTCCAGCGGGGAAATTCCCGGCGGTTCCCGCGCCGAACGGATGGGCGCCATGTTCCAGGAGCGCATTACCCGCCGGGGAGTGGAGGTTGCCCGGAAAGTGGCGCAAATGGCGCAGGAACGCGGCATGACCCCCTCTCAACTGGCGCTGTTGTGGTGTAAGGATCAGCCCGGCATTACCTCGCCGATCATTGGCCCGCGCACGCTGGAGCACCTGGAAGAGTTATTGCCTGTGCTGGAGATGCGTCTGAGCGATGAAGACCGTCCGCTCTTTGATGCGCTTGTTCATCCCGGGAATGCGGTTGCTGATTTCCACAACAGCAATGAGTGGATGAAAGCCCGAATTACGGATTGAGCCTATGAGCCTGTTACCTGTGGGTTTGCTTTCGCTGGTCGAAGACAGCCTTGCATGGGACGGCTTGACCGTGCAGGTGCGCAGTGAGCCGCGCCTGCGCCGCACCGTTCACCGCCTGGTGGAAGTTTCTGCGCTGGAAAAAGGGGAACGCGCCGCATGGGCGCGTTTTCTGGTGCGCGGAGCGGCGCAATCTCTGGGCATTTTTCCTGCTTCCATAGAGGCATTGTACCGGGCGCGTGCGCGAGGGGAGGTCCTGGCTACATGGACTGCTCCAGCCTTCAATTTGCGCGTGCTGCCCTTTGAGGGGGCACGAGCCGTCTTTCGCGCTGCCCGCCGCCTGGATGCCGGGATGTTCATTTTTGAAATCGCCCGCGTGGAACTGGACTGGACGGGGCAAAGTCTGGCGGAGTATGCCACTGCCGTGCTGGCGGCGGCAATTGCCGAAGGCTACCGCGGTGCGGTCTTTCTGCAGGGAGACCATTTTCAAGCCTCGGCAAACCGTCCGCGCTGGAAGGAAAAGACCACCCTTGAGGCGCTTATCCGCGAGGCGGTGCTGGCGGGGTTCTTCAACATGGATCTGGATGCCTCCACGCTGGTGGATCTCCGCCATCCTCAGGTGCAGGATCAGCAGTTCGATAATGCCGTCCTGACCGCCAGTCTGGTGGCATTTGCCCGTTCTCTACAACCTGAAGGGGTTTCTTTTTCTCTCGGAGGGGAGATTGGCGAGGTGGGAGGGCATGTCACTACTGAAGAGGAACTGCATGCCTTCATGCATCTTTTCCGGCGCGCGCTCCACGCGCTTTCCGGCGATGCGGCGGGTTTGAGCAAGGTGAGCATTCACACCGGCTCTGCCCACGGCGGGATTGTCCTTGCGGATGGTTCTTTTGCGCCGGTGAACATTGATTTTGAGGCTATCCAGCGTCTCGGTCAGGTGGCACGGCAGGTTTACGGGATGGGCGGGGTGGTTCAGCATGGCGCTTCGACCCTGCCGCTGGATCTTTTTCCGGCATTTGTGCGTTACGGCACGCTGGAGGTGCACCTGGCAACGGCTTTCATGAACACATTTTTTGAGCACCTGCCCGAGGATCATCTCCGGGCGGTTCAGGCATGGCTGGATGCCCGTTATCGCAACGAACGCCGTGCCGATCAGAGCGATGCCCAGTTCTACGCCGCGGTGCGTATGCACGCGCTGGCGCCTTTTAAAGAGACCTTCCTGCGTCTGCCGGAGGAGATCCATGAGGCGGTGATGCAGGACTGGGAAGAACAGTTTGTCGTATTGATGGAACGCCTGGGATGCGCCGGAACGCGATCCCTGGTCAGCCAGTGGGTTGATCCCCGTGCAGTGCCGTTTTACCTGGAAGATTACTGGATGCAATCCACGCCCTCAGAGGATATGTCCGATCTGGCAGGGTAGGGGCAACGGGTCAGAACGATCCCGGTAACGGAGACGGTCATCCCTCCCCGCTTTTCTGCCCTCTTTCATGAAAACTTCCTTTCGGGGGGACGCATTGCATCGTTTCTCCGCTTATTCAATGGTCACGCCTCAAACTCTTCCAGATCGTTTTCGTCGGGTGGATCATTGTGGTATGTCTCGGAGCATTCGTCGCAGATTGCACAGTTATGAAACGGCGGATCGTAATCTGCTTCCATCAGCGCTTCGCAGTGCACGCAGTGAGTTGAGCCTCATAAAGCAGTTCTTCAGACATTCTTGAAAACTCCTTTCGTGTTTTGAATCTTAACGGAGAGCACGCTCCGTTTTTTTTTTGTGTTCGACGCGGTCTTCAAGAGGTTTTCCAATCAGATTGGTTTGAATATTTGTGGAACAGGACGGCGATTGTCATTTTCCCCCTTCGCCGTTTTTACTTGAATACCCTTTCGGGTCTTCTTTGATTCAGACATATTGTGGGTCGCTATGATTTGAGCGCAATCGCTCAAATGTCTTAATACCCTTTCGGGTCTTCTTTGATTCAGACACACCGGCTACGGCTAAACCGTCTTAATACCCTTTCGGGTCTTCTTTGATTCAGACACGCTACGATTTGAGCGCCTGTGTTTCGATTGTTGAGTCGTCTTAATACCCTTTCGGGTCTTCTTTGATTCAGACTATCTGTTCAGATGGTTGCTTTATATAATCATCGAGATTTGTCTTAATACCCTTTCGGGTCTTCTTTGATTCAGACCGACCTACTGGGGCAATGACGTGGACGAGATAAGAGTGTCTTAATACCCTTTCGGGTCTTCTTTGATTCAGACAAAAAATGGAACTCACGAAAAAAATCGCGCTATATATAAAGTCTTAATACCCTTTCGGGTCTTCTTTGATTCAGACTCTGAGGCAACATGGACGAAAAGCGTGAATTACTCATTGCAGTCTTAATACCCTTTCGGGTCTTCTTTGATTCAGACTAATTGCGCAAGACTATGAAAGATATTGGGTTGATGTTTATGTCTTAATACCCTTTCGGGTCTTCTTTGATTCAGACCGTCGCACCTCTTCAGGATTTCGCTCCAAACCCTATCCGTCTTAATACCCTTTCGGGTCTTCTTTGATTCAGACTGTACAAGGAAGCACTTGAGAAAAATCCTCTCAGAAAGTCTTAATACCCTTTCGGGTCTTCTTTGATTCAGACCCATGGGCGGCTTTGCGACGCGCGAGCCCGTGTCACGTGCGTCTTAATACCCTTTCGGGTCTTCTTTGATTCAGACCGACACGCCAAGCCTTCTCCCAATTTTCGAGAGAATGTCTTAATACCCTTTCGGGTCTTCTTTGATTCAGACAAACAGACGCTAGGGGTGACATCCTGTTCACCGCCGTGATGTCTTAATACCCTTTCGGGTCTTCTTTGATTCAGACGAACTTTAGTTGCATATTCGTCAAATGAGACAGAGAAAGTCTTAATACCCTTTCGGGTCTTCTTTGATTCAGACATTGTTTGTAGCCTTGCGGAAGCACGCAAGGCAGTACAGTCTTAATACCCTTTCGGGTCTTCTTTGATTCAGACAGAAATTTGACAGCATCGTAAGGAAGTGGATCAAAAAAGTCTTAATACCCTTTCGGGTCTTCTTTGATTCAGACCCACAATCCCTTGACTGCGCCACCATGCAGCAATCTCATCTGTCTTAATACCCTTTCGGGTCTTCTTTGATTCAGACCAAGAGCCACGTGAAAGACGTCTTCCAGTCCGTCTGGAGTCTTAATACCCTTTCGGGTCTTCTTTGATTCAGACTGACCTTCAAAGATTTAAAGACTGTGAAAATCGCGGGAGCGTCTTAATACCCTTTCGGGTCTTCTTTGATTCAGACCCCAGACGGCGGGATGTTTACCACGTTGCCGTCAACAGTCAGTCTTAATACCCTTTCGGGTCTTCTTTGATTCAGACGCAGGCAATCACGGTGGTGGCACTGAGCCATACCGATGAGGTCTTAATACCCTTTCGGGTCTTCTTTGATTCAGACTGCACTTTTGCCCATCCACTACCTGCCGGTAGAAGTGCCCCCGCAGGGGGAACTGTTTCCAGAATAGCACATCTTTTTTCAAAAATCAAGTCTTTTTCCATGCCTTTCTCTCCGGCAGAGTGGTTTCGTCTTCCACCTGCCCGATTTTTGCGTACCCCCCCTGAAAAAATGCCCCGAAATGCCCTGAAATAGAGGGGGGGTACGCAAATTACTTCTCCCGCCCGCTCTACTCCCGCGCAGGGGCTTCCACCAGCGCCATGGTCAGGGCTTCGCGCAGAGAGCGCGCCTCCAGCACCTGCATGGCTTCGGGGTAGGCTTCGCCCCCGCGGCGGATGCGCCGCGGCACCACCGCGGTATCAAAACCCAGGCGGGCGGCTTCGCGCAGGCGCGCGCTCATCTGAGAGGGCATGCGCAGTTCACCCGAAAGCCCCACCTCGCCGATCAGCACCGCGCTGGCGCGCACCGGCACGTCCTTCATGGAAGAGGCAATCGCCGCCGCCACCGCAAGGTCAGCGGCAGGCTCGCTGATGCGCAGCCCCCCGATCACGTTGACGAAGACATCCTGCTCGGCAAGGCGCAAGCCCATACGGCGGGTGAGCACGGCGGTGATGAGCAGAAGGCGGTTGCCGTCAATGCCGTTAGCGGTGCGGCGCGGCAGGGTCAGCGGGCTGGGGCTGGTCAGCCCCTGAATCTCCACCAGCAGGGGGCGCGTCCCCTCCATGGTCACGGCAATGGCAGAGCCGGGCACGTTCACCAGGCGCTCGGCCAGGAAGGCTTCGGAGGGGTTGAGCACCTCGCTCATGCCGCGTTCGAGCATCTCGAACACCCCCACTTCCGAGGTGGCACCAAAGCGGTTCTTCACCGAGCGCAGCAGCCGGTAAGACTGGTAGCGGTCGCCCTCCAGATACAGCACCGTATCCACAATGTGCTCCAGCACACGCGGACCGGCAATGATGCCCTCTTTGGTGACATGCCCGATGACAAAAATGGAAATTCCCGCCGATTTGGCAAGGTCGCGCAGACGGCTGGCGCACTCGCGCACCTGAGAGACCGATCCCGCCGGCGACTCCAGCGCGGGCAAATAGACCGTTTGAATGGAATCCACCACCAGCACCGCGGGATTCAGCCCGCGCACATGCTCCAGCATGGCATCCAGGCTGGTTTCGGTGAGCAGGAAGAGGTTTTCGGGTACGGGGCGGTGGTTGAGCAGGCGCAGGGCGCGCATCTTCACCTGCCGCTCCGACTCTTCTCCGGAGATGTACAGCACGCGGCGTTCCTGCGCCATTTCCAGCGCCACCTGAAGCATCAGGGTCGATTTACCAATGCCGGGGTCGCCGCCCACCAGCGTGATCGAGCCGGGGACAACGCCGCCGCCCAGCACGCGGGCAAACTCGCCAATGGGCACGGGCAGGCGGGCTTCATGATCGCCCTCAATCTCATTCAGCCGGCGCGGTTGAGAGGCAGTCCCGCCCGGCGAGGAGGAGGCGCTGGTGCTTCTGGCGGGCGCGGCGGAGGGGGCGATGATCTCTTCGACCATGCTGTTCCACGCCCCACACTGCGGACAGCGCCCCATGGCGCGCGCCGCAACCCGCCCGCAGTTCTGACACACATAACGGGTTTGCACTTTTGCCATGTCCATCATTATAGTCCCGAATGAACCGACGTATAATAAAAGCATGAACAACACGACTTCCATTGCTCTGGTGACCGATTCCACCTGTGATATCCCCCCCGAATATCTTCAGCGCTACGGCATCCTCGTCCAGCCGCATGTCCTCATCTGGAACGGCGTGGAGTACCGCGACCGCGTGACCCTCTCCTCGGAGGAATTTTACCGCCGCATCCAGACTCAGGGCTCCCTGCCCACCACCGCGCAAGCCAGCGTGCACGACTTTCTGACCCTGTTTCAGTCCCTGAAGGATCAGGGCTACCGCGAGGTGGTTTTGATTCTGCTCAGCGGGCAACTCAGCGGGGCGATTCTCTCGGCTCAGCAGGCGGCGGAGCAGTCGCCCATTCCCGTGCATGTGTACGACTCGCGCTCGGTGACGGCGGGGCTTGCCTGGCAGGTGCTGGCGGCGGCGCGCGCCCGCGAGCAGGGCGCATCGGCGCAGGAGATGATTGCCGCGGCAGACGCCGTGCGCCGCAGGTTGAGCCTGGTGATTGCCCTGGATACGCTGGAGTACCTGCACCGCGGCGGACGCATCGGCAGGGCGGCGTGGCTGGCGGGCTCGATCATGCGCATCAAGCCGCTGGTGCGCGTCAACCGCGAAACGGGCATCGTCGAAGCCTACGGAATGGAGCGCACCCATCAGCGGGCGGTTGAAGCCATGATCAAACGCTTCTTCAGCGAGGTGGCAGGCGAAGGCGCCCTGCACGTGGCGGTCATGCACGGCATGGCGGAAGAAGAAGCCCGGCTGATCGCCGAACGCATCCGGCAGGAACATCCCGGCGCCGAGGTGTACGTGCACATCACCGGTCCGGTGCTGGGGTTGAACACCGGTCCGGGCGCGCTGGCACTGGGTGGTTACCGCGAGTGAAGCGGGCAAGATGAAAAGGCAACGGCGGAGCCGTGGGCGCTCCGCCGTAAAATGCAGGGTTGCGGGGGGTTATTCTTTCAGCAGGTCTTCCAGCACCTGACGCGCCACGTTGGGGTCGGCTTTGCCGCGCATCTTGCGCATCACCTGCCCGACAAACCAGCCCATCAGGGTGGTCTTGCCCTTGCGGTACGAGTCCACCTCGCGGGGGTTCTCTGCCAGCACTTCCTGCGCCACCGCGCGGATGGCACTGTCGTCGCTCACCTTTGCCAGCCCTTCGGCTTCCACAATGGCAGATGGACTGCTGCCGCTCTCTTCCACCTTCACCAGCAGGGCTTTGGCGGTGGTCAGGTTGATGGTGCCGGCATCCACCAGGCCCTGAATCTCCGCCAGATAAGCGGGGGTGAGGCGCATGGCGGCGGGGTCCAGTCCGCGCTCGTTAATCAGGCGCAGGACGTCGTTCATCATCCAGTTGGAGATCTTCTTGGGGTCGCCGCCGTAGGCGCGCACGGCGTTTTCGAAGTAATCGGACAGTTTGCGCTCGGCGGTGAGGATTTCGGCATCGTATTCGGGCAAGCCGTACTGATCCACAAAGCGGGCGCGGCGCGCCAGCGGCAGTTCGGGGAAATCTGCCAGAATGCGCTCCTTCCAGGCGTCATCCAGACGCACGGGGAGCAGGTCGGGCTCGCGGAAGTAGCGGTAATCGGCTTCGGTTTCTTTGGAGCGCATCTTGCGCAGGGTCTGGGTTTCGTCGTCCCAGTCCAGCGTCCAGGCTTCCACCCGCCGCCCGGCTTCCACCTCGCGGATCTGGCGCTCGATTTCGTTCTGGATGGCATTGCGCACGGCGTCAATGGAGTTGACGTTCTTGATCTCGGTCTTGGGGTTGAGGATGGTGGAGCCTTTCGGGCGGATGGAGACGTTGGCATCACAGCGCAGGTGGGCTTTTTCCATGTCGGCTTCGGAAATGCCCAGCCAGCGCAGTAACTGGCGCAGACGGATGAGGTACTGGGCGGCTTCGTCGGCACTGCGCAGGTCAGGACCGGTGACCATTTCGATGAGCGGGACGCCACAGCGGTTGAAGTCAATGTAGCGCTGTCCGTTGACGTTTCTGGTCTTGCCGGCATCTTCCTCGATGTGCAGTTTGTGGATGGTCACCCGGCGCACGTAGCCCTGCGGCATGGGCAGGTCAAAGTAG
>OGCI01001905.1_pt1 | contig 15572 bp, 15 predicted proteins | sample 1570021 | NCBI WGS metagenome assembly OGCI01 (sample SAMN06264664, study PRJEB24512) | hot springs metagenome | isolation source: Hot spring water | place: South Africa: Tshipise | collected 2015-06-21 | reverse complement strand
GCCTGCCCGTGCTGGACGACGTGGGCAGCGGTTGTCTGGTGAACACCGAAAACTTCGGACTGGAGCACGAACCGACCTTGCAGGAGAGCATCGCCGCCGGATGCGACGTGGTGACATGTAGCGGTGACAAGTTGCTGGGAGGTCCGCAGGCGGGCATCATTCTGGGACGCAGAGTGATCGTGCAGGCAGTTCGCAAACACCCCCTCCACCGCGCCCTGCGGGTGGATAAGCTCACCCTCGCCGGGCTGGAAGCCACCTTGCGCCTGTACCTGAACCCGGAGCAGGCACTGCAGGAAATCCCCACCCTGCGCGCGCTGGCAATGACCCGAGAGCAAATCGGTCGCCGGGCGCAGAGGCTGAGACGACGCCTGCAGTCCACCCTGCCCGCCGACCGGTTGACCATCCGGCTGCGAGAGGGAGTGTCGGAAGTGGGCGGAGGAAGCCTTCCCGGACAGCAGCTGCCCACCACGCTGGTGTGTCTGACGCCGTTGCATGGAAGTGTCCAGCAGCTGGCACATGCCCTGCGCTGGAACGAACCCGCCGTGTTCGCCCGAATCGAGCAGGACGAACTGGTGCTGGACCCACGCACTCTGCTGGACGATGAACTGGAGGTTGTGGTGGCGGCAGTATCCCGTGCCGCTGCACAGTGTTGAGAGGAGGGAACCCACATGCATGACGCGGTGAATCGGGTGGTCAACGATACCGTAAGGGCGCTGGTGCGTGTTGCAGCCATGCGCGAGAAGGACGCTGACCGCCACAGCGCACGCGTTGCCGTGCTGGCAGTTGCCACCGGTGAGAAGCTGGGCATGAGCGACGAGGAATTGTTGATACTGCGCCGCGCGGCAGAACTCCACGATATCGGCAAGGTAGCCATCTCGGAGAGCATTCTGGGCAAGCTGGGCAGCCTGACGGACGAGGAGATTCGGGTGATGCGTCAGCACGCCACGCTGGCGCTGGAGATTCTGGGCGCGGTGTCGGCGCTCCAGCCCACTCTGCCGCTCATCAAGCACCACCACGAGCGATGGGACGGCACCGGCTACCCCGATAATCTGGCAGGGGAACAGATACCGCTGGGGGCGCGCATCATCGCCGTGGCGGAGGTTTACGACATCCTCACACACGGCGCCCCCTGGAAAGAGCCGCTACCCATAGAGGAAGCGAAGAAAGAGATCCAGCTCTGTGCGGGCACGCAGTTCGATCCACGGGTGGTGCAGGCGTTCCTGGAAGTGTGTGACTTGATGTGCGATTAGCCCAAGCGCGTTGCCGATTTGCGAATCGTGAGGTTATAATACAGGTAGCGAGTGCCTATTTCGACTATGGATTCAACCGTCCCGGCCAAGAAGTGGCGCGTACTGCAGGTGGTATCCAGTTCGGCAACTTCCGGTGCCGAGCGGCATCTTGTGCTCCTCTCCAAAACCCTTCAGCAACAAGGGCACCACGTACTGAGCGTATGTCCTCCACACAACTGGCTACCGCACGAGCTGCGGCGCGCAGGAGTACTCACTCTGCCGTTACCCATGCACGGCATCGGCTCGCTGGCGACACTGGTACGCCTGATACAGGTGGTGCGTCAACACCGGATCGAGGTTATCCACACGCACCTCACTCGGGCGACCTATCTGGGATTGCTCGTGGGGTTGCTCTCGCGCCGTCCGGTGGTCTCGACGGTACACGTGTTCACTTCCGACCCTGCCTACCGCTGGCTTTCGCGCATGGGCAATCCGCTGATAGCGGTGTCGGAGGCGGTGCGCAGCTGGCTGATTGCTCACGGCGTGTCCGCCAGCGAGATCCAAACCGTGTACCACGCCACCGACTTCATCTCGCTCAACGGCTCTCACGCCGATGCGCCGCGCGAGGTGCGCGAGGAGTTCGGGCTTTCACCCGATAGCAAACTCGTGGGCGTGTTTGCCAAGGTGACACCGATAAAGGGTCAGGACCTGCTAATCGAAGGACTTCCGCAGGTGCTGCGCACTCATCCAGACACCTACGTGCTGTTTGTGGGCAGTATGGACAGCGCCTTTGCCCGACGTGCAGAGCAGAGGGCGAGCGAGCTGGGTGTGTCAAGCCGCGTGCTGTTCGCCGGACTGCGCAACGACGTGGCACGGCTGATGCAGGCAGTGGACGTGGTAGCGTTGCCCTCGCGTGTCGAAACGTTTGGCTTGGCGGTGCTGGAGGCGATGGCGCTAGGTAAGCCGGTGGTCGCCACGCGCGTGGGCGGGCTGCCCGAGCTGGTTCGCGACCGCGAGACAGGCATTCTGGTGGACTTCACGGTGTCATCCCTGGCTCATGGGCTGAACGAGCTATTGACCAGCGCCGAACTGCGTGATCGTCTGGGCGAGACAGCGCGACGCTTTGCCTGCCGTTACCACACACCGGAACGCATGGTGCGCGGTATCGAGTCGGTATACGCCCGCGCTGTCGCCGCGTGAGCATGTTACCCATCCTCATGTACCATAATGTCGGCGAGAAGGGACGGTACCTGAACGTCTCGGTTCAGGGACTGGTGCGACAGTGCCGTCTGCTCAGGATGCTGGGTTTCGAAGCGAGGACCCTATCCGAGCTGGCAGGGCATCTGGAAGCAGGCGAACTTCCGCCGCGAACGGTTGTCTTCACCTTCGACGACGCGCTGATGGGCGTCCATGCACATGCACATCCCGTACTCAGCCGATTTGGGTGGCGTGCCACGGTATTTGTGGTGAGCCAGCGCTTGGGGAGGGACACGGACTGGGCGCCGAAGCATCGGCATCGCGTGATGAGCGAGCATCAGCTGCAGGAGTTGCTCGAGGCTGGCTGGGAAGTGGGGGCGCATACACGCACACATCCATATCTGTCTCGCCTGCGCCCCGAAGACGCCTGGCAGGAGATTGCACTCTGCCGGGAGGAGCTGAGCCGTCTCACAGGCACGGAGGTGACTAGCTTCTGCTACCCCTACGGTGACCTGAACGAACCGATCGTGCGCATGGTCCGGGATGCGGGCTACTGCCTCGCGTGCACCGTTCAAAAGGGGCTGGTGAGTCCGGACACCGACCACTACCTGCTCCCGCGCGTGCATGTCGCCTACAGCGACGGTGCATCGGGTTTGGTGTACCGGTTGTGGCGGGCATGGAGACGCAGCAAACGCGGGATTGCATGATGGAGCGCCAAGAACCTAAAAGACAGGAGCAACGATTGTGAGAAGTGTATGATGGTGGTGAAAAAAAGACTAAACCCATCCCCGACCCCCTCCCCGACACGGGAATGGGGAGAAAGCACCTCTCCCCGCTTCGGGGAGAGGTTGGGAGAAGGGTTTGAAAGGGCATGCCGCAGGGTTTCCTCCAACAGAGCCGGCATCTGCGACCATTCTCGAAACACCCTCAAAATGTATTGACTATTCATGCAGACTGTGCTACAGTAGAAGCGAAGATTGCAGGCAATACCCAACAGCGACTTTCAGCGTCCTGAAAGGGGATGTGAGCTGCCGTGGCATCCTTGTTGTAGATGTCCCCCAAACTCATCTCTGGAAGTCAGGGGTGCGTTTGACCATCCTTGATGATGCAAGTCCATGAATTAAGGGAGGACACAAAATGAAACAGCAGGGCTTTACCCTGATCGAGCTGCTGGTGGTCATCGCGATTATCGCGATTCTGGCAGCGATTCTGTTCCCCGTGTTCGCGCAGGCACGCGAAAAAGCGCGTCAGACCGGGTGCTTGTCCAACACCAAACAGATCGGTCTGGCATGGGCGATGTACGCGCAGGACTACGACGAGCGCACCACCCCCGCCAAAGTCTGCAACCACAACTACAGCGGTCCCAACCCCTTCCCGGGTCGCTATCTCTGCTGGGGCGGAAGGACGGACTACGCCAACAACTGGGACTGCGGCGGTCCGTACGCCAGCTTTGTGGACTTGCTGGTGCCCTACATGAAGAACTACGGCATCCTGCGTTGTACGTCGCGCCCTGACCGCGGTTATTACCCGTATGACTCCAGCGGTAACCCAACGGCGGAGCAGGCTCCGGGTGGCAGCTGGGACAACCTGCGCAACACCTACGCGGTCAACTTTTACGCCGTGGCGACCAACATCATCTGGAATGTGGCCTCGGCGACCAGCTGCTACGCCAACTGGGACGGACGCGGCAGGTCGCTGGCGCAATTTGCTGCCCCAGCCAGCACCATCGCGGTGGTAGAGGCTTTCGGCACCTGCCCCGACATCCGCAACGTGGTGACGAACGTGGACTGCAGCGCGCACAACCGCGGTTCGAACTACGTGTTCGTGGACGGACACGCCAAGTGGATGCGCATCAGCGCAACCCTGAACCCCAACAACTTGTGGGTAGACGAGTCTGACCCGGATGGCAGGGCGTGTGTGGCGAGTGCCTACATGACCCGTCTCCTGGCGAACGAGCGCACGCGCGTGGAGTGCCTTGGGCAGTGAGGTGGGCAACCATGCGGCGTGAAGTCAGTACCGTCGTAGTTATTCTCGCCCTTGCGGCAGTGCTGGTTGCGATCGGTGGGCTGTGGATGGTTCTGCAGAAGCCCCGCATGGACACCGAGGCGGTACGTCGCGAGGTGGAGGAGCAGATGTACCGCGAGGGCGAGCTGGGACACCGCCCGGGCGAGCTGCCGATGCAGGCGACACAGCGTTAAACAATTGCGCTTCTCACACATGAGTCAATCTGCTTCTGCCGGTATGCCCGGACGTGGGCATACCGGACTTTTTTGAACGACAGCAAGGAATAGCGCGGACAGAAGAAGAAGCTCATTTCGTAGGAAGGAGGGATGAGCCATGCGGAGGATTTCAAGACGGCGCTTCCTGCAAGATTCGCTGGCGTTGCTGACGGTAACAGCATTGCCCACGCCCGTCTTTGCGTCGTGGAAGATAGCACAGCAACAGGCGAGCCCAAACGACCGTATCGGTGCAGCAGTCATCGGTTTTAACGGGCAGGGTAAGAGCCATATCCGACAGTTGCTTGCCCAGCCGGACATCGACCTGGTGGCGCTGTGCGACCCGGACGAAGCAGTATGGCCCGCGGGTTTAAAGATTGTAGAAGAGGCTGGCAGACCCAAGCCGAAGACCTACAAGGATATCCGAAAACTGCTGGAAGACAAAGATGTGGACGTTGTGACCATCGCCACACCGAACCACTGGCACGCGCTGGCAGCCATCTGGGCGATGATGGCAGGCAAGGACGTGTACGTGGAGAAGCCGACCAGCCACAACGTATGGGAAGGCAGGCGCACGGTGGAGATTGCACGCCAGCTGGGGCGCATTTGCCAGAGCGGGACGCAGATTCGCTCAGCCGCTGGCATCCGCCAGGCGATACAGTACCTGCACGAAGGCAAGCTGGGAAAAGTGTACCTGGCACGCGGGCTGTGCTACAAACGGAGAGACTCGATAGGCAAGGTGCCCAGTCCGCAAGATCCGCCCGGGACGGTAGACTACGACGTGTGGCTGGGTCCCGCGCCAAAGAAGCCGGTGATACGCCAGCGGTTCCACTATGACTGGCACTGGTTCTGGGACTACGGCAACGGCGACCTGGGCAATCAGGGCGTACACCAGATGGACATCGCTCGGTGGGGATTGAACAAGAACTCCCTGCCCAATAGGGTGCTGGGGCTTGGCGGACGCTTCGGCTACGAGGACGACGGCGAAACCCCCAACACCGAGCTGGTGTTCTGCGACTACGGCGACTGCCAGCTCATCTTCGAGGTGCGCGGGCTGGAAACGCCCGACCTGAAGGGCGCCAAGGTAGGCAATATCTTCTACGGCGAGCAGGGCATCATGGTCATCCCCAGCTACAGCAAAGCCATCGTTTACGACAACGACGGGAATAAGGTGACCGAGTTCGACGCGGGCGGTGACCACATGCGCAACTTCCTGGACGCCGTGCGCAGCCGCAGACACACCGACCTGCACGCCGATATCGAGGAGGGACGCCTCTCCAGCGCACTGTGCCATCTGGGCAACGTGTCGTACCTGCTGGGCGAGCTGGTGCCCTTCAACAGCCATTCCAAAGCCTTCGGCGACAACAAGGAGGCGTACGAGACCTTCGCCCGCTTTGAGGAGCACCTGGCGGCGAACAAGGTGGTGCTGAAGGAAACAAAGTATCGGCTGGGGCGCGAACTGCAGATCGACCCAGCGCGGGAGACCTGCGGCAGCGACTCGCGGGCGAATCGGTTGCTCACCCGCGAGTATCGGAAGCCGTACGTGGTGCCCGAAAAGGTGTAGTGGATGTCAGGGCGCGGATGGCGTTCCCTGTGGCGCTGTTTGCCCACCACCCGATGACGGTGCAGGAGCACCTCCGCCCCCACCTGGTGGTCCCATCCGCTGCGATTTGGGTAGCATGGGACCGGTATAGTAGCCCGGGGGCGGGGGTTCTTCGCGTTGCACGCGGTAACGAAGAATCAGCGCCACGACAACCAGCAGCAGCCCAATGGCAAGCAGAATCCCGACGGTCTTACCACTTGTTCCCTGCATCGCTCCTCACCGTCCAGTAAAGGATAGGCACCCCGCAGAGTGCTCTGCGGGGTGCCTTGAGTTCTACTGCGTGGTAGCTCCCGGCGAACCGGTTCGCTGGCTCTTCGGGAGCATCGGACCTTCGTAGTAGCCTTCTGCCTGCGGCTCCTCCTTCTTTCCGCAAGCCGTGAGACTCAGCCCCATCGTCACCAGCCACAGCAGGCTGAGGATAACGAGGGCTACCCTCTTGACACCACTACGCATCAGATTACTCCATCGAGAAGGTGAAGTAGCGCATGAAGTACACGGTCTGTCCGTTCTCGACGGTGGTCGCCAGGTAGCGCTCGGGATTGCGCTTGATGTTCTTGGCATGACCATCCAGGAAGGTGAAGTTGGCGCCGTCCTGGTGAATCTTCTGCGACTCGCATCCGATGGAGATCACCACGTAGGTCGGTCCCCTGTCCAGCATGGTAATGCCGTCACCGATCAGGACGGTCTCCGCCGGTCGCCGGATCTCGGTCATGTAGCGGGTAAGACCACCGGATGCAGCCGGATAGCACAGGCTACCTGGGAAGTGGTAGTACGGATCCTGCGGAGTGCCAGCGCCGCCGCGGGTCGCCATCTGGAACACGACGCCGTAGTGCGCGAAGACCTGCGTTGGAGGCATGTAGGGGTCAAGCGCACCCGGATAGCAGTCCGACATGTTGGCACCTTCGAGATAGCGCTCCAGGCTCCATGACGGGCATCGATGCAGACCCTGAGGCTGACCACCTACGGTGTAGGTTCTGCCTGCGTCTGGCGGCACAAGCGTGCTCTTGATGTAGGGATGAAGCAAGCCGAACCAGAAACGCTCGTTGAGGGGCTGCCCTGCATATTCACGAATCTTGAACCACGGCACGATGGCTTCGTCATAGTCCTGGGCATACATCAGGATCGCCGTGCCGAACTGCTTCGAGTTGGACAGACACGACGACTTGCGTGCAGCTTCCCGCGCCTGCGAGAAGACGGGGAACAGAATGGCTGCCAGGATCGCGATAATCGCGATAACCACCAGCAGCTCGATCAGTGTGAAAGCATGTCGCCTCATTAGGTATTCGTCCTCCTGACCTAGCATGTGATATATGCCAAACGCTTACCGCGTCCGACATCCAGGAATTTCCGTTCATCAACAGTGCGTCATTGCGTGCAGATGGGAGAAATACCCAGCTACGTCCCCGTAACAGCAAATTACGCTACCACCGTGTAGCAGTGTATTATACTTTACGCCGTGCCAGACGACTTTGTCAATAGGTTTTTGGCTTCTGAAAGAGGTTGTTCGAAGATTTTTTCTCAAAAACATGCCCTCGCCACGCAGATCAACCACGTTAACATCTCTTTACTGTTGCCCAAAAGCGGTTTTTGCCACGCCTGTCGTGCTGACCCTGCCACCTGTGACATGCATCACGACGAAGCCCAGCGGGTGGCGGGTGAAGAGGTCGGGATATGTCGCCAGCAGGCGGTCCTGCTCGTCCTGCGATAGCATGGTCAACCCCCGGAAGTAGTGGTAGCTGTTGCGCTCGACGTGCGGGATACCCAGATTCGCCATCAGCGCGAGGTCCTGCAACAAAGAGATAGGTGGCACAGTGGTCAGGTCCTCCCCGCTGATGAGCACACCCCTTCCCTGACGGCTCAGACTCTCTGCCAGGCAGAGGTTGACGATGCCTTTGAAGACGCCCTTGCAGCTCTTGACGCTACACCCATGGTAGCCGATGTCCAGCGCGGTAGCCAAGCTTCGCAGTTCGGCATCGGACTCATCGATAATCACGGGTGGTTTATCTCTCCAGCGCAGCAACTCCTGATGGGTGCGCTCGCTCAACGCCTCGTCACGGGCGAGAGGTTGCTCAACGAAGAGCAGAGCGCGGCGAAACTCGGTCAAAGCGGCATCGGCGCAGACGTGCTCCCAGAGACTTCGGAACGCCTCGATATCCGGATACATCTCGTTGGCGTCGAGGGTGAAGTAGAACGTTCCGCTGAGCAGGCGCGACAGTGCCCTCAGCCTCTCGTGGTCGGCGTGCGCATCGCCACCCAGCTTGATTTTGAAGTGCGTCAACCCATAGTGCTGGATGCAGTCTTCCAGCGACTGCGGCAAACCGTCGTCGAGGCGCTCATTGGGGGGAATGTCCGCGTCCGTCAGAGGGTCGCTCAAGCCGACAGTGTGCCGCACGATAATTTCGCGAAGAGGCTCTGCAGGAAGGTAGTTGCCCGGTTCGGCACCGCGAAGCGACGGGTGAATCCTGCCCAGATCCAAGCCGAGCATGTTCCGCCTGAGCGCCTGCGCGAAGGACACCCGCTTTGCCCGGCAGAAGGCATCAATCGCTGCCCGCTCGATCAGGCTGACGCCGAACGAAGCAACCAGCGGCGCGATATTCTCCTGATGCGCCCACGCCATCTGCGCCTGATACACTTCCCACCAGAGGTCAAACGGACTCGGCACCTCGCGTAGCTCCTCCGCGAGCTGACAGGCGTGCTGGATAACGCTCAGCAGCAGTTGCACCTCATCTTCGACGGTCAGGGTCGGGTCTTTGACAAACCAGCGTGGTGCAAGGTGGTCGGCGGAGTGTCCTTCCACCTCCTCGCCATCAACCAGCGCTGCGACCTGCAGAATCAGATGTTGCAGTTTCCGTACCGTGGCGATACCGTAACGGAACGGCATGCGCGTGCGCATCGGCAGGAGACGAAACCGTGTATCGCGTACCGAGATGGACATCGGGTGCTACGCTATCTGCTCGTACCGGTTGAGAGGAACTTCGCCCTCGAACGGCAATCCACGGATTGTCGCCTGCACCGACTTCACCAGCATCTCGCCGATGCGATGGTAGCCGAAATAGCCCGTGCCAGCGATGTGCGGCAGGATGATTACGTTGGGCAGGTGGCGCAGAGGATGGTCGGGCAGAAGCGGCTCAGGATCGGTGACGTCCAGCACGGCAGTGAATCGCCCTATCCGTGCCTCCTCCACCAGAGCGTCCGTGTCGATCACCCTACCCCGGCTGGTGTTGACCAGCACACTGCCATCCCTCATCAGGCGCAGATGCTCCGCGCGTATCAGCCCTACCGTCTCGGGTAGCAGCGGGGCGTGCACGCTGACGATGTGCGACTCGCGGAATAGCGTCGGCAGGTCTACCGGCACAATCCGCATCCGGCGAGCGTCGCCCGCGGGCAAGAAAGGGTCGTACACCAGAATGCGCGTTCGGAACGGTCGCAGGAGGCGGATGACCTCCCGCGCCACGCTGCTGCACGACACCAGCCCGACGGTCGCTCCCAGCAGATACTGTCCGTTCAGGGGAATGGCAGGGTCTCGCCACACACCGCGCTCGCGATACGCCAGTGCGTGGTCCACCCACCGGCGCACTCCCATGATCATCATGCCAACGGTGGCTTCCGCCACGTTAAGCGCAATGGCGCCATTACCGCTGAAGACTCGAATGCCGCGCGGTATCAGGTGCTCACGCACCACCTCCTCGGAGAGCATAAACTTTACCGACCCGGCAGCGTGCGCAATCAGTCTCAACCGCGTGGCAGCCCGCAACACATCATCCGTCAGGCGAGGGCTTCCCCATGCCGTCACCAGCACCTCGACCTCGCCGATTCGTTCCGCCAGCTGTTCGGAGGTGCACGGCACATCCGGCGCCCATTCCACCACTTGCACCAGCCGGTTCAGTCTCTCCCACCATCCGGGAGTGAACGCCAGCTCGGTGTGGCTGGGTGAGGGCAGATACAACAATCTCAGTCTTTCGGGCATGTTTACCTCCGTCGCGTCGTACCCGATTTTTGACGTCCGCCTGTGAATCCCTCTGCGCGCCCCATGTATCTAACCCACTGGAAAGATAGTCAAGCAAATCGGTTGAATAGACCGATATCGGTGAATACTCCGCATGGTGAAAGACATGAAACAGGCGATACCGATCGTGATGACCATCACCGTGCTGGCGGTGATAGCGGCAGTTTCGGCGCTCGCCCCCAAAGACGAGCCGCCTTCCCCACTTACCCAGGTGAAGGAACAATACACGAGGAAACAGACCGCTTCGGTAGACCATAGCAAGTTTCCACAGCTTCAGCGAAACTTCACCAGACCGCAGGAGGTCACCGAAGCCTGCATCGGGTGCCACAACGGACGGCACGTGGAGGTGATGCAGACGGCGCACTGGCGGTGGGAGCGCGAAGAGTATGTGCCCGGACGTGGGGTGATGTATCTCGGCAAGCGCAACTCGGTGAACAACTTCTGCCTGGCGACCTCCGGCAACGAGCAGAGATGTGCCAAGTGCCATGTGGGCTACGGGATGACCTCCGTGCAGACTTTCGATTTCAACGACCCACGCAACGTGGACTGCCTCGTGTGCCACGACCGCTCGGCAACCTACGTCAAAGCATCCGACATGGCGGGCTACCCCGACCCGAAGGTGAACCTGAACCGTGCGGCGCAGAGCGTGGGTAGGCCCACCCGCGACAACTGTGGTACCTGCCACTTTTTCGGAGGTGGAGGCAACAACGTCAAGCACGGCGACATGGATATGGCGCTGTCCGAGCCGACGCGCGAGCTGGACGTGCACATGGCGGTGGATGGCGCGAACATGCAGTGCGTGGACTGCCACACCGCCGAGAAGCACAACATTCGCGGGCAGGTGTACTCGGTGTCGTCGATGAATCGCAATCGCGTGACCTGCGAGGGATGTCACACCACCACGCCCCACCGCGATGATTTGCTGAACGAGCACACGCTGAAGGTCGCGTGTCAAACCTGCCATATCCCCACCTATGCTAAAGCAGGCGCCACGGTGGTGCGCTGGGACTGGAGCACCTTTGGCAGGCTGCGCGACGGCAAACCTTACGAGGAGCGCGACGCTGACGGGAACCTCGCCTACAAGTCAATCATGGGTAGCTTCGAATGGGGCAAGAATCTGAAACCGGACTATGTGTGGTTTAATGGCACGGCAGACCACTACATGTCGGGTGACCGCGCGCCCAAAGACGCCCAGCCGATTCTGCTGAACCGCTTTTACGGCTCGTATGACGACCCCGACGCGAGGATCGTGCCGGTCAAGATCATGCGCACCCGACAGTTCTACGACCCGGTGAACCAGATGCTCGCTCTGCCGCTTCTGTTTGCTACGGAGCGCGGTAAGGGCGCGCTCTGGCAGGACTTCAACCCCGTGCGGGCAGCAGAAGTGGGCATGAAGGAACGCGGACTGCCATTCAGCGGGCAGATCGACTTCGCCGAGACGGTGATGTACTGGAACCTCAACCACATGGTCGCGCCGAAGGAACAGGCGCTGTCTTGCACCGAATGCCACACGCGCAACGGCAGTCGTATCGCCAATCTGCGCGACTTCTACCTGCCCGGGCGTGACCACTCGCCAGCGCTGGATGGCGCGGGGAAGCTCTTGATTGCCCTCACCCTGCTGGGCGTGCTGACGCATGGGGGGCTTCGTGTGGCATCGGGCATTCTCCGCAGGCGAAATGGAGGAGACGGAGCATGAAGCGCATCAAACTCTACAGCGGCTTCGAGAGGTTCTGGCACTGGACGCAGGCGGTGCTGATCCTGTTCCTGGCGTTCACAGGCTTCGAGATACACGGCTCGTACACCTTTTTCGGTTTTCGCGAGGCGGTACGCTACCACAACATCGCGGCGTATCTGCTAATCGCGCTGACGGTGTTTGCCATCTTCTGGCACTTCACCACCGGCGAGTGGAGGCAGTACGTCCCGACGCTGAGGAACATCCGGGCGCAGCTGGAGTTCTACGTGTTCGGCATCTTTCGCAATGCGCCGCACCCTACCCAAAAGACGGCACTGAACAAGCTGAACCCTCTGCAGCGTATCACCTACTTCGGGCTGAAGGTGTTCCTCTTTCCACTGCTGGTGGCGTCGGGCTTGCTCTATGTGTTCTACCGGTATCCGTCGCGCTACGGCATCGAGGCGATTAACATCGAATCGCTTCGGTTCATTGCGCTGGCGCACACTCTGGGCGCGTTCCTGATGGTCGCGTTCCTCATTGTGCACCTGTATATGATCAGCACCGGCGAGACGGCGCTGTCGAACCTGCGCGCGATGATCACAGGCTACGAAGAGGTCGAGCAATCCACCACAACGAGCACTCTGGAGGGACAGCAGACATGAACGAACAGCGATATCAGAATCCGTACATGGCGGGCGTGTTGCTGGGATTGCTGCTCTTGGTGACCATCTACATCACCGGTCGCGGACTGGGCGCCAGCGGAGCCATCAAGAGCGTGACCGTTGCCGGGGTCTCCGCTGTTGCACCACAGCACGCCCAATCTGCACAGTTCTATAGCGAGTATCTGAAGGAACACGCGGACGGCGGACCGCTGAAGAACTGGCTGGTATTCGAGGTGGTCGGGGTGCTGATCGGGGCGTTCCTGTCGGGGCTGGTAGCGGGGCGCCTGAAGCTGGTGACGGAGCGAGGTCCGCGCGTCACCTCCCGAACGCGCCTGGTCGCGGCGTTCCTGGGGGGCATCCTGTGGGGTATCGGTTCGCAGCTGGGCCGGGGTTGCACCAGCGGTGCAGCGCTCAGCGGCATGGCGGTGATGTCCACAGGGGGTATCCTGACCATGCTGGCTATCTTCGCGGGGGCGTATGCCTTCGCCTACTTCTTCCGCAAACTGTGGACAGGAGGGGTACACGATGGGACCTCTGGTGCCTGACCTTATCAGCGAGAACCTGAACTACATCCTCGCGCTGTTCATCGGCATCGCGTTCGGGGCGATTCTGGAAAGCGCCGGTTTTTCGTCCTCGCGCAGGCTGGTGGGGCTGTTCTACGGCTACGACTTCACCGTTCTGCGCGTCTTCTTCACCGCGAGTATCGTGGCAATGGTCGGGGTGATGACGCTGGAGCGTCTCGGCTTGCTGGATATGAATCTGGTGTATGTGAACCCCACATTCGTGTGGTCTGCCATTGTGGGCGGACTGCTGATGGGGCTGGGGTTCGTGCTTGGCGGCTACTGCCCTGGCACCAGCTTCTGCGCGGCGGCTATTGGCAAGCTGGATGCACTTGCCCTCATCGGCGGGGCGCTGGTGGGCGTGTTGCTGTTTGCAGAGGGGTATCCACTTCTGGAGGCGCTTCACAAAGCGAAGCATGTCGGCAGTCCTCGCATCACGGAGACGCTGGGCGTCGCCCCGAGCCTGTTTGCCGTGGCGATGCTGCTGTTCGCTCTGGTGGCTTTCGGCGTCGCCTCGCTGGTGGAGCGGAAGGTGAACCGCACTCCCGCGCCGACCCGCCTATGGACGCCTGCAGGCGCGACGGTGCTGGCAGGGGCAGTGGTGCTGGCGTTGTCCGCCTTCTCCTATCGCGACCGCAAGGCTGACCTGCTGAACCTCGCAGGCGACGAGCGCGTGGTGCGCTCTTATCCTGTGGCAGTGATGAGGCTGGACGAGTTTGCCTTCCGCCTGATGGACACTGAAGACAACCGCATTCAGGTGGTGGACTTCCGCCCCGAAGCCGACGTCGCGCGGGAGCGCCTGCCGAAGTCGGTGGCATTCACAGTAGATAACCTGTTCGAGCAGGAGCCATCGCGCCTGTTGCGCACGCGAGGCAAGATCAACGTTTTCGTCGCTGAGGATGAATTGAAGGCGCGGCGCATGGCTGTGATTGCCAGCGAGCTGGGCGTTCCGCGGGTGATGGTACTGGAGGGAGGCTGGCAGGGTTTGCGCAAGCAGGTGCTGGAATTCACCCCATCGCGCCCCCCACGGAATTTGGAGGAGGAGTTCACCTACCGTTTCCGCCAGCGCGCCCAGCAGGTGATACCCGCGCTGATTCGGCAGAACAAAGCCTCGGCGCCGGTGAAGAAAGAAAAGAAGCGCGTGCTGGGAGGCTGTTAAGGTTCTTGATTTTTTGCGCATCGCGCTGTATAATGTATGGTGTTCGCGCGCGCCCGTAGCTCAGTGGATAGAGCGTGAGGTTGCGGACCTCAAGGTCGGGGGTTCAAGTCCCTCCGGGCGCGCCATTTTTTTTCACCTCATCCCCTGCACGCCTTCCAGTCTCAGCCACCGTTGACAACCCCTCTTTGCGCGTGTTACAGTGAAGCCGGTATTTTCACCGGCATACCCCGGCGCGTGGAGGAGCAATCAACCATGACCAGAAGGTTCAGGGTGCTAGCAGGAGCTGTGGTGCTGATATGCGTGGCGCTGAACGGTTGCGGAGGGGGAGGAGGAACAGCCGCCCCGCCAAGCCAGTTCATCGTTCTGACCAACGGCAAGGTGCAGGTGGAACAGGGAGCAGACCTGCTGATTGTTCGGGCAAACCTGTCGCAGCTGCCCGGCGTGAGCTTCGACGCGGACGAAGTGCAGGTGGAACTGTATGCAGGCGACGGCTTCGCCAATCCCCGAACGGACACGCCATCCTCAAGCAACTTCCTGCGCACCTTCCGCGTGAGCCGTGACGGTACGCTTCTGGATGAGCTGCGCCTGCCGGAGGGACGCTACACCGCCCTCGCCAGAAACATCCGTGTGGTGCAGGCTGGTAAGGAGTTCCGGAGCGCTCTGACCGCCTTCGTGTTCGACGTGTTCGCCCTTGGAGGGACACTGCGCACTACCCTGCCCCTGAAGTTCGAGGCGAAGTTTCCCGCCATCGGCTCGGTGATTGAGAACTCGTATGTGGCATTTCTCACCGATGAGGCTGCGGTGAATGGCGCGTCGCGCCTGTTTGTGCAGCACGCGAACGGCACTGTAGACATGACGCGCGACTTTGTCGGTCAAACGGAGGCAGGCAGACCGGTTTCCGCGGTGAGCTTTGAGGCTCTCCCGGGCGGTCCCGCGCTGGGCAACGTGGAACGACTGATACTGAAGGCGTTCTGGCGATGAAGCGGCTCTGCATTGGCACAGCGCTATCGCTCGGGACGCTGATGTGGGTAGCCCTATTTCCTGCCCTTGCGTATGCGCAATCGGTAGAACTCTCTTCCCCTGCGCCTGTTCAGGTGAGCACCGGCTGGCGCGTCGCCGAGGTGGAAGGACGCCTGCTATGGGTGTCGGAGCAGAAGGTGTCGCTTCGGGCGGATGCGCGCACGCGGGCACAGCTGGGCTGGCAGAAGCTGGTGGCGAAAGGGAAGGTGCGCACCAATCGTTTCTCCACGTCTGCCCGCTGGTTCGAG
>OGCI01001904.1_pt1 | contig 15583 bp, 13 predicted proteins | sample 1570021 | NCBI WGS metagenome assembly OGCI01 (sample SAMN06264664, study PRJEB24512) | hot springs metagenome | isolation source: Hot spring water | place: South Africa: Tshipise | collected 2015-06-21 | reverse complement strand
TAGTTGAAGCGTTTTCGTTTGACATACTTTTTCAATTAATGGGGTTTTGGATAGCGATATCGGCGTAATTTTCTTCAAAGGAGTGCTAAGATAAGCAGAATGTTGGGTACGGTTGATTAATTCAATCCATCCTTGTAAGCTCATCTCTTGATAGGCGCGCCGTGTTGCTTCAAGGGCAGCTTGACTTTCTGCGAAGAGTTCAGCGTTCTGAATGGCGACCGCAATCAGGTTTGCCATACCGTTTAAGACCTCAATGTCCTCTTCCGTGAATGCACCGCCTTGTTCACTTTGAATATCTAACGCACCAAGCAGTTTCCCTTGAGCTATGAGCGGAAGTGCCATTTCTGAGCGAGTGGTGGGAAGGTCTGGGTTGTTGAAGAACACTGCATCTTCCCCGACATCCAAGGCGATGCGCGCCTTGCCCGTCCCGGTCACATATCCCACAATTCCTTGTTCATTTACTTTGAGGCGGTGCTGCCGGAGTAACATGCGTTGTCCCCCTTCGCTGTTTGCCGCCTTTAGCCACGCATATTCCCCTTTAGGATCAACAAGGAAAATCCCAACATGATAAAATCCAAATCGTTCGCTGATTAAGTGGGTAACCATTGAGAGCAATTTTTCGAAATCTCGCTCAGAAGCAACGGCTCGCCCAACCTCAACAGATGCTTGGAGCTGAATAGCCCGTTTTCGCAGTGCTTCAGTCCTTTCGGCAACCTTCTCTTCGAGGTTCGCGATAATATCCCTCAGTTGAGTCGCCATATTCTGAAAGGTTCGGGAGAACAAGCCAATTTCTCCCGGCGCATCTTGGGGGATTTGTACGTCCCATTCACTGCGGCTGAGTTTTTCTGCTGCGACAGCAAGCTGTTGAATGGGCGTGGTAATTAGGTTGGCTAAGATTAATCCCAAAAAGATAATGATCACCAGAACGGCTGCGGATAGGGGCAAGATTTGAACAATAATCAGACGCTGGGTACTAGCTTGAAGTTGTTGTTCTAGATCGGAAAGGGGTTGGAGGTAAGCGGCAGCATCTACAACGCTGGCAAGACTCCATTGTACGTTGGGGACAGCAGTATAGGCGACGAAGAGATTTCTCGATCCAATGTTTAGTTCTTGTACACCACCATTGCCCCTTCTCATTTCAACGATAACGGAAAGAAAATCGTTTCGGGTGTCGCGAAGGTTGGTTAAGGCTTCACCTTCTGCCGGTTGTCGTTCGAGAATGTCGAGATAAGCTTGTCTCGGCATTGCCAATGCATAACCTTCATAGTCAATTAAGAAGTTATATCCTGATTTGAGTTGAATAGCCTCTTCCACATTCGCGAGGATATCCTGCACAAGAAGATCGACTCCTATCACCCCAATCAATTCTCCGTGGTCGTAGATGGCATGTGAAGCGGTGCTAACTAAACCAAGACCGGTAGCGTCAAGGTAAATGGTTGACCAGACAACTTTACGACGAGAGTCAGGATTTTCGGTAGCTGCGAGATACCACGGTCTTTTGGTCACGGTGAAATCTGGGGGCACAACGTTGCCTAAGTCAATGTTGGGATAGTATCGGGCTACATTGTTGGGTGAAGCGAAATAGATTGCTGCTATATTCGGGTTGCTCTTTTGAACCGACTCGAAAACTAGGTCTAAGTAGCGGCTTTTTTCGATTTCAAACTCTATTTCGGGGGTCATTTGAGTGTAGTTCGGGACAAATAGGCTAGAGACATCATTTTTACTGTTGAGATATTGCCCATTGGTCCCTTTTTTGACGATTTCCTGCTTTTCCCAATTCACAACTGCTTGATTGGGTTTGGTCCATATCTCGAGAAGATACTGAGACATGAATTCAACATCTTTTACGGTTTTTTCTAGTGACCTACTCGTGTCGAGAGCGAGATTTTGATTAATGGTGATCAACGAGGACATCACTTGATCCTTAATCATTTCGCTACTCAAGTTTTGGGTTGTCCTGCCAACATCGCGGGTTGTATAAAGGGAGCTCATAACGGTTCCCAAGACAGCTAGAAGCGAGAGTAGGGTCAGCATTCCGATGACCCGAGTATGGATTGAGATACTTTGGAGGGAGCGGAATTTCATAGTTTCATTCCTTCTTGTGATCACCAGTGTTGCTGTTGTTACTCAGCAATAAGTTGAATCTCAACCTCGGCAAGGCCAAACATTTCCCGTAACTCAACCACGCTCGTCTGGAGTACCAAGTCTACATCTAGGGTTTCGAGAAGCTTGTCTGTCAACTTTGCCAAGTCCTCTTGAATCTTTCCCAATGTTTGCACCTCTTGATACTGGGTATCCAGCGTTTTGCGTGTTGATTGAAGACGAAAGACATTTTGGAATAGATTTGAGATCGGCTCTGTCAGAGAGGTAAGGATTTGTTTATCACTTTCTGCAAAATATGGGCCATTTTTCGGCCCTTGGATAAGAATTGCTCCAATTATTTGATTATTGCTGAACAGGGGGGAAATTAACCATGACGAGCCACTTGGTTTCCAAATATGTTCGGATGATTTTGGAGACAGATCGTTGAATAGAATTGTTGCGCCACTCTTTACTACCTCTGTAATAAGATAATTTATGAGGGGGTTGGAAGGGGAGGCGACTAGTTTTTGATCTCTTAAAGTGAATAGTGGTGTCTCTTCGGAACGAAAAATCGTTAGATAAGAGCGTATATCACGGATTCCAGAGATGGTGCGGAAAAAGGTATCGATGAGGATCAAGGCATCGTCTAGAAAATATACCTGTTCCTGTGGGTACTCGGTAGGAGAGATGATATGTTGTACAGCGATGTTATTTTCATTTTGGGAACTGTCTTGATTAGCATTGAGTTTGGTGTCCATAGCTTAATTCCTGCAAAGCAGTAACTATTTAGAGTTCCCAGACGGACTCGCCGGCTAGAATCTCTTGGATTTGTTCAGGAAAACGATCTGGATCAATAGGTTTGCCGATAAACCCATTGAAACCGGCAGCATGGGCTTTTTGCATCTGTTCCATCGAAGACTCCGCGGTGATAGCAATGACAGGAATTGATGAAAGTTTCGGCGAGGAACGAATTTTTTTCAAAGCTTCATATCCGTCTTCATAGGGTAGCCGAATATCCATCAAGATCAAATCGATCTTAGGTAGTAGGTCAGCGTATTCAACCACTTCATAACCAGAGGTTTTCCATTCACAGTGAATGCCGAGATAGCCGAGCAATCGGGCGATCAAAACAAAGTTGGAGACATTATCTTCGACAACCAAAACGGTAATGTCCTGCAGGTAAACATCTTTAGAATCATGCTCGTAAAGTGCTCCGTCCATGGTTATTCCTTTGTTTTAGAGCGCAAGAAAGAACGTACTTGGTTAGGAAGGGCATCAACATCTATCGGTTTCTGGATATATCCATCACAACCAGCTTGTAGTGTTTTTTCTCGATCGCCTTTCATGACATTAGCGGTGAGAGCAATAATGGGGGTTTCAGGTGTAATTTTGGTTTTTATCGCCGTGGTCAGGGTGTATCCGTCAATTTCAGGTAAGTTAATATCCATGAGAATTAAATCAGGAGTTTGGGTTTTCAGTTTTTCGAATGCTTCGGGACCTGAACAAGCTTCGATCACCGCAAAACCATCGGCTTCTAATATGCGTCTGACTAAAACTCGGTTGTCTACGTTGTCTTCCACATATAGAACTACAAGTTTTGTTGATGTATCCATATCACCCTCATTTTATTTATGAGAAGATATAGTTTCAGTAAATTCCCCATAAAGATAAAATAAAAAAGAGCGGGTGATGGGATTCGAACCCACGAATGGCAGCTTGGGAAGCTGCTGCCTTACCGCTTGGCGACACCCGCAGACTACAATGCTTATTATAGCCACTGTTGAGACGGGTGTCAAGAATCCGACAACCTGCATAACTGCTATCCTCACTGTTTCCTAGTTAGATGAAAAGCTGCTTTATAGAGACATCCGCTCTGTAAAGGTATAATAATCTTACCTAGAAAATCCTTTTTCCTAACGTACAATTTTGTTAGGTTTGAAATTTGACAGCGATTAGATGGGAGTAAACGATGCAAAATATCCTTGAAGTCAATTTATCGAGCGGTCACTCTCGTTCGGTTGAAGTTCCTGAACAGTGGCAAGTCGATTTTCTGGGAGGAGCGTCCTTAGGAGCGCGACTTTTGTATCATGAACTGCGCAAAGATTTAGATCCGCTGGGGGATAACTCGCCGTTGTTGTTTCTTGTAGGACCCTTGAGTGGGACTGCGGGGCCAGCGGTGGGGCGCTTTGTAGTATGTGGCAAGTCGCCAGCAACTCATCTTTGGGCTGAGTCAAATTGCGGCGGTTTCTGGGGAACAGAACTGAGAAAAGCTGGTTTTGATGGGATTTTAGTACGCGGAAAAGCAGACTCTCCGGTCTATCTCGTTATAGATGATGGGGATGTAAAAATATGTGATGCAAAGAAAATCTGGGGAGTTGATACATACACTGCTCAGAAGATGGTTTTGAACGAATTGGGGGAAGGCGGATATCGTGTTGCCGTCATCGGGCCTGCGGGCGAAAGGGCTATCCCTTATTCTTTGATCTTGACCGATGATGGAAGAGTTGCTGGACGAACGGGCTTAGGTGCAGTAATGGGTTCGAAAAATCTAAAGGCAATTGCGGTGCGTGGCTCAAAGCCGATTCCGCTCCGTTATCCCAAGGAATACAATGTTTTTCGCGCTGAAGCCAATCGTAACTTACGCATTGAAAACCAAGCGATGATATTGAGAGAGCTGGGGACAGCAGGTGGTGCTGAATACTTTGACTACTTAGGCTTAATGCCCAAACGATATTACCATCAGAGTTCTTTCGATGGAGTGGAAAGGATATCCGGTTCATACTTTGCCGAAAATTTACTTAAGGGAGTTAGTGCTTGCCATGCTTGTGTTATAGCATGTGGAAGGGTTGTCCAATATCAAGATACCCCTAAGAAAAAGGGCCCAGAATATGAAACCATTGTCGGATTTGGCCCCAATTTATTAATTGCCGATCCGATTGCCATCACCGAGTTGGGGGAAACCTGCGATCGCCTAGGATTAGATACCATCAGCACGAGCAACACAATAGGATTGGCTTTTTACTTGTTTGAGCGGGGAGTCATCAATACCCATGATACCGATGGATTGGAACTCAGATGGGGTGATGTGGAGGTCGTAAGGAAGCTAATCCAAATGGTTGTAAATCGCCAGGGGTTTGGACAGATATTGGCTCTGGGTAGTAAACAGGTAGCGGAAACCTATAACGTTCCCGATGAAGCTGTACAGGTTAATGGTTTAGAAGTTGCCTACCATGATCCGCGCGGCGCTTCGGGAATGGCGTTGGTTTACGCAACGTCTCCGCGCGGAGCGTGTCATAATCAATCCGATTATTTTTTTGTCGAGATTGGCCAGATAGAAGCCAATCTGGGAATTGAGATTTTCTCCCGGCAAGGAGGGGCGGAGAAAGCTAAAAATGTCAGTCTGCATCAAGATTGGCGTACTGTGTTTAACAGTTTGGTCATGTGTATATTTGCCAATCTACCGCCTGAAGACGTTGTTCAATTGGTCAATACTGCCTGTGGTTACGACCTTGACCTGCCAGCGTTAATGAAAATTGGCGAAAGGGGGTGGAATTTGAAGCGGATCATCAATCTGCGTCTTGGTTTGGATATTACGAATGAGAAAATGCCTAAGGCATTTCAACAGCCCTACGAGGATGGACAGAACGAGCTCGAAAATTATATCGTGCCGTTTGAGCAGATGAGGCAAGAATATTATCGTGTGAGAGAGTGGGAGATCAAAACAGGGATACCTAAGGCAAATAAACTCCGTGAACTCGATTTGGATTGGGTTCTATCTGATCTCTGATAAGCTGAGGAGTGATAGATTATGCTGAAATATGTCTCTGTAGCAGAAATGCGCGCAGTTGAGCAAGAAGCAGACCGGCTGGGGTTAAGTTATGCTCAGATGATGGAGCATGCAGGCACAAATTTGGGCAAGCTTGTCGATGCGGAACTTGGGCCTCAAACCAATCGCAGTGCGCTTGGGCTAATTGGTTCTGGAAATAATGGCGGAGATACCTTGGTGTCTTTAGCCTATCTAGCAGAGAATGGATGGAAGACGGTTGCGTATTTTGTAAAGGAAAGAAATGTTGCTGATCCTTTGGTGCAGCGGCTTATTGCCAATGGGGGGATCGTAGTTTCTAATCTTGAAGACGAAGACCTCCAGAAATTGCACGTTGCCTTAAATCAAAGTGAAGTCGTATTAGACGGAGTGTTAGGGACAGGGTTTCAATTGCCTTTGAAAGAATCAATTGGGAAAGTTCTGAAATCGGTGAAGGAAATCATTCGGGGAAAAGAGTCGCCTACCTATGTGGTCGCTGTGGATTGTCCGTCGGGAGTAGATTGTGATTCTGGGCAAGCGGCTGATGAGGTGATTCCTGCTGATCTAACCGTTACCATGGCAGCAATCAAGGGTGGCTTATTGAAATTTCCTGCCTATCCACTTTGTGGGCGCATTTTGATTGCAGATATTGGATTAAATGAAAGTTTTCCAATTTGGAATCAAATAAAGCGATACGTTATCGATGCTGATTGGGTCAAAACGCTGCTTCCCAAACGTTCGGACAACTCCCATAAGGGAACGTTTGGTACGACTTTTATCCTTGCAGGATGCGAGAACTTTACTGGCGCAGCCTATTTGGCAGGTAAGGCGGCTTATCTAGCCGGTTGTGGTTTGGTAACCGTTGGCTCTGTTCGGTCGGTTTACCATTCGCTAGCTGGTGAAATACCCGAAGCGACATGGCTTGTTCTTCCCGATCAGGAAGGATATCTTTCAGAAAAATCCCTGGCTGATATATTGAACCGGTTTGATACTGTGGATGCTTTCTTGTTCGGGCCGGGCTTCGGTTTACATTCCAGTACCTCTACATTGGTTGCGCAGTTGCTGGAGAGTGGAGGGGATGTGCTTACCCGCTGTGTAGTGGACGCTGACGGTTTAAAATTATTGGCTCAACACAAGGATTGGCAGAGTAAACTGCCTAGGCACACCATCTTAACCCCCCATCCGGGAGAAATGAGTGTCCTGACGGGGATGTCCACAAAGGAGATCCAATCTGAGCGCGTTCAGATTGCGGAACGTTTTGCTAGCCAATGGGGACATGTTGTCGTATTGAAAGGCGCATTTACGGTCATTGCCGATCCTGATGGATGCACGGCGGTTAACCCTATTGCGACCTCTGCTCTGGCAAAGGCAGGGAGTGGTGATGTTTTGGCTGGATTAATCGCTGGATTGCTAGCACAGGGACTAGGAGCTTTTGAAGCAGCCGTGATTGGAGTTTGGGTTCACGCTCAAGCCGGATTGATGGCGGCAAAAAGGGTAAAAACAACCAGATGTGTTTTGGCTTCGGATGTTATTAAAGCGATCCCACAAGTCTTTGATGAATTAGAACGGTAAAGAAATTCAATAGAAATGGAAATAAAATCAAGTAGGACGGTTTTGAATCCGTCCTACGGTTTTTATAGGCATGGTTATGGTGAATTAGGTTGGGGAAGTTGGTTCTTCGCCCTGACTGGCTTCTTTCTTGACTGCCTTTTTCCCCGATTCAATGGTTTGCCCTAGCTTCGTCTTTTGTTCTTCGAGGATTTCTTGGCCGCGCTGCTGAAGCTCAATTGCCCGTTCACGGGTAATATTTGCTAACTCTTCTGCTCGTTGACGGGTCTCAGCAATAGCTTTTTCTGCTTTTGCGCGCGCTTCTTCAAGGGCTTTTTCTGCCCTAATACGCGCTTCTTCAGCGGACTCAACGGCTTTGTCTTTTAACTCAATGCTTTTTTCGCGGATGTTCGTACGGGTCTCTTCTCCTGATTGAGGAGCGTAGAGTAAGGCAACCGCGGCACCGATCAACCCGCCGAAAATAAATCCAGCTAGGAATGCACTGAAGTCACTATCACGATCAGACATATTTCACTCTCCTTTGGTAGTTTATTTTTTCTTTATTAAGCCAGAGATTTGTAATAATCTTTGAAAGCCGGCAATATATTCATTTAACTTCATTACTGGTTCAACTAGGTTTTCGCTGAGAAAAACCGTGGTTCCTTTTAGGGTATTTACCGTTTCGTTTGTCGAGTCTAGGATTGGTTTGACTTCGTTCTGGATTAGGTTGATAAGGCGAGCTAATTGCAGAATTAAGATGATGAGAGCGATACCAAGTAGTAAAAACTCAAACCCAATAAAGATTATGAAAATATCTCGAATCACAGGAGTTTTTTCAGCGTTTGTGAGCAACCAGTAGGTAGAGAAAACCACCGCCCCTAAGATTAACAGCCCCACAATCACCACCATTATTGTAACTTTTTTCTGGTTTGGTGATTCAGAGGTTGACTCTTTTGCGGCTTCAGATACCTCAGATGGGAATAAAATCTCCTCGTCCATTGATGAAATTGTACCACATAAAGCCAATTATGCTTCATGGATTGAGAAGACTGAAAAGACACTCAGCCCAGTAAATTTTCGATTTAATGACATTCATCACTTGATTTTTTCGGTATTTTAGGCTATAGTTACTGTCATAATCTAACAAAGATTTTCTAATTCATGTCAAAAATTGACATAATTGACAAGAAAATTGTAGATTTAATGATTGAGGATGGGAGAATAAGTTGTAGTGAGATAGCCCGGCGGTTGGGGATCTCCGAACGTTCAGCACGGTATCGCTTAGATAAATTGCTAGAAAAGGGGATTATTCGAGTTAGAGCGGTTGTGAATCCGAAAAGCTTAGGCTTTGAGGTAGTAGCAGATGTGATGCTGGAGGTTGAGTCCGATTGCATCCAAGATGTTGCCAAAAAGATGACCGAATACAGCTGTGTAAGCTATGTGGCTTATGCAATTGGAGAAACCGATGTAAGTGTCCAAATTATCGCTCGCAGTAATGAAGAAGTTTATCGCTTTGTCACCGAAGTAATCGGAAAGACACCCGGGGTCCGCAAAACAGTTACCTCCATTGTCCCCTCGGTCTTAAAGGATGTTTATCAGTGGTCGATTCCTCAAGAGGTTTGTGAAGCTAAAGAAACTTTAACATACGATAACTCGGAGGAGGTGAAATGATTAACAATCCGAAAAGCAAGGCACTGCAGGAGCGAGCCTTTCGTTTCCTGCCTTTAGGCGTAAATTCCAACTTTCGTTATTGGGGGGAGGGGATTACGCTTTACATGTCAAAAGCGCAGGGATGTACTTTGTGGGATGTGGATGGAAATCAATACATTGACTATCGCTTAGGGTTCGGCCCGATAATCCTTGGTCACTCATACCCCGAAGTGGATGAATTTGTAAAAGAGGAGATTACTCGGGGGACAATGGCTGCTATGACTGTAGAGCTCGAACTAGAAATAGCGGAGATGATGGTTGAGATGTGTCCTTCTGTTGAGATGGTGCGATTTGCCTGCTCTGGAACAGAAGCGACCATGCATGCCATTCGAGTGGCGCGAGCTTACACAGGACGAGATAAGATTCTGAAATTCGAAGGGATGTACCATGGCTTCCAGGACTATACCCTTTGGTCAACCTACAGTCCTGCAGAAGTCTATGGAAATCGCCACAGCCCGATTCCGATTCCGGCAAGCTCTGGAATCCCCCGCGCAATTGGTGATCTCGTGATTACTGCTCCTTTTAACGACTTTGAAGTGTTCGATAAACTGATGCGCAGCCACGGCGAGCAGATTGCAGCAGTGATTGTTGAGCCTTGCATGGGGAACTGCGCTGCCATTGAGCCCTTGCCCGGCTTTTTACACCATATTCGTCAGCGCTGTAATGAATACGGCTGTGTGATGATCTTGGATGAAGTCAAAACAGGCTTTCGGATTGCTAATGGAGGAGCACAGGAATATTACGGCATTTACCCTGATTTAGCAACCTACGCCAAAGCGTTAGCCAACGGTTACCCCCTCGCGGCTTTTGGGGGAAAGCGCGAAATTATGTCGATTATCGGGCGGGGAGTAGCACAAGGAGGGACTTTTAATAACAATAAGTGCGGGGTTGCAGCGGCCTATGCGACGTTGAAAATCCTAAAATCCAGGCCCGTCCTGAAAGAAATAGAAAACCGTGGCGAACGATTAAAGAAAGGGCTTTTTGAAATCTTCTCAAGCCAAGGCATTCCGATATGCATGAATGGATATGGAGCGATGTTCTCCTACGCAATCGGTGTGGAAAAGGTAACGGATCAACGCAGCTTCAGTCAAAGCGATCAGGAGTATTACTTGCGCTTAGTCGAAGCTGCCATCGAGCGAGGCGTAATGCCTGATCATGACCCTCGCGAACCTTGGTTCCTATGCTATTCGCATACGGACGAGGTCATCGATCGAACGCTTGAAGTAATGGAAGAAGTCGTCAAGACAACCCGATAATTTGAAATTCCTTTGGAGGTAATGTGATAACGAACTTGGATGCAGGGACAATTGTTGCAAAAAACCGAGAATTTACCTTCTTTTCTTGGTCAGTGCAAAGTGCTGTTCAACCCATTCCAGTAGTCGGGGGAGAAGGCGTATATTTTTGGGATGCGGATGGAAAGCGATATTTAGATTTCTCTTCTCAGCTTATGAATTTGAACATTGGACATCAACATCCCAAAGTGGTTGAGGCGATTAAAAAGCAGGCTGAAACACTTTGCTTCGCCCATCCAGGGCTTGCTACGATCCCGCGAGGTGAATTGGGGGAAAAGATCGCCGAAGTGACCCCTGGAGACTTAAAGAAGACGTTTTTCTGCCTTGGAGGCGCAGAAGCTAATGAAAACGCAATCAAGATTGCGCGCCATTATACAGGGCGGCATAAAATCCTCTCCCGCTATCGGGCTTATCACGGCGCCACGCATGGTGCGATTACCCTGACCGGCGATCCGCGCCGTTTAGCGGCTGAACCGGGCATCCCAGGTGTGGTTCACTTTCTTGATCCGCATTGCTACCGTTGTCCGTTCGGATGGACACGTGAAACTTGCCATCGGGAATGTATCTCTCATGTTGAAGAAATCCTGCAATACGAGGGTCCTGACCGAGTTGCAGCAATCATTATGGAAGGAGTAACTGGGTCGAACGGGTTGATTGTGCCCCCAGAGGACTACTGGCCGCGCATCCGAGAAATTTGTGATCGCTACGATATTTTGTTAATCTCCGATGAAGTGATGAGTGGCTGGGGCAGAACGGGAAAGTGGTTTGCAGTGGATCATTGGGACGTTGTTCCAGATATTATCACGAGCGCCAAAGGGGTTACCTCTGGATATGTTCCATTGGGGGTTGTCGTAGTACGCCAAAAAATTGCTGACTTCTTTGAAGACAAAATGCTCTGGTGCGGTCTCACCTATAGCGGACATCCGCTTGCCTGCGCGGCTGGTTTAGCAACCATCCAAGTTTATCAAGAAGAGCACTTAGTCGAAAATGCTTACGAACTAGGGAAGTATTTAGGCGCCCAATTGGAGGACATAAAATCAACATTTCCCTTTGTCGGGGATGTCCGCTATATCGGTTTGTTCTCTACAATCGAGCTGGTCGAAGATCGAGGGACGAAAAAGCCACTACCGATTCCGCTGATGCAAAAAATTGGTGCACAGTTAAAGGAGCGGGGTCTGTTCACTTACATTATGGCTTCCAATATGGGCTCGATGATTTTCGTAATACCGCCTTTAATTATCAATCAAGAGCAACTAGCTGAGGGATTGGAAATCATTCGAGAAGTGCTAGGGAAAGTGAACATTTGAAAATTAGAGGCAAAGGAGTTCCTGTATGGTGATTCAGGTGCGAAATTATATTGACGGTGAGTGGAAGGTTTCTCAGGCGACGGAAGTTTGGGGAGTCTATAACCCCGCTACGGCGGAAAAACTTGGGGAGGTGCCTTTGTCCCCTCCCCAAGAAGTTGACCAAGCTGCCCAAGCTGCTCAAAAGGCGTTAAGTGTTTGGAGAGAGACACCGGCAGGAGATCGCATTCAATGTCTTTTTAAGTTAAAAAATCTCCTCGAAGAAAACTTTGAAGATTTATCCAAAACGATCACGATGGAATGTGGGAAAACCATTGTGGAAGCACGCGGTGAAATGCGTCGTGCGGTTGAAAATGTTGAGGTTGCGAGTGGGATTCCCTCGTTGTTGCAAGGCGCTTTTTCGGAAGATATTGCTCGCGGAATTGATGAGTATTTTGTCCGCCAACCAGTAGGAGTTGTCGCAATTATCTGTCCGTTTAATTTTCCAGGCATGATTCCTTTCTGGTTCATGCCTTATGCGTTAGCCTGTGGAAATACGGTCATTGTCAAGCCATCGGAAAAAGTCCCCCTGACCATGCAAAAGATCTTTGCTCTTCTAGACCAATGTGGGTTTCCTAAAGGGGTAGTTAATTTGGTTAATGGAGCAAAGGAAACCGTTGACGCAATTTTAGATCACCCATTGATTCGGGCAATTAGCATGGTTGGTTCAACCCCTGTTGCACGGTATATCTATTCGCGGGCTGCTGCGAACGGAAAGCGAGCTCAATGTCAAGGAGGGGCTAAAAACATCTCTGTTATCCTTCCCGATGCCGATTTGGAAACATCGGCGAAGGTCCTCGCAGATAGCGCTTTTGGTAGCGCGGGGCAACGGTGTTTGGCGACTTCTATTGTCGCAACCGTTGGTGAAGTTCAGCGGGATTTTGTAGATGCAATCTGCGAGATTGCCCGCAATCGCATTGTGGGATATGGGCTGGATGAGGGGGTAGAAATGGGACCGGTGATCACACCTCAAAGTAAAGCGCGCATTGAGAGTCTAATTGGAAAGGCGGTGGAAGAGGATGCTACCATTCTAGTAGATGGAAGAGGCGCAGTAATTCAAGGATATGAACGGGGAAATTTCGTTCGGCCGACGGTAATTTTGAATATCCCTCCCCAAGGCGAGCTCTTTCGCACGGAGATCTTCGGCCCTGTCCTTAGCATCATGCCGGTGAACACCGTAGAAGAAGCGATCGATCTGGTCAACTCGAGTGATTATGGAAATATGGCTTGTTTATTTACACAGAGCGGCGAAGCGGCTAGAAAATTCCGCTATCACGTTCAGGCGGGCAACGTAGGGATCAATATTGGAGTGGCAGCGCCAATGGCTTACTTCCCTTTTAGTGGTTGGAAGGAGAGTTTCTTTGGCGATTTGCATGGCCAAGGCAGAGATGCGGTGGACTTCTTTACACAAAAGAAAGTGGTCGTCGAACGTTGGCCGAAAGAATGGTCGCGGAAATTTTAAAAAAGGAGTGGAACATGAGAAAGAGCCTAAATACCTACTTTTTCGACACAAAGCATCTTGGGATTATCTTTTTAGAATCGGAGGAGAGAAATGGAATTTGAAGCTTATGAATATGCAGGACTTGTTATTGGGGGAATTGTATTTTTATTTCTGATTCGTTTAGCTGTCGGTTATTACGCTTCCCGAAAAGTTGCAAATGTGGCCGATTATATTGTGGCAGGACGGCGGTTGCCAATTTATCTCGCTTCAGCTTCGATTATGGCAACATGGTTCGCTGCTGAAACGATGATGGGAGCAAGCTCAACGGCATACCAATATGGCTTACAAGGCGTTGTTTTTGACCCCTTTGGAGCAGCAGCGTGCTTATTTGTTTCGGGTTTGTTTTTTATCCGCTTGATGCGGCGCGCTAGATATCTAACAGTGGTTGATTTTTTCGAGCGTCGCTTTGGCAAGGAGATGAGCTTTCTAACCTCGTTAGCCCAATTGGCGACCTATTTCGCTTGGACAGGCGCGCAAATTGTCGCCGGTGGGAATATCATTCACGCTATATTAGGATGGCCTGTGGCAACCGGCATGATTTTGGTGGCGACCATCGTCACTTTTTATACCTTCATGGGCGGATTGTGGGCAGATACCTTGCTGGATTTTATGCAAATGTTCCTTACCGCGGGTGGTGTAACCTTGATCTTCATCGGCGTACTCAATGCCGTGGGTGGTTTTCGCGGCATGGTAGAGAACGCTGGCTCGCTCTATGTCTCTGATCCCTTGACACTTCTGCCGATTAAGGATGAGGGGTATTTGGGTTACACCGGTTATATTGGCATTTTCTATTGGATTGCTGCCTGGTTGGCAATTGGTTTCGGGAGTGTTCCCACTCAGGACTTGATGCAGCGATCCATGGCTGCGAAGAATGAAGCTACTTCGGTCTGGGGCTCGTATATTGCCGGTATCCTCTATCTCACCTTTGGCATCATGTCACCATTGATCGGGATTATGATGTTTAAGCTCAATCCCAATATTGCGCCGGAGCAAACAGAATTTCTATTAGTGACTGCAGCGATGGAGCATCTACATCCCGTTCTAACTGCATTATTTATTGCTGCCCTTGCCTCGGCTCTCATGAGCACTTCGGATTCGTCAGTTTTATCGGGGGCTTCTGTGGTGACCGAAAATATTGTGCCCTTGTTTGTCAAGAATATAGATGAGAAACAAAAATTACTCCTGACCCGCATTATGGTTTTGGTCATCGGATTTATCAGCGTAGCCATTGCCCTTTGGGCGGGAACGATTTATAAGCTGGCAATGGTGGCTTGGTCAATCCTTTTGGTTGGCTTATTTGCCCCCTTTGCGTTTGGAATGTATTGGAAAAAAGCGAATAAATCTGGGGCGATCGCCGCTTTAGCTGGAGGGTTTATTTCCTGGGTGATCCTCGGGGTTTACTATTACCAGACTTCAACCTTTGCAATATGCGAAGCTGATTTTGAGTGCGCTTTCTGGGATGCTGTGTATATTAGCTCATTCCCGGCCTTCCTCATCTCTGTAGTATTGCAAGTTGTTGTCTCTTTAGCAACTCAAAAAGTGGATACCCCGATGGAGTTGACAGATGTTGATGGCAACCCCTTGGAGCTGAAACTTCAGCTTGGATTTTTGTCTTTGAAGGATGCAATTTGGGGAAAACCAGAGGAGGAAATAGAAGCAAAGACTTCAAAAGCGGTGGCAGATTGATCATAATTTCAGAAAGGAGATTTTTATGCCTCAAAAATTAGATCAAGCTTTGGAATATTCGCGAAAGTGGTTGGATATCATCGCAAAAAGCGAGGTAAGCGAAGCCGAGGGGAAGCAAATTATTGAAGAAAGTCTATATAATTTTGCAGAGCACTTTAACAAAGGCTGGCTTGAGTACCGCAAGTCGGTGACGGAAGCCGGTGACTGGGCTGCAACCGAGTGGACTGGCAGTGGGGCTATTTTTCGCGATGTTCTAGGACGCGAGTACATTGACTGCCTTGGTGGCTATGGTCTGTTTGATTTGGGGTGGGCACATCCCGAAGTCGTAACGGCTGTCCGAGCACAACTCAATCGGACTCCGATGCCAAGTCAAGAGCTTATCGATCCTTTGCGCGGCGTTCTAGCGCGCTTGATGGCTCAGATAACACCTGGAGACATCAAATATAGCTTTTTCTGTGCCAGTGGGACAGAAGCAGTCGAGGGTGCGCTCAAGTTAGCCAAGATGTACACCAAAAAGAGCGGATTTATCGTAGCCCTTAAGGCATTTCACGGTAAGACGATGGGCTCGCTAAGCATGATGGGCAAAGCGGATTATCGCCAGCCGCCGGGGATACTCTAT
>OGCI01001902.1_pt1 | contig 15601 bp, 13 predicted proteins | sample 1570021 | NCBI WGS metagenome assembly OGCI01 (sample SAMN06264664, study PRJEB24512) | hot springs metagenome | isolation source: Hot spring water | place: South Africa: Tshipise | collected 2015-06-21 | reverse complement strand
CTCTCGATCTGCGGCGGCTTGTTCATCTCTTCGGGGGTAAGCATGTGCGCCGGTTTCGTCGAGTAGGCGAGCACACCGCGCAGACTTTCTCCTTCGCGGGTGTGCACCATCACACGCTGGGCAAAGAGTTGCCTCGCGTCGAAGCCGCCCAGAGGCTGAAGGCGCACAAAGCCTTTATCGTCAATGTGGCGCACCATGAAGCCGATTTCGTCCATGTGGGCTGCCAGCATAACCTTACGGGCGCCGTTGCCTCGCTTCAGTCCAATGACATTGCCCATAACGTCGACTTCTGCGCTATCCACCAGCGGCGACAGCGCCTCGATCACCACCGCCCGGATGGGGTCTTCCTTGCCCGGCACGCCGGGTGTCTCACATAACCGTTTCAGCAGGTCGTAGTCCATTATCGCCTCCTGTGAACTACCGTCACTTTGCTTCACACTTAGCCCTGTGCCGGATGAACTCCTTTGCATACCATCAGGGGAGGGGTCCGTGTCATTGCGAGGAGCGCTAGCGACGAAGCAATCCCCCTCGCCCTCGTGTCATTGCGAGGAGCGCAGCGACGAGGCAATCCCCCTCGCCCTCGTGTCATTGCGAGGAGCGCAACGACGAAGCAATCCCCCTCGCCCTCGTGTCATTGCGAGGAGCGCAGCGACGAAGCAATCCCCCTCGCCCTCGTGTCATTGCGAGGAGCGCAGCGACGAAGCAATCCCCTGCGCTCCTCGTCACAAGTTGGCTATCGCCTGGGTGATACGAGTTTCGCATACCGGAGCGTGCGCCCTCCAGAACCGTCCGCTCGCCCAACCCAGAGCCAAGTTTCTTCATTCGCCAGGCTCTGTATCGCCACGAGCGTACCGTCCGGTGACCAGCGCAGGATGCACGCCACATAGCCGTCGGCTGACGGCGATGTTGCTTTGAGCAGACGAGGGGACTTCGGGTGCTGCAGGTCAACAGCATACAGCGCCGTGTACTGCTGCTTTGGCGCCCTCTCCATACCCGCCATGACCAGCAACTGATTGCCTGGCGGCGACAGCAAACCAGACACACTGATGATGCGGTCGCCCTTTCGTCGGGACAGGCTCGAGCAGTCTATCAGAACCTTGTGGCCGCACAGTGTGCGGGATGCAAGGTCATACTCGTGAACGACCAGTGTTGCCCGATGTGCCTCAGGTGCGCGCACCCAGCGCAGACGACTTCCGTCGGGGCTTACCCACAGCGAGTTCACGTCGCCAGTATGCGTGACCTGATGCGTGCGCCCAGCTTCCACAACGTAGATGTCTCGCTCGCCAATGTAGGCAACTCCCCACGTCTGCGGAAGCCAAGCCGCGCTGGTTCCGTGCATCAGCAGGTCGGGGCGTTTTGGCAGTTCCACGCGAAGCAGTATCTCTCCGGAAGCGGCATCCAGCCACACTGCCTGTGGTTCGTCGCTGAGGAAGCAGACAATGTGCCTGCTGTCCCGGCTCCATACGTATCCCGCTGCCTTGATGCCTCGTGCCAGTTGTTGAGTGGAGCGGTGCAGAGTGTTGTAAAGGCGCAGGTCTTTGCCGTCCGCAAACAGGATGCTGCGACCATCGGGCGACCAGGCTGGGTAAGCGAATTCACGAATGGAAGCAATGCGGCGATAGCCGGTTCCGTCGACGTTCACGAGGGCAATGCTCTGATTAGTCAGGTCGAGGAACGCCACTTGCTTGCCGTCGGGTGAGAAGTCCACCCCGAATCCACACGAAGGTGTCTCAATGCACCCAGCGGTCAGGAGGAGCAGCACCACCGCCGCCAACGGGGAAAGGCGCCGTTTCATGGTGAACACCTCCCGGAAGGTTCACGTGACGCCTGCTACTCTATGAAGTCAACCTCCCCGACGGGAGGGACTATCCCCGCTTCAGCTCCTCGCCGGAGGAACAGTCGGATTGCCTCTTTGCCTGCCTCGCCCATTTCCACCGTCCACTCGTTCACATACATCCCCACAAAGCGCTCGGCGACCTCCTGTCCAATTCCGCGCCCAAACTCAAGAGCGTATCGCAGAGCCTCCTGCCGGTGTTGCAGGGAGTACTGGATGCTCTCCCGCAGGATGCGCGCAATCTGCCTCTGCACCGCCTCAGGCAGGTCCCGGCGCACTGCGTTCACGCCCAGCGGAAGCGGCAGCCCTGTCTCGTCTTTCCACCACCTGCCGAGGTCCACCACACTGTGCACGCCTGCCTCGCGGTGTGTGAGCTGTCCCTCATGAATCAGGAGACCCGCAGGCACCCGCTTCTGTTGCACTGCGGGCAAGATGGCGTCGAAGTGCATCACCGCAGTGCGCGCTTCTGGCAGATACAGCTTGAGTGCAAGATAGGCGCTGGTCAGCAGACCGGGTACTGCGATTGTCACCTCTTGAAGCTGGTCTGGACTCAGGGGTTCTGCGGATACGACGAGCGGTCCGTAGCCGTCGCCCATGCTGGCGCCCGAGGTCAGGATGGAGTAGCGGTCCCGCACGTAGGCGTAAGCATGTACCGAGATGGCGGTGACCTCCATTCTGCCTTCGCGTGCCCACTCGTTCAGCGTCTGGATGTCGCGCAGGACGTGCTCGAATCGCAGCCCTGCCGTCTCGATGCGCTCTTTCGCCAGCGCGTAGAACATGAAGGCGTCGTCCGCGTCGGGACTGTGGGCAAGGTGTAAAGTCCGTTCGTTCATAAACTGTTTTCCCTCAGCAGCTCAGTTACAGGTGGGCGCTCGTCACCCAGCAACCAGTCGACCTTCAGACGAATTTGGGGTATCAGCCTGCACTGCAGATGCCCGGATGTGAGCTCAACCTGCTGATATTGTTCATCCAGTCGTTGCACAACGCGTCCGCACTGGCGCGGGCGATCGGTCAGCCATATCTCCTCTACGCCGACGGTACGATAGTCAACCTCTCGCGTGAAGAGCGCCATCAGCCAAACACACAGCCGTTCATGGTCAAGCTGCGCAGACATTCGCTGCACAACCACTCCGTCGATCAGTTCGAGATCGCCGTCTTCACCAAACGTTTGTAGAAAGCGCCCGAAGTCAATCGGGATGGTGCCCACAAGAGCCACAGTGGTTTCCTGGACCCGGTGGAGGGTGTTCATGGCGTCTCACCTCCATCCTCCATTTTACCCGATGAGACTCTGCACTCGCCGACGGTGGGCGCTGGGAGGCACTGCCAGAGCCACCGCATACTGGCAACCCACTTCCGCGCCGCGAACGCGCGCCAGCGACCGGTAATACTCCACGTAGGGGAAGCGCGATACACCTCCGCGAAACAGCTCGTGCTTCTCTGCCGCCGTCTGCCATAGCGCAATGTCCTCTTCGGTCACTTCCAGGAAGATTTCTGGCTCGAAGCCGTCACGGTCCTCCCAGTTTTCCGCGAAATAGATGCGTCCCACCCAGTGCGGAGGGTCTTTGCGCTCGAAGCCTTTGATTGCCGCGTAGAATTGCGCATTGGGGATGTTGAGCGCGCAGGCGGTGTGGTCCTTGTGAATACTGCCCTGCCAGTGCGTGATTATGCACTGCGGGCGACAGGCGCGGATGACGTCGCAGATGGCGAACTGCACCTCGTCGTTCACGGGTAGCTCGCCGTCGTGGTAGTCCAGTGTGTACAGCTGCGCACCGAAAACCGCGGCGGACTCTCGTGCCTCCACCAGCCTCTGACGCGCATACTCCTCGGGCGGCTTGGTTGGGTGCCCCTTTTCGCCGTGAGTCAGGTGGAGGATGGCGACCTTCCTGTCCTGTCGCACGTGTGCCGCCAGCGCCATGCCGCAGGCAATTTCCACGTCGCCGATGTGCGCACCAATCGCCAGGATGTCCACGCTCTCTGCCATCTCAAAGCTCCTTCCTCAACAGTGCAAACCGTCGGGTTTCCACAAAGCCTGCAGCGCCGTACAGCCGCTCGGCAGTGCGGTCGTCCGACCACAGGAAAAACGCTGTGTGCAGTCCCTGCAGGCGCATTGCCTGAAGCGTACGGTACATCAGCACCTGACCGATGCCTCTACCGCGTTGCGACTGCGAGACACCAATCGGACCGAAACGCTCGCCCTCGAAGTGGCTGTATCCCAGCACCTGGTCACCGTCGTGCGCGATCCACAGGCGGGTGGGGCTGTCGCCCTGCTCGATGCGGCTGATCGCATCGCGGGCGAACCTCTGCCAGTCGCCGGGAAACTCCGCCTTCAGGAATCGGAAAAGCGGAGGGATCAGATGCGGACGGTAGTGCTCCACGGTCACCCCCTCCGCCTGCAGTTCCGCCTCGCGCTGCTGCACCCACTCGGGCACCCGCAGTTTCAGCAGGTTGCAGTCCATGGCGATGGGGCGGTATACCTCCTGATAACCGTGCTTGAGGAAGAACTGCAGACCTGCGGAGTAGGCGTGCACGTCCACGCCCGGCGTGAAGTAGTTGGGGGCATAGGGGGAGATCAGCGCCAGCTTCCGGCTGCGAGCGCGCAGGTAGCCTTCCATCTCGCCTAGCAGTGCCGTGCCGATGCCCTGACGTTGCCATGTCGGATGCACCGCCATCAGGGTGATGTAGCCCCGGTCCCAGTCGGGTGCGGCGTCTTCCAGCGGCAACCTTCGGGCGATGCTCAACCCAAAGCCGACCACCTGACCGTCGCACACCGCCACCGGTGCGCCTTCCGGCTCAAAGTTGGGGTCGATCAGCACTTTGCGCACGAACAGGCTGCGGGAGATGGGGTCTGCATGAAGGGTGTGCTGGAGCAGGTGCACCACCTCGTCCAGCAACTCGCCACGGAACGGCACAATCTGTACGCTTCTCATGGTTCCATTGTATCGGCAGGTGTCGGGCGAGTCAAGGATGGGCGCGGGTGTTGAAAAAAGACCGAACGTATCCCGCTAGTCCCCTTCCCGACGCGGGAAGGGGGAGTTCGAAACCTCTCCCCGAAGCAGGGAGAGGCAGGGAGAGGGGTGTGACAAGCCTTTTGCCACGTCCCTCGTCGTCAAATAGTGGCTGGCAACGCATTATCACACACCCTCAGGATGGACAGCCTTCACAATCAACCCGGGTGAGCCGTCACAAACCTCTGGACGACCCACCGGGAGCCGTGAACTACTGCGCACCTTCGGGTGGGATGAGAGAGGGCACCTCGTTCTTCACAGGAGGCAAGGACTTCAGGTAGGCGAAGATCGACTTCAGGTCATCGTCGGTCAGGTTCTGGTAGTTCTGCCAGGGCATAATGGGGGCGAGGATGCGTCCCTGTCCCCACTGTTTGCCTGTGCGCATGGCGTTGATGAACATCTGCTCGTCCCAGATACCGATACCGGTCTCCTCATCGGGAGTTAGATTGGCGGCAAAGGCGACGCCCCACGGACCGGCGAAGGCGGTACCGGTGGACGACACCATCACGCTCCAGTTCTGACCATCCAGCTTCGGCGGAGTGACCTTCACGTCGCTCGGGTGACCCGACAGCAGTCGGTTCGTATCGGGCTTGCGCCCCTCTGCGCCCAGCGTGGACGGCGTATGACAATCGCCGCAGGCGAGTACGTTGACCAGATACTTGCCCCGTTCCACCATCTCCGATTGCGATGCCGGCGTTGCCTGTGTGGTCTCCTCGCTCTTGCTTTCGTTGGCGGGTTTGGGCTGACAGCCCGCCAGCCACACGATGCCGATAGCCGCTATCAGCGTTGCCGCCAGCAGATGCTTCGTTCCGTTAGCTGCTCTGTGCACTTCGTCTGTTCCTCCAGGATGACCGATTTCTCGCGGAACGGCGCGTTCCGACGTTTAGTATACCCAAATATCATCGATGGCTGGCTCGTTGGGACTGGGGACGGGGCTAACGCACGTATAACATCAGTTCCGCAAACTGCAGGAAGAACCGTTCGCCCAGCTCCACATTCACGGGCACAACCCACGTTCCTGCAGGCGTGTCGGTGGGAAGGCGGAACCTGAACGGCAAGCGAACCTCTTGCCTAGCTGGTACCAACGCGGTCTGTGCGGGTATCTGCGGCAGGTGCCATTCGCGGGGCAATACTGGCACCCCAAGCACGAACCGGCTCCCGTCGGATGGGTTACGCACCACCAGGTCAACTGATACCTCTTCGCCGGGAGCGACCCTCTGCTCGTAAGGGAAACAGTATGCCCAGTTGGGGTCCAGCAGATCGTCCGGCTCGCCCGACGGGGAGAGCGACGCCAGAATGCGCACTTGCTCTTTCAGGCTGGACTCCCACCCCTCCAGAACGTCGACTTCGCAGGCGAAAGGTGCGTCCACATGCGCGTTGCACAGCAGCTCCGGCTGGAGCTCCTTCAGCAGTCTCAGGCAGCGAAAGTAACCCGAGTTATCGTCCAGCAGGTTCCGGTTGAACGGGCAGTAATTGTCCAGTCCGGTGGGTGTGAAGGAGTCCCCACAGAGGAACACGCGCACTGCCTGACCGTCTACCATCAGTCCACTGTGGTAAAGGCTTTGACCGGGGAAGTGGAACGCGGTCAGCAGAAACTCATGCCACTGCCAGCTCTCTCCGTCCTGCACCACCCGGTCAACGGGCACCGGCTTCGGCGATTGGCAGGGAAGACGCCACGCAGCAGGGTTCGTCACCACCTGTGCCACCGACTGCTCTGCGATGACCTCGCACCCGAACCTGTCACGAAACTCGGGTATCCACTCCACGTGGTCATCGTGATAGTGGGTAATCCACAGGGCGTCCACTCGCCGAATGCACCCTTGCGCCAGCCATTGCTCCACCTGCTCGATGACCCTTTCGCTGCCGCAGTCCGCTACCAGCAGGTGACCGCTGTCGCTGAAAAGCATCCAGCTGGTGTCGAGGTGTCGGAGGCAGGAGGGAGTGGGCACATGGCTCAGCATGGGGTTTCGTAAGGGTTCCGAGCGGAACCGGTGAGGAAAATAGTAACGCAGGGCAGAGATGTCCGCCCATCGTTCGTAGAGACTGTTGAGCGCGGCTTCGAGGCGCTCCACCGCCGTCTGGGGGTTGCGGATGACGGCGCCGTGGGACGGCACGAGCACCGTAGCCCCCGCCGACAGGATACGGCGCAGGCTGGCGAGCAAGCTGGGATACGCCCCCATGAATCCATGATAGTCCAGCAGGTTCGGGTCACCTTTCTGCAGGCTGTACAGGTTCAGTATCTGCCCGTCGTCGTATATCAGGTCGCCGCAGAACGCAATGCGCTGTCCGTCGACGTCCACCAGATATGTCATGCTGCCGTCGGTATGTCCCGGTGTGGATAGGGCGGTGATGCGTGCGGGAGACCACTTCAGGGTGTCGCCGTCCACGAAGGTGCGATGCACGGGCACCGGTTCGGTGAGCACGAGCTGCGGCTGAGAATGGTACACGTGCCAGCGGTTCCGATGGTCATGCCAGTAGCCCCGCACGTCCTCGAACAGCGAACGCTCCGCTTCCGGTGCGCCGGTCCATGCGCCTGCGTCCAGCGCACGGTAGGCTCCACACGCCTGATCGCGATGATGATGGGTGAACAGCACGCCATCCACAAAGCGGATGCCACAGCGCTGCAGTTCGTCCATCACCGAGCCGTCGCCGGAGTCGATGAGCAGAGCCTCCTCACCGCGATGGATGACGCCCACGTTCACCGCACCGCGATAGACGAACAGATGGTGGCTCAGGGTGGTCAGTGTTGGTTGAGACATGGTGCGCTTATGTTAACCCATTTGTCGCGGGCTTGTCAAAGGGCGGGGACGGCTGGAATGGCTTACCGTTTCCTGTGCCGTGGGTCCCACAGGTCGCGCAAGCCGTCACCAAGGAAGTTCAGCGCCATCACCGTGAACGACAGCATCAGCGCGGGGTAGACCAGAAGCGTAGGGTGACTGCGCATCAGCTGCCGGGCATCGTCGATCATTCGCCCCCAGGAGGGCAGGGGAGGCTGTGCACCCAGCCCCAGAAAGCTCAGTGCGCTCTCCGCCAGCACGATGCCCGCCGAGTCCACCGTCACCGCGACGATGATGGTGGGCAGGAGGCCGGGCAAGATGTGACGCCACAGGATGCGCCCGTGACCGAGACCGGTGGCGCGCGCCGCCTCCACAAACTCCCGTTCGCGCAGTGCCAGCACCTGCGAACGTACCACCCGCGCCATGCTGGGCCAGCCGGTGAGCGCCAGCGCGATGAAGACGTTGTGAAGACCGGGACCCAGTATCGCCACAATCAATATCGCCAGCAGGATGTCGGGGAAGGCGAACATCATATCGGTGAAGCGCATGATGAGGCTGTCCCAGCGTCCGCGAAAGTAGCCTGCCAGCAAGCCCAGCGTGACCCCTATGAGCACCTCCAGCAGTTCCACCTGCACCACCACTGTGAGGGAGACGCGCGCGCCATACACCAGTCGGCTGAAGACGTCGCGCCCCAATTCGTCGGTGCCCAGCGGGTGACGTATGGACGGCGGCTGAAGGATGGCCGTGGAGTCCTGTGCATCATACCGGTAGGGCGCGATAATGGGCGCCAGCAGAGCCACCACCGTCAGCAGGCTGAGATACACCAGTGCCGCCAGTGCGAGGGGATGCTGTCGCCACTGCGCCCACATCGTCACTCACCCCAGGGGTAGAGGATGACCTTGCCGCAGTTGCCCGTCAGCTGCAGTTCCCAAGCCTCCTGAACACGGTTCAACGGAAACCGGTGCGTGATCATCCTGTCCAGCAGGTGCTTGCTGTGGCGGATGACCTGCATCATCAGCGGTGCATCCGCGAGGTTCCAGTGCCAGATACCGTGCACCAGCAGTCCCTTGCGCAGGAGGTCATCGCTGATGTGCACGGTGAAGTCACCTGCCTCAGCCACAAAGGCAATCTGTCCGCGCCGTCGCACCGCGTCCACCAGCAGGCGTTGTGCCTGTGGGGTGCCGGCACATTCCACCCCTATGTCCACGCCTCTGCCGCCCGTCAGGTCGAACACCTGCTCGAGCACGTCGGGGTCTGTCGGGTCGAGTGCGGCGATCGCGCCCAGCTGCAGTGCGAGCTCTCTTCGGAAGGCCGTGGGCTCGACCACAATCACGCGCGCGCCTCGAAACACGGCGTTGACCACGCCGCTTAACCCCACCGGTCCTGCGCCGGTGATCAGCAAGGTGTCGAACGCGTTCACCGCCAAACGCTGCATCGCGCCGAACGTAGGTCCCAACCCGCAGCACGCCATACTGCCGTGCTCGGTGGAGATGTCGTCGGGCAGGGGGATGAGCAGCCAGTCCTGCTTCAGTACGTAATGCGCGTAGGTGGACGTTCCCGCCACGTTACCCGTCGCCTGCAGCGGATCGAGGTTGTTCAGGCAGTACACGTAGTCGCCGGCGAGGCAGTAACCGCATTTTCCGCAGGGGTACTGTGGCATCACCACCACGCGGTCACCGACCTTGACCCTGCCCGGCTGCGCTACCTCGACGACCTCGCCAGCCGCTTCGTGCCCGAACGTATCCCAGTAGTGTCCGTCCCGATATGCCTTGTACTCGGTGCACATGGGCGCGACGGTGATCTTTACCACCACGAAGTCACCGGCAGCGTGCGGGTCAGGACGCTCTTCCAGTCGCACCTGTCTGGGTGCAGTAACCACCGCTACCTGCATGATTCTTCCCCTCCCGTTCAAGCCTTCCGCCCGAAGCGCACCCTCGGGTCGAGGCGAGTGTAAAGGACGTCCACCACCAGATTGACCACGATGAACAGAAAGGCGAACAACAGCGTCGTCGCCTGTATGACGGGGTAGTCGCGGCGCAGGATGGCTTCGATGGACCTGTAGCCCACTCCGGGCACCGCGAACACCGTCTCGACGATGAATGAACCGGTCAGCAAGTAGCCAAAGGCGTTGCCGACCACCGTCACCACGGGCAGAACCGCGTTGGGCAGGGCGTGCTTCAGGATGACGAGGTGCTCGGGCACGCCTTTGGCGCGGGCAGTGCGGATGTAGTCCTGCTGAAGCACCTCCAGCATGGAAGTGCGCGTGAACCGTGCGATGCTCGCCGAGGGACGGGCCGCCAGCACCAGCACCGGCAGCACCAGATACTCCGGCGCGCCCCATCCGGCAACCGGCAACCATCCCAGCCGTACCGACACGAGCAAAATCAGCAGGGTCGCCAGCACAAAGTTGGGCACCGAAATACCCAGCACCACCCCCGCCATGCTGAGCCTGTCCGGCAGACGATTGTGCCATACTGCCGCCACCACTCCCGCCGGGATGCCCACCACGATAGCCAGCGCAATGGCGAGCACCGCCAGAGTGGCAGTAGCCGGGAAGGACTCCTGAAGGATGTCGCCGACCGGGCGTCGATTGTACAGGGAGATGCCGAAGTCGCCTTTCACTGCGTTCCACACGAAGCGTCCATACTGCACGTGCCACGGCTGGTCCAGTCCCAGCTCGCGACGCACCGCCGCAACCGCCTGTGGGTCGGATCGTTCGCCCAGGATCATGCGGATGGGGTCGCCGGGCGCCAGAAAGCCCATGATGAAGGTGAGGAACGAGATGAGCAGGAGCGTCGGAACCGCCTGCAGGAGACGGCTCAGCACGTATCGCGCCATGCTACAGCCACCCCTTGCGCTTGAAGAGGAGATACTCCGCGACGCCCACGATGACCATCAGCGCGCCTGCGAAGGGATAGCCCGCCCGCCACTGCAGTTCGGGCATGTGTGCGAAGTTCATGCCGTAGATGCCCGCAATCAGCGCGGAGGACATCAGAATGGTGGAGATGACGGTGAGGATGCGCATGACCTCGTTGAGCCGGTTGGAGACCACGGACAGGTGCGCGTCCAGCACACCGGCGATGATGTCTCGGTTCAGGTCGGCGAGCTCGGCGATGCGCAGGGTGTGGTCGTACACATCCTGCAGGTAGGGTACCACCTCCTCGGGTATCAGCTCCATGTCGCGGCGCAGGAGGGCATTCAGGATGTCCCTCAGTGGGGTGATGTGCTGGCGCAGTTCCAGCAGGCGCCGCTTGGCGCGCAGGATGTCGGCAATCTGCACGCTGCTGTTGCCGGCAAAAATGGCGTCTTCGAGGTCGTCCGCCTTCTCCTCCAGCGCGTCGCCCACGGGGAAATACTCGTCCACGATGGCGTCCAGCAGAAGGTGCAGGAGGTGCGCGGGCGTTTTGCCCACCCGTTGCGGCTGAGCCAGCCAGCGCTCCATCCAATGGTTCAGCAGTGGAACCGGCTCGGTGTGCACAGTAACCAGAAACCGCCTGCCGACAAAGCAGGCAACCTCCCGATAGACCTCCCCGCCGTCGGAGGGATAGACCGCGTGTGCGGTCAGGAACAGTACGCCATCGTAGCGCTGAAGGGCGGGGCGTTCGTTGGGGCTGAGGGCGTCTTCCGCCGCCAGCGGGTGAAAGGTGAAGCGCTGGGTGAGCAGGTCTCGGGTAGCGTCGGTGTTGTGGGCGTGGATATCGACCCACAGCATCCCGTCGCTCCGTTCGAAGGCTTGCAGAGCGGCGTGCTCCTCCAGCAGAGTGGGCGCACTGTCGGGATGCCAGAGACCTGCCTGCAGGGTGTAAGCGGTGTCGGAGCGGCTCATGCTGGCTTTCTCGTCACCTCACGAGGAGTTCGCCTTCCACCGCTTTAAAACCTTCAGCGCGTTGCGGTGGGTGATTTTGTCGTACACCTCCTGCGAGATGTCTCCGCTGGCAAGGCGCTCGTTCAGGTATTCCAGATGTGGCATCCGTCCCTCGTCATCGCCGAAGCACACATCGGTTCCGAACAGCAGTTTGTCCGCGAACTCGTTCAGGAAGCGGATGCCGTATTCGGGGTCGCGGGTGAGGGCGTTGTAGCCGCTGTGCGCGGAGATGTCGGCATACACGTTGGGGAAGTCGCGCAACAGCCGCTGAACCATGCCCTCCGTTCGCACCGGTCCGCCAGGGTAACCGCGCATGTCTGCCTCGGTGACGTCCGCGCTGATCTGCGCCCAGAAGCCGGGACCGTGCTCGATGAGAATCGTGCCGGGTGCCTGTTCCAGCAGGCTCAACAGATGCGGCGAGCCGGGTTCGTCGAACAGTCCGTACTGCCCTTCACCGGGTCCGGCGGCGTGTACGGTCACGGGGAAGTCCCACTCGCCGCATTGCTGGAACAGGTTCACCACGCGCGGGTCATCGTAAGGCAGGTAGGCGCTGAGCTCGCCGATGCCCACACAGCCCATCTGCACGAACCGCTCGAAGAGCGACGAGAAGTCAGCTCGGGGGGTGTTGCCAGCCCAGCGCGGGTCGGCGTTGCCGAAAAGGATGATGCGGTCGGGGTAGCGCGCTCCCTCGCGCAGTTGCGTCAGGATGTCGGGCTGGGTCTGGAACAGTCCCGGAAACTGCACCCCTTCCGGTGAGGTGGGCCACGGCAGCAGAACCGCCCTGTCGATGCCCTCGTCGTCGAGCCGGGCGATGAGGTTCTCGAAGGTGACCGGCTCGCGATGCATCGTGCCCGGCGCGCGCAGGTCGCCCACGTGCGTGTGCATATCGATAATCACTCGCTGGGTACCTCCATGCCCAGATGGTGCATGGCAAACGCCAGCACATCCGCTTCCTCTTCGATGATTAGCGAGGTGGGCTTGCCCGCACCGTGACCGACGCGGGTCTGGATGCGTATCAGCACCGGCGCATCGCCTGCCTGCACCTGCTGCAGTCGCGCGGCAAACTTGAACGAGTGCGCGGGCATCACGCGGTCGTCGTGGTCGCCGGTGGTGACCAGCGTCGCCGGGTAGCGCGCGCCCGGTTTGAGGTTGTGGTAGGGTGAATAGGCGTACAGCGCGCGGAACATCTGCGGGTCGTCGCTCGTGCCGTAGTCCTCCTTCCATGCCGAGCCGATGGTGAACAGGTGGTAGCGAAGCATGTCCATCACGCCGACGGCAGGCAAAGCCACGGCAACGAGGTCGGGGCGCTGGCACATCACGGCGCCCACCAGCAATCCGCCGTTCGAGCCGCCCCGAATAGCCAGCTTTCGCGGGGAGGTGTATCGGTGGTCAATCAGGTACTGCGCCGCGGCAATGAAGTCGTCGAAGACGTTCTGCTTGCGCTCCTTCGTGCCCGCCTGATGCCACTCCTCGCCGAACTCGCCGCCCCCGCGCAGGTTCGGCACAGCAAACACGCCGCCGTTTTCCAGCCATACCAGATTGCTCACCGAGAAGTAGGGCGTGAGGGAGATGCTGAAGCCCCCATAGCCGTACAGCAGGGTGGGGTTGTCGCCATTGCGTTTCAGCCCTTTGCGGTGCGTGATGAACATGGGCACGCGCGTGCCGTCCTTGCTTCGGTACCACACCTGCTTCGTCTCGTATTGCGACGGCTCCAACCCCTCCGTCTGTGGCGCGTGGAACACCGTGCGTTCGCCGGTTCGTGCGTCGTAGCGATAGATGGTATATGGATGCACGAAGGAGGTGAAGGCATAGAAAAACTCGTCCTGACTGCGCCTGCCGACGAACGCACTGCAGGTGCCCAGCGTGGGCAGGGGTATCTCGCGCAACAGCTCGCCGTTCAGTTTGTAGACGCACACCCGACTGGCGGCGTTGTGCAGGGTGACCACCGCCATCTGCTTGCCCATCAGCGTGACCGCCTGCAGGGTGTCCTCGCCCTCCGGCAGGATGGTCTTCCAGTGCGCTTTGTCGGGGTGGCGGATGTCGATGGCGATGACCCTGCCGCGCGGCGCGTCGAGGTCGGTGCGGAAGTAAAACAGCGTGCCGTCGTTGCCGAGGAACTGATAGGAGGCTTCCCACCGGTCGATCAGCGGCTGGACGGGCGACTTCAGGTTGGGCTGGGTGGGGCGTTGCAGGTCGATGAAGTAGACCAGGTCTTTCGGTCCGGCTTCCGACACGGCGATGACCGCGTAGCGTCCATCCTCGCTGACCGTCACGGAGAATCGCCATTCGGGCTGGTCGGGGCGCTCCAGTATCAGCAGGTCTTCCGTTTGCGGCGTGCCGAGGCGATGATAGTACACCTTCTGGTTCAGGTTCGGATGCCACATGGGGTTGGCGTCTGCGGGCGGTTCGGGGAAACGGCAGTAGAAGAAGCCTTTGGCGTCCTTTGTCCACGCGATATTGGAGAACTTCACCCACCGCAGGTCATCGGGCAGGTCTTCGCTCGTCTCCACCGAGCGCAGCCGGATGCGCTGCCAGTCCGAGCCAGCCTCCGACAGACCGTACGCCAGCCATCTGCCGTTTTCGGATACGGCGACGCTGGAGACCGATATGGTGCCGTCTGGTGACAGCAGGTTGGGGTCGAGCAGGGCGCGCGGTTTGCCCATCAGGGTTGGTTGCCAGTACAGCACCGCCTGATTCTGCAAGCCGTCGTTCTTGAAGTAGAAGTAGCGCCTGCCGCGTTTGAACGGAATGCCCACCCGCGTATAGTTCCACCGTCGCGTGAGCAGGCGTTGCAGGGGTTCACGGTGCGGCAGGGAGCGCAGGTAGGGCATGGTGAGGGCGTTCTGTGCTTCGATCCACGACTTCGTCTGTTCGGATTCGGTGTCTTCGAGCCAGCGATAGGGGTCGGGCACCGGGGTGCCGTGATAGTCGTCGACCACATCCGAGCGGGGCGAGGGCGGGTATTGTAATGGCTGTGCGACAGACTCCATAACCAGCAGCGCAAGCAGAAGCACAAGACCGAGCTCCAGCAAACCCGCAGGCATCATCTGAAAAGAACCTCTTTCCGTCAGCGTCTATGCCGTTATTATATGCGCTCGATGCGAAATTGTAAACGGCTGTTGAGGGTGGTGGCGCGAGGACCCCTCTCCCATCCTCTCCCCGAGGCGGGGCGAGGGGTTGGTCAGGTGTTTGACCCCTCTCCCATCCTCTCCCCGAGGCGGGGCGAGGTGCTTACTCCCCCTTCCCGCGTCGGGAAGGGGGCTGGGGGGGGGTTAGGTTTGGTCGTTTTCTATCATCCTCGCCGGTGCATGTGAGCCAAGGGCATTAGAGGGTTCTCGGTGACAGGCCAAGGTTTGACCGCCGTCCGTCACGGAGGAGTGCATCCTTTTCTAAACACTAACCACTGAGAACTTGCAACTAACCGGTTTCAATCCCTTATAGGTAGGCTCGTAACATGACTACGGGGAGCTCGAGGTTCCGGCTGTGGAGCGTTTTAATCCCTTATAGGTAGGCTCGTAACGAGCGCCAAAGCGCTCCGACAGACGGTAGTGGAGGAAGTTTCAATCCCTTATAGGTAGGCTCGGAACTCTCATTTTGATGAGTCGTTCCAATCCATTGAAAATGGGTTTCAATCCCTTATAGGTAGGCTCGTAACCGTAGTGAGGATCTCTTACCTTGACAGGCCACACGAGTTTCAATCCCTTATAGGTAGGCTCGTAACTACCAGAACGCGCGACAGGCGCGCGAAACTTGAAAATTGTTTCAATCCCTTATAGGTAGGCTCGTAACTGGGGACGCACACCCCAGCCTCTCGTCGTTCCTGGTGTTTCAATCCCTTATAGGTAGGCTCGTAACGCGTGGCTACGAGACTGGATACCGTGACGGGGCCAGCGTTTCAATCCCTTATAGGTAGGCTCGTAACGACGCAGAAGAGTAATCCACACTACAAAGCAGGACGCGTTTCAATCCCTTATAGGTAGGCTCGTAACCCCCACCACCACCCTCCTGGGAAAATTCCCGTTCTTGTTTCAATCCCTTATAGGTAGGCTCGTAACCAGGGAGAACTCGACCTGTCATCAATTGGAATCCCAGGTTTCAATCCCTTATAGGTAGGCTCGTA
>OGCI01001900.1_pt1 | contig 15609 bp, 12 predicted proteins | sample 1570021 | NCBI WGS metagenome assembly OGCI01 (sample SAMN06264664, study PRJEB24512) | hot springs metagenome | isolation source: Hot spring water | place: South Africa: Tshipise | collected 2015-06-21 | reverse complement strand
TTACTGGAGGCTGGCGATTTGAGATACCTGTATATGTGTATTTAGGTAGTCTGATTGTAGCAACAGGAGTTGCGATCAGTATTTTGCTGGTTTCGGATCCTGCGTTTCTTCAAACATGGGGGATTAGTTCTGGTGTACTTTCGATCGGGTTTTTAATTTCACCGGTAATGGTTTTTGCCCGATTCAGACGTGTTTTCTGGTGGAGTCTTTTCCCTGCAGCGGTGTTAGGTGGTGGGACTATTGTTCTTTTATTTACATCCTTACAATGGACGGATTTCATTTTTTGGCTTGGTCTCTTTTTGGGCATTGCTTTTATTCTATCGGGTGGATATCTTCGGTTATTGGGGTTAATCATTCCAGGGTGTTTGTTGAGTTCGTTGGGAGTGGGCACTTATTTTGCCTTTGATATGGCTATAAAATCTCCTGTTGTGAGCAGAGTGGGGATATTGCTTGTTTGGTTTGCGGTGGGATGGGCGGTTATCTCGTTTCTTTCCCGTCTGTGGTGTAGCCGCCTGATCTGGTGGCCTCTCATCCCTGCAGGGGTCATTGGAATTGTGGGTTTAGGATTATTTATCGGGGGGGATCCTGACAACGCAGCGTTCTTTATTGGGAACACCAGTGCGGTACTATTCGTTGCTATTGGTTTGTATTTATTTTTAATACGAAAGGGAATGCATTCTTAAAATATTTTCCCTCTTGTAATACCGAAAATCTCTGGTAAGATTAGTGCGCCCCGGAAACAGTGCCGGGGTGTCTTGTGTGTACAGGAAGGTTGTATGTTGGTTAGTAGAGATGATATCAGAAATATTGCGATTATTGCTCATGTTGATCATGGGAAAACCACTTTAGTGGATGGATTGCTTCGCCAGGCAAGGGTTTTTCGAGAAAATCAGTTTGTTATGGAAAGGGTTCTCGATTCAAATGCTTTGGAGAGAGAACGAGGAATCACTATCTTAGCAAAGCATACCGCCGTAGAAATTCCAGACAAGAATGGCAAACTGGTAAAAATTAACATTGTAGATACCCCAGGTCATGCTGACTTTGGCGGTGAAGTTGAACGGGTGATGAACATGGTTGATGGGGTGCTGCTTCTGGTAGACGCCGCCGAGGGTCCCATGCCCCAGACAAGATTTGTTTTGAAAAAGGCTTTAGAAATGGGACACCGCGCCATTGTTGTAATCAATAAAATGGATCGGAAGGATGCTGAGCCGGATCGAGCACTTAATCAAACCTTTGATCTGTTTATCGAATTAGGGGCTTCGGAAGAACAGGCTGAATTTCCAGTCATTTATGCCAATGGATTAACGGGACAGGCGGGTTTAACACCGGAAATGAGTCCTGATCTCCGTCCACTTTTTGATGCAATTTTGGAACATATCCCGGGTCCAAAGGTGGATAATGAAGCCCCATTCCAGTTATTGGTGACAAATCTTTTCTATGATGAATATCGTGGGATGAGTGCGATTGGGAGAATAAACGCCGGCAATATCAATGCCGGGCAATCAATTGCTCGTATCAAACGAAATGGGGAAATTGTTCCTGAAAAGGCACGCTATTTATTTGTCTATCAAGGTTTGGAAAAACGTGAAGTTTCACGAGCAGAAGCAGGGGATATTGTTGTGATTTCCGGGTTGGAAAATATTGAAATTGGAGAAACCCTTGCCGATCCCAATAACCCCATTCCTCTTCCCCCGATTGAAGTAGAAGAGCCAACCGTTCGAATGACATTCGGAGTAAACACTTCACCTTTCGCTGGGAAGGAAGGAAAATGGGGGACTTCACGAAAGTTGAGAGAACGGTTGTTTGAAGAAGCCCGCAATAATGTTGCTCTTCGAGTAGAAGAAACAGATACTTCAGATGCTTTCCTGGTTTCGGGAAGAGGAGAGTTGCAACTGGCAATCTTAATCGAAACCATGCGTAGAGAAGGCTATGAATTTCAGGTGTCTCGTCCTGAAGTCATTTTCCGCCAGGGCCCAAATGGGGAAACGCTCGAACCTTATGAGGAATTGCACATTGATACCAGTCCGGAGACGGTAGGTACAGTAGTTGAGATGCTTGGGGCGCGGCGTGGAAAGATGATTGATATGTCGGATAACTCTGACAATTCAGTTCACCTTACCTATCTTATCCCAACAAGAGGACTCCTTGGCTTCAGATATCAATTTCTGACTGCCACAAAGGGAATGGGGGTGATGAACACGCTCTTCCATGGGTATGAAGAACTGGCTGGCCCTATTCCATCCCGCACGACAAATTCGATTGTGGCGTGGGAAACTGGAGTGACCACAAATTACGGACTAAAAAATGCCGAAGAACGAGGCACCTTATTCGTTGGGCCTGGCGTTCCGGTGTATGAAGGTATGGTGGTTGGAGAAACACAAAGAGGGTCTGAGGTTGTGGTGAATGTCTGTAAGAAAAAGCATCTGACCAATATGCGATCCTCAAATAAAGATATAGAAGTACGGCTTACTCCACCACGAGTTATGAGTCTGGATGAGGCGATTGAATTTCTGGCAGATGATGAATTGCTTGAAGTTACCCCGTTAAATTTTCGAATACGTAAGAAGATTTTGGATACTGAAGAACGCGGAAAACAAGCCAAGAGAGATAAAGAACTGTTTGATTGAGATGCAATCGGGAGGTTATTAACCTCCCGATGATTTTTTCTTTCGTTTTAAAATTTTTTGTTGTATTGCTCGCTTAATTTCAGCATAAAGCATAGAAATCAACAGGATTAGAAGGAATCCAGCAAGTGTCCAACCTAGCGGTGGGTGAATGCTGGTTTCTTCGCCGACAAAGGGGTTCTCAAATGTAGGGGTGGGTTTAAGAAATAAAAAATTCCCCAGAAAACTACGTATTGAATTCAGCAGGTGTTCAATAAGCGCCATGAATAAATTTTACCAGAATCTTGAAATCAACTTTTTGATGTCTGATAAAATGAGTGGGGAAAAAGATACCAGTGGAGGGTAAAAAATGCAACAGGACCCTTTGTTTCAAGAATACGAAAACTTAAAGAAACAAATTCATTATCATAACTACCGATATTTTGTCCTGGACGCCCCTGTTATCAGTGATGCTGAATATGATCGTTTGGTTTTGCGGTTGAAACAGATCGAGTTTTCCCATCCTGAATGGGTTACACCGGATTCTCCCAGCCAGAGAGTCGGGGGAATGCCCTTGGAAAAATTTAATAAAGTGCGCCACCCATCTCCCATTCTCAGCCTGGCAAACGGGTTTACAAAAGCCGATGTTCTGGCATGGATTGAACGGATTCGCAAATTGGATCCTCGTGTTGCAGATGCAGATTTTGTCCTTGAGCCGAAAATTGACGGTTTGACGGTGGTTCTTAATTATCAGAATGGAGTGTTTACTCAAGGTGCTACTCGTGGAGATGGTGAAGTTGGGGAAGATATCACCGCAAATTTGAGAACAATCAGAAGCCTTCCACTGGTGATTCCTGTTAATCCGGATAGCCCTGCTGTGCCTGATTGGCTGGTTGTGCGCGGTGAAGCCTTTATATTCCTAAAAGATTTTGAGGAATTGAATAAAAGACTGGCACAGAGTGGAGAGAAGCCATACTTAAATCCCCGGAATACAGCGGCTGGTTCTTTACGGCAACTGGACCCTTCTTTAACGGCATCTCGTCCAATCAATATTTATGTCTATTCTATTGTGGCTTCGAGTGCTCCTCTTCCTCAGACGCAATGGGACCTTTTACAGACCTTGAAATCCTGGGGCTTCCCAGTTGCCAGAGAAATCAAGTATTGCCGTTCCATAGAAGATGTGCTTAATGAACTGGATACCTGGCTGGAAAAGAGAGATGCCCTTCCTTATGAAGCCGATGGGGTGGTAATTAAGGTGAATAATCTTGAACTTGCTTCCTCGTTGGGGTATGTGGGGAAGGATCCCAGAGGTGCATTGGCGTTTAAATTCCCTGCCAGAGAAGTCACTACCAGACTTCTGGATATCGGGGTCAATGTAGGCAGAACAGGTGTGCTTACACCATACGCGATTTTGGAGCCAGTCGAAATTGGTGGGGTGGTGGTAAAACAGGCAACTCTTCACAACTTTGATTTCATACGCGAAAAAGATATACGGATTGGCGACCATGTAATGGTCAAGAGAGCAGGCGATGTTATTCCGTACGTGATCGGGCCAATCGTAGAAATGCGTACCGGAGAGGAAAAGGTATTTACGCCCCCTGAAGTATGTCCGGCCTGTGGTCAACCCGTTTCTCATGTTGAAGGAGAAGTGGCTTGGTATTGCGTCAATGTAACCTGTCCAGCACAAATTATTCGAAATCTGGAACATTTTGTTTCTCGTGGTGCCATGGATATTGTTGGACTGGGAATTAAGATTGTTGAACAACTGGTAGAAAGTGGTTTGGTGCATAGCCCGGCAGATCTGTATTTTTTGCGAAAAGAAGATCTTTTGAAACTGGAGGGTTTTGCAGACAAAAAGGCTGAAAATATTCTGCAATCAATCAGGGATTCGCGGTCTCGACCATTATCCAGATTGATTAATGCGCTGGGGATTCGAGGTGTGGGCGAGGTAATGGCTGAGGAACTTGCCCGTCATTTTGAGGATCTGGAGCATCTTTCTAATGCTACCGTTGAAGAGTTAATGGAAATTGAGGGTGTGGGACCCAACATTGCAAAATCTATTGTGGATTGGTTCCGTCGTCCGGTAAACCAGGAATTCCTGAAGAAGTTGCGGGAAGCGGGGGTTTGGCCCACAGAACAAAAGCCTTCAGAAATCAGAGAAGAACAACCACTTGCCGGATTGACGTTTGTGGTCACTGGTACTCTTAAGGAGTTCACTCGGGATGGAATAAAATCGTACCTGGAAAGCTTAGGTGCAAAAGTGACCGATAGCGTATCGAAAAACACCTCTTATTTATTGGTCGGAGAAAATCCAGGCTCAAAACTGGAAAAAGCCCGTCAACTGGGAGTGAAACTCATCTCTGAAGAGGAATTGAAGCAAATTATTCGAAAGAACAAATAAAGGTGCCATTGTGAAAAAAATCTTTCTTAAGCCAGGTCGAGAAAAGAGTCTCCTCCAGCGTCATCCCTGGGTATTTTCTGGGGCGATTGAGAAGGTTTCAGGTAATCCCGGGATGGGGGAGACGGTGGCGGTATGTGATCAAAATGGGAATTTCCTTGCATGGGGGGCATACAGCCCTGCTTCTCAAATCCGAGTTCGCCTGTGGTCCTTTAACGAAGAAGAAAAAATTAACGCTGAATTTTTTTATCATCGTATTAAGAATGCGATGTTGGTGAGAGAGAGAACGGTCCCCTTAAGTGAGACAAACGCATTTCGTTGTGTGCATGCTGAATCGGATGGTTTGCCGGGGTTAGTGGTGGATCGATATGCAGACTGGATGGTGGTTCAGTTATTATCAGCCGGGGCGAATTATTGGAAGCAGGAAATCATCTCCATACTATCAGAATTCAATGTAAAGGGAATCTATGAACGCTCGGATGTGGATGTTCGTAGATTGGAAGGTTTGATTGAAACAACGGGAGTACTATGGGGTGAAGATCCACCGTCAAAAGTCTTGATAAAAGAGAACAATTATCAATTTTTTGTGGATATTCAAAAAGGGCAAAAAACCGGTTTTTATCTGGATCAACGGGTGAATCGGGAAAAGGTGAAAAAATATTGCTCGGGAAAAGAAATTCTGAATTGTTTTTGTTATACAGGTGGCTTCACGGTCTATGCACTGGCAGGGGGAGCAAAGCATGTTATCTCGATAGACTCTTCTGAAACCGCTCTCTTATCGGTAACCGAAAATCTACAAATAAATGGACTTCCAACGGAAAAGAATCAATGCCTTGAAGCAGATGTCTTTCTTGCTTTACGTAAGTTTCGTGACGAGGGCCGTGCTTTTGATGTAATAATTCTGGATCCACCCAAATTTGCTTCCACGGCTTCTCAGGCACAGCGAGCAGCAAGAGGATACAAGGATATCAACTTATTAGCGATGAAGTTACTTAATCCCGGAGGAATTTTGGCAACTTTTTCCTGTTCGGGTGGAATATCTCCCGAACTTTTCCAAAAAATTGTTGCCGGCGCTGCAATCGATGCTAAAGCCGATATGCAAGTAATCGAAAGGCTTCATCAAAGTCCTGATCATCCGGTTTCTTTGACCTTCCCGGAAGGTGAGTATCTCAAAGGTTTGATTTGTATGAAAAATCCCACAAACTGATAAAGTCTGTGGGATAGTGGAGATGGCGGGAATTGAACCCGCGTCCGAAAGATTCGACCCTCGGACATCTACGAGCGTAGCTGGTCCTCTATTTCGTCGAGGCCTCAGGATCAGCAGGAAAGGCGCTCGACCAGTCACTAAGGCCCGAAAGCCCTCTTTCGTTCAGTCCGTGACCTTCCTGAACGGCACCCTGACTTTCTTACGCCTACTCAATCTCCGGTCAGGGAGCGGGATTGGTAGACGTCACCCCGTAGGGTGATGAGCCATCGCTGACTAAATTAGGCAGCCAGCGGGAGGGCAGAGTATGTGCGATTGGCACTTTTTTGTGTACTGATTTTACGAGTTCGGTACCTCTCGGCTCGCAGTCCGGGACCAGCCTCTTCCGTCGAAGCCGATCATCCCCAAGGCATTACTATTATAATGCATTTTCTTCCTAAACGGATTAAAATGTCCTTGTGTCATAATCTCTGCTCTGGAGGAACTATGCTGGTTATTTATAAAAATACTGAAGCAGGATTAGAAGAAATTTCTGAGGCTGTAACTGGCTGCTGGATCAATGTGGTTGATCCAGAGCAAGAGGAAATTGAACAATTGATTGAATTGGGTGTCCCACAGGATTTTATTACCTATGCTTTAGACCTGGACGAACAATCCAGAGCAGAAAAGGAAGATGATGGCACTTTACTGGTTTTATTGCGTATTCCTTATTTTCAAGGCTCAAAAATGGATGTACCATACCGTACAATCCCTTTAGGGATCGTTTTGACCTCTCGCTTTATAGTCACTATTTGCAAACTACAAAACGACATCCTGCAAGAATTTTCCTCAGGTCGAATTAAGGGGCTTTCCACAGCAAAGAGAAATAGATTTACATTGCGGGTTTTGCTTTCGACAGCAAGCAAGTTTTTACTCTACCTCAAGGAAATTAACCGGGTGGTGGATACACTGGAAGATTTAATCACCCTGTCTTCCAGAAATCGAGATATTTTGGAGTTGCTAAAATATCAGAAGAGTCTGGTGTATTTTACTACTGCCTTAAGAGCAAATGAATTAATGATGGAACGCCTTCAACGCTGGCAAATTTTCAAGGCCTATCCGGACGACGAGGATTTATTGGAAGACGTCATTACCGAAAATCGTCAGGCTCTTGAAATGGTCGAAATATCAAGCAACATCTTGAGTTCCATGATGGATGCTTTTGCATCTATGATCTCCAATAATTTGAATGAGGTGATGAAATTTTTAGCATCTATTACTATTGTTTTGAGCATTCCCACCATTGTAACCAGTTATTTTGGAATGAATGTTGCGCTGCCCTTTCAAGATCATCCGTTAGCAGCCTTGTTTATTATTCTGATTTTTATTACCATCTCTTTCATCGTTATTAATATCTTTAGAAAACGAGATTGGTTTTAAACGTTTGGTAGTGGAATGTAAATCATCTTAAGAACAAGTTTTAAGGAGAAAATTTACAGTTATGCCGAACGCATTGATTTCTGTGACAGATAAATCTGGATTGGTGAATTTTTCCCGTGCTCTTCTTGATCTCGGGTGGACGATTTGGGCTTCGGGGGGAACGGCAAGAGAGTTAAGCAGGAATGGTATTGAGGTAAAGGACCTATCAGCATATACAGGAATGCCGGAAATGCTCGGAGGAAGGGTGAAAACGCTTCACCCTGCTATTTTTGCAGGTATTCTTGCAAGGGATAACCCGGAAGACTGTGCTGTTCTTGCACAGAATCATTGGGTTCAATTTGATCTGGTTGTTGTAAATTTATATCCGTTTGAGAAAGTATCTCATGAAAAGGATGTGGATTTATCTATAGCGGTAGAAAACATTGATATTGGAGGAGTTTCTTTACTTCGAGCAGCAGCCAAAAATTTCAGCCGGGTACTTGTTGTAAGTGACCCAAAAGATTATCCACTGGTAATTGATGCTTTAAGAAACCATCAAAACACGGAAGAATTTCGCCGGACTATGGCGTGGAAGGCATTCTGGCGGACCAGTCAATATGATGCGGCTATCACAGGTTTTTTAAGTTCCAGTGAGATGCATATACTCACTCTGTATGTGTCTCAAGAACTTCGATATGGAGAGAATCCTCATCAAAAGGCATTACTTTATACATTTACCCCAGCAAGCAAGCCTTTTGGAGGAAACGTTCTTCAGGGAAAAGAGTTATCTTACAATAACTTGCTTGATATTGATGCAGCGTGGCGGACGGTTTCTTCTTTTGATGAACCTACAGTAGCCATTATCAAACATCTTTCTCCCTGTGGAATTGCCAGTGCAGATGCAATTTCTGAAGCGTATCAAATGGCTTTAGAATGTGATCCGGTTTCTGCGTTTGGGGGCATTGTTGCCAGCAACCGGGAAATTGATGAAGAAACAGCGTCTAGAATGAAGGACTTGTTTATTGAGTGTATTGCATGTCCGAAATTTACCGAAGAAGCAATAAAGATTCTATCCAGGAAAAAGAATTGCCGTCTGGTGGAAATCCCTGCTTTTCCAAAAGCAGCAGATCAGCATGGGGAGTATCGCTCCATTTTTCAGGGAATGCTATACCAGGATGTGGATTATGGTGACCCCGCAGGGACACAATGGAGTGTAGTGACTTCGATACACCCCACGCTTGAACAAATGGAATCACTTCGGTTTGCCTGGAAAGCCTGCCAGCACGTAAAATCAAATGCGATTGTATTGGTGAAGGGAAAATCAACGATTGGAATTGGAGGCGGTCAACCTAATCGAGTGCAAAGTGTTCGCGTAGCCATAGAAAATGCGGGTAAAAAGGCCGAAGGTTCCGTAATGGCTTCAGATGCCTTCTTTCCTTTTCCTGATTCAATTGAGATTGCCGCAAGAGCAGGGGTTAAAGCAATCATTCAACCGGGAGGTTCAGTAAGAGATCAAGAGGTGATTCGTGCTGCAGAAAGCGCGGGAATAGCCATGGTTTTTACTGGAATTAGACATTTCAGGCATTAAGTACTCCTCAAAAAGGAATTTTGCAATTTCCATCAACATATAATTTCGCGTAGCCATTAAGGAACAAAAAATGGAAAACTTTGACAGGCAAGCAGAGTCAATCGATGTGGGGCAAAGATTAAGGACCCTCCGCGAGGAAAAAGATATATCTATTCGAGCACTCGCCCGTATGAGTGGGTTATCAGCAAATGCTTTAAGTATGATTGAGAGGGGATTGACCTCACCATCGGTGAGCACTTTGAACAAACTGGCTGCAGCCCTCAAAGTTCCGGTTACTGCCTTTTTCCGTACACTCCCAGTGAAAGAAGAGATTGTTTTTCGGAAAGCAGGGGAAAGAACCAGGGTTCCTTTCTTGAGGGGAATCATGGAGGGTTTGGGCGGAGAGCATTTCATTGGAAAAGTAGAAGCCTTTTTATTAACCTTAGAAAACGGTGGGAATAGTGGTCCAAACTATATCGTTCACAGCGGACATGAACTGGTATTTTGCTTAAGAGGGAAACTTGAATACGATGTAGAAGGTAAATCATATTTACTTGAATCTGGAGATAGTCTGATCTTTTCTGCAAACTTGAAACACCGCTGGCGCAATTCTGGTACCTCTGTGGTAAACGCCTTAATTGTTATCAGTGGTTTTCATGAAGAAGAATCCCCAGCAGAGTATCATCTCTCAATCTTACCTGAAGAAAATCAACCCTGATAAAAATGAAAAATATATATTCTCTTTTACCTGATAGTGCATCCGTTTCTGAGAACGGAGATTTCATCATCTCCCGCTTTACAATAAAGGAACTTGCAGAAAAGTATGGCACACCTTTGTATATATATGATGCCGTGACTGTTCAAAGAAACATCCAGATTTTAAGGAATTGTTTGAGTAGATATTATCCTGGAGATAGTACTATAACCTACGCAGCAAAAGCCTATTTCTCTTACCCGTTTGCTCAGCATATTGCAAAAATGGGAATAGGAGTTGATATTGTCTCGGAAAATGAACTTCTATTCGCTTTAAAAGCGGGAATCTCACCCCATAAAATTCATCTCCACGGGAATAACAAAACCGATTCAGAACTTGATGGTGCGATTCAATCCAATATTCATGCAATTGTGCTGGATAATTTTGATGATTTAAACAGACTTACCCATTTGTCGACCAGGAATTATTCCGTACCAGTCTGGATCAGAATTAATCCGGAAATTGACGTTAATACACACCCGTATCGCCAGACCGGTCATGCCTTAAGCAAATTTGGATTTACTATCAGCGATGGGCAGGCAGAAAATGCTATTCGTGAACTTCTTTCCAATCCGAAATTTCAATTAAGAGGCATTCATACCCATATCGGGTCTCAGATATTTGATCCGCACACCTATTCAGAAGCAATTCACAAGATGCTTGCGGTAGCTAAGAAAAGCCAGTGGCTGCCAGTTGAAGTTTGTCCCGGGGGTGGGTGGGGTGTTCCATATCATCTTGAAGAAATTGATCTCGACACCGGGATTGAGCACTGGATAAAGGAAATTTCTAAGACTATTCAGGAAGAATATCAAGACACCTCTTTTATCCCACACTTATTTTTAGAACCAGGCAGATGGATTGTTGCGCGCGCAGGAATTGCTGTATACCGGGTGGGAGGTATAAAGTCACTTCCCAATGGAGAGAAATTGCTTGCCATTGATGGGGGGATGGGAGATAATATTCGTCCTTCCCTATATCAGGCAAAATATGAAGCCCTGTTAGCAGAAAATCCTTTAGGAAAACCCGTAACCCGGTATAAGGTAGTGGGAAGGTACTGTGAATCTGGGGATACTCTTTTAGAAGAAATTGATTTGCCGGAAGTTCAAGCGGGCAATCATTTGATTATTCCTGTTGCCGGCGCGTATCATCTCAGTATGGCATCCAACTATAATCTGGTTCCCCGTCCTGCCGTTCTATGGATTGAAAACGGAGAGGTAACTGTACTTCAAAAACGAGAAAATTTATGGGACAGTTGGTGGTGTTAGAGGTTCAACCATCGTTTAGCAATGGACGGCAGATCTTCAGCACTTCCTATTTTCAAAGTGCAGGTGGGTAAACTTTCAATAAATGCCCTTCCATATCTTTTAGTCAGAATCCTTTTATCCAAAACAGCCACAATTCCCCGATCCGATTGCGTACGTATCAATCTGCCAAATCCCTGACGAAATCGGAGAATGGCTTCAGGTAAATGGTATTCGTTAAAAGGGTCTTCGAAGGTTTCCGCACGTGCCGCGACGATTGGATCTGAAGGCACATCAAAAGGTAACTTGGCAATGACAAGAACAGACAAGGCTTCACCGGGAATATCGACGCCCTCCCAGAATGCCCGCGTTCCCAACAATACTGCTTTTTCTGCTTCTCGGAATGTGGCTAATAGAGTGTGAGTTGACGCTCCTTCTCCTTGCTCATAAACCAGGATTCCATGGTCTGCTAATAATGGCGTAATCGCTTGAGAGGTCCGTTTCAACTGGAGATAGGAAGTAAAGAGCACCAGCATTCGTCCCTCGGTTGCTTTAGCCAGACGCACAAGGACGCGTTCAAGTTCACGCTGGTACCCATTGGCATCCGAAGGTTCGGGAATATCATTGACAATATACAATAATGCAGAACTCTCATAGTCGAACGGGGAACCCAGTTGCAATTCATTGGCTTCGTCTGCATATAAACGATTTCGTATGTAATCAAAACCTTCATTGGCAGTAAGAGTAGCCGAGGTCAAAATCACACTGGACTTTTCATGCCAGATATATTGCTCCATCAAGGGTCCAATATGTAAAGGCGCTCCATTGATAGAAATAAAATTCCCATTAGGCTGGATTTCAATCCAATAAATCATATTCTGTTGAGGTTGGGAAATGCAGGCATGAATGTTCAAATCTGTTTCTGCTAATCGGCGATAAATAGATGCCAGCGCGTCTACAGTATCCTGGAGCCCTTCGTTCATCGATTCCCAAAATTCCGAACAGTTCTTATAAATTTCGCTTAAGAGGTTTAACAGGAGTGTAAATGTTTCGTGTGTATTGTCCCATTCAACTTCTACGCTTGTCCAGGATGGTAAAGTGCGTACACTTTCAATAATTCGGATTTCCTGTCCATATCCTCCAAGGGGATGTCCATCCCGTTGATCTTCTAAAAAATCATTTACAGCGTGGAAGAAGTTTTTAACAAAATTTTCCAGCCGAAAAGAGATATCTGTTGCCCGTTCAAACAATTGAGTAAATGCAGCCAAATCCGAAGGTCGAAGGCTTTGCCTGACTTCTGAGAATAACCTGCCCAGTAATCCTGTCGAGGTGCTTCCTAATTCTTTGAGAAGCCGTAAAATATCCGACTGGGAGACCCGGAAACTTAATGCGTTTGTGGTGGCACCTTCTAAATGATGCGCTTCATCTACAATCAGATATTGATAATCTGGTAAAAGCCGATTCCCGGTAGCAATATCGGATAATAAAAGTGCATGGTTGACAATGATCAGGTGAGCACTTTGTGCTGATTGTCTGGCGCGATAGAAAGGACAATTTCCTCCCGTCCTGGCAATACAAACCTCCGCTTTACAGCCTTCATCTTCTGCTGAAATGCGGTTCCAAATCTCTCGTTCAACGGGCCCGTTCAAATTGATTTCGTTTCGGTCTCCGGATTGACTGCTTAATAGCCAAACTAACACTTTGGCTAAAACTCTCATCTCATCAGCGTTGGATGGACCACGCTGACGCAGTGCCTCCAGTCTTCGAGGACATAAATAATTAGATCTGCCTTTTAGCACAACAGCCCGGAGATCAAGATTGAGTGCATTACGCAAATCGGGAATGTCTTTTTTTATTAATTGATCTTGTAGGGTTATCGTATTTGTTGAAATAACTACCCGGGTATTGTTTTGATAGGCAAATATTGCGGCTGGGATTAAATAGGCAAAAGATTTCCCGGTGCCAGTCCCTGCTTCGACCATCAAGTGATACGGAGTAGAAAGAGCCTGACATACTTCTCGAAGCATTTCAACTTGCTGTTGCCGATACTCATATTGCTCAAAGTAATGAGCAAAAGGACCGTGATGTTCGAGCAAACCAGCAATTTCATCAGGGTTAAGGGGGATGGGGCGGTCTACGGTTTCCGTTAGTGGATATACGGGTTCAGAAGCCATTTCAAAAGGCTGATAGCGCTGTCGCTTACTTTTACTTTTCAGTGCATTTGATGAAATTTTATGACTTAGAACATCTCGAAATACAATATGGGCATCCCAGTCCAGCGGTTCGCTCAATTGAACAATTTCAGAGAGAAGTTCTACCGGCAGGTCAGCCGCCATTTCCAGCAGTGAGATAAACAATGCATGAGTTACGCGTGCATCATCCAAAGCGCGATGGGTGGCGGGCAAGAGAATTCCTAAAGACTGAGCCAGAACACCTAAATTGTATCGGCTGGCAGTTGGAAGCAATACAGATGCCAGCTCATACGTATCAATAACGTGATTGTTCCATAAAATACGTTGTTTTTGAAGAAAGGAGAGATCAAAGCGAATGTTATGCCCTACTACCGGGCTGTTGCCAACAAATTGAGCCAAATCCCCAATAACTTCCTGGATAGTTGGGGCTTTGCGCACCATATCATTTGTAATTCCAGTCAATTGGGTGATAAAAGCAGGTATGGTTTTGGTTGGTTTAACCAGAGTAGACCACTCTTCTTCCACGCGCCGGTTCGAAAAACGTACAGCGCCAATCTCAATAATACAATCCTTTTCAGGGTCCAATCCGGTAGTCTCAATGTCAATGGCTACATACATACTCATGTCTGGCATTATACCTTATGAAGCATATCCTTTCTCTCATTTTTAATTTGCTCTATAATCAGAGGCAATGGCAAGTCACCACTGGGAGGAATTATGTACCAGCAAGGCTATGAAGATATTTTTGAAGGGCACCAAATGGGAATTGGCGCTTGGGCATGGGGAGATCGTCTGGTTTGGGGGTATGGAAAGGGATATTCCCTTGCCGATTTGAGAGAAGTATTTGAAATTTCCATTCGATCGGGGATTACTTTTTTTGATACTGCAGAAGTTTATGGTCAGGGAGAGTCTGAAAATATTTTGGGACAATTCCTGGAAACTACACAGCAAAAGATTTTCATTGCTACAAAATTTATGCCTTTTCCCTGGCGTCTCAACCGTCAAGCCCTGATCAATGCGCTTAAGGGTTCTCTCAAGCGTTTGCGAGTAGAGCAGGTTGACCTGTATCAAATTCATCAGCCTTTACCGCCCATAAATATTGAAACGTGGATGGAAGGTATGATTGAGGCAGTTCAGCGAGGGATGACCAGAGCAGTGGGTGTCTCGAACTATGACCTTGATCAAATGCAAAGAGCGTTTGATCGTTTGATTAGGGATGGAATCAGGCTGGCTTCGAATCAGGTTGAATATCACTTGCTGAACCGTAAAATTGAAAAAAGTGGCTTATTACAAAGAGCCAATGAATTAGGAATAAAAATAATTGCCTACAGCCCTCTGGCTATGGGGGTGTTAACAGGAAAATATACTCCTGATTCACCTCCATCCGGAATTCGGGGTGCGCGGTATAACAAAAGGGTATTGCTCAAAATACAGCCTCTACTCAATCTTTTGAAAGAAATTGGTGAGCAACACTACAAAACCCCTGCACAGGTTGCCTTGAATTGGGTAATTTGCAAAGGCGCTTTGCCAATTCCTGGTGCCAAAACACGATCGCAGGCAGAACAAAATGCGGGGGCCATTCATTGGAGGCTTTCTGAAAATGAAGTTGCTTTGTTGGATGAAATCAGCGATCAGGTTACACAAGAATAACCTTTTTATGATATGATTTTGCCTCTATATTTGAAAGAAAGGTGGCAGACTGCATGTCAGAACAAGAACACGTCCGTTACTTACCCTTTCACGCTATTAATGAGTTCATGGTAGATGAGTATCGAGAAAAAGTTATTCGATTTGTGTTCGAAAACCTTGGGGGGGTGAACGCCGCAAGAAAAAATGCGATTCTCTCAATTTTTAAGAAACAGGTAAAAATTCCAGGATTTCGGGACAGTTCACTGGCCCCTCTTCCTCTGAAAATCCGTCATGGAGAAACCTTGTTTGAACGAAATCCTGAATTTGTCGCCCAGGTTCTTCAGGCATGGGCAGAACTTCATGGCGATTTACGGGAAAAAGTTTTTCAAATGTTGACATCTCGTGGATGGAAGAACCTGCTCCCTCCAGAAACAGATCGCTCGAAATTGCCCGGATTTCAGGTGGAATGGCCCAAATCAGAAACTTACGAGGTTCTAGATCAAAGTTTCGCTGAACAAAATCCTGATCTGGAAATCCCCAATGACGATGTTCGGCTCATGGCAGTATGGTTGGTTAATGCCCTGCCTTACGAATTGTTTGAAGAAGATAAGCCTTAAAGAAAA
>OGCI01001899.1_pt1 | contig 15612 bp, 12 predicted proteins | sample 1570021 | NCBI WGS metagenome assembly OGCI01 (sample SAMN06264664, study PRJEB24512) | hot springs metagenome | isolation source: Hot spring water | place: South Africa: Tshipise | collected 2015-06-21 | reverse complement strand
TATACTCCGAACGGTTGGGTTTTGGATTTTTCACAAACAGTCGTTAACATAGTGCTCCAATCAGGCAACCATGTCATCAGGAGTCAAGATGATTCAAATCGAATTCACACCGGAAGCGATCGATGCCCTGGAGTACGAACGCTACCATTATCCAGATCCGAAAGTGCAACGGAAGATGGAGGCCGTCTACCTCAAGAGTCAAGGGCTGGCGCACCATGACATCTGCCGGGTGGTGCGTATCTGCGAAACGAGCCTGACCACCTACCTGCGCGCCTATCAAGCTGGCGGCATTGAGCGCCTGAAGGAGCAGCACTATCGGGGCCGCGCCAATGCCCTCTTGCCACATGCCGCCACCCTGGAAGCCCATTTCCAGGAGCATCCGCCAGCCACCAGCGCTGAAGCGCAACAGGTGATTCGTGATCTGACCGGCATCGAGCGCAGTCCCACGCAGGTGCGGACGTTCATGCACCGCTTGGGTTTGCGGTACCGCAAAGTCGGTTATGTGCCGGGTAAGGCGGCAACGCCCGAAAAGCTGGCTGAACAAGATACCTTTCAACACCAGGAACTCGAACCGCGCTTGGCCGAAGCGCACACAGGTCAACGCACCGTGCTGTTCATGGACGCCGCCCATTTCGTGCAAGGCGCGGTGCTGGGTATGCTCTGGTGCTGTGTGCGCCTGTTCATTGCCTCTCCCTCCGGACGGCGGCGTTTCAATGTGCTGGGCGCCCTGAATGCCGTCACCAAAGAAGTGCTGACCGTCACGAACGATACCTACATCACCGCCGAGAGCGTGTGTCTACTCTTGACGCAGATTGCCGCCCACTACGCCGGGACGGCCATCACCGTGGTTTTGGATAATGCCCGTTATCAACACTGCGCCTTCGTCATTGCCCACGCCCAAACATTGGGCATCGAGTTGCTCTTTCTGCCCGCCTATTCGCCGCACCTGAACTTGATCGAACGCTACTGGCGCTTTGTGCGCAAGCAGTGCTTGTACTCCAAATACTACGCCGACTTTGTCGGCTTCAAACAGGCCATCGCCGCCTGCATTCAAACGGCGCACACTGAACACCGTCAGGACTTGGAAACTCTTTTGACGTGGAACTTCCAGTCCTTCCGAAAAGTCCAAATCTCAACCGTTTAGAGTATAGATCGGCTGCAGCCGGTAGCTGCCGTCCCCGAACACGCCGAAGACCGGCAGGCGGCGCAGCAGCCAGGCGATGTTGTTGATCAGGATGTCCTCTGCCCCGAACAGCACCGTGGGCCGCAGGATGGCGTAGGAAAGGCCCGATTCGATCAGCGCGCGCTCCAGCCGCGCCTTGCCGCGGAAATACTCCAGCGGCGAGTCCTCCGCCGGGTTGGTGATGCTGACGTGGACGATCCGGCGCACGCCCGCGCGTTGGGCCGCGTCGAACAGGATCAGCGTGTTGCGCACCGCGTCGGCATGGCGAAAGAGCTTGTGATTGAAGCGCACCCAGTAGGTGTTGTAGAGCACCTCGACCCCGGCCAGGCTGGCGGCCAGCTCATCGGGCCGGTCGAAATGGAAGGGGAAAGCCCGGGTCTGGCCGCCGAACTCGTTGGCGCGGTCGGTCGAGTTGGTGAGGGTGATCACCCGCCGGCCCGCGGCCAGCAGACGTCGGGCGATGTACTTGCCCGAGTAGCCGAACGCGCCGGTGACGGCGTGAAGAGGAGTCTCGGTCATGGATCAGCTCCTTTGGATCATGAAAACGAGCCGTGTCCACGTGCCAGGCATCTTGCAGAGTGCCTGGCACGTTGGACGGCGATTTTCAGATCAGGGCGCACCTACCCCTGCCACAAATACCCCTCCCCCCGACGGCTCTGCAACGCGGCGGCCAGCGCCGGGTCAACCGTCGCCAGGCGCTGTCGCAGCTTGGAGACGACCTTGTCCAGCGCGTCGCGGTCCAGCTCCGGATCGTAGGGCCGGCCCCAGGCGGCCTCGCCGCAGCTCTCCCGGGTGCAGACCTGGCCGGGGTATGCCAGCAGGTGATGGAGCAGCCGCAGTTGGGTGGGCGGCAGGGGCAGCGGCCGGCCGTCCAGGGTGAAGCTGAGTTGCTCCGGGTCGAAGCGCAGCCGCGCCGGGGCGACGGCCGGCGTCCTGGCCGCACGCAGGACGGTGCGGTCGCCGTCCAGGAAGCGCAGCAGCGGCTCCGGCCCGCCCAGGCCGATCTCGTCGCCGTCCGTCAGCAGATGCGGCCCGGCGACGGGCTGGCCGTTGACGAAGGTGCCGTTGCTGCTGCCGACGTCGGCCAGCCAGTAGCGCTCGTCGCGGCGCTCGATGGCCGCGTGCCGCCGGGAAACCGTGTCGAGGGAGATCACCACGTCGCGCAGGGCCGAGCGGCCCAGCTCGCAGCGCTCGGCCTCCAGGACGAGCTCACCGGGGCGCACGGCCGGGCTCAGGGCGACAAGTCTGGCTGGCGGCTGGCTTGGTTCAGTCATTGGCGGCGTTCTCCGCCTCCAGGCCAGCCAACACCTCGGCCAGGTCGTGCGTTGCGTCCTCAAGCTGGAGAACGAACGCCCGGTCTGCTTGCGCGCCGGCCTGGCCTTGAAGGGCATGGCTCGGTTGGCGCGCCCCCGCTTGCAGCACGCGTGGCGCACCCAGCTTGCATCGCAACCCATCGGCTGCCTTCAGCAGGCGCGCCGCCTCTTGCTCCCGCCCCAAAGCCTGGCTGATATCCGCAGCGACCTCGAGACCAAGCATCAGCTCGAAACGGTAGCCCAGTCGCCAGAAAGCGTGTAGACTCGCGACCGCGTAGGCGTGCGCCTGCGCAAGCTGGCCGCGCGCTCTGGCCACTTGGGCCAAGATGCGCTGCGCCGTTGCCAGCCCCGCCGCGTGTTCAGTTTGGCGCTGCACGGCGAGCGCCTCCTGCCCGAGTTGTTCGGCTAACGCCAGGTCGCCCTGCAACAGCGCCAGGCAGGCCCGCTGGCCGAGCCGGAGGGCGTAACTGCGCAGGTCGCCACTCTCTTCTGCCAACGTCAACGCCTGCTGGCTCAGGCTATCTGCTTGCGCGAGGTCGCCGCGGGCCAGGACCAGATCGCTCAAGTCGCCGACGACATAGCTCAACGTGCGCCCGTCGCCGAACTGCTCGTAGAGAGTGTGGCACTCGGACAGCAGCCGGTGAGCCTCGTCTAGTTGGCCCTGGCGCAGTGCCAGCACACCCAGGCCATTTTGACAGCGCACGCTCATGTGCTGCGAACCAATCTGGCGCATGGTGCTCTCGGCGTCTTGCCACAGGGTTCTGGCCCGGTCACACTCGCCCAGGTCGAGCAGCACCGCGGCCTGCTCGATGGCGTTGGCTGCCTCGCCCCAGCGGTCGTCCAGGGCATGCCACTCAGCCCAGGCGTCGGTCAAGGTCGCCAGAGCCTGCTGCGGTTGTCCGAACAGGTGCAAGGCTTCGCCCAGGTTTCCGCGCAGGAGCGCGACCGAACGCCGGTCGCCCAGGCCCTCGAAGGCCGTCAGGCTTTGCTCGAAGCGCTCTACTGCCAGCCGGATGCGGCCGCGGCGAATGGCGGTCAAACCCAGGTTGTTGAGCACATGGGCCCCATTGACGGCGTGACCAACCTCTTGCGCCAGCGCCAGCGCTTCTGTCAGCCAGCGCTCCGCCTCGTCGTAGTGCGCGCGATCCATGGCGAGGATGCCCAGCATGTTGAGCGTCGAGACCAGGCCCCAGCGATCGTCGAGGGAGCGCTGCATCGCCAGCGCCTGCTGCTCCAAGGCCTGTGACTCCGCCATGTCGCCCTGCTCATAAGCCAGCACCCCCGCCTTGTTGAGCGCCTTGGCTCGCAGCGCTGCAGAGCCAGCCTGCGGCATAGCCAGCGCCGCGCGAAACCAGCCTCGCCCCTCTTGCAGCAGCCCGCGCGCCCGCCAATGACGCCATAGCGCCAGACAGAAGCGCAGCGCCAGATCGATCTCCTGGCTCGCGATCGCCCAGCGCAGCACGACGCGCAGGTTTGGATGTTCGCCATCTAGCCGGCGCAGCCAGTCCTTGGCCGCCGGGCGCACCAACTCTGGCGCCGCCTGCTCGCTAAGCGTGAGATAGTAGTCAGCCATGGCGCGTGCAGCCAGGTCGGCCTCACCCTGGTGCGCGAGGCGCTCCTGCCCGTAGGCGCGCAGCGTCTCCAGCATGACGAAGCGCTGTGCGCCGTCAGCCTCGCGGTGGGCTTGCAGGATCGAATTGTCCAGCAGGGTCTGCATGGCTTCGACCTGATGCGCCGCCAGCGCCGGGATGTGCTGGGCGAGCGCTGCCATGGCCTCTGCGGTGAGGCCGGCGACGAAGGGGGAAGCCCAGCGCCACAGCGCCTGAGCCGGCTCGTCCAGCAGCGCATAGGTCCAGTCGACGGCTGCCAGCATGCTTTGTTGGCGGGGATGGACATCGCGCGGCCCCTGAGATAGCCAGGTGAAGCGCTGGTCGAGCTGGGCCAGCATCTCCGCCGGACTGAAGCGGTCGATGCGCGCTGCGGCCAATTCGATGGCCAGCGGCAGGCCATCCAGGCGCCGGCAGAGCTCGGCCGCAACCCTGGCTTGCTCCTCGTCCAACACGAAATCTGGACTCACCGCCTGCGCTCGCGCCTGGAACAGGACAAGGGCTGGATAGGCGGCGATGGCGGATGGCGTCAGCGGCGCTTCGGCCGCGGGCGTTGCCAGCGCCGGCACGGGCCAGAGATGCTCACCGCTGACACGAAGACGCTCACGGCTGGTGGCCAGGATCTTGAGGCCAGGCGCCGCGGCCAGCAGGGTCGTCGCCAATGGCGCCGCGGCCAGCACGTGCTCGAAGTTGTCGAGGACCAGCAACCTGCGACCCTGGGCCAACCGATCGATCACGGTTTCGAGCAGCGACTGCCCCGGTTTGTCGCGCACCTTCAGCACGGCTGCGATCACGTTCAGCACATGTTCCGGTTCGCTGGCTTCCACCAGGGAGACGAAGTGCACCCCTTGCGGATAGCTGGTTAGCGATCCGGCTGCAGCTTCCAGCGCCAGCCGCGTCTTGCCCACGCCGCCCGGCCCCGTCAACGTCACCAGACGCACGTCGTCGCGGCGCAGCAGCGCCTGCACGGCTGCCGCCTCGCGCTCGCGGCCGATCAGGGGCGTGAGTGCGACGGGCAGGTTGTGGGGCGCCGGCCTGGCCCCGGCCAGCCGCACGGCGAGGCGCGTCTCCGGCTCCTCGACGGCGCGACGCAGCGCGGCCTGCATCTCGGCCGCAGCCGCGAAGCGTCGCGCCGGGTCCAGCGCCAGGGCCTGCCCCAGCACATCGGCCAGCGCCGGCGGTACCAGCGGGTTGAGCTCGTGGGCCGGCCGCAGCGGATCGGGCTGGCCGTCCACCCGCGCGGCCTCGCGGCGCAGCGCGTCGGCCGGCTTGACGCCGGTGAGCAGGTGGTAGAGGGTGGCGGCCAGGCTGTAAAGGTCGCTGGCCGGGGCGGTAGCCTCCCCACGGATCTGCTCCGGCGCGGCGTAGATGAGGGTGTAGCCCGGCAGGCTGTGCAGCGAGGTCGCGGCACCCCTGGCCAGGCCGAAATCCAGCAGGATCACCCGCCCCTGGCCGTCGAGCTTCAGGTTGGCCGGCTTGATGTCGCGGTGGATGACCGGCGGCTGCCGGCCGTGCAGGTAGGCCAGGACATCCAGGAGCTGATCGGCCCAGGCCATGACCTGGCCCACGGAGAAGGGCGTCGTGCGGCGCGCCAACTGCCGGGCCAGGTCGTCGCCGTCCACGTAGGCCATGACCAGGAAGTGATCGCTCTCCGCCTGGAGATACTCCACGAAGGCGGGCAGGCGCGGATGCTCCAGCCGCTGCAGCGTCTGCGCCTCGCGGCGCAGCGCCTGGGCCAGCGCAGGGTCGCCGGCCGCGATCGAGACCTGCTTGACGGCCACCGGCCGGCCGGTCCGCCGATCTACGGCCCGGTAGACCGCGCCGCAGCCGCCGCGGGCGATCAGTTGGGCGTCCTGATAACGCTTGGGCAATGACGAGACGGACATCGGGTTTTCGTGTCTCACCCCCGTACGGCAAATGGCAGATGGGACTTCACGCCGCCGCGCGTCCCCAGCTGCGCGTCGCGATTGCGCGACGTTAGGCGCCGCAAGCTTGTGAGCTCATTGTACATCACTTATCCGATCTCTCCAAACGGTCAGGGAACGCCTCTGAACGGTCAGGATCATAGCTCGCTATTTGTGCTATATTTGGGCTGTCTTTGGGATAAACACTTTTGCTTGACCTGCAAGGAGCCTGAACCATGAGAAGCCCGTGCCCCCTGCCCCGTCTGCTGCTGGCCCTGGCGCTGGCCTTGAGCCTGGCCGGCTGGCGCCCGGCTGCGATCCAGGCCGCCGCGGCGCAGGCCATCCCGGCGACTGCTGTCTACGACATCACCATCACCGGCACGACCTACTTCGGCAACACCAACTTCCCGTCGTCGGCGACCCGCTACAGCCCCGCGCACACCTTCACCCTGCGCGGCACGATGGTGGTGCTGCCCACGCGCGACCGCAGCGGCGTCAACTTCGACAACGGCCGCAACGCCCGCGACGTGGGCATCTTCGTGGGCCGGCCCTTCTCCAGCCCACAGGCCGGCTCGGTCTGGTTCGCCACCAACACCACGGTGTTCGCCGACGTGGGCATCGGCAACGTGAATCAGCGGCTGGCTTCGCTGGACGTGGCCTACGTCACGGTGAATGAGCGCGGCAACACGATCGGCATCCGCGTGGACGACCAATCCATCGCCCGCACCAGCCAGCTCAACAGCTTCAACGTCAAGTCGGGCCTGACGGCCAACGTCTACCAGATCCTGGCGGGCGGCATGGACCTGGCATTCGCGAAAGATGGCCGACAGGTGAGCGGCGCACTGGACTTCATCGGCTCCGGCTATCTCTATCCGGGCAGCACGCGCGTGCAAGCGACGGTCAGCGGCCGGCTGCGGTCGTGACGAAGCAGGGTTGGATGAGGTGGCCAATCCTACGGGAGTCGGCCGCCCTACTCAGAAAGGACGGCATACCATGATCACACATCGGACAAGACTGAACTGGCTGCAAGGCCCGCTGCAACCGGCAGTGTGGGTGTTGACGATCGTAGCGCTCTTGGTTGCGATGTTGCCGGCGAGTCTGACGTCGGCGCTGCGCCCAGGCATTATGGCCCCGCAGAAGCTGCCGGCGGCTGCAGCGACGTTGCCGCTCAGCTTCCTACCCAACGCCGGCCAAGCTGACCCGGGCGTGCGCTTCCTGGTCCAAGCGGGCGCATACGCCCTGGCTTTCCGGGCCGACGGCGTGGATGTGCGCTTTGCCGGCAGCCCCCAAAGCGAGGCCGACCTGCGCCTGCGCTTCGTAGCCGCGCAGCCCGCACCGGTCGTCGAGGGGCTGGACGCGCGGCAGGGTGTGGTCAGCTATCTGCGGGGGGATGACCCGGCGGCCTGGCAGACGGGCCTGCCAACCTACGCCGGCCTGGCCTACCGCAGCGTCTACCCCGGCGTGGACCTGGTCTACCGCAGCGCAGGCGGCGTCTTGAAAGGTGAGTTCGTGGTGGCAGCCGGCGCCGACCCCGGCCGCATTGCGCTGCGCTACGAGGGCGCGCAGCGCGTCGAGGTGGCGGCCGACGGCGCGCTGGTTGTGACCGCAGCGGCCGGCAGCCTGCGCGAGGCTGCGCCGGTGGCCTATCAGGAGATCGGCGGCCAGCGCGTCCCGGTAGCTGCGGCCTTCGTCGCGGCCGACGACGGAACGGCGCGCTTCCGGTTGGGCGCTTACGATCCCGCCTATGCCCTGGTCATCGACCCGACCCTGGTCTACTCGACCTTCCTGGGCGGCTCGGACGGCGACCCGTTCCGCGAATACGTCAACGACATCGCCGTGGACGCGGCCGGCAACATGCTCGTCACCGGCATGACCCCGGCCACCGACTTTCCCACGGTCAATCCTATCCAGACCAACCAGCCGGGCTTCGACGCGTTCGTGGCGAAGATCAGCGCCGACGGCCAGACCCTGCTCTACGCCACCTATCTGGGCGGCGCGGGGTCAGACCATGGCAACGGCATTGCGGTGGACGCCAACGGCGCGGCCTATGTGGTCGGCGAGACGATGTCCGGCGACTTTCCCACCCTCAACCCCTTCCAGGGCGACCAGGGCGTCCTCGACGCCTGGGTGGCCAAGCTCAGCCCGGCCGGCCAGCTCGTCTACGCCACCTACCTGGGCGGCGTCAACATCGATCGGGGCGACGACATCGCCGTGGATGCCCAGGGCCGGGCGTATGTGACCGGCATGACCGCCTCCACCGGCTTCCCCACGCAGAACCCGCTCATGGGGCCGCAGTTTCCGCTCAACGGCGCCTCGTCCGACGCGTTCGTGACCGTGCTCAGCGCGGACGGCCAGGCGCTGGTCTTCTCGACCTATCTGGGCGGGGATGATAACGAGGGCATCGACGGCCGGGGCGGCATCGCCGTGGACAGCGCCGGCAACATGGTCGTGGTCGGCGCGACGCGCTCGCGGAACTTCCCCACCGCCAACGCTCAGCAAAGCACCTACGGCGGAGGCGCGACCGACGCCTTCGTGGCGCGCATCAACGCCGCCGGCACGGCCCTGACCTTCGCCACCTACTTGGGCGGCTCGGCCGGCGAGGAGGGACACGCGGTCGCGGTGGACGGCCAGGGCAACGTCTATCTGACCGGCGAGACGGGATCAGCCGACTTCCCCACCCGCAACCCGCTGCAGGCGACCTACGGCGGCTTCATCAGCGACGCCTTCATCGCGAAGTTCGCGGCCAATGGCGCTGCGGTCTATGCCACCTTCCTGGGCGGCAGCAACAGCGACCGGGGCAACGGCATCGCGGTCAACGCTGCGGGCGAGGCCTACGTCACCGGCTGCACCGGCTCCGGCAACTTCCCCATCGTCAACCCGCTGCAGCCCATCAGCGGGATCATCGGCTGCGCGGCCTTCGTCAGCCGCCTCAGCAGCGACGGCAGCAGCCTGCGCTACTCGACCCTGTTGGGCGGCAGCGAGGGCTTTGGCATCGCCTGGGCCAGGGGCTACGCCTATGTCGGCGGCGAGGCAGGGCCGCGCTTTCTGCTGGAGCGCCCGCTCAAACCGCCCAGTGCGCCGACCGGCCGCGGGGAAGCCTTCGTGAGCCAGATCGACGACCTGGATTACGTCTACCTGCCGATGATCACACGCCGCTGAAGGAAAGTGAGGACTACATGGCTAACCGCAACAGCATCTACGCCGTCCTGGAAGCCTGGGAACAAGGCGAGCCGATGGACCTGGCAATGGCTCGAATCGTCGAGGAAAACCTGGAGGCCCTCCTGGAGTCCGAGCTGGCTCAGATCGAGGCCCAGATTGATGCGCAGCCGGCAACGGCGCTCATGCAGATGACCCGTTTGACTTCCTTCATCAATGCTGCGCTCGCGCGGCTGCCTGCGATCTTACGCCGTCTGCAGGGCTGGGTAAGCAAGATGAAATCGACGGTCAACGCCCTGGCCAAGAAGCTGGGCGCCAACAGCTTCAGCCTTGGCGTGAGCATGCCCTTCGGCCTGTCTGTCGATCTATCCTTTCCGGTGATTTGAAGCTGAGGAACAGGCCGGGCGATGTACTTGCCCGAGTAGCCGAACGCGCCGGTGACGGCGTGAAGAGGAGTCTCGGTCATGGATCAGCTCCTTTGGATCATGAAAACGAGCCGTGTCCACGTGCCAGGCATCTTGCAGAGTGCCTGGCACGTTGGACGGCGATTTTCAGATCAGGGCGCACCTACCCCTGCCACAAATACCCCTCCCCCCGACGGCTCTGCAACGCGGCGGCCAGCGCCGGGTCAACCGTCGCCAGGCGCTGTCGCAGCTTGGAGACGACCTTGTCCAGCGCGTCGCGGTCCAGCTCCGGATCGTAGGGCCGGCCCCAGGCGGCCTCGCCGCAGCTCTCCCGGGTGCAGACCTGGCCGGGGTATGCCAGCAGGTGATGGAGCAGCCGCATCGGCAAGCATCGGCTGAGGTGCTACGGATTGGGCGGGCTAGGATGTGCGCCGTTTCGCTGGTTGACGACGGGCCCGCGGCTTGGGCCGGGCTGACGGTGGGGCCACCGTAGCGTTCATCGCAGATCGCCTTACCGGTGAGGAGGCAGATGGTGAAGGCGCCAACATGACCAGTGCCGCCATCTGCTCCCTGTACTGAGTAGTTACAACGCTGGGCCGCTTTGTCTTTGGCAGTCTCGCGACCCGGCATGTGTTGCGCAATCGGCGACAGCTACGGCGAGCACGCCGCCAGAATCGCTTCGACAATGACGGTGGCTTTGGCGGCCAAGCTCTCCTGCTTAAACAAATGCTTGAAAAATGCCTGCGCTTTGATAAAATAGTGCATAGGCCCTCATCGTCGCTGGCGAATTGGGGTTTGTTGACCTCGATACCCTACCAGAAATCTGAGGCTTTTCACTGAAAGAGACCCCATTCATGTCTGAACATCGGTCGTAACGGCTACCCGGAGGTGATAAATGGCGGTCAAGCGCATCCTCTGCCTGCTTCCCGCCCTGTTGGCGGGTATCTTGATCCTGCCGGCGCTGACCGATGGGGGGCAGGATGCCATGTCCAGCCCGCCCGCGGCAACGCCCGCCCCGGCCCGCGGTGACCACACGCCCTTCGACCCGGCGCAGCTCCGGCCGGGCGCGGCCTACCCCGGCGCGGGCTATCCGTGGGCGCGCGTGAGCCGGGCCGCGCCGGCCGGGTGGCGGCCGGCCGCGCCGCCGGACGGGGTTGACCTGGACGTGACCTTCATCAGCCGGACGCCGAAGTACAAGTCGTACTGTGTGACCTACTCGTGGGATCCGCCCGGCCAGCCGGGCATCCCCACCCTCTGCCCCGGCACCGAGGGTGAACAGCGCTGGCCCGCGCCGGGCGAGGTCGTCACCTTCACCGCGCACATCGCCAACAAAGGCACGCAGCCCAGCCCCGCGTTCGCCTACCGCTGGGAGATTGACGGCGCCGAGGTCGCCTCCGGCGTGCTGCCCGGCCTGGCCGCGGGCGCCGAGACGACGGCCAGCTATCACTGGCCGTGGACCCGGCCTTCTCCTTCTCGGCCGAGGACTGGCTCCAGCGCCAGATCGCGGCCATGAACTGGGCCTTCGAAAACTCGGTTTATCCCACCACACCGGCGGGCGCGACCGAGCGCGTGCGCATTGACGAGATCGTGGTGACCGCGACGCCGCCCATCAACGACCGATCCAGCGATGGCGGCTGGTTCGTGGACGCCGACTACCGCATCGTCAGCGCGTGGTACGACCCCCTCACCGACATTGACTGGGCGCTGGTGCACGAGCTGAGCCACCAGGTGGGGCTGATCGACCTCTACCAGCTCGACATGAGCGTCACCAGCGTGCACGTGCTGGACCGCAACGGGATGCCGGCCAACTTCGGCTTCGCCTGGCCGCGGCCCGACCTGATGGGCGGGGGCGACATCGCGCCGCACACCGACGGCCACCTCTACAGCAGCCACAGCGCGGCCGGCTTCTCGACTACCAAGGGCTACCGCCGCGGCTACTACGGCGAATACCAGTCCGACATCCCGGCCGAGAACTGGCTGCTGGTGTTGGACAACACGGGCGAGCCGGCCGCCGGCGTCGAGGTCAGCCTGTACCAGCGGAACGGCCCGGTCGTCTGGCCCGGCGACGTGACCATTGACAACGTGCCCGAGTTCGTGGGTCTCACCGGCGCCGATGGCCGCGTCCGGATCGCCAACCGCCAGATTATCGGCGGGCCGTGGGCCACGGCCACCGGCCACGTGCTGCGCGATAACCCCTTCGGCGTGGTGGATGTGGTGGGCGGCCGCAACCGCTTCCTGGTCAAGCTGGCAAAGGAGAAGCACGAGGAGTTCGCCTGGCTGGACATCACCGACTTCAACCTGGCCTACTGGCGCGGGGACACCCATAGCCACACCTTCACCATCGCCTCCCACGTGCCGGCCGAGGCCATCCCCGCCGCGCCGGAGGGCCTGACCGCGCAGGTGGCGCAGCGCCAGGTGACGCTGCGGTGGCGGGCCAGCCTCATCCCCGAAGTGATCGGCTACTATGTCTATCGAGCGGCCCGGCCCACCTACGCCTACGAGCGGATCAGCGGTCTGGTCCAGGGCGCCGACCCCACCTACGTCACCGGCTGTGACGGCGACTGCGTCTACACCGTGACGGCCCTCGACCTGGACGGCCGCGAGAGCGGGTTCAGCGCCGCGGCCTGGGCCCCGGATCTGATCCTGCCCAGCGCGGTCGTCATCGCAGATCGCGGCCCGGCCCCCACGCCCGTGCCCGTGACCATCTCCCCGCTCCTGGCAGGAGAGGGGTCGGGGGTGAGGTCGTTCCCTGCAGGAGAGGGGCCGGGGATGGGATCACTCCGGGTGATCCTCGACACCCACGCGGGGCCGCTGATCCGGCAACTGCTCGATGAACGCTACCTGGGCCGGTTCGGCAGCGTCCATTTGGGCCTGACCGGCAGCCGCTACCTGGCGGTTGACCCGCAGGGCCGTTTCCTGGTGGCCGATCCGAACCGCCACGTCGTGCGCGTGACCGATCGGGACGTCCAGCCGCTCTTCGAGTTCGGCGGCCCCGGCGCGGGCCCCGGCCAGTTCCAGGAGCCGACGGGCATCGCGGTCTGGGGACCGCCGTGCACCATCGAGGGCCCCCATGTAGCCGACGCCCACACGTTACTGCTGTTGCACTTCGACGGAAGTTACGCCGGCGCAGATGGCGAGAACGGCGCGGCCAACGGGACGAGCTTCACCACTGGCCGGTATGACCAGGGATTGCAGGTGGATGGCTCAGACACATTGACTTATGAAACCGCCGGCAATCTGAACCGGACGCAAGGCGCCGTCGAGTTCTGGATCCGGCCGAACTGGGATGGGAACGACGGGAGGGACTACGTTTTCTTTGAAGCCGGCGCCGGGTGGGTCAACCGGATGCTGATCGTCAAGGATGGCGCCAACAACCTGCGGCTGATCGTCTGGGACAGCGCCCAGGAGTACGGCGTGGCTTACAACATCGGAGGCTGGCGGGCGGGGGAATGGCATCACGTAGCGGCGACCTGGGACGCTACGTCGCTGGCGCTCTACACCGACGGCCAGCGCCGCGATTGGAACGGGTCTGCCCGGCCGCCTGATTCGCTGGCCGCCAGCCTATCTATTGGCTCAACCGTCGGCGGCGGGTCGCAAGCGAATGCCGTGTTGGACGAGTTCCGCATCAGCGACATCCCGCGCGTTGGCAACAGCAACACATGCACGCGCATCCTGGTGGCCGACAGCGGCAACGACCGCGTCCAGGCGTTCGACAGCACGGGCCGCTTCGTCAGTACGTTCGGCGCATCAGGCAGCGGGCCGGGGCAGTTCGACAACCCGCAGGGCCTCGCAATAGACGATCTCGGCCGCGTGATCGTGGTTGATGGCGGCAACAACCGCCTGCAACTGCTGGCGTTCGATGGCCAGCGCTTCAGCCACCTGAAGACCGTCACCGGCGGCTTCAACGGCCCCACTGGCGCCTGGGCCTACGGCAGCGACCGCATCCTGGTGGCCGACACCGGCAACAACGCGGTCAAGGAGCTGATCCCGGACGGTGATAGCTACATCGTCAAGGAGCACCGGGAGCCGCTGTCCGAGCCGCGCGGGGTGGCTGCGGACCGGGACGGCAACCTCATCGTGGCCGACACCGGCAACCAGCGGGTCGTGACGCTCCGCGGCGTCCTGCCCACCTTTACGCCGCTGCCGCCGGTAACCCCGACGACCGCGCCCACCGCCACGCCCACCCCGACCCCCAGCATCACGCCGACACCCACCGCGACTTCGAGCGCCACGCCAACACCCACCGCGACCCACACCATCCCTGGCTCGATCAGCGGCATCGCCTGGCACGATCGGGACGGCGACGGCAGCCGGGATCCCGGCGAGCCGGGCCTGGCGGGCGCGATCATCCGGCTCTCCCGATGGGAAACCGAGATCGCTGAAACCCAAACCGCAGCCGATGGCAGCTACCGCTTCGCGTCGCTGGCGCCCGGCGCCCTGTACCGCGTGCGCGAGGTCCAACCGGCGGGCTGGCGCTGGTCCACCACCCCGGACGAGGTCGAGATCCCGCTCGCCAACGGGCAGGACGCCGTCGCCGACTTCGGCGACTGGAACGGCCGGCCGACCTGGCTGCCATTGGTGCTGCGGTGACACATGCGGCCGCCGGATTTCCCGAAAGCGAACCGCTCGTTAGATGGAGCCGTTCACCAGGAGACCATCGTTCCTGGGCGCATATCGTACCAGGTGTCTGGTTCGGCCACCGCGACTGGCACGGATAGCCTCTCCTGGCCGGATAGGCCAGGACAGATACCCATGCCGGCGCCGGCGCCACGGCCCCTGCGGGTGAAAACGCCAAGGCGCCGAAGGCCCTCCTGTTACGCCATCCGCCGCACGTCGGCCACCTCGACCCGGGCTGCGTCCAGCGCGGCGCGCAGCGGAGAAGGCTTTGGCATCGCCTGGGCCAGGGGCTACGCCTACGTCGGCGGCGAGGCGGGGCCACGCTTTCTGCTGGAACGCCCGCTCAAACCGCCCAGTGCGCCGACCGGCCGCGGGGAAGCCTTCGTGAGCCAGATTGACGACCTGGATTACATCTACCTGCCGATGATCACTCGCCGTTGAAGAAAAATGAGGAACTACCCGGGGCGCGAGACTTCCGAAGTCTCCACCAGCCTGTCGCAAATGGCGATCCGCTGCCACGACTTCGGAAGTCTCCTCTCTTTATTGAGAGGATACGTCCGTACCATGCTGCAATCGCCGGAGGGCTCGGTTCCGCGCAGCGCTTGCAAAATCCCGACGCATTTGTTATGATCCGGCTACAGGGATCAGCCGCGCGTTGTCTGTCGCACTGCCCAACGTGATGACCGACCGGCTCGACCGCTCTGCGCGCGACAAGGATTACGCCGTCGAAACCGCCACAGCGTCCTCCTCACGGCCTGCGAGTCCGGCTTCGTGCAGGTCACGGAGGCCGAGGCGCGCATCAGCAGGCGCTGTCGGGACGCCCTGCAATAGTCGGCTCGACCAGCGAGCCGCTACTTTTACCATTGTTCCAAGCTCACGAAAGAGAGCACGCATGAATCCCGGCTCCATCGTCCAGGCCCGCAACCGCTACTGGGTGGTCTTGCCCCACGACGACCCTGATCTGTACCTGCTCCGGCCGCTCACCGGCGCCTCCGACCAGGTGACTGCCATTCACAAGGGCCTGGCCGACCTGGTCGCCTACACCCTGCCCGAGGAACGGGTCAAGCCGGCGGCCTTTCCCCTGCCCACGGTGGACGACCTGTCGGACGCCGCCGGCGCGCATCTGCTGTGGCAAGCGGCGCGACTGAGTCTGCGCGAGGGCGCGTCGCCGCTGCGCTCGCTGGGCCGCATCTCCATCCGCCCGCGCGTGTACCAGTTCGTGCCGCTGCTGATGAGCCTGCGCCTCGATCCGGTGCGCCTGTTGATCGCCGACGACGTCGGGGTGGGCAAGACGATCGAAGCCCTGCTCATCGCCCGCGAGTTATGGGAGCGCCGGGAGGTCAAGCGCCTGTGCGTCCTCTGCCCGCCCTATCTGTGCGACCAGTGGCAGCAAGAGCTGAGCCAGAAATTCAACCTCGAGGCCGTGGT
>OGCI01001897.1_pt1 | contig 15622 bp, 14 predicted proteins | sample 1570021 | NCBI WGS metagenome assembly OGCI01 (sample SAMN06264664, study PRJEB24512) | hot springs metagenome | isolation source: Hot spring water | place: South Africa: Tshipise | collected 2015-06-21 | reverse complement strand
ATGGACCTGGTGGGGGTAGATCTCGCTTGCCATGTTCGACCCATCGATATCCGTCGAAACTCCCTATTACTAGAAGTGGATCACCCGGGGTGGATGCAAATTTTCCAGCTGAAGCAGAAAAGGATCCTTCAACGGATCCAGAAGAAACATCCCTCCCTCGGGATCACTTCTGTGCATTACCGGCTGAAAAACACAATCGAAGAACCTTTTCGGAAAGCACCTTTCATCCAAACTTCCCCACCATCGGGAGTGCAGCGCACATCCCCGGAAAAAGCGGACAAAGAAGGCGAGAGCCCAAAAAAAATCACGACCGGGAACGAGCGGCTTCGAAAGGCGTTGGAAAAATTGGAAAAGCAGATCAAGAAACGGTCGAAGGATGGATCCTAGATGTCCAACATGCTGGAATTGACAGAGTCCTATGTAGTTCGTATACTACCCTACCCGGAATTTTGTTCTTAGGAGAAATCGTATATGAAGCGCACCTATCAACCGAGCAGACGCAGGAGAGTTCGAAAGTTTGGATTCCGTGCACGGATGAAGACAAAATCTGGCCGGCAAGTCCTAATGCGGAGACGGAGAAAGGGAAGAAAGAAACTCACGGTATCCGATGAAAAGAAGCCTTACTAGGCAGGAGAGGCTTCGGGGGGCATCCCTTATTCAAGAAGTCCTATCTTCGGGTCAAAAGGTAGGGTGCCCTGGCGCGAAGCTTCTTTTCCGAGAAAACGGGTTGACCTACAACCGGGTTGTGTTCATACCTACCCGGAAGGTACGCACGGCCGTGGAGCGGAATCGGACCCGTCGGCTGGGAAAAGAAGCTTTCAGGCAGGTCAAGCAAGGGGTGAAAGCAGGGTACGATCTGGCATTCATCCTGTATCCAGGAGAATTTACCTATGAGGAAAGGTTCCAGCAGATCTCCTCTCTCCTTGGGAAGGCAGGGCTTCTTCAGGAGCATTCAGAGGGGAGTGGATAGGTTTGTCATTTTACTGATTCAGGGATATCGAACCATCATTTCTCCTCTCTTTCCTCCTTCCTGTCGATTCTACCCATCTTGCTCGGCCTACACGTTGGAAGCGGTGAAGAAGTACGGAGCTGGTAGGGGAACCTGGTTGGGGGTACGAAGAGTCCTTCGGTGCCATCCGGGAAACCCAGGCGGATACGATCCCGTTCCGTAGATACCAATTCAGGGAGAAAGGATTTTCATGGAAAAGAATACTCTGTTGGCTGTTGTCCTATCCGTCATTGTCATTACCATTGGGTTCATGATCCAGAACTACTTTTATCCACCCGTTCCACCGGAGCCGGTTCAAAAGACAGAACAATCCTCCCCAACGCAAACCACGCCTCCCACCACGAAACCAGTGGAGGCTACTCCAGTCTCTCCGGTAGTGTCCCCCTCTACGCAAGCGATTCCCGCGACCGGGACGATCGTTCCCGTGAAAGGGGATACGGAACCGAGGGAATCGATCCTTACCCTGGAAACGGATTTCTTCTTGGTTACTTTCTCCACAAAGGGAGGGGTGGTAAAGTCACTCAAACTCAAAGAGCACAAGGACAAGGATGACCTGGTGGACATGGTGCTTCCCGCTTCGAAGGACCCAGGGGCTTTCGCTCTTTCCTTTGGAGGACCTGGAGCGCCTGCCCTGGATGTTCCCTTCTTCGCACGAAAGGTGGACGCTCACACGATCGAGTTCTACCGGGAGTTCGAAGTTACCGGATTTCCCGATTCAGCTTTCCGGCTGACCAAGCGCTACATTTTCAAACCAGGTGAGTACCTCATGCAGATTGATATCGTGCTGGAGGATTCGAACCTGAATTCGGTATTGCCATTGAACTTCAACAACGTGGCCTACACCCTCCGGTATGGTCCTCAGTTAGGGCCCCAGTTCACGAAGCTGGATGGACAGGGAGATTACCGCCACTTTTATGCCTTTGTTGAAAAGAAACGGAAGGAGATAAAGGTTCCGGAAGGAAAGGACAAGGAAGTAACCGAAAAACCTACCTGGGTAGGGATCGTGGGGAAGTATTTTACGGTGATTGCCGCTCCCGTAGTGCCCGAGTACTCCATTCTCCTTTCCACTGCACCGGTGGAAGGGATTCCTCAATCGGCCCAGATTTATATTTCCCGCCCCGTGATTCGCACCGCCCGTCAGATCGACACATACCGGTTCTATTTAGGGCCGAAAGTCACCAAATACCTGGGGCAGTACAACAACAAGAACGACAATGCCTTTGGCCTACAGGATATGAACTTTGATGAAGCGATCGATTCAAGTATCTTCCTCGGTTGGTTAGAGGCGATCCTGAAGTTCCTCCTCCGTCTGTTCTATGGGATCATTCCCAACTGGGGCGTGGCCATCATCCTGGTGACCATCGTGATGAAGATCCTTATGTTCCCCCTTACCCACAAGAGTTACGAGTCTACCAGTAAGATGCAAACCCTAGCTCCCAAGATGGAGGAGCTGAAACGAAAGTACAAAGACAATCCCACGAAACTGAACCAGGAGATGGCGGAACTCTACAAGAGGGAAGGGATCAATCCCATGAGCGGCTGTCTTCCCATGCTCCTCCAGATTCCCATTTTCTTCGCCATGTATGGGTTGTTCAGTAAACATTTCGATCTTCGGGGAGCAGCCTTCATTCCTCCCTGGATCACAGATCTTTCCGCTCCAGAATCGATCTACAGTTTTGCTCCCCACAAGTTACCCCTCCTAGGATGGAGCGATATTCGCCTGCTACCGATTCTATTCGTCGTTACCCAGTTGATCAGTGGAATGTTTACCCAGACGGCAGGCACCGCCTCTAACGCCCAGATGAAGATGATGACCTATGGAATCCCCATCATCTTCTTCTTCATCCTGTACGATGTACCATCTGGTCTTCTGGTATACTGGATCGTGATGAACATCCTCACCATTTTCCAGCAGATGTACATCAATAGGAAAAGGAGGGTTTCCCAGTAATCTATCTCGAGGAGTTTATATATGGTGAAAGAGTTTGAAGGACGTACAGAGAAGGAAGCGATTGATAAGGCTGTAGAAGCGTTAGGACTGAACCGGGACGAGTTCGACGTAGAGATCGTCGAGGCTCAGAAATCAGGGTTTCTGTTCAAAAAAGGGAAGGTGGTGATCCGGGTCCATGTGGACGATGAGGATCTTCCTCCCGAAAAGAAGGGACCGGAGAACGATTTCGAACATGCTATCGTGGATTTCGTGGAGAATGTGATCGCCAAGATGGGGTATCCGGGAACCGTGTCCATTTCCTTTCGGGAAGACAAAAAGATTGGCTTACGGATCGACTCTGAGCACTCCAGCATCCTGATCGGACGGAAAGGCAAGAACCTCGATGCCATCCAGTTGTTGGCCAACGTGGTGGCCGGGAAGCTAACGAACGATGAGATGCGGGTGGTGATCGATTCGGAGAACTACCGCAGCCGCCGGGAACAGAACCTGATTCGCATGGCCCGGAAGATTGGCGAGCAGGTACGCCGCACCAAGGGATCCCGCCTGTTGGAACCCATGAACCCCTTCGAACGACGGTTGATCCACACGGCCCTGAACGATTTCGAAGACGTAGATACGAAAAGTGAAGGGGAAGGATTATACAAACAGGTACGGATCTATTACAGAGGCGTGGATCGCGACAAATAGTTGGCACGGTATATAGTGAAACCCGGTTCCTCTATCTGTGGATAAGTTGTGGAAACAATCTGGAATTGTCTATAGAGGGGATGGAGGAATCGGGTATTTCTTTTTGGGGAATATACTAGGACAGAAAAAAGAGTCTTCTTGCTTCAATTCAGAATAAAAATATTTCGAAAATTTCATCTAAAACACGGAATTTATACCTTACCCTTGTTTTGGAGATCTTTTAGAGGGGAATTTGACTTCTGGATCCCCATCACTAGTTGAACAATGCTTTGCGTCCGCTGAATGCGCCCGAACCTTCAAGAATGTTGAAAATTGTGAATAACTTGTGGATATTTTGCGGATTCTTCTGGGAGCATTTCTTAATTGCAGATCTTGCAGGCCCTCTTTATGAAATCGATAGGCCTTCAACCAGCGAGAAAGAATAAATGGTCCCGAATCGTTTCTGCGATTTTCCGGATGAAGGCGGGACTGGTTCCACAGCATCCTCCAATGAAATCTACCCCTGCTTCCGCTAGGGAAGGAATGTACCGCGCGTAGGTTTCCGGATCCATCCGATACCGGGGTTTACCGTCTACCAGTTCGGGGAGTCCCGCGTTCGCTTTGATCCACACGGGTTTATCCGTGAGGGACCGTAGGACGGAGGCCAACTCCACATACGTATCTATCCCGCTCCCGCAGTTGGCGCCCACGCAAAAAGCTCCCGCCTTCAGCGCGGCAGCTACAGCATCTTCGGGACTGTGCCCCATAAAGGTCCTGTACCCCGTGGGATTACGCTCGTATGTCAGGGAGGCTACCACAGGAAGGCCGGTAGAGGAAGCGGCTTTCACCGCTATCTCCATCTCCCCGATATCCGTCATTGTTTCTACCACGATCCATTGAGCCCCACCCTCTTTCAAGGCCTCCGCCTGTTCCTGAAAAGCCTCGAACAGTTCCTCTTCCGTCACCTCCCCCATGAGGAGAAGCTTCCCTGAGGGACCAATATCTCCCGCGGTAATGGCTTTTCCCTCGCACACGTCCCGGGTCAAGGTAGCACCGGTACGGTTGATCTCTCGAACTTTGCCCCCCAATCCGTGCCGTTCCAGCTGGAACCGAGAGCCTTGAAAGGTATTGGTGAGGATGATCCGACTCCCAGCAGCTAGGTATTCCCGTGCGATTGCCTGCACTTCCTTTGGTTGGGTGAGATTCCATTCTTCCGCGGGGTTTCCCTGCGTCAATCCTCTCTTGAGGAACTCCGTACCCCAAGCCCCATCGGCTAGAATAACTCCGTCTCCCCGCTTCCATTCTTTTCCCAGTATTTCCATAAGGGTGAGTGTACAGGGAACCGATGAAAACGGCAATCGGAATTTCGACTTGGCAAGTTCGGCATTTAGTACTACCCTTGGCCTATGAAGCGAACAGTACTGTACGATACTCATCTATCCCTAGGGGCAAAGATGGCTCCCTTTGCGGGATGGGAAATGCCGATCCAGTATCCCGCGGGGCCGATCGAGGAACACCGGTTGGTTCGTCGTTCAGCGGGTCTTTTCGATACTTCTCATATGGGCCGGTTTCGGGTGTATGGGCCTGGTTCTACTCAGTTACTGGATAGACTCCTTACGGCCCGACTCTCAGACCTCTCCGTAGGATTCTCCCGGTATTCTCTCCTCCTTCGCGAAGATGGAGGGGTACTGGATGACCTATTCGTGTACCGGTTGGGAGAGGAAGAATGGTTCATTGTAGTGAATGCCTCCAACACCGAAAAAGACTTTGCCTGGTTCCAGCAGTGGGCAGCGAAGGAAGGTCCTGTCCAGCTAGAGAACTTATCCTTTCGGTTCGGAATGATCGCCTTCCAGGGACCTAAGGCTTTAGAGCTTTTAACCCAGATTACCACGAATGAAAAGGGAGATCGGTGGACTCCTCCGGAACGGTTTGGATGGTCGTGGGTATGGATAGCGAATCATTCCGATCTCTCAACCAGAGTGCGGTGTCTAGTGGGACGAACGGGATACACGGGGGAGGATGGGGTAGAGATCTTCCCGCCCTGGGATAGAACCCCCCTCGTCTGGGAATCGATCCTATCCTCTGCTCAGAAGCTGGGAATCGAAGCAGGTCCCGCGGGGCTAGCGGCTCGGGATTCCCTCCGGTTTGAACCAGGATTTGCCCTTTACGGGCACGAACTTTCGGAGGACATTACTCCCGTGGAGGCTTCCCTTCTATGGGCCTGCGATCTGGAGAAACCCTTCGTAGGTCGGGAGGCGGTTCTGCGCCGAAAGGAAAAGGGACCGAAGGAGAAACTTGTTACCTTCGTGATGGAAGAGCAAGCGGTCCCGCGAGCGGGGTACGCGGTGACGGATGAGGGGGGTAATACCGTAGGCAAAGTGGTGACAGGCCTCTACGCTCCCACGATCGACGCGTTTGCGGGGAACGCCTTTGTACCGACCGATCTTGCGATAAGTGGAAAAACCCTTTACATTGTGGTACGGGGCGCCCGGAAAAAAGCGCGGGTGGTGAAACGGCCCCTGTACAAGCCCGCGTATAGAACTTGAGAAACAACCGTAGATACAGAAGGGGGAAGGTATGACGTACGATCCAGACGTAAAGTACCAGAAGTCCCATGAATGGGCCCGAAAAGACGGAACCCTGTTTACCATTGGAATTTCCGACTACGCACAGGATAGCCTAGGGGATGTGGTGTTCGTGGAATTACCCGAAAAGGGCAAAGTGGTACAGAAAGGAGAAGCTTTCGGAGTGGTGGAATCGGTAAAGGCCGCCAGTGACGTGTACGCCCCCCTCTCGGGCACCATCGTGGAAGTGAACAGTAAGTTGAAGGAGGATCCCGCCCTGGTGAATCGGGAACCCTTTGGTGCAGGGTGGTTCGTGAAGATCCAAGCTTCCAATCCAACCGAGTACGAGGAACTCCTTTCCGCAACCGAGTACGAAGCTTTCGTGAAAGGTCTATGATTCCCTATATTCCCCATACCGACGAAGACCGTAAGGTGATGCTTTCCGCCCTTGGATTGAAGGGGGTAGAAGATCTATTCCAAGACATTCCGGAACGACACCGGAAGCCCTTGATCGATCTCCCTCCAAGCTGTTCCGAGGCGGAGGTACTGAGGGAACTGAAGCGGATGGCTTCCCGTAACACCTCGGCAGAGGAAGTCGCCTTTTTCCTAGGGGCGGGAGCCTACCGGCACTTTATCCCCGCGGCCTTGGAAGCAATCGTCTCCAGAGGAGAATTTCTAACCTCTTACACACCCTATCAACCCGAGGCGAGTCAGGGGACCCTCCAGGCCATGTTCGAGTACCAGAGCCTTCTGGCCGACCTGTTGGGGATGGATACGGTGAACGCTTCCCATTACGATGGGGCTGCCGCCTTGGCGGAAGGGGTTCTATTGGCCTACCGCGCCAAAGGGGGAGAGCGAAAGACCGTGGTGCTTTCCTCTGCTCTCCATCCGGAATACATCGAAACGATAAAAACCTACGTCCATCCCTTCGGGTTACGGATCCGGGGACTGGATGAGGGAGCGTGGAAGCCAGATGAGCTAGGAAGGATGATAGATGAGACGGTGTGCTGTGTGGTGGTTCCCTTTCCAACCTTTTTTGGTTCCTTGGTAGTTTATCGAACCTTGTGTATGGCTACCCACGAGAAAGGGGCCCTTTTCGTGGTGTCGGTGGATCCGATTTCTCTCGCTCTCTTCGAGCCTCCGGGCTCCTATGGGGCAGACATCGTCACAGGGGAAGGGCAGAGCCTTGGAAGCCACCTTTCCTTTGGGGGCCCGGGACTGGGGATCTTTGCCACCCGGGGGGATTTACTCCGAAAGATGCCGGGGCGGCTAGCGGGGGTTACCTGCGATCGAAAGGATCGAAACGGTTTCGTGTTGACGTTAAATACCCGGGAACAGCACATCCGACGGGAAAAAGCTACCAGTAACATCTGCTCGAACCAGGGACATGTGGCGTTGCGTGCGGCCGTGTACCTTTCCCTTTTGGGTAAGACGGGGTTGCGTAAGGTGGCAGAACTCACCTATCGAAAGGCTTGTTATACGGCCGAGCAGCTAGGAGCCCTTCCCGGATACAAGGTTACGACTCCTTATCCCTTCTTCCGGGAATTCGTGCTCCAGTGTCCGATACCCGCAGAAGAGGTAATGTGTCGATTGGTTGAGCGAAAGATCGTTCCCGGGCTACCCCTTTCCAGGTATTACCCGGATCGAAAACACGATCTTCTAGTCTGCGTGACGGAACTGAACACAAAGGAAGAGATCGACCGATTGGTCTACGCATTGAAGGGTATTAAGTGACAACGGGTAGTTTATCGAACCTTGTGTATCGGCTTACGGGCCGCGACGAGGGTTTAGAGAGCATAATGGCAAAGAGAATGGAAGGATAACCTGATGGGAACTAATACACAACGATTTCGTACGGTAGAACCTTTCATCTGGGAGCTGTCGGCTCAGGGAAGGGTAGGGGCCTCGGTCCCGGAAGCGGATGTACCCGAGTACCCTCTTCCCGGAGAGGTTCCCCTTCGAACCGATCTGCCCCTTCCCGAAGTATCTGAGCTGGAAGTGGTTCGTCATTTTACCCGGCTATCCAGGCTGAACTATTCCGTCGACACCCACATGTACCCCCTCGGGTCCTGCACGATGAAGTACAATCCCAAGGTGAACGATACTGCGGCCTCCCTCCCGGGGTTTTCCGAAGCCCATCCCCTGTTGCCGGAGGATCTCTGTCAGGGAAGTTTAGAGCTCCTGTACCAGTTGCAGACTGCGCTGGAAAGGCTCTCTGGGTTTGCGGCGGTATCCCTCCAGCCCGCGGCGGGTGCCCATGGGGAACTGACAGGGGTCTTGATGATCCGGGCCTACCATCTGGACAGGGGAGATACCAAGCGAACTCGGATCCTCATCCCGGACAGCGCCCATGGAACGAATCCCGCTTCCGTTTCGATGGCTGGTTTCACGGCTGAACAGATCCCTTCGGACAAACGGGGAAACGTGGATCTAACCATCCTACGGGAACGGTGCGATGAAACAGTTGCAGGTCTCATGATCACCAACCCCAACACGCTGGGATTGTTCGAAGAAAACATCGAGGAGGTAACCGCCATCGTGCATCAGGCCGGAGGACTCGTGTACGGGGATGGGGCGAACTTCAATGCCCTGTTGGGGTACCTGAAACCCGCTGATGTGGGGATCGATGTGATGCATTTCAACCTTCACAAGACCTTCTCCACTCCCCATGGGGGCGGAGGACCAGGAGCGGGCCCTGTGGGAGTAACCGCGCGCCTTGAACCCTACCTTCCCGGGCCCATAGTGCGGGCTGCAGGGAGGGAAGCGGAACAGCTCGAGGGGTGGGAAGCGGGCCTGATTACACAAAAACGCCAAGGGCCCCAAAGGAATGCCCGGGACTCGCGGTACACCCTCTTTTATCCGGAAAAATCGATCGGGCGAGTAAAGGCGTTCTACGGAAACTTTGGGGTGCTGGTGCGGGCTTTCGCGTACATCCTGCAGATGGGGAGTAATGGGTTACGGGCGGTGGCTGAACACGCCGTCCTCAATGCGAACTATCTCAAGCACCTGATCGGAAAACGGTACAGGATCCCGTACGACAGGCCCTGCATGCACGAGTTCGTGGTCACCGGAGATGTGGCACCCGGTATCCACACGATGGACGTGGCCAAACGATTGCTCGACTACGGATTCCATCCTCCAACCGTGTACTTTCCCCTCATCGTGAAAGAGGCCCTGATGATTGAGTCCACGGAAACCGAATCCCGGCAAACCCTCGAGGCCTTTGCCGAGGCCCTTCTACAGATCGCTGAAGAAGCGGCTTCCTCCCCTGACCTGTTGCATGAGGCGCCCCACTACACACCCGTAGGAAGGCTGGATGAAGTACGGGCAGCCCGTGACCCGATCCTGAATCGGCGACAGACCGAAAAACTTGAAGGAACCCGTTGAAACAAGTGTTATTTGAAGGAGCGGGAGATACTTTCATTGTCGACCCCATGAATTTTTTTCTCCCGCACCTTGAAATTGACGGAGCGCGTGCTATAATGTTCGATAACTGAACATTCCAGAACCGGAGTTCCTGGAACCGTGCAGCCGGTTCGCGTATACCCGTACCTGGGACGAACAGCATGTTTCGGCTGCGTTCGGACGGGTAGGGGGCCTTTTCGCCTTCTCGAAATTGACCCTTTCGAAGGGAAGGGGCGGGGTGTATCCTTCAGGGTAGCTCATTGAAGAGAAGCCGTTCTGGCTGCTAAATCAATCGGCTCGTGAACCCATTTTTCTATGCATGAAAAAGAATTAGAGATCCTCGAACACCTTCATCAGGACACCTCTCTCCACCAGCGGGATCTTTCCCGCATCGTGGGCCTTTCCCTGGGAATGACCAACGCGATTCTGAAACGCCTGGCCATGAAGGGGTTCCTGATGGTCCGAAAGGTGAATAATCGGAACATCAAGTACATCGTGAGTCCCGCGGGAGTGGAGGAAATCTCCAAGCGGAGTTACAACTATTTCAAGCGTACCATCAGGAACATCGTGTATTACAAGGAGAACTTAGAGCGCACTCTCCACCAGTTGAGGGAGCAGGGGGTACAACGGATCCTTCTGGAAGGGGAGAGCGATGTGGATTTTATTCTAGAGCATCTCTGCACGAAAACCGGGCTCCATTTTACTCGATGCGCGGATGGATATGCGCCTGGGAAGGATGAGATGGTCTTCGTGTCGGAGAACGAGGAACCCGATTTTTCTGCGGCAATAGGCTCTGGGCAGGACAATTCAGGCTTCGGTACTACCGCCTCAAACGGGAGGCGGTTATACCTTAGAAACCTATTGATCCGCACGTGATGTAAATCGATTAGCGCGTTCTGTATTCACAGGAAACAGATGCCAAAGGAGAAAAGAATCAAATGGAGTTTAAGGTAAAGGATCTGTCCCTCGCCGAGTGGGGCAGGAAGGAAATCGAACTGGCAGAGAAGGAGATGCCCGGCCTCATGGCCATACGGGCGGAATGGAAATCAAAGCAACCCCTAAAAGGTATCCGGATCACGGGAAGTTTACACATGACGATCCAAACCGCCGTGCTGATCGAGACCCTTGTGGATCTGGGCGCTCAGGTACGGTGGTGTTCCTGTAACATCTTTTCCACCCAGGATCACGCGGCGGCCGCAGTGGTGGTAGGTCGGAACGGTACCCCCTCCCACCCAAAAGGGGTTCCCGTGTTTGCCTGGAAAGGGGAAACCCTCGAGGAATACTGGTGGTGCACGGAGAGGGCTCTGGACTTTTCTGGCCCCGAGTATGACTCCTCTATTTCCGGAGGCGCCTCTTCGGTAACTGCAGCGTCCAAGACTAAAGGGGGCACGCAGGGTAGCGGACAAACAAGGTTCCGGGGTCCTCACCAGATCGTGGACGATGGCGGGGATGCCACGCTGATGGTCCACATGGGGTACGAGTACGATAAGAAGGGTGTGGTTCCAAACCCGAAACCCGAAGACCCGGCGGACCTGAAGGAACTACTCTTATGCCTCGCCCGGATCCAGAAAGAGACCCCTGGCCGGTGGCTAAAGACCGTGCCCGAGATCCGGGGAGTAACGGAGGAAACCACCACCGGTGTGCACCGGCTCTACCGGATGGAGAAGGAGGGAACCCTCCTCTTTACCGCCATCAACGTGAACGATTCGGTTACTAAATCGAAGTTCGACAATATTTACGGGTGCCGTCACTCGTTAATCGACGGGTTAAACCGCGCAACGGATGTGATGATCGGGGGAAAGACCGCCGTGGTGTGCGGCTTTGGGGAAGTGGGAAAGGGAAGCGCCCAGGCTCTTCGGGGGCAGGGCGCCCGGGTGATCGTAACCGAGATCGATCCCATCTGCGCCCTGCAGGCAGCCATGGAAGGGTACGAGGTGAAGACGTTGGAGGACGTGGTGGAGTTCGCCGACATCTTCATTACCGCCACGGGGAACTACAATGTGATCACGGTGGATCACATGAAGCGGATGAAGGATGGGGCCATCGTGGGGAACATTGGCCACTTCGACAATGAGATCGATATGGCGGGCCTTGCCAAGGTTCCGGGAATCCAGAAAACCAACATCAAACCCCAATACGACAAATGGACCTTTCCCGATGGACACAGCATCCTGATCCTCGCGGAAGGGCGGCTCCTGAACCTCGGTTGCGCCACTGGGCATCCTTCCTTTGTCATGTCCACTTCCTTCTCCAACCAGACCTTGGCGCAGATCGAACTGGCCCAGCATTTGGACAAGTACGAGAAAAAGGTCTATATCCTTCCCAAGCACCTGGACGAGATGGTAGCCCGGCTCCACTTAGACCACCTGGGAGTAAAGTTGACGAAACTCAGACCCGAGCAGGCGGAGTACATCGGAGTGCCCGTGGAAGGACCGTACAAACCTTCCCACTACCGGTACTGAACCAACGAGTATTGGAATGACTCGAGCCGAAATCATTAGAGAGGTTAAACGGATCATCCTAAAGCACGCGAAACCCGTTCGGATCTGGTTGTACGGTTCAGAAGCATCAGGAGAAGCGTCTCTAACCTCTGATATCGACATAGCCTTCGAAGATCCGTCTTTCCATGATCTGGAACGGATCCGGGAAGAAATAGAGGCTCTTCCTACTTTGGTGAAAGTTGATGTAACGAACCTGGCGTTTTGTGAATCACGGTTCCAACAGAGGGTTCGAGATACCGGTAAAGTCCTTTACAGCGCTACGAAAGAGTTGCGGTTTGAAGACGCTCTGTACAATTTCAAGAATGCGTTGAAATCCTTTGCGTCTGTGTATGAGCGAAGGGATTCCTTTCTCTCCGCGGGGTTCGGGGACGTGTACCTGGATATTTTGGTGAAACGGTTCGAGTTTACCTATGAGATGAGCTGGAAAGCGATAAAACGCTACCTGTCCTACTTGGGAATCGAGGTTGGGAATCCTAGGGCTTGCTTCAAAGAAGCGTACCACCAAGGACTTTTATCGGAAGAAGAGATTTGGCTTCGGATGATCGAACAACGGAACCTTTCAGCTCATGAGTATAATGAACAGGAGATCGCCCGTCTGATCGATCTTGCTAAAACGTTTCTTGGGGCTTTCCAGGCTCTTGCGAACACCCTAGAAGCTCGGTATAAAGAGCTACGTTGAATTAGGGAAATTCCTCCGGCGCTTGGTGCCGGCGAATTGAAAAATAGGGAAAAGATCTTTTGCGAAGAAGGACGGAATAAACAAAATGGAAAAGAAACGGTATCTCTTCACCTCTGAATCGGTTTCGGAGGGACATCCGGACAAGTTGGCAGACCAGATCAGCGATGCGGTTCTGGATGCCTGTCTAAAGGACGATCCCCAGTCCCATGTGGCTTGCGAAGTGTTCACTACCACGGGGATGGTTCTGGTGGGTGGAGAAATAACGACAAAGACCTATGTGGATATTCAGGAGATTGCCCGAGGAGTAGCCCTGCGGATTGGATACACGAAGCCCGAGTTTGGCTTGGATTACGAAAGCATGTCGGTGATCAACGTGATCCATTCCCAGAGCCCCGACATTAACCAGGGAGTAGTGGGAAAGGGGTTGAAAGATTACGAAGGGCAGATGGGCGCGGGAGACCAGGGTATGATGTTCGGCTTTGCCTGTCGGGAAACCCCGGAGTTGATGCCGGCGCCGATCCTCTATGCCCACAAGCTTCTCAAGTTCGCAGCCGAAGCGCGAAAGAATGGAGTGATCACCTGGCTACGGCCCGACTCGAAGAGTCAAGTGACCATCGAGTACGAAGGGTTCACACCCAAGCGGATCCACACAGTGGTGTTGAGCCACCAGCACGATGACACGATCAGTTACGATGATCTACGAAACGAGATTATCGAACGGATCATAAAACCGGTCCTGGAACCTACCGGCCTTCTGGACAAGAACACCAAATACTACATCAACCCCACGGGCCGCTTCGTGATTGGCGGTCCCCATGGGGACACGGGGCTTACGGGCCGAAAGATCATGGTGGATACCTACGGAGGTATGGGCCGACACGGCGGAGGCGCTTTCAGCGGAAAGGATCCCAGTAAGGTAGACCGATCAGCTGCCTACATGGCCCGGTACGCGGCTAAGAACGTGGTCGCGGCGGGGCTTGCGGACCGGTGCGAAATCCAGGTTTCCTACGCGATCGGGGTGCCCCATCCCATCTCCATCATGGTGGACACCTTTGGAACAGGGAAAGTTCCCGACGATAAGATCATCCAGGCGATTCAAACCGTGTTCGACTTCTCGGTGTCGGGAATCATTAAAACCCTCGATCTACTGAAGCCGATCTATCAGGCTACCTCCTGCTATGGACATTTTGGTCGGGATACCTTCGCGTGGGAAAAGACCGACAAAGTGGAAGCCCTGCAGAAAGCGGTGAAGTAGAAAGATCATGGTGAGGTGTAAATCCATCTGGATATGAAAGACTTAGATCTCTCCGTGGATATGGAGAGAGAGGCTAAGTACAAGGAAATTGTTCGTAGTATCGTCCTCCAGATTCTGAAACCATATTCGTGTAAGGTATACCTCTTTGGATCTCGGGTAGAAGGTAAAATCCGTAGGAGTTCTGACTTTGACATTGCGATTGATGGAGTCCCTAAAGAAGACTTCTGGAAAGTGAAACAGGCTATTAGAGAGGCTGTGGAAGAGAGCATCGTTCCCCATGAAATCGATGTAGTGGATTTACAAGAGGTAGACGCACGGTTCCGGGAAGCTTTCGAGGCTCAGAAAGAAGTATGGAAGGACGACTAATCTACCTTACCCAGCAATTGGAGCGGGCAATAAAGGATTTTCAGGGGAGTCTGGAAATTGATCTTTCGAAGTTAGATACACGGACAGTGGATGCGGTAAAGAATGGACACATTCAAAAGTTCGAGTTCTGCATTGAGTTATTGTGGAAAACCCTCAAAGTCTTTCTTTGGGAGATTCATGGGTTCGATCTTTCTAGTCCGAAAGCGGTGATCAAAAAATACTTTGAGTTAGGTCATCTAGATTACCCTACACTAGAAAAGTTGTTAGAGGCCATCGAATTGCGGAACTCGTTGAGTCATATCTATCAAAAGGAGATGTTCGAAGAAGCTCACTTTAAAATAAAGGAATTTGCCCCTGTATTCGAACAGGTGATTTCTAAACTACCGTAGAATGATCTTAAAATTAGCTCTGCGAAACCTGTACCGGCACCCCCGCCAGACCCTGACGGTAGGGAGTCTTCTGATGGTGGGAATCGCCCTCCTCTTCGTGGGCAATAGCATCTTTGACGGCACGGAAGCGGGGATCGAGGAATCCTTCGTCTCCAGCTTCACCGCGCACCTGTCGATCCGGTCCCGATCCGATGTGGAGTTTAGTATCTTTGGGGATCAAACGCCGGTGATCGGGGAGTTGTTCAAGATGCCTACCGTGGCCCCCTATCCGGAAATCCGGGGGGCCGTGGAACAGACGCCCGGAGTGGAATCGGTCACATCCCTCGTGTCTGGGATGGCCTTGCTGGAATACGGGAACTATCGCGTGCCCGCACCCCTTTTTGGGGTGGAACCGGACACCTATTTGCGCGCGTTTCCCGGAATCCAGTTGAAGGAAGGGAGGTTCCTCCAGAGTGGGGAGCGGGGTGTGGTCCTCCCCGAAGGCCGGGTCAAGCAGATCGAAACCAGCACGGGCCAGAAATTAGTCCTAGGGTCCATCATTCAGTTCTCGGTGGCGGATGGAATCACCTTCCGGATCCGATCCGCGCCCCTTGTGGGAATCATCCGGTACCCCATCCGGAACGACACGCTGGATTCCATCGTGCTTTTAGATCCTACCACGGTGCGGGAACTGTACAACTACCTGATCGGAGGCGACTCCCCTGCCGCGTCTAAGTTTTCGAAATCTTCCACTCCCGCGTCCGAGATCACGCGGGATGCGACAGCTATCCCCCCACCTGAGGGAACGCGGAGAGCCGCAGACAAATCTGCCCCCTCCCGAGAACCTTCTTCCCAGGT
>OGCI01001893.1_pt1 | contig 15653 bp, 7 predicted proteins | sample 1570021 | NCBI WGS metagenome assembly OGCI01 (sample SAMN06264664, study PRJEB24512) | hot springs metagenome | isolation source: Hot spring water | place: South Africa: Tshipise | collected 2015-06-21 | reverse complement strand
CCTTCTCCTTCTTCCTCTCCCTCTCCTTCTTCACCTTCTATAACACCTTCTCCCTCACAATTATCTTCTCCTTCTAATTCTCCATAATCGCCCTGCCACCTTAAAACAGGATACTCCAGACTACGGCGCATAAACCATATACCTACAAAATCCCAGTCAATATAACTTGTACTGCATTTCATTTCCTTAGTCGACAAACCAAAACCACCATCTGAATTCATTTGTTTCGAAATTTCCATATCCCAATAAGAGGTATTAATTTTCCCCTTCATGTTATATCCATTAAAACCACCTATGGAGTCTGTCGCAGTGGAAGTTCCTTCGACAACTCCCGCAGAATAACATTTCGAAATAGTACCTGAATTAATCCCTGAGAACCCACCCACATAAAGGTAGGCGGTAACATCTGTAATCGAATAGCTGTTCGTAATGGTCCCGGCATTATTTCCAACGAATCCCCCTGCAAATTGAGACCCTGCTGAATTTATCATTCCAAGTGAATAAGACTCTGAAATAGACCCATTACTTTGATGTCCAACCAAACCCCCTATATTAAAATTACCTGTAAGCTGAGCCGAAGAGCCACAAGCGAGAATCACTCCACCTGCATTTTGTCCAATCAATCCACCAATCGTATCATATCCATCAATCTCCCCGGTAAAACTGCACAATGAAATAGAGGCCCTACCACTTCTTCCAATTAAACCGCCAACAAATACGCCCCCCATTACTTTCCCATTTGTTACTTTGCAATTTTCAACAACTCCACTTTCAATTTTTCCAACAATACATCCGACCTTCCAGTCTCCTGTAATTTCACAATTATTCAATTCAAGTAAAGCAATTTCACCACCCGACAACAAACGTCCTATAAGTCCAACATCATCTAATTCCGGCCGATTAATATATAAACCTGTAATCTTGTGTCCACCACCGTTTATTTTTCCGGAAAAAGTGGAGATAGGCTTAAATCCTTTTCCAGAATCCCATTGCTTTGTATCGCTCGCATCAATATCTGAAGTGATTGTATAATTCCCAAACCAGGGATAATCTAAATCCTTGCCAATCTGTTGTAATTCTTCAATTGTAGAAATCGAAATACTTCCGGGTTCTGAAAATATTACAGGTCCTAATTCTTTCAGATACGGATAATTCCCGGCTTTTGCAAGACTCCAAATATCCACAAAATCCCAATTTACATAGGTCGATTCTCTCCCCATTTGTGTGGTTGTTTTTCCACTTCCACCCGAAGAGGTAATTAGGCCAGACTTATCCACATCCCAATAACTGGATATGACTGTCCCACTATTATTTGTCCCTATCAAGCCACCATAACGAATTACACCGGCAACTTTTCCTACCGCATATGTTTTTTCTACAGTTCCACCCTCATTCCTTCCAACAAGACCTCCGACCCATGTATCTCCTTTGATATAACCCATAGAAAAACTATTTTTTATATTTCCCCCATTTATACCAACAAGTCCGCCGACACTATTGGTCCCTTCGTTAATTCCTTTCGAATAACATTTTTCTACCTCCCCTAAATTTTTCCCGACAAGCCCTCCAACTTGTTCCTTTCCCATAATAATGTAATCTTCAACACCTAAATTCTTAATCAACCCCGATCTTCCAATAACACCAAATACACCTATGTTATTTACATCTGGACGGTTAATATATACTCCGGTAATCTTGTGTCCATTTCCATTAAATTTACCAGTAAAAGGCAGAATATCATTTCCAATGGGTTCATAACCTTTACCGCCATCCCATGTATTACTTCTACTCAAATCCAAATCTGTTTGTAGAATATAATCTCCACTTAAAGGGAAATAGACTTCTTTTCCAATCTTTAAAAACTTTTCCACGGTATCAATTACAATAGAGTCATACAATGTTTGTGCCTTCATAAACCGTTCTACTGTATTGATACCTATCAATTCTGCAAATGAAATAGAGGCTGTCATTAGAATTGTTAAAAAAAGGAGGAAAACATTTTTTCGGAAAAGAGTAAACTTAGTCATATATAATACCCTTTTTATAGTTAACACATCGTTATTTTATTTTCTATGATTATTTTACACTTATTATCTATCCTACATAAAAGAAATTTCAAAAAACTTTTGACAAGAAAGAGGAATATTGCCCTTTATCTTATTATAATGCAAAATAAAAATGTTGTAAAATGATAACACCATTTCAATTTCAGGAATGATATTAAACCACGATGAGCACGATTCTACAAAGACAAAAGAAATTGTTATCTATAAAAAATCTAACAATTCGTCTTCGAACTCGGCATGGAGACATTTTTCCTGTTCAGAATGTTACCTGTCAGATTGACGAACATGAACTCATCAGTATTGTAGGAGAATCGGGTTCGGGCAAAAGTGTTTTTGCTTTATCTCTTGCACGACTTCTCCCCGAAAAAAGGGTTCATATTAATGCTAATGAAATAAATTTCTTGAATTATAATTTGATGAACCTTCCGAAAAGGGACTGGCTAAAGATTCGAGGGGCCATGATAAGTTATGTTTTTCAGGATTCTCTGGTAGCACTCAATCCGCACCTTACTGTGGGCTATCAATTAACAGAACCTTTGAAAATCCACTATAAATACTCACCAGAAAAATTGAGACAAACTGCAATTGATTTTTTAAAAGCAGTTCAAATTCCAGACCCAGAACTACAGATGAAACGCTATCCTCATCAGCTATCAGGAGGTATGCGACAGCGTGTCGCAATAGCCATGGCTCTCATATCCAGACCAAAACTCCTAATTGCAGATGAACCAACTACAGCCCTCGATGCTACCTTACAGGCACAAATCTTAAATCTCTTCAAAAAATTACATCATGAAAAACCCTTCACAATGATAATCATCACCCATGATTTGAGCCTTGTTACCGGGCTCTGTCACCGTGTCTGGATTATGTATGCTGGAAAAATTTTGGAGACAGCCCCCGTCCCCCGACTGTTCCATCGCCCCTTACATCCATACACTTATGCTTTACTTTCATTGAGAAAAAATATGGGTTCTCGCAAAAGATTGCAGAGTTTGCCCGGGAATCCACCGGATTTGAAAATTCCTTTGGAACGCTGTCCTTTTGCAGAGCGTTGCCCTTATACTGTAAAAGAATGCTATGAAGAACCTATAAGCCCAAAAGAAATGGAACCGGACCACTTCACAACATGTAGACGCATTATAAATCGTGAAATTGAATTAAGCGTGTAAAATATCTACTTGTTTCTACTACTATCATCAATTTAATAGCGGTGGAAAAGAAAATTTGAGGCAAATACTTTGATGTATCTGCCTCAATTGTATTCAATCCCTATTATGAATAATTTTTAATTTGATGTTCCTATAGGTATTTCTTCTTGTGGTTTCGGTGCCTCTACAGGTTGCTCTGCTGGTGTTGATTCTGCACCTGTTTGGGGTGTTGTTCCTTCCTGTGCTTGCGGAGTTTGTTGTTCTGTTTTTGGTTCTTCAGGTTTGGGTTCGCGTGCTTTACTCATTTCATTTTTGATTTGTTCCCAGCGTACCTGTGGAATCTGAACTATTGCCTTACGACGGGGCACCGTAGAAACGACTCTGTCACCGGGACCCTGACCTATAGAGAAATCCAAAGATTCTACATCTGTGATATTTATCCGCAAAGCAACTGCTGGAGAAAAAGACTTCCAACTAAGGTCCGGACAAATATCTTCTGCTTGAAAACCACTAAGTGTATTCAGCAAATTATTCACATTCTCGTTAAGCAACTTTGTTTCTGTTCCATCCTGTGCGGACAATACCCAATCTCCTCCTTCTCCTTTCTTTAAGGTTTGTGTTGTTTCCCCTTCTTTTATTTCAATGGATGTTACTTTATCTGTTGCAAAATCCAGAACCTTCAATTCATATACATCACGAGGTTTCAGAAGCAATTTATTTGCATCAATGCGATTCATCACCAGTTTTATGGGCTTATCATCAAGCAGGGTGTATAGCCCATCAATAGAACGGGCTGTTTCTGCAAATTTTAAAGTATGGCTCTCATTACCCAAATTGAATATAACTGTTTTATTAAATTCACCGACATCAACATCGGTATCCGCATAATCAGACGCCTTCCATGATGCTAAAGCAGAGGACAATGTATTCAATGTCGCTACCTGAACATTTAAATCAATCACAGGTTGAACTACTTTCCAGTCATTTCCATCTTTCTGGACAACGACTTTCCCTTCCGGTTGTTCAATGGTAACCTGTTGTATTTTATCTTTATCAAGATTTAGAGAGGGAAGGTCAAATAAATCCTGACCTTTTGGGAAAATCTGCTCAAAGGTGTATTTGCTAACCTCATATACAATATCCTCAGAATTAGAAGCGACGCGAAGATAACCACCCTGAGCCGGATTCGGTCTACCGGCTTCTATAACAACATCTGATTCCCCCTCTCTTGCAATTGTGAGCCTGAACGCAGGCGGTTCCAATCCCCAATCGGCTTTTTTAGCAGGGTCAACGATAGAGGTCGCAGTTAAATTTGCGAACCGTCCCAATAAACTTTGTAATCCCGATTCCTTATGAGTTAAACCGGGTCCCCCCTGTACAAGAAGCCATTCATATTCTTTTTTCTTTGCTTCTTGAGCCCCTTCTGTAGAACCTTCTTTTGTCCCTTCATTTGTATTGTTTTGAGCAGGTTCCTGTGGAACCTCTTTCTCCTTTCTCTCAAAAACAAGTTTTTTATCAGGCATTTCATAAGCAAGACGGGTTATCTTCTCTTTTTCAACTTTTAATATATCCTTATCCAACCAGCGGTCCGGCCCCGGAGCTTTGGTTATATCATCCCCGTAAACACCGGCTTCCTGGCGTAAATTAACACCTCCATCATAAATCTTCCTTTCACCCGCTTTACGAACAAATGTCAGTTGATAATTTGGAGATTTCCCAACTAATAATTTCACTACAGGCTCTCCTTCCGCAGATGTAAACACATCTAAATGGAATGCCTGGTCCTCTTTTAGATTATAATCAGCCAGAGCGTCATCAGTAGGCACTTCTGCACGCATTTCACCCTGGAGTTTTACAACTTTATCCAGATACTCTTCCACAGATTCCTTTTTTGCCGGAGCATTGAAATGACTGCTTACTCGCCATTTATCACCATCCTTTTTAAGAACGACCTTTTCTTCTGACTTTGCACCTGTGTACAACTCGAAACGGACTATATTGTCTACTTTTAAATTCTCAGGTATCAGTTTTTCAAATTTTGCCTGTTCAACAATTGACAATCGTTCTGGTTTCTTCATTTGTTTCAAAAACACAAGAGTTGCAAGAACAACAAGAACAACTACAAGGATTGTCATCATTTTCTTTATATCCATAAATCAACCTCCTGAAACTGAATTATCAATAAATATTCATTTTTTTTAGCGGTTTGATTCCGCCGATGCGATTTGAGCCATTGTATATGCAAGACGGGAATGACGGCGAACAAAGTAAACCGCCAATCCCACACAGATTACTATTGCATTTGATAAGGTATAGTTAACAGTACGCCAGAACATTTTTTGATTGTCCGTCGGCTTTTCAATCGTGCGGTCAATCGGTTTACGACCTCTTACATTTACAAGGTCTTCCGTCAGAGAAACTGCATCGACACAGTTCAAGAATAAATCAAGATTTCCCGCTTGCAGGAAATTTTTACGGAACAACTCAGAACAACCTAATAAAATCAATTTAGATGGCTTGGGTTCTATATTCGGTGCCGGGGCTTCTGGTTCCGAATCGTCGGGCGGAACCGGCTCACCCGGACGCGGTTGTGGCTTTGGCCATGAAGGTCTTTCTTTCCCTGCAAAAGCATCCGGGAATTGTCCTTCTACCATTACCATTAATGGATATTTCTTGCGTGAGGTTAGTGAAGGGGGCTCAAATGATTTCGCAGAAAGTTTTTCGTTTCCAGGAACTGTCCATGCCTTCTCACTGGTAAACATTAATGGCTTATAGGTAAATCCGAGTTCTTTTAATTTTTGCTCATTTAACTCAATATGCGTCCCCCAGAGATAAAACACAGCAGGTAACCTATTTGTTATAGAAGTTTCTTGGTCCATCGATTCATGGGTTACAAGAATATGCATCGGCAACTTGAAGGGCTGTCCTACCAATTGAGAAAGTAAGTCTCCACCCCCCTGAACATTCAAGGTAACACTATTCTCATCCATCAAAATATCTTCACTTACTTTTAGTCCATAACTTTCAATTAATGGATTGATTTCCGGTTTTTCTTCTCGCTTGGAAACAGTATTGCCCCTCGGCGTTGCACGATATTCCCATTCATAATTTTGCACTGCCAACACGACGGACTTTCCAGAACGCAAAGCACGATTGATTTCCCAACGCTGACGGTCATTCAAACTACGCGGATTTACAACAACCAATGTATCATATTCTTCAGGGAGGGGACTGTCTTTGGTAAGGTCTACACGACGAACATCATACTTTTCCTGTCGTAATACCTCTTCCAGGTAAATATAGGGGTCCTCGCTTTGCGGGATTTGTTGCCCCATCTGTTGCAACATCTGTCTCATCTGTGGGTCTATATTGATGGCTTCCTTCGGAGCAACCAGAGCCACAACTGGAGACTTAGAACGAGTAAGTTTATACACGGTACTCACAATACGGTATTCCAGTTCTTGTATATTTTCAGGAACAACTTGAGGAATAATCTCTTCAGGTTTATCTTTGTAAGCCACCCCGATAGAGGAATAGACCAGTTTATTCGTCACTTCATCCTGGCTGATCGCACGAACATTGAACGGTTTTACTCCCTTATCTAACAAACGGCGTTCCACAGTCTCTTCTTCTGTCTCATTCTTTTTCTTCTCAGGTGCAAACATTTCATCCTGGTCCGAAAACAGATTCGACACATCCAGGTAAATCGTCTTATAGTTCAATTTTCCACCTGCTGAAATCTTCATTTCCTCCAGTTTATCTCTAACATTCTGCTCCAAATCTTTCATAGCAGTAGGCATACTTTCCTGTGGGCTGATATATACATTCACCTGAACGGGCACTTCTACCTGTTTCAATATCTTGGCCGAAGATTCAGATATGGTATAAATCTTGTCTTCTGTCAGGTCAAATCGTTTCAAACTGGTTCCTACCATAAGGAAATTGAACATCAATCCAATCGCCACACAAACTGCGACCGCCACAGTAAACATCATTTTCGCCCCAGATCGATTCCTCTGGTCAATATACATAATATTTAATACAACGAATAATACCGTCCAGACAAGGAAAAATATAACATCTGCTAAATCAATAACTCCCTTCGTGAAAGAACTAAAATGTTTGAAAACACCCAGAAGATTGGAGAACAGCGAACCCAACCCCGGAAGTTTATCATCAATGTAGGAAGCAATAAAAGAAGTCCCAAACAAGAAGAGAAGAAGACAGGTCAAAAGTGTTACAACAAAGGCAACAATTTGGTCTTTACAAAAACCGGAGAAGAAAATTCCCAACGCAAGGAAACAACTGGCTAATAACAGGGTTCCAAGATAGCCTCCAAGTATAGCTCCTATATCCGGATTACCAAGATTCTTCAACATAAGGGGAACTGTAAAAGTAGCCGCAAGCGAAAGAGCAAAAACAGTTAATGCGGACAAAAATTTCCCTAACACAAGTTCACTGGCTTTCATTGGAAAAGTCAACAGCATCTCCCATGTATTTTCTTTGCGTTCCTCTGCCCAAAGACGCATTGTTATCGCAGGGATAAACACGCAAAGAATTAGTGGGAGATTTTCAAAATACGGCCGCATATCTGCAATAGGAAAACTAAAGAAGGATGTAATATAGAGTCCTACACTAATTGTGATAAACACCACAATAAAAATATATCCAATCGGGGAGGTAAAATACGACGCTAAATCTCTACGATAAATACATAATATATTACGCATGTGTTACCCTCCTTCTTTCTATAAGTTCTATTTCAGGTTTTTCTTTTTCTGTCAGGGTAAGGAAGGTTTCCTCCAGAGTTAGAGGTTTCTCCGATAATTCTTTAATTGTCCAGCGTTGACTGTGTGCTAATTCATTCAGTTCCATCCAGACAGGAACGCCTAATTTACTAATTACAACAAAAGAAGAAAAACCATCTTGGCTGTTTACAAATTGAACCTTCTTTACTCCACTTATCCCGGAAACATATTTCTGAACCTCATTTTTCTCACCCGAAACAGTATATAAATATCGTTCCGAATCTTTTGCTCGTTCTCGAAGTTGTTCAATAGTTCCATCTCCAACAATTCGACCTCGATTAATAATCACAATACGGTCTGCAGTCGCTTCCACCTCCTGCAAAATATGTGTAGAAAGAATAACCGTTTTATCTTTGGCCAGTTCATCAATTAGATGCCGTATTTCGAGAATTTGATGAGGGTCCAATCCTGAGGTGGGCTCATCAAGAATTACTACTTCCGGGTCATGGATAAGAGCCTGAGCGAGGGCGGTCCGTTGACGATATCCTTTCGATAATTCACGGATGATTTTACGGAACATTGGCTTCAAACCACATGTCTCTACAACCAACTCCATCCGATGATTTAATCGTGCTCCACTTAAGCCCCGAGCCTGCCCAACAAATTTCAAATAAGAACGAACTTCCATATCCATATAAAGGGGTAGCACTTCGGGGAGGTAGCCGATTACCTGCCGAACTTTCAATGGGTCCTTCGTTACATCATGACCCGCAACGACCGCTTTACCTGCAGTCGGATACAAATAGGTTGTTAATATTTTCATCGTAGTAGATTTGCCTGCACCATTCGGTCCCAGCAAGCCGACGACCTCGCTCTTCCGAACCTCGAAAGAGACACGGTCTAAGGCAATAACAGGACCGTAGTGCATTGTTAAATCAGTAACTCGTATCATACTTTGATACTCCCGTCATTTAGGTTTTGGGATAGACAAAAAAATAAATAAAAACAATCATTAAAAGGAACCTTTCTACACTCAAATATCCCCAGGAAATGAAGGTTCCTTACTAATAACGAGAAGGTTTTTATTAACAGTCGACAACGACTGATGATAAAAAATATCATATTCCTTTCCATCTCTTCAAACTTCTATCTACTATGTTCACACAAAATGCGCAGTTTCCCTGCCCAAAAAATATAATTATCCTAAAAAACGACCTTCCCCTATTTAATGTTTACAAGAATAAAGAAATCTTCGTTCTTTATTGAAGAGATGCACCAATTTTTATAAAGGTAATTAGTAAGCGGGGAGATAAATCCTTTATTTTAGTACACTCAGAAGTAATGGTATTATTACCGTTTTCGAGTATAGGGACTTCACCCTGAGGGATAATATCACTTACAAATTCGTCTTTCGCATTATAAAGTTTGCAATGGTCTTTTGACAGAAACTCAATATAACTACCACTTTCTAATTCCACAGGAAATGTTATTTTCGAACTGCCTATTTGAAATGTTGGATTCTTGACGGTCATATATTTGAGTGGAATTGCTTTTATGGGACCGAAGCCAAGCTCCACAGACTTGCCCATAGGGATATTATTAACACCAAGGGTCAGCGTCGCAATATTTTTAAAATTTACCCAATAATGATACATAGGGTAAGCGAAAGACATAATGTCCGTTGCGCCGGACATAAAATCTTTTCGCATACGAGTATGTTTCCATTCATACCGGGATAATTGATACGACTCGGGCTCAACAAGTTCAAAATATTTCCAACCTGTAAAGTCCACTGTTACATAATGGTCTGCAAAACCGCCTATTAAATGTTTTGGTGAAGCCACTTGGACATTCAGCACTTCTCCTTGCCCATCTCCTCTTATCCAAACACCTATTCCTTTATTTGTAAAATCAATCATCTCCGGAAACTCTTTCTGGAAAATAGCCCAAGACCTTTCTTGTTCCGCATCTATATTGTGAGCATGCAATACCGCTTTTAATCCCCTATCCTCCGCTTTTTCTGTTACTCGTTCTAACCTTGCCGATACTCCTTTTTGCATTTCACTTTGATTCATTTCATTCACATCACTAAAATCTGTAAGTAAAATTGATTTTGAACTTTCCTCTGTATCCATTCCGAGTAGCACTTCGATTCGCATTTTCAGAGGTTGAGCCTCAAACGGATTGTAGATAACAAACTTCTTAGATGCTTCATCATTTGTTATTTTGTGTTGCGAATAAACCACAGGTCTAAACTCGAACAATCCATCCTCTTTTACAACTAACATGAATTCCGAACCCGGCTCAATCAGTTTCTCTTTTACAGACTCAGACACAACCCCTTTAAGACGAAGTTCCTCATATTTTCTCGCTATCTTTGCAAACCGCTGAAATTTTTCATTTTTCAAATTTTTGGGCGTAAATCCGGCCACATACGACATACTGCTATTCGTTGCTAATGCTTTCGCACAAATATATTCAAATTCGTCCGGCATGCTCCGTTCCGGCTGAACACCATCCCAGTCAAAAATACCCCACCATCCTAAATTAGTAGGAAGAAACGAATATTGCCATGTACGATTAGACAGAACATGATAATCCACAAATTCCTTCTTCCCCCGCATAGGACAATCCCACGCTCCCATCCGCGAACGAACACACCATAAGTGATGGGAAAATGTGCTCATTTCCAGAACAGCCGGTTTATTCAGTCGGCGAACCAACTCATACACAAACTTTGCGGAGTAGTGCCAACTGTTTTCCCATCCCCCTAATACATCAGAACCATCCAACGCATCCAAATAAATCATATCAAAACCACAATCATTATACATGTCTGCTGTCTGTTGAATAACTTCTGTAAATAGCGTGGAATGAACATCCGGAACGAACAACCCAAAACATTCTTTTAGATGATAAATCTTTGACCCTTTCGGATGGCTTGTCGCTTTCGTTCCATAGGCGCCTCGAGTGCACTCCAAAAATGCATAAGGAGGCTCTTTCCTTACTTTCTTATACAAAATTAATTCTTCATCTATTCGTAAGGTGGCACTATTCCGAATAAAGAATCCTGTAACTTCCGACATTTTCCCCGTGCTTTCTTCCACTATAATCTCACTACTCCCCTCATCTATATTTCCCACCAAAGTAAAGACCGCATCCGAAGCAAGGCGAGGGTCCGGAACCGGTGTTACCCAAGGAGTCTTCTTGTCAATAAAGAAGGAATAAGTATGTAAACCCGCATACAAACCCGCTTGATGAATTCTATCAATTACCGCTTTAAGACTATCTCGACCCCGCGGATAGGATTCTTTATCCAACTCAAAATCTCCCCAACGGAATGGTCCTCCGCCATGCATATCAATCTGAGTGGCTCCCACACTTTTTGCAACTTCTATCCATTGCGATACCGTTTCTTCCGTAACATATTCACTAGTAGAAATAAGATAAGAACCCTGATTGATTTTCGCATCTAATGCCCAAGGGCCCCCTACATCCGATTGAGGCAAATCTGGAGAACTCCGTATAACATCCTTTAATGCATCTCTAATTTTCTCTCTCGGACCTGCAACTATGGCTCCCTTAGCACCTTCAAAACCGAACCGTTTATATACAATAAATCCGGACACTGCGGTAGATAATCCCGGTATCTGATTACAATTTGTCTTCAAATCCAGCGCCAAAGGTGATACCGCAAAGGGGTCCTCAAAAGTCCCTTTCAAAGTAAGGGGTATCTCTGCATATGAAATTTCCTCTGCTTTATCCCAAGACACAGATTGAACCTCAAATACAAGCCTAAATGGACCCGGTATCACATTAAAAACAACTTGACCCGCAACTTCTCCAAAATGGATAGTTAACAACCTACCATCATATTTAATATTTTTTGCAGGATATACCTGATGATCCCCTCGTAATACCGCGAAAACTGTTTTCTTGGTCTCATCAAAATAATTTTGACCTGTACCCTTATCAACAAAGTATTCTATTTCCCCGGAACTTTTTATACCTATTGAAAAACTATCCGTTCCAATAGAAACAATCTCCTCTGCACCAATTGAAAAAACAACAAATGTTAAAAACGGAACACTGAAAAATAAGAACCCTGAAACCTTCCTCCAATGAGTACAAACTAAAAGATTATTCATTTTTATTCCTCAATTAACATTATTATTACATCTTTTTTATGACAAGAAAAACAACTCGCAAATAAAATCACCATATAGAATTCACACATTCATAGTAATATAATATGAATACATACTTTATCAAACACAAAAAGAAGGATTTTACTATGACCAAACCGATTTTCAATCAAAACAAAACAACATCTACACGCAGAGACTTCATAAAGACCAGCGCAATTACAAGTGCCTCCTTTTTTATTGCCCGTCATGCCTTCTCAGAACCCTCCCCATTAAAAGTAGGGATTGTGGGTTGCGGTAGGCGCGGAATAGGCGCAGGAATTGATTGTGTCCGTTCTTCTCCAAACATTAAAATAACCGCTATCGGAGACCTTTTTCCCGACGCAATACAAAAATGTAAAGAAAAACTTGCTCAATTAGGAGATGCCTTTCAAGTCGACGAAAAACATTGTTTCACAGGTTGGGACAACTACAAAGGAGTAATTGAATCTGATATTGATATCGTCATTCTTTCCGCACCACCTGCGTTTCGTCCACAACATTTTCAATATGCAATCGAAATGAACAAACATGTTTTTATGGAAAAACCGGTTGCAGTTGACTCTGTAGGTATCCGTTCCATCCTTGCAACAGGTGAGAGAGCAACAGAGAAAAAATTGAATGTTGTCGCAGGCACACAACGCCGTCACCAGAAACCCTACCAGGCTTTGATTAAACGAATTCATGAAGGAGCCATTGGAAAAATTGTCTCCGCTTCCTGCTATTGGATTGGAGATTATGATTACTATACTCCAGTACCAAGAGACCCATCCTGGTCCGATATGGAATATCAACTCCGTAATTGGAACTATTATACCTGGATTTCAGGCGACCATATCGTAGAACAACATGTCCACAACATCGACATAATCAATTGGGTATTACAGGCCCATCCCATCAAAGCTATAGGCATGGGAGGGAGACAACAGCGGACGGGTCCTGAATTCGGGCATATTTATGACCATTTCTTTGTGGAGTTTGAATATCCGGGGGGTATTCGCGTAACCAGCGCCTGTAGACAAAACAAAAATACTTACAAACGCGTCGGCGAGTATGTGGTAGGAACACATGGAAAAGCAGAACCTGGAAAATATATTTTCACTGATAAAGAATACCCATACACAGGAGAACAAAACAATCCTTATGAGCAAGAACATGCAGACCTGATTTCTGCTATTCGTAATGGAGCCTATATAAACGAAACACAAGCGATTGCGGAAAGCACCTTATCAGCCATTATGGGACGCATGTCTGCATATACCGGCGAAGAGATTACTTGGGACTGGGTTCTCAATGAATCAAAACTGAACCTGCTCCCTGAAAAACTGGAATTTGGACCGATGCCGGTTCCCCCGGTCGCTGTCCCCGGCGAAACCGAGTTAATATAATGTCCGACTCGTCCGACCCCCTTATTTAAACCACTGCTTCAGGTCAACCTTTGTAAAAGGTCTCCGTGTCGCAGTTACAGGCGGATTATTCCCTGCAACAGACACATACGCTACCTGTTCCTTCGGGTCAAACACAAAAGAATGCAAAGTATCATCTCCAAATACAGGTCCATTTGCAAGCATATCAATTGCACGCCGTATGTCTATGGACTTCTCCGCTTTCGTAATTTGCTTCCCTAACCAATCATAACGCTGAAAAGAATCTTGCGATTTCAATAATGGAAGAATAAGTTTCAACTCTTCCCATGTTTTCACATTAATATTAAACTTTGGTCCATAATGCCGAGCCAAATCCAATAAACCCTCTTTACCAATTGGATGATTGGTTCTCCGAACCGCATCCGGAATACTCCAATGCACTGTCTCTTCCGATTCCTTCGGGTCACTATCTGTATATACAACAACCCGTTTCGCATCCGATTCAAACGCACGTGCAGAAGGAATTTTCCCATCGCCCACAACAAAATTCCAACCCGATGTTTGCGGTCCTTTCTCCAGCACATCCACGGCCTGTTCCAATGTTTCCTGTTCCAACACACGACGCATTAGGACTAACAAGGGCATTCCGTCAAATGTTGCATTAGGACTGGGAAGCGTCATTTCCCCAATCGTCAGCCCTGTCGCACTCATACCGCTTACACTGCCAATAGCCCCCGCCCAACTCAACATCATATAAGGTTTTTTCCCTTTAGGTCTCCATAACAACAACACGGCATCATCTTGTGCATCCGCATCCACTGTCCAATCTAAATTTCTTCCATGAATCAATCGCCCATCCGTTGTCCATTTTCCCCAGCAGGCAAAATTAGAACAACTGTGAGGCATAGAAGGCGGTTCATTCGGCGGAAAATGGAGTATCTCCGGAACCGTTGCCCCTAAAAGCACCTCCTCATAGGTTATATCTTTCTTTCCTGCAGATTGAACACCTTCATATATACCCTGTATTTCTTCCAAATATTCCGCAGGGATATGTTTTTCCATCCTCTTCGATTGTTCATAAGCATATTCCCGCGTATAACCTCTGTTCCAAAGTGACTTAACAAAATAGCCCACCTTCATAATATGTTCTATCTTATCCGCCAACAACTTACCTTGTTGGATTCCCATCTCCTTATAAGTCCCTTCCATAACACATAGCAAATGTTCACCAACCTGATACAATTTCCCCTTCCCTTCTTCTGCAAGCAATTTAATTTCTGGATTCTCAATAATCGGTGGTTGATACCATTGTGTTTCAGGGATTGATGCCCCTGAATCCTGAGCAGATACAGGGAGGGTATAAACAAGCAATAAACAGACAAGAAAATTAAAAAAGAACTTCTGAAGGATTAAAGAAAAACGCATTGAAACTTCTCCTTTATCATATTTCTATTAAAGACACATTCCACTACTATTTTGTTTCATACCTTATTAAAAAACCTAAACATAAACGCTTACCTTTTAAAACTCAAATAAAGCCCAATCTTAATGATATTTAAAGCAGTCAAAAAATTTTTCCGAACCCGCCCTTTACATTTCCCTTCCTCATTCATTATTAATATCATTCGCGAACAAAACTAATCTACCGAAGACAAATTGGAATAAAATATATTATTATAAGTAGAAACAAAACATCTCCCCATTCTATAAAAAACCTTAATACCTATAATACTTATCTAATCATATCAACCACAAAGAGATAAAGTATAGCAAGCATCCTGCTTGCTATAATAAAAATACACAATAGAATGGTTTTAATATATTGCTCTGTGTCCCTCAGATCCCTCCGTGATCAAATCTATAAATGGTCCCTCACAAAAAAGAGATTAGACCGGCCTAACTCAGATAAAAACCCCACCGGCAAGAGGTCGATGATACTTCTTTTGTAAGGGAATTTTCCAAGGTAGCCCTCAAAGTAATGCAATCGTCCCACTTGTACCAAATCAAAGAACCTTTCAGGCAGCTTCCCATCCTTCTATAAAGGATATACAAAAACTCCTCTAAAATACCGTTGAACGGACCTGATAACAATCTTGCAAGGATTCCAGAATTTATTCACACTTCCCAATACATAACA
>OGCI01001890.1_pt1 | contig 15673 bp, 11 predicted proteins | sample 1570021 | NCBI WGS metagenome assembly OGCI01 (sample SAMN06264664, study PRJEB24512) | hot springs metagenome | isolation source: Hot spring water | place: South Africa: Tshipise | collected 2015-06-21 | reverse complement strand
GATGAGACGGCGCATCCACGGTGTGTTGGGATCGAAATTCGGGTGCGGGTTCTCCCACCACCAGATTTGGTTGCTCCGTGCATCGCCGGCGAAGACCAGATCCTGATCGCCATCGCCGTCAATATCGTAGACGGCCCCGCCGGCTTCGATAGAGCACATTTCGGGCTCGACAATATACCGGCGCCATGTGTTGCCAGCGCGACGGTACCAGACCACAGCGGGCCCGGCTACGCGCGAGCCGATGACAAAGTCCTGGATGCCGTTTCTATCCGGATCCGCCACCAGCAAGGCGGTTGGCTCGGGGTCCGGGTCCGGAACCGGGATGAGACCGTCCGGGGTCGAAATGTGACGCCAAAGAACGCCTTCAGCCGCCAAGGCCGCAACGCCGGCCAACAACGCGAGCACTGCGCAGCCAACCATCGAATCCTCCTTGAAAGCACAACTCCGGCGCGGCCTCCCCCGCAGCCGTTTCGCATTTCACAGCGTCCCCTGTCGGCTTGTCAACCCCGCTCTGCGTGGGAACTGCGGGCACACCCTCGCCTGCACAGGGCCTGACGGGCAATCCAATGCGGTGAGACCCGCTTGAGAGCCGCCGTCCCGCGGAGCCGTCAGATTCCCGACGGCCCCGCGGGATCGCGCCTCAGAATACGCCGCGTATCGCCAGTTGCACTGTACGCCCGCCTCCAGCGGTCTGGATAACGCCGAAGGTGGCCTTGCTGGCCATGTTGGTACCCGGAGAGCCCCAGCTAGGGGTGTTCGTGACGTTGCTGGCATCCGCACGCACGTCAATGTTGAAGCGCTCATAAATGGTGAAGCGCTTTACCAATGACATATTGAGCCACTTGCCGGCCGGGCTGCGCAGCTCCGGGAAGTAGGGTGGTTCCGGTGAGATGGTGTAAGGGCTTGGCAGGGACTGGAACGCAATGGTGTCGAAGTAGGGATTGAGCACTTCTTTGGTAACCGGGTCCACCCGGTCGCCCAGGCGCTCCTTAACCGGTCCGCTCTTGGCGGCGTTGTAGAGCCGGATGGGTCGGCCGTTGCTGTCCGTGATGCTCAAAGGAGTGCCGGAACTGTAACCGGCGCGCCCGCTCACGGTCCACCCGCCGATGACGTGACTGAGGATGCCTTGCCGCATCCACTGCCGGCCTTTGCCGAAGGGGAACTCATAGACAAAGGCCAGATTCATGATGTGCGGTCGGTCCATGCCTGAGACCGTGCGGTAATGCCGCTCGTTGATCAGGCTGGTGGTGTGGTTATCAAACATTTTGGAAATAGAATGGTTCCACAACAGGGTGAGGCCGTTGGAGAAACGCTTCTCATAAGAGAGCTGAAGCGCGTGATAGACGATGGTGTTGGTGTTGAAGGCCCGGAGTGTGACGGACTGATACTGCGGAAAGCGCCGCCAGAACTGTCGCTGCGCCACGGTGCGCGAAGCGCCCAGGGGTGTGGTAGCCGCGAGCACCCCAAAGAACGGGTTGGGCACCTGGACATTCTCTGCAACTCCGTATTGCAGGTAGATGTCGGGCTTTTCGTTCAAATCAAAGGCCTCGATCCCCTTGACGTTCAGCACCCTGACGAAGTCGGCCTGGAATTTTGACTGCCACGGCAGCTCCCGCTGAAATCCAATCTGCCACTGCTGATTGTAGGGCAGCACACGGGCGTGGTTGACTGCGGTGAGACTCTGGCCCAGCAGCGCAGCCCGGCCTTCCGAGTTTCCGGTGGGTTTGGGAACTCCCTGAGGGAACGGGTTGGCCAGCGAAGCGTACGGCGTCACGCCCCGATCGGTTGTCCCGATGTAAGGAATGTTGGTGCTAAAGGTGGGCGGGACCGGCAAGACGTAATCGAGGTTATCCAGGAAGCTGGAATAGAACAGGCCGTAGCCCGCGCGGATCACCGTCTTGGGAGTCATCATCCAAGCCAGCCCAAACCTCGGACCAAAATTGTTCGGGTCGTTGAACCCCAGCTTGCGGGGGTTACCATCGATGCCGGCAAACAGGACTCCGCCGCGCAGATCCAGCCCTGGAACCTTCAGCGGACTGGGACTCTCAGTGTCGAAACCATAGAGCATCCGGTCGTATCGCTCCGTCCAAGGCATTTCAACTTCCCACCGCAGGCCGAGGTTCAGCGTCAGCCTGGGCGTCAACTTCCAATCGTCCTGGACGAACAGGGCCAGGTAGTGAGCACGCATGGAGTAGGGTGTAGGCCCCCTGATCTCTCCGGAGGCTGGGAGGCCGAGCAGAAGATCGGCCATCGAAGTGCCGCTGGTCTGAGCGGTGGTCGGCACCCAGGGATCTGCTTGCGAGAACGTGGTCCGGAAGTTGAAATAGCCGCCGGCCATCGAATCCGGGCTGATTTCGTTCCAGTGCAGGCGCCGGATGTCCGCCCCAAACTTGAGGCTGTGAGCGCCGCGCAGGGTGGTCAGGTTCGGAGTGAGCACGTAGGTGTCATTGGCGCGAATCTTGAAGCGGTGCCCCAGCCGGATAAAGCCCTCGGCCATGTCAATACCAGGCCAGCTAGGACGCATTTGGTTCGCCAAGATATCCGGGTGGAGTTTGAGCGCCTTCGGATCTTGCACGTTGCCGGAGAACCAGGTGTCGCTCCAATAACGGTTGAAAGAAAACCGCAACGAACCCAGCACGGTTGGCGTGAAACTGTAATCGTGATTCCAGGTGGCGTTCCAAAAATGGCGCAGGTCGCCGCCCGGATCACCACCCACGGGAGCGTTGCGCAGCCCCAGAGGCAGCTTCGTGAAAGTGACAGCCCAGTCCATGTAGGCGAAGCGACCGAACATGCGGTACTTGGGTGTGACGACCTGGTCGATACGCTGGCTGATCTGCTTGGCCGGGTTATAGGCGCGGCTTTGCTCGTACCAGTTGTAAAGCCCGATCTGCGTAGGAATGTCAGGCCGGTTGGAGCGGGGATAGACATTCATAATGGTGGCCCCAGTTTCATTGAACATGGATGCCGGAATCCGGTTGCCCGGCCAAGGCTGACGTACAACCGTGGTCCCCTCCACGCGCGACGTGAAGACGTTGTAGATGGTCAACGGTCCACCCCGTGCATTGAGGGTTTGGGAAAAGTCGCCCTGGCGTTCGGCGTCGCTGGGTACCCGCCCGCCATAGGTCGGGTTACTCCAACGTGAATCGTGCTGGATGCTGGTGAAGAAGAACGTGCGGTTGCGTCCGTCGTAAAGCTTGGGGATCACGACCGGTCCGCCGACGGTGCCGGAGTAGAACTTGCGCGGGTCATCCGGGCGCGGCAAACCCCGCTTGTTGTTCAGCCAGGAATTCGCATTCAGCGCCTTATTGCGGTAAAAGCCTTCGAAGGAACCGTGGAGTTGGTTGGTACCGGAACGCGTGCTGTACATCACGACGCCCCCGTTGGATCGACCGTAGGAGGCGTCGAACATGGTGGTCTGCACCCGCAGCTCCTCGACCGTATCCCCCGAGGGCGAAGTGGCCATCGCGCCCCCCTGCCGGGGCATGGTCACGGAAGCTCCGTCCACCACCACTTCATTGCGTCCATCCTGGCCGCCACCGCCCAGGATATTGAAGTAGTGCTGGCCGCTATCGCTGAAGCGCCCGCCGCCGCCACGCACACCGGGCGTCAGGGAAATCAGCTCCAGCGGGTTGCGGTTGGGAAGGTAAAGCATGTCCACAAAACGCCGGTCGATCACCTGAGCAATGTCAGCGGAAGCGGTTTGCAGGAGCGGAAGATCAGCCTGCACCGTCACTGTCTCGCTGGTCATGCCCACTTCAAGCTGGACGTTCAGGGTGATTTTCTCAGCGGTTTGGACGTTGAGTTCGGTTTGCCGGACGCGCTTGAAGCCTGCGGCTTCCACCTCAATGGTATAGACGCCCGGTTCGAGCAGCGGAATCAGATAGTGACCCTCCGCGTTGCTCTCGGTTGAATACCTGACATTTGTCGACTGGTTGGTCACAGTGACGGTAGCACCGGGGATCACGGCTCCCGTCGGGTCTGTAATCTGACCAAGGATCGTGGCGCGGTGATCCTGTGCCCCGATGGCCAACGCCAACAAGGGTAGGATCGCAAGGATCCGTCGCGTCATGAAGCTAACCTCCTTTTTGCTCTCATACCTTGGCTCTCGTTGGGAACCCCCGTGCGGGCCTCGCCAGCCCGGACGTACAAGCGCCTGCGTCCTCAATTCTCAGGCCCGGCCCCACCCCTGTCAAGGCTTTGGCAGATGCCCGAGCCGATCGTAACCGGTTAATTAACTGGTAAAACTGGGCTACAATCAATATGGGATGGGGGCGGCGCTAAAGGATGAGCAGGCTGCCCGCCAGCAGGTGGCGCGCATCCTCCAATCGGAGACTTTCCGCAACGCCGACAGCCTGCGTCGCCTGCTCTCCTACTTGGCGGAGAAGTCGCTGACCGGTCAGGCCGAGCAACTGAAAGAATACACCGTCGGGGTAGAGGCCTTCGGCAAGCCGGAAAGCTATGACCCGCAGCACGACGCCTCCGTGCGCATCCAAGCCGGCAAGCTGCGCCAGAAGCTCGAGGAGTACTACCGCTCGGAGGGCCAGGACGACCCGGTGCGGGTCTTGTTCCCCAAGGGCCGTTTTCGGCTCCAGTTTGCCAGCCCGGCTCCCTCCCAGAGCCACCTGCTGCAACACTCGGGTTGGAAGATTGCCTGCGCTCTCTTGGGGTGCCTGCTGGTGCTGGTCTCGCTCTGGGCCTCGACATCCCGCCGCGGCACCCCGGGCCTGACGCGCGAGCAGCGTCAGATCTGGGCACCGTTGCTGGAAGGCGAGCGCCCCATCATTCTCAGCCTGGGCGCGCCGCTGTTCGTGAAGACACCGTCCGGGTTCTTCCGCAACCCGAGGGTGAATCGCTGGGAGGATATCTTGAGCGCACCGGCGTTGAGCTGGTTGCGGCCCGATCTGGCCAAAGGGGACGCGCTGCCGGTCAATATCTACACCGGGTTGGGGGATGCCCTGGGGGCGGTGCAAATCACGAAACTGCTCACGGCCGCCGGGCGGGACCTGATTGCCAAGCGCAGCACCGCGGTGAGTTGGGAGGAGCTGAGCAACCACAACGTGGTCTTTTTGGGTCCGCCGAAGTACACCCTGCAGCTCAGTGAGATCCCGGTGCGCATGGAGCTGTTCATGGACGGCAACGTGATCCGCAACCTGGCGCCGCGCAAGGGCGAACCCACTGTGCTGATGGGCAACTGGCCGGATAAATCTCCTTACGTCGTGGAGGACTACGCGTTGATCTCGCGCGTGCCGGGTTTGCACGGGCGCGGCGAGTACCTGATCCTGTCGGCCAGCTCCACCGAGGGCACGGCTGCGGCAGCCACCTTTGTGACCGATCAGAACTTCGTACGTCAGCTTGTGGAGCAGCTGCTCGACTCATCGGGCCGCGTGCCCAGACACTTCCAGGTGGTCATTCATGCCCGCTTTCGGGCGATGGTCCCGATCGAGATCAGCTACCGCTTCCATCACGTCCTGGAGACCCAGCCGCCGGGAGCAAATCCCGGGACCTCCTCTCCGAGCCCGTGAGCGGAGACAGCGGGGCCCATTCTGTCGAGGGCAGCCGCCGGTACAGTGGGTGACGCGGCGTGCCCCAACGGCCGGGGAAGCAGCCGCCGATTCTCTCAAAGGCACCCGGTAGCCGACTCTCAGCGCGACGCAATACGAGGCCACTGGTTTTTCAAAACCCTCTTGCCGCCGCAAAGCGAGACCGGCCTCGGCCCGGCTGCCTACAAGTTCACGTCGTTATGGCCCAACTGCAAGGGCTCATTGTGGAGCGCGCAATGCAGTTGCAGCAGGCCCCACAGTAAGTCATCGGCCCCCGTGATGGCTTCGTAATGCTGGGCGGTCCCATCAGCCCGGAACAAGCCGTTGCAGCTGAACAGCTCAATCGCCATATCGGCCACCTGGCGTGCAAACGCCCGGTAACGGATCGCCTTTTCCGCAGGCGTGGTCTTCCTGCCAGCCAGCGACACCATTAAGGAGATGACCTGTCCGGCAGCCCCCGGCCAGAGGTCGCTCTTGACTTCTGGAATGCCTTCTTCGACGAAGCAGTCCGCGATCTCCTCGGCGCGCCTCAAGAATCGCGGATCCTGCGTTTGATCGTAGCGCGTCAACTCAAGTAATGCGCGTCCGGAAACTCCCGAGGAGCCGTAGCTCATGCGCCAGATGGGGCTTAGGGTGGTGCTGAGGGTACGAGCGCCGCCAGCCACCACCAGCACTCTGCCCGGGCGCGCCAACTCATTGTACCTTGCGGCCGAGGCTTTTTCTTTCTCGGTCGCGGAGGGAAGAGAGTCAGCGGCTGAGGGTAGCAAAGTTTTGGTTCGTGAAAACTCCTCCTCGTCCAGTTCGCGGACCAGCTTCCGCCATGCCTCGCGCCGCTGCGGCACCAGGCCGGCAGCCTCCCAAAGCAACAACCTCAGCGTCGGATCCAAGCTCCTCTCAGGCTGGAAGCCCTGAGGGTCCACCAGCAGGCTGAACGGTCGGGGTTGTCTTCCGGTCCGGCTTTCGATCAGGACCTCGATACGGTGGATATATTTTGGATCCCGCGTTTGCACATAGGCGTTGGCATAGGCCCAGATGTAAAAACCCGCGTGGCGTGGGTAGGCGGCGCCAGTTTCAGCACGGTAGTGATGATAGCCGGCATGCCGACTGAAATCGCCTACCTTCTTGTTACCGATTTGTGCCATCCACATGCCGTCTGCGATCCGAACGGCACGGTAAGGGTCGATGTCGTAGAGCCGGTCCCAAAATGGGAATCGGCGATAAACCTCGTGGGTGTCAGACCAAGCCTTCTCGCGGATGAAGTCCCAGGAGTTATGCTCGCCGGAGGCCATCAGACCGGTTTCGGGACTTTGGCAGTTTAGCAGCCAGAAACGGAGACAGGCGTCGGCGTGCGCAGCGTACTTGCCGTCCCGCGTGAGAAAGGACAGTGCGTACATGCTGCGCAACAGGTTAATGTCGTGCTCCAGGTTGTTGCCCATGGGTGCACGGTCCATGGGCCGCACGCCCACTGGCGGATCAGGGAACCCGAACCCGTACACTTCGCGGAGCTGACCGTCACCCTTGAAAAACTCCTCGGGCAGCGACTGCACGGGCAACTCCAGCGTTCTTAGATCGAGCATGGCCGCCAACAGCGGCGAGTGGACAGTCCCATACCGGTCGGTGCCATGCGCCATCATGGTGTCGGCAAACTTGCGAACCACGTGCAGGTAACGACCTTCGGCAGGCCGGCACGGGAGAACGGAGGCCAGCAACCACAGCGCTGCCCACCATGCGGCGCCCGGCCGCCGGCCGACCGCCACGCGCGACTGCCCGACAAGCAACCGTTGTGGTGGGAGATCGTCAGGTTGCTCGTCCAAGGGGCGAGCGACTCTGACCTTGAGTTCTGGAACAGAAGACGCAGCACGGCTTCTCATGTGACATTTCCGACTGGCTTCGCCAACAATCTAAGGCGCATTGGCACTCACTGTCAAGGATTGGGCAGATCCCAACCTGATCCTTACCGGTTAACTAACGGCTTCGAGGCTTCGCCGACACCATCGTGCGCCTCTAACGGAGGCCTAAATGAGCCACCCCGGAGTTTACGAGCCACGCGCTGCCGGCAGCCATTCCGCTGCGCGACAATGTTCAGCTATGCCCGTCTACAAGATCTACAGTTTGAAGGATGCCCAGCAGCAGCAGTTTCGCTGGGCACCGCACACCAGCGGCACCAGCGTTGTGCGTCCCAGGGACTACCGCGAGGCCGGGCACATCGAGGCGCCGACACCCTACGCCGCCTGGTCGCTCCTCCGCCAGCAGGGCACGCCGCTGAGGGTCGGTGATCTGTTAGAATCCGAGGAGGGCGACATACGTATTTGCAAGTACGTGGGCCTGGAGGAGGCGCGCTGGGCGCTGCCGGAAGCGCCGGCGGTCAACGGAGCGGGCGACCCGGAAATCCCTCAGGACCCGCAACAGCCGCCCACTCGATAGAACGGCATGGAGAGTTCACAGCGTCCTGCTGATACCCCGCAGCCATCGCTCCTACCCACCAGCGAGGTCGGCCAGTCATCCGAGACCGGTTGCTCGCCGGGCAACGGCGCGCAGCCGGTCAACAGCTTTGCTTTAGTGACTTACATCCCGCACCCTCTGGGTGCGTTCCTGGATCAGTTGCGCCGGGAGCTTGTCCCGGATTGCATCCCGCGGGCTCACGTGACCATCTTGCCCCCGCGCACTTTGTCTGTAACACCCGAATACGCCTGGCGTCGCATCTGTGAACAACTGGCCGATTTCCCTGCCTTCGAGATCGAGCCGGGCGACGTCGAGGTGTTCGAGAACACGGCTGTGGCTTACATCGCGGTGGGCAAGGGGTGGCAGGAGCTGATCCGCATGCACGCCGCGCTTTCGCAGGGTGAACTCTGGTTTCCGGAGCCGCATCCCTACCATCCCCACATCACGGTGGCGCAGGATTTCGCGCCCGATCAGCTCTGTGAGATCGCCGCGCGGGCTCGCCGGCGGTGGGCGGAATTCCGATACCCACGTCGCTTCCCGGTGGACACGGTGACCTTCGTGCAAGCTACGGCCGACAACCGGTGGCTGGATTTGGCACACTGCCGGCTGGCTGCGCCCTGTTTGCGGTAACGCAGCCGCACAATCACTCGAACAGTTTGATCTGCTCCGCCTTGGACGGGCGAGCGGGCTTGTGCGAACGTAGCGGGCTGCCGACCACTCCTAACACCTGAATCTCGCTCAACGACGTCCGGGGCACGAACACCCTCTGCCGGCGCGAGGTGGGATTGGGCGGCACCACCGTGAAGCCCGCCGGTTCAACCTGTAAAAGATTATTGGCCATCAGCCCGTCCATTAGTTCGCCGTCCCGGAAGCGCATGCGCACCCACAGGCCGCTCATCTTGGGCCGGGTGGTGAAAATCTGCGGCCCGGCGGGCTGGTCCGCACTCTCAAAGTCTCGGACGAAATCCACCGCCTTGATTTCTTCCAGCGGCACGAGGACCGCGTTGCCCGCCAGAGTCAGCAGCTCCACAGCGCCGCGCTCCAAGTAAGTTTGCGGATTGACATAGCCGGCCAGCGGCTCTCGGTCGAAGCGCCGGATCACGACTTTCTTGTTGGTCGAGGCGGCCACCACAAGCCTTGACAGGAAAACAACCTCGCTGGTATTGTAGCGCGGCGGCGGAGGGTGAGGGTCCGCGCAAGAGTTTTCCTCACAGCTTCCCCGGCTTTGATGGTATATTCAGGACGATTGCTGTACGCCATGGATATAGGGAGGTGTACTCGTGAGTGCCATCAAGGAACCACCTGAAGTGACCCCTAAGCCCAGAGGGCGGGTCTCGCGACGCGGTTTCCTGGGCGGAGTGGGCTTGGCTAGCGGCGCAGCGGGAACCGCCTTGCTGGCCCCGGAGGCTCAGGCTGCACCGGCGCCGGTGGTCGGTCCCGGTCCGGTCCCCGTCACGCTGACCGTGAACGGCAAGACGCACAAGCTGGAGCTGGAGCCACGCGTGACCCTGTTGGACGCTTTGCGTGATTTCTTGGAGTATACGGGCGCCAAGCGCGTTTGTGACCGCGGCACCTGCGGCGCCTGCACCGTTTTGTTGGACGGCAAGGCCGTTTACGCCTGCCAGATGCTGGCCATCGACGCGCAAGGCAGAAACATCCAGACCATTGAGGGACTGGCCGGGCCTCCGAAGCCCGACCCCCTAATTACTGCCTTCGTCAACAACGACGCCTTGCAGTGCGGCTTCTGTACGCCGGGCTTTGTGATGGCAGCCAAAGCGTTTTTGGCCGAGAATCCCAACCCGACCCCCGATCAGATCAAGCGCGGCTTTGCCGGGAATCTTTGCCGCTGCGGGTGCTACAACGGCATCCGGGCCGCCATCCTGGATGCCGCCAAGATGGCACAAGGAGGGAAGAATGCCTGAGTACACCTGGCCTGCTCCGGAAAGGCGCGGCGTCCTGGGCCGGCGCACCAACCGCATCGACGGCTTGGTGAAGGCCACCGGTCGCGCCAAGTACGCCTACGACATCAAGCGACCCAATATGCTTTACGGGGCGATCGTCACCTGCCCCTACGCTCACGCGCGGATTCGCAGCATTGACACCAGCGCGGCCGAAAAAATGAAGGGTGTCGTGGCCGTCCACATCTTCGATGGCTCCAGCCCCGGCACGGAGGTGAATTGGGCGGGCTATGAAATCGCCCTGGTCGCCGCCGAGACTGAGGCGCTAGCCCGCGAAGCCGCCCGCGCCGTCAAGGTGGACTACGAGGTGCTGCCCCACTTCGTGCGCGAGGAAGATCTCTCGAAAGCCGCAGCCTATTCGAAACCCGCCGCCGAACAAGTGGTCGGCGACCCGGACCAAGCCTTCAAAGAGGCGGACGTCATCTCCGAGGGTTTCTACGGCCTGCCCGTGGTGTGCCATTTGACCTGGGACACTCACGGCCAGGTGATGGAGTGGAAGGGCGACCAGCTTGAGTACTGGCCCACTACTCAATCGGTCTCCAGCATCGGCGCTGAACTGGCGAAAGCTCTGGGGATCCCAGCGACCAATGTCCACGTGATGCAAGAGCACATGGGCCTCGGCTACGGATCCAAGTTCTCGCCGGACCGTTGGGGCATCGCCTGCGCGCAGCTCGCCAGGAAGGTCGGCCGCCCGCTGAAGGTCTTTCTGGACCGGCGCACCGAACAGGAGATCGCCGGCAATCGGCCCTCCCACTTTGCACGCATCCGCCTGGCGGCCAAGAAGGACGGGACGATCATTGGCTGGGAGTCGCGGTCTTGGTCCACCGGTGGGATGACCGGTGGCGGCATGCCCCCCATCCCGTACGTTTTCACTAACATCCCGAATCGTCGCCTGAACCACACCGCCGTGCGCGTCAACGCTGGGCCCCAGCGTGCCTGGCGGGCTCCCAATCATCCTCAGGCCTCCTACCTGACCTGTTGTGCGATCGACGATCTGGCCGCCAGTCTGGGCATGGATCCGCTGGAAGTTTTCAAGAAAAACGCCGATTATACCGCCCGTGCCGAAGTCTACCGCTGGCAACTCGACAAGGCTGCCGAGTTGATCGGTTGGAAGAAGCTCTGGCACCCGCGCGGCGACAAGACGCCGGGCCGCATCAAGCGTGGCCTGGGCATCGGCGTAGGTACGTGGGGCGGCGCGGGACATCTCTCCAACTGCCGTTGCAACATCCACGCCGACGGCACCGTCGAGCTGGAGCTGGCCAGCCAGGATATCGGCACCGGGACGCGCACCGTCATCGCCATGGTGGCTGCGGAGACGCTGGGCCTGCCGGTGGGTGCCATCCGCGTCAAGATCGGTGACAACCGATATCCGTTCTCCGGTACATCCGGCGGCTCGACGACTGTGGGCGGCGTATCATCGTCCACGCGCAAGGCCACTGCCAACGCCCTCGAGAAACTCTTCGCCCTGGTGGCACCGGATCTGGGCGTTGCGCCAGACCAACTGGAGGCCGTCAATGGTCAGATCCGGGTGAAAGGTGATCCTAAGAAGGCGTTGGCCTGGAAGGCGGCTTGCAAGAAAATCGGTTCCACTCCCATCTCGGAAATGGGCCAAAACGATCCCAAGAACCCCATGGGCCTCAACACCGGCGGAGTGGGCGGGGTTCAGATGGCCGACGTCTCGGTGGACACCGAAACCGGCCTGATCAAGATGAACCGGCTGGTGGTGGTGCAGGACTGCGGTCTGATCATCAACCCCAAGACGGCGGAGAGCCAATGCTACGGCGCTGCACACCTGTCCATCTGCGCTGCCCTGTATGAGGAGCGCATCATGGATGAAATCACGGGCCGAATGCTCAATGCCGACATGGAGTTCTACAAGATCGCGGGCAACCCGGACATCGGCGACATCATTGTCTACCTCGACATCCGGCCCGAACACGACAAGCGCGGCGTGATCGGGCTCGGCGAGCCCCCGGTCATTCCAGGCATCGCCGCCATCGGCAACGCCGTGACCAACGCCATCGGCGTGCGTATCCCGGTGGTGCCCATGACCCCGGAAAGAGTGCTGGCCGCGCTGGAAAGGAGGAGCGCCTGATGCAACCCTTCGCCTATGCAAGCCCTACTTCCGTCAAGGAGGCGGTGAGCCTGCTGGCCGAGCGTTGGGGAGAGGCCGACGTGCTGGCCGGCGGCACTGACCTGCTCAGCCTACTCAAAGATTGCATCCACACTCCGCGACGGGTGATCAACATCAAGGGTATTAAGGAGCTTGGCGGCATCCAGAAGACCGCAGCGGGGCTGCGGATCGGCGCCCTGGTCACGGTGACGGAACTGCTGGCGGACGCCAACGTGCGCGCCGAGTACCCTTCGCTGATGCAGGCGGCCCGCGGCATCACCAGTCCGCAGATTCGCAATCTGGGCACCGTGGGAGGCGACCTCTGCCAGCGCCCGCGTTGCTGGTATTTCCGGCTGGGCTTCGGCCTTCTCGCCATGAAAGACGGTCGTAATCTGGTGCGAGAAGGCGACAACCGCTACCACGCCATCTTCGGCAACCAGGGCCCGGCATGCTTCGTCAGCGCCTCCAGTTTCGGCCCTCCGTTGATCGCGCTGAACGCGCGCGTCAAGCTGGTGGGACCGAAGGGGGAGCGCGAGCTGCCGGTGGAGAAATTCTTCGTCACGCCGCAAAGCGAATCCGAACGCGAGATCGCCCTGCAAGCGAACGAAATTCTCACCGAAATCCTGGTTCCTCCGGCGGCCGGCGTCCGTAACGCGACCTACGAGGTGCGCCAACGCGAAACGCTGGACTGGCCGTTGGCCACCGCGTCGGTGGGACTCACCATGAAGGGCGCGACGGTGGCCGGCGCGCGCGTGGTCCTGGGACACGTGGCGCCCACCCCGTGGCGTGCAGGGGAAGCCGAGAAGGTCCTGACGGGCAAGGGCCTCAGCGCAGCGGTCATCGAGAAAGCGGCAGAAGCCGCGGTGGCGGGCGCGACGCCGCTCTCGAATAACGCCTACAAGGTCCAGCTCGCGCGTGCGGCGGTTCGGCGCGCGCTCGAAGCAGCACGCCCCAAAGCCTGAGTGACCACTCGATACTCACGCGCGGCGCCGCACTCCTCATGACGCGGCGCCGCCCACTCCTGCTGACCGCCTGAGAGCGCGGCATCGCGCGAAAGGTGTCGCGCCTCCGGCAGGACGATGCGCACCCTGCCCTGCCAGCGCACAGCACGCAGCTGGCTTGCATCGAGCTAGGGAGGGCGACCCGTCGCCGGTGCGGCTCAGCGTTTCAGCAAATGGCGGCGGAAGAACTCCGTCATAGCGGCGGCCAGATCAATCGGCCCGCCGCAGTCACCCGGGTAACGCACCCTACACTCGATGCCCAGCTCATCCATCCGCTCTTTCAGGAACAGGCCGAAACGCGGGTGATGAATCCCATCACCAGGTTTGGCGTCCGGTGGCAGAGGCTCGGCGGGCTCGAAATAGAGCAGCAGGACGGGCGGATCGTCACGCGTCAAGTGCGTGACAGGGGAAGCGTCGGCGAAGAGGCGATATGCCTTTTCGGTCTTCAACTGGTCGCCGTAAAGGCCGTAGAAAGGCTCCAGCGCTGGGTGCCGCGCCGCCGCCTCTCCGACGATTTCGGCGATTACCCGCGGATCGTAGGTGGTCTGCGCGGCTGCCACGGCGATCGCCTGAAGGCGCGTGGACTGCCGTCGCACCGGATCTTTGCTCTGCGGCTCGGCCATCTCGTCGCGGAATGCAATCCACAAAGAAATGCCGGCGCCGGCTGAGGCGCCGGTCGCGCCCAAAGCGCCCGGATCCAGGTTCCACTCCCTGGCGCGCGAGCGCAGGAACTGCACCGCCCGTGCGCCGTCCTGCATGGGTGCCGGATAGGGAGCGTGCTGGGAAAGCCGATAGTGGATGGCCGCCACGGAGATGCCTTGCTCGAGGAGCCGCTTCAGCAGGGCCGGCGGCAACGTGCGCTTGTCGCCGCCACGGAAACCGCCGCCGTGGATGTAGATCACCAGTGGAGCCGGCCAGCGTGCAGGCGCCTGCCAGAAATCAAGCACGTTGCGCTCGTGGGGACCGTAGGAGACATCCGCTCGATCGGGTGGCGGGAGAGCTTCCTTCTGGGCGCACGCCAGGCCCGCCAGCAGCGCGCAAGCCACAGCCAGGCGTCTGGCGGCGTGCCATGGTTTGCACTTCATGCTAACGCCTTGCGGCAGTACTCGTAGCAACGCCTGACTTCCTCGACCGTATCGGCGCCCTTGTACTCGTACTCGATCATGGCGTAGATTTTCCAGCGCCGGCGCGCGATGAGCTGGAGCACCTCGCGGATCGGAGTGTCACCTTCGCCGAACGGGACGTTGGGCCCCTGATCCTTCTTGCGATCTTTCACGTGGATGATCGGGATGCGGTCGTGGTGCTTCTCGATGTAGTCGACCGGATCGTAGCCCGCAGCCACAAAGTGGCCGATGTCGAGGTTGACGCCGATGAAACGGGAAGCCCCGCGCATGGCCTCTTCGAAGTCCTCCGGACGCGCGTACTCATTCGGCCTGATGACCGAGTGGTTGTGCATGGCCACCGTGACTTTGGCCTTGGACGCGAAGGGATCCACACGCTTGACCACGCTCACAGTCGCGGACGCTGTGATGATGTTGACACCCAGCGCCTTGGCCATCTCGAAGCCCCGTGCGATTTCCTCGTCGGTGAAGTCGTCCCGGAAGCCGTAGCTGTAGGCGCACAGCGTGATGCCGGCCTCGCGAAACTTCTGCCGGATCTGCTGAAAGGTGCTCATCGGCGTCTCCAGCCGCCACTTGCGCAGCTCTTCACGGGAGACTTTGCGCGGCTCCACGTGTCCCTGCCACAGCTCGCAGTAGCTCAGACCAATCTCCGTCATCGCCTTGATGGCCTCCTCCAGCGACCGGTCACGAAAGCTGTAGCTTTGCGCACCGATGGCGACGCCTCGGATGAGGGACGCCGGTTTCGCGGCCCAGACGCCGGCCGGCACAGCACTCAAGATCAACTTACTCGCATCGCGTCGGGTGTACATAGGCCTTACTTCCTCTAGGCTTATGAATGATACCATCGGAGACATGGTCCGCACTTGCCTTGTGGTTATTGCGTTGGGGGTCCTACTCCCGATCAAGGGACAACAGCCCGCGGAGACTGTGAAGTACGGCGTGAAGGTCCAGCCCGGATCAATGGACACCGTCCTGCTGAAGGACTACCGGCCGGAATCCTCGCTGGTGGTGCCCGAGACCCACATCGAGAAGGCGCGCTTCCCGGTCATTGACGTCCACACGCACACCTCGATGAGCAACATCCGCACGGCGGCGGATGTGGACGCCTGGGTGCGCACCATGGATGAGGTGGGCGTCGAAAAATCCGTGGTCCTCACGGGGGCCATCGGCGACCAGTTCGCGCAGCAAGTCGAACTGTACCTGAAGCGCTATCCCAGCCGCTTCCAGCTCTGGTGCGCGATCGACACGCGCGACATCGACGCTCCGGATTATCCGGAACGCGTTGTGCGGGAGCTGGAGCGCTGCTACCGGCTGGGTGCGCGCGGCGTGGGCGAACTTACCGACAAAGGCTCCGGCATGCAGGAGGAGACCCGGCCTCCCGGCCGGCGCCTGCACCTGGATGATCCGCGCCTGGATCCACTGTGGCGCAAATGCGCCGAGCTGAAGCTTCCCGTAAATCTGCACGTGGCGGATCATCCTTCCTGCTGGCGTCCCCTGG
>OGCI01001889.1_pt1 | contig 15676 bp, 14 predicted proteins | sample 1570021 | NCBI WGS metagenome assembly OGCI01 (sample SAMN06264664, study PRJEB24512) | hot springs metagenome | isolation source: Hot spring water | place: South Africa: Tshipise | collected 2015-06-21 | reverse complement strand
GTCACCCTGAGCGTCAGCGAAGGGTCTGCGCTTGGGGTTCCTTTGAGATTCTTCGCTGCGCTCAGAATGACAAAGAGGGGGCAGAATGACAGCTGGAGACAATACGGCTAACGAACGGGTGTCAAAGTAGGTGAGAGTTGGCGTGATTTTGAAAGTGATGTTTGCTTATCAGCTCCTTGAGGTTCCCCCCCAAAGCGGAGGGAACCGATTGCTATTAGATAAACAGGGTCGCTTTGGAGCGTACGGCGTCTCCCAGGAAGGTAGCAACGCCCCCGACCTCAACGCCGTCCAGAATCTCGTCTTTGTGGATGCCCATGACATCCATCGACATCTGGCAGGCGACGATACGCACGCCGAGGTCGCGCGCCATCTGTGCCATCTCCTCAATCTGGGGCACACCCTGCTGTTTCATCATCGCTCGGAGCATTTTCGCGCCAATGCCCCCGAAGTTCATCTTAGACACACCCAGCCCCTTCGTGCCCACAGGGGTCATCAGTCCCATCATCTTCTGGAAGAAGGTCTTGCCTGCGCTCTTGCGCTTCTGACGCAGGGCGGTCAGACCCCAGAAGGTGAAGAACATGGAGACTTCCATCCCGCTGGCGGCGGCACCCGAGGCGATCACAAACGAAGCCAGCACGCGGTCTAAATCGCCCGAAAAGACCACCATAGACAGGCGGCTATCGGGCATCGACTCGCGCACTCGTTGAAGTTCTGCCTGCAGTTGCTCTACTTGAGCCTGCAGGGCTTCCAGATTGGGCGTCAAGGACTCAGCTACAGCACTCTTGCCGCTCGTTATCATCTATCTCCCCTCCTATTTCTTGCGCACATAGTGTAGGTAGACGGTCTTGCCGTCTTGTTCAGCAGTTTCTTGTCCCAGCAACTCAGCGTCGTTGACCATTTTGACCCAGCCTTGGAAGTCGTTCACCGAGCCAGGGTCGGTTGCTTTGACCAACAGTACTTGTCCCGCTTGAAGTTCTTGGAATACCTTGCGTGCGTTCACAATCGGCATCGGGCACTGAAGCCCGCGCGCATCCACTTCTCTATCTACTCGAATGTCCATCGTTTTCATACCTCCTGTTGATTTGAATATATGCGTCCCTATCGGTACTGCTATCGGGTTAGAGGCAACTGGGCAAGAAAAGGATTCATCGGTAGGGTGCTAACGCCGCGTTGAGTGCTGATTGCTGTTCGGGCGTGAGGTCTTGAAGGGGCAGGCGCACGCTCATCGGTGGGAATCCCTCGTATCGGAGGGTATACTTGAAGTTAACCGGTGCGGGGAAAGCGTCAATCGCATCGGCGTAGCTGTCTACTAACGCCTGAAGCCCTTCAGCCTCTTTGCCCTCTTGGTAGGCACGCCACACGCGCACCAGTCCGTAGGGGTAGACATTCGCCAGCCCGCTAATAGTGCCCGCCCCGCCGTTTTGCAGGTTGTGCAGGAGGAACTTTTCCTCGCCCACCCATACCTTGAGGCGTGGGGCGAACTGGAGATACTGCTCCAACGAAGCCATCTCGCCTGAACTGTCCTTGATGCCAATCAGGTTCGGGTAATCTAGCAAGGCGGATACGAGCGCGGGCGTTAGCGCCACACGGGTGCGCTGAGGGATGTTGTACAAGATAACGGGCAGGGGCGTTGCCTCCAGAGTCGCCTTGTAGAACGCGATCAATCCTGCTTCTGGTGGGGAGAAGTAGAACGGAGGCGCCACCATCAGCCCATCGCATCCCAGTTTGGTCGCCTGCCGAGCGAGATAGCGCGCCTCGTCCAGGCTACACACGATAATCCCCGCTATCACCTGGAGTGCGCCCCGCGCCTGACACGCCAACTCGTAGAGCCGAACCTTCTCAGGCGCGCTGAGCGAGGGTCCTTCGCCTGTGGAACCAGCGACCACCACCCCGTTCACCCCCGCCGATTCTTGGTAGGCTATCAAGCGCACGAAGCAAGCTTCGTCTATTGCCCCCGCCTCGTCAAAGGGCGTGATAATTGCGGTATGAACGCCTTTGGCTATCATCCTAATCTTCGAATGGAAATCGGAAACGAGTGCTGAGGAAGCGGAACAACCCCGTGAGGAACTCCAAACGCCCCCGCTCCTGCTGGCTCTCTGCCTCCATTTGGGCAAGTGTAATTTGGGCTTCGGCTTCAGGGGGCACATCCATCGCACGGACATCCTTTAGCACCTGTGGCATCTTCGCCAGCTCACTGTTTTCCACCCAAATCCCCCCGCACTCGGGGCATTCATCCAGCTCAATATTGGAAGTGTATAGGTAGTTGTATTGGCGTAATCTGGTATTATGACACACAGGGCAGAGCTTCTCCCACGGCGGGTCGTACGAATGAACGACCGGTCTATACATCTCGTCCAGTTGGGGGAGCGCCTCAGGATCCAACTGAGTGATGTGCAGAAGCTCGTCTTTGTCAAACCAGATGCCCGCACAAGTGGGACACACATCAATCGTGATGCCCAAATGAACCTGAGGCTTCATCTCCACAAGGCAGACAGGACACTGTCGTTCTCGCATTATTTATTTCCCCTCGCTCGCTGACGGTTCGGGTAAACCGTGCATTTTTAAATACACCGTTCCGCTCAATTCTCCTGCTTGCATCTTTAGGGTGCCTTCAATATGGCGTGTCCACCCTGTACGACGGTCCAGGTGAACGACGATTTCGCCTGTCATGGCGGGCAGGGAGTCGGGCAGTGGCTCGGCTTGGGTGCGGATTTTGTAGCACGGCACGCCTTCCAGCTCTATCACACCCTCAAATCGGCTCATATAGCGGGTCTGAAGGCTCCCAATTCCATCCAGAATGCCCCACTGGGCACCGGGTTGCACGGGGCGGTCGGGATAGGCATATGGCACGCTGGTCAGCAGTGCGCCTTCGCCTTGCAAAAGCGTCTCTTTCCCCCGAGGTGAGACCTTCCAGCGCGTCTTCGGTTCCAGCACCACCAGAGGCGCGAGGCTTTCGCGAAGGGTCTTGAGCTGGTCAGGGCTTCCGTGAACAATGCGCTCCACCGTCGCAGTGCCATCGGAATGCACTTCCAGCACGGTATCGGTGATGGTCAGTTCGACCGTCGCTTGGCGTGGGGGCAGGTCTACCGTTTGCACAATGGTGTAGCGCCATCGTTCGCCTTGTTGGAAGCGTCGCTCAATGGTGTACTGGGTCTCGGCGGTTCGGCAACCCACAAGCAACACCGTCGCAATCCAACCGATAACACTGATTGCTTTGTACGCCTGTCCCATCGCCTAAAGTGTACCGAATGCGGGTACTCTATAGGTGTGGGCAGGGATAGGGGTGCAACGCGCTGGATATGGGTTCTGAGCCTCTGCCTGTTGGGGGTGGGGGTGGCTAACGCTCAGGGGCGGGTCATCCTCGTCAAAATCTGGCAGGGTGAGGCACTGTTTGAACGCTCGGAGTGGCTCCAAAGTCAGCGCGCTCGGGGCGTGCTCGGTTGGCTGATACCCAACCCCACCCTGTGGAGCGAACCCGATTGGAACCCCGACTATTGGCTCTCCGACCCCGATGTACCCGACCGCCCGCGCAGTGAGGCGGTGCGGTTGGCGCCTTCGGAGGCGTTCGCTTACGGTGTCCGCTCGGCACCCAGCTTGCTGAGTGCGCCCCAGCGTCGGCAGATGCAACAGGCGCGCTGGGTGCAAGTGGACTTGGGCGATGTGGCGCGCGCCGAACGCTACGCCAAACTCTGTACCCACCAGCAAGCCGAGCAACTGACCACCCAAGCCTGGGAGCAGGTGGATGCTTGGTGCGCCCACCTCACGCGCCTGCTCGCCCACCCATCAGACCGACTTGTGGTGCTGGGCGTGCCCGATGACCCCGACGGCTTGTGGGCGCTGTTCGCTGTCGGGGGCGACCTGCGTCCAGTAGGGCTTATCCAAGACCCACGCGTGAGCCTGAACACCGTCGCCCACTCCGAGAGCCTTAGAGCGCTCGTTCAGGGCACACTGCCGTTTGAGATTGCGCCCGACCCTAAGGGTGAGGCGTTCGGTCTGTTGGCAAAGGCACAGGCACATTGGGACAGGCACCGTCACTCGGAGCCGTTGCGCAAGGTGCTATTAGGCATTTGGCTTATCCTGCTTCTGGCGGCTGTTCTGCCGTTGCGTCCTAAGCGTAGGCGTCCGATGTTGCGTGTGGTCGGTTCCGCGCGTCCCAAGCCACCTCCCAAATCGCGAGCGCAGAGGACACTCACGGCATATGGCGTTTGGGCAGTGGCGCTGAGTGTGGCGAGCTTACTTCCCGCTGCGCTCTCGGCGTCGGGTAGCCTGCCTCTGTTGGCGGTTTGGTTGGTGGGGGCTGGCGTACTGGTGCTGATGGTCGCCTTATTAGATAACTTGACGCTCGGTTTAGGCGCGCTGGCGGGATTGGGGCTGACCCTGCTGATGTTGGATAGCCTCAGCGGGGGCAACTGGGCGCGCGATGGTTTGCTCGGTTATGCCACGCTGGGTGAGGGGCGCACCATCGGGATGGGCGATGCGTACGGTGCGCTGGCAGTGGTGTGGACACTCCTATTCTGTGCGGTGTGGCTTCGGATTGAGGGCAACCCGCTGGGAGCCTTCTACCTGATGGTGGGGGTGGCGCTGTGGTTGGGCTGGCGCGCCCACAACCTTCCCATCACTTTGATGGCGGTGCTAAGCGCATTAGCAGGGGGGGGTACCCTCCTTCGGCAGGAAGCGACCCAGCGCAAGCGATTGCGCCTCTCCCTGATGCGTGCTGGGCGGATTGCTGTGCGTACTGCCCCTATCCCCCACGAGCGCAAACTCATCCCTCATATTGCAGTCGGAGTTGCTATGTTGGTTGGGGCGTTGATGTTGGCGCTCTGGCGTCACCAACCCGACGCTTCAGGCTATCCCGATACGGTTTGGAACTTGATAGCCTCTGGGTGGGGGGGCGTGCTGGTACTGAGCGTAATCGGACTGTTTTTGCTGAGGCGTCTGCGACCGATGGTTCCTGAAGCAGTGCAGTACGGTTGGCTTGCGGGGTTAGCAGGCGCGCTTTTGGGGGGATTAATCCCGCTCAGCATCGCGCTTTTTACCGCATGGGCGGTTTTGCTCAGCGCACTTCAGCAGGAAACTGAATCCCCTATGCCGAATCCCAAAGCCCATACAGGAGGAACGAAATGAAGAACCGTTGGATGATTGGAATGGTACTATCGGCGACGCTCACACTTGCCTCGTGGGGCTTCGTGCAACAAAATCAAACAGATAAGCAGGGGCAACAACAGCAGCGCACTCAACAGCAACAGCAAACGCAACAACAGAAACAGCAACAACAGCGCACCCAGCAACAGCGTCAGCAACAACAGAAACAGCAACAACAGCGCACCCAGCAACAGCGTCAGCAACAACGCGCTCAACAACAGCAGAGAAACCAGTATGCGTTAGCCCCGCTTCCGAACTCCAGCGCGGTGGTCGCCACCGTGAATGGGGAGCCGATTCGCGCGGAGGAACTGGTGCGCGCGACCTACGACTGGTTCGGTGCCTCGGCAGTGGAAGAGCTCATCTTGGAGCGCATCGTGGATCAAGAGGCGCGCAAGCAGGGCGTGCGTGTTTCGCCTCAAGAGGTGGAGGCTCGGTATCGTCAACAACTCCAGAACGCCGAAGCCCAAGTGCCCCCAGGAATGAGCTTAGACGACTTTCTCAAGCGCAACCAGTTCCCACCCAGTCGCCTTTACGCGCGTATCCGAACCCAAATGCTCGCCGAGCGACTGGTGGAACGCACGGTGAACCTCGACGAGTTCGTGGAATACAGCCAAATCATCGTGCGCATCCCCGGCACCACCCCCGAACAGCAAGAGGAGAACCTGCCTCAAGCCGAAGCGAAAGCGAAAGAGGCTTACGAGAAAATCAAACAGGGGCTGGAGTTCACCGAGGCGGTCAAAGAGTATTCTGAAGACCCGTTCAGCCGAGACCGAGGGGGCAAGATGATGTGGCAGAACCGTCAGTTCATCGTACCCGACATCCGCGCCCAGCTGGAGGCGCTCAAACCGGGTGAGGTCTCCGAGCCATTCCGCACTGCAGGTGGGTTCATGATTGTTCGGCTGGAGCGCACGGGCAACCAAGCCTCTGCCGAAGAACAGCGCGATCTGCGCGAGCAGGCGGTACGCTTACGCCTAAGCACTTATGTACAAGAGTTGCAGGCGAAAGCGAAAATCACCAACACGATTGTCAAGCCGTTCACCCCGCCTCAGCAGCCGCCAGGCGCACCGCGCCCGCAACCGGGTGGACGACCTCAACCCCCGGCTCCGCGCCCTGAACCACGCTAAGATGAAGGAGGTCTATTATGGCTAAACGCACCTTGAATGTGGCTCTGATTGGTTACCAGTTCATGGGCAAAGCGCACAGCAACGCCTACCGCCAAGTCGCTCGCTTCTTCCCTGCGCTGGAGTGCCAGCCTGTCCTGAAAGTCCTCTGTGGACGGCACGAGGAGCGTGTTCGCGCTGCCGCAGAAAAGTATGGCTTTGAAGAATACGCCACCGATTGGCAACAGGTGGTGGCGCGTGACGACATTGATATCGTGGATGTCTCCACGCCCGGCAACCTACACGCGCCCATCTCGATAGAGGCGGCGAAGCACGGCAAAATCGTCCTCTGTGAGAAACCCCTCGCCAACAACCTGCTGGAAGCCCGCGAGATGGTACAAGCGGTGGAGCAAAACGGCGTGAAACACGGGGTCTTCTTCAACTATCGCAAAGCGCCCGCTGTCTCTTACGCCAAACAGCTCATCGCGGAGGGGGTTATCGGGCAAATCTATCACTTCCGAGGCACTTACCTGCAAGACTGGATTGTTGACCCGAACTTTCCGTTGGTCTGGCGCTTGCGCAAGGAGGTCTCTGGCTCGGGCGTGCATGGCGACCTGAACGCCCACATTATTGACCTCGCACGCTGGCTGGTGGGCGAAATCAGTGAAGTGTGTGGAATGATGCACACCTTCATCAAACAGCGCCCCCTGCTGGCAGAGTCGGACGACCGCTTGGGCGGTCAAGCCAGCACTCAGATGGGCGAGGTCACGGTGGACGACGCGGCGGTGTTCCTCGCTCGGTTCGAGAACGGCGCCATCGGCACTTTTGAGGCGACCCGCTTCGCACTCGGACGCAAAAACTACAACCGCTTTGAAATCAACGGCTCCAAAGGCAGTATCGTGTTCAACTTGGAGCGAATGAACGAGCTGGAGCTGTACCTTGAGACCGACCCTGAGGGCACGCGTGGGTTCCGCACCATTCAGGTGACCGAAGGAGTCCATCCGTATGTGAGCGCTTGGTGGCCCCCCGGACACATCATCGGCTACGAGCATACCTTCACCCACTTGGTGCGTGATGCGCTGGAAGCGATTAGCAAGGACGAGCAGCCCTCGCCAAACTTCCACGACGGCTTGAAGTGCCAGGCGGTGCTGGAGGCGGTAGAGGTCTCTGCCAACGAGCGTCGCTGGGTTGAAGTGCCTAAGAGCTGACTTGCCGTTTGGGAGGCTGTTGATCTCCACCCTCACCCTCTCCCTAAACGCAGGGGGAGGGAAGCTTTTCCATACCCTCAACTTCCTCGCTGCTTGCAGAGTGTTCGGTTCAACCCCAAAAGCCCACCCTGTCACCCTGAGCGCCAGCGAAGGGTCTGGGGTAGTCCTTCAACCTCACCCCCCTGTGTCCCCCTGACAAGGGTACCTTTGTTGAGTTCAATTTTCCAGAACGCCTGCCACTTTTGGACGCAGGCGGTAGCACCGAACAGCGACTTTAGTTTAAACCCGAAAAACCCACCCTGTCACCCTGAGCGCCAGCGAAGGGTCTCTGCTTTGGGTTTCTTGGAGATTCTTCGCTTCGCTCAGAATGACAGGTCTTACCTCGTCACCCTGAGCGTCAGCGAAGGGTCTGTGCTGTTAGAGATTCTTCGCTTCGCTCAGAATGACAGTAAGGGATAAGAGGACTCACGAAGGGGCGTCAAAATAGGGACAGGTTGATGTGATTTTGAACTCAAGGAATGCAACTTTATCAGAGATGAAGAAGGTTGGCTAATGCCTTCTAAATCAAGGACTCCCCCGTTTCCGATAAGGTGTGCTTTGCAAGTACGCACCCTCTCGCGGGGGAGTCCAAGAGCGAACTCACTCGTCTCGTGTGGTGCTGATAACAATTTGTCCTTCCTGTCCGTCGTAGGCGACCTCGGCGTTCAGGAGGGTGGCGAATACCGAAGCGGGCACCATCACACGCCCACGAACGAGGCGCACGGTGCTCTCTGCCTCAACCGCGTTGCCGTTGAGCAGGATACGATTATGGCGCACATCCACTTGCACCACCTGCTCAGCGAGTTGCGCAGTCGCCAACTTGGCGAGATTGTCCCAGCGCAGAGTTGCCCCAGCGCGCTCCAGCACCTGACGAAGCGCCACGAGCGGGACTCCGTCTTCCACAAACGGCGCTACATCAAAAGTGATGAGCGAGGCATCCAGAGCCACATCGAAGGTCTCCACCCCAGCAGGCAGGCGCGTGCCCAGCTCAAGCGGGAGCCAGCTCGTTTCGGCAGGCGCGCTCTTGGAAGCGGGCGCGAGGGTCGATGCGCTGGCAACCTGAGGGATTTGAAGCTTCTGACCGCGCATCAGCGGTTCTGCGTCGCGGGTGCGCAGACTGCCCTGTTCAGGGGTGACAGGCGCGTTGGTGGCAGCGAGATGCGGTTCCTCCTGAGGAACGCTCGGGCGAAGCGGAGCTGGTACAGGGTTCGCTTCCCGTACGCGCAGGCTCAGGGCGGATTCTATAGTGAGGTTGGGTTGCGCCTGCGGTTCTGGGGTTCGAGGCGATGCTCCTGAAGGGGCGCTCAAGCGGGGCGTTTCCACCGCTCGCGCCTCTGCCGAAGGCGCAGGACGCAAAGAGCCATACGCAAGTGTCATCGGTGCCTGCGCTACCGACAGTGACGGCTCGTTCTGTCCCATCTGCTGGTCCGATTGGAGGGGCTGTTCAAGCTGGTCGCTTGTCTGGCGTTCGGTGCGCCCACCTGGGTTGTTCACGCGCACGCGCGTAGGAGGTGTGCGGAAGGTCTGAACGCCGTTGAACACCTGAGCTTCCAGGGTGTGCGTTCCGTTTGGCTCTTGGGTTGTGTCCCAAGCGAACACATAGGGCGGGAAGTTGCGCAGGGCACGCACCTGACCGTTCACATAGAAAGTCACATAGTGCTGACCCGACTGGTTCAGGCGCACCTCAATCGGCACGGTGCCTGACACTGTGGCGGAGTTGCGCGGAAGGATAATACTAACAGGCGCGCTCGGGTCTGGTTCAATATCTACAGGGGTGCGCATCTCGCCCAGTACTCGCCCCTGAGCGTCGTAGTATCGCACGACCGCCTCATGGGTACCGGGCGCTAACCCCAACGAGCGCAAGCTAATCTGGAGTTCCGACTGCCCACGCGACACCGAGCGATTGGCGACCACGACGCCATCAATCAACACTTCCACCGACGCCGGCTGGAACCCGCGCAGGGAGAGGCGAATCGTGTTGGACGCTCCTTTCTGAACGATGGGTACTTGACGCGGGGACTGCCATTCCGCCAGCGCCAGCGAGGAAAGCCCCGTCAACGCCAAGGCGCTCATAATCCGTTTCGTTCTCTCAAAAGTCATGCAACGACCTCCTTATCCAAGTCACCTGCACGCTCAGTGTACCCCACACTGGCAAGCGAACGCCCTGATTCGCCCCCAAAAAGTCGATTCCTGCCAATTTTCGGGGGAATTGGGCGAAATTCGGCGTCAAACCCTTGACTTTTGAGACGCCTATCGTATAAACTACTTATACCCGAGGGGAGCGTGGAAACAGCGGTGGCAAGGCTTGGCATAGGGCGAGAGACGAAGGGCAGCAGGGCTAACCGTGACGGCGGTTCCCGCTTGGGTATTCTAACCAGTACCAACGGAGGGGCTATGTATGGCTGACTACTCGGCGATGAGCGACGAATTGATGCTGTTTGATGACACGAGTCTCTGTATGACCCACCTACAAGACGAGGAATTAGTTCTGTATGCCAAGCAAGGAAGCCAACGCGCCGTCGAAGTCCTCCTCAAACGCTACCGCTCTTTGGTAGAGAGTAAAGCCCGCGCCTATTTCCTCGTCGGGGCTGACCACGAAGATGTGGTTCAAGAAGGGCTGATAGGGCTTTTCAAAGCGATACGCGACTTCCGTGACGACCCCGTCCATAAGTTCCGCCCGTTCGCAGAACTCTGCGTCACGCGCCAAATTATCTCCGCCGTCAAAGCTGCTACCCGACAAAAACATATCCCGCTCAACGAATATGTCTCCCTCTATAAGCCACTCCAAAACAATAACGAAGAAAGCGACTCCCATTTAGGGGATATGTTGCCCGACCCCAACACGCTCACACCCGAGCAGTGGATTATGGAGCGGCGCATCCCCTTGGCGGTGCTGAAGATGGCGCGCGACCTGATGAGCACCCTGGAAAAGCAGGTATTAGATTTCTATCTGGACGGTCTCTCCTATCGGGAGATGTCCGAGCGTCTGTGCCGAAACACGAAATGCATCGATAATGCGCTCCAGCGTGTCAAGAAAAAGTTAGTGCAAGTGTACGAAGAAAATTACGGGGAAAATAGTCAGTGCAATCGTCGCCGACGGCGGGCGCAGGTCGCTCCCGAACTGGACGACAACCTCCTATGAAAGTGATAAGCCCCACTGAAACCGTTCAGGTTGCGCGCGAAGTGCTTCAGACCGAAGCCGAAGCCATCCTGCGCCTCCAGGAGACGCTGGACGAATCGTTTGAGCAAGCCGTACAGGCGCTTTTGAACTGCGAGGGGCGCTTGGTGGTCAGCGGGGTGGGCAAGTCGGGCGCGATTGCACGCAAACTCGCAGGCACATTCAGTAGCACAGGCACACCTGCCATTTTCGTGCATCCCACCGAAGCGGCGCATGGGGACTTGGGCACCATCGCCGCCCAAGATGTGGCGCTCCTGCTCTCGTTCAGCGGTGAGAGCGACGAGCTGGTGATGTTGTGCCCTGCGCTCAAACGGCTTCAGGTGTTCACGATTGCCATAACTGGACGCCCCGACTCCACTTTGGGGCGGATGGCAGACTTAGTCCTGCATGTGCCGATAGAGCGCGAGGCGTGCCCCCACAACTTAGCGCCTACTGCCAGCACCACGGCGATGTTGGCGTTGGGCGATGCGCTGGCTTTGGCGACGATGGTGGCGCGCGGGTTCACGCCCAACGACTTCGCCTTGAACCACCCTGCGGGGGCGTTGGGACGGCGACTGCTGTTGCGTGCCCACGATGTGATGCGCACGGGTGAAGCGTTAGCGATAGTGCCTGAAGGAGCTTCCCTGCGCGATGTGCTGTTCGCCATTACCAAAGCGGGTGCAGGCGCCGCCTGCGTGGTGAACGATGAGGGCATCATGACCGGCTTCATCACCGACGGCGATATCCGACGCCGACTTTTGCAAGATGAGAGCGCGCTCAGCCGTCCCGTTTCGGAAGCGATGAACCGCAGCCCCTACCGACTGCAGGGCAATCCGCTGGCGATTGAGGTGCTGGAGAAGTTTCACAGCCTCACCGTCAAAATCGGCGACCTGCCCGTGGTGGATGAACAGGGTAGACCCATCGGCATCATCGTGTTGAAAGACCTTCTGCGTATCGGTATTCTTTAGGCGTGTCAATAGCGATTGAACCTCACCCCCCTATGTCCCCCCTCTCCGCAAGCAGAGAGGGGGGGAAGTCTCGCGTCCTAAAGTCCCCTCTCCGTTTACGGAGAGGGGGTTGGGGGTGAGGTCAGTTCCACAGCGTTAACAGATTAGAGTAGCAGGCGACCTCAAGCGCGGTCGCGCTTTTGGATAAGCCAGATTGCCAAGCCAATCCCGATTAGATTGGGCAAACTGCTGGCGAGCAAAGGTGGAAGCGCACTGCGCCCCAGAATAATCAGGTAGCGTGCCAACACCCAATAGACAAAGATAATCGCCACACTGAGTGCGAAGCCTGTGGCAGGGCTGGAACGCTGAGGGCGAATGCCCAACGGCGCACCCAACAGCGCAAAAATCACGCTGGCGAGGGGCACCGTGATTTTGTTGTACAACTCCACGGTCAGCTGGCGGATTTGGGCTTCGTCGGCGCCTTCGCGCTGGAAAAACGCTATCTGGTCGCGCAACTGCCGAAAGGAGCGGGCGTCCACCTCGGTCAGGAGTGCCTCAATCTGGATGGGCGTGCGCCGAATCTGCACATTCAGTGTCGGTTCTGAGCGGAACACCGTGAAGGTGCCGTATTGCCCCTCCGCCGTGCGCCACCACCCGTCGTAGAGCACCCACTCGTTGACGCTCGTCCACTGAGCGCGCCGGGCATACAGCACCACTTCGGGTTCCCGACGGTCGCCCGCGCGATATTTCAGCAGAGTGATTTGGAACAGCTCTTGGTTGACCGGGTCGCGCCCCCCCGCCACAATCACAAAGGAGTCGAGCCGTCCCTCGTTGAACTGGGCGAAGCTGAAGGTCTGCTGTTCGGTGAGTTGGAGCGTTTTGAGAATCTCGGTACGGATGGCGCTGGCGCGTGCCGTCGCCCATGGGACGAGCGTTTCGTTGAAGCCGATGGCGAACAAGCTCACCACGAGGCTCAGCCAAAACACGGGGCGCATCAGGCGCAACATGCTCGCTCCTGCCGAGCGCATCGCCGTCACTTCCCAATCCGAAGAGAGGCGCCCGAAGCCCAGCAGGGTCGCCAACAACATCCCCATCGGGAGCGTGCGCACCGCAATCTGAGGGATATAGAGGAGCGCTAACTCAATCACCACCATCAAGGGAATACCGCGCACGGCGTACTCGGTAATCATAAACACATAACCGCCCGCGAATATCAGCGTGGTAAAAAGCGCCACGCCGAACAACAAAGGTGGGAAAAGCTCGCGCAGGATGAGACGGTCTAACAAGCGCATCGGGTTGAGGATACCTCATCTGGAGCGGGCAGCGGGAATCGAACCCGCACCACCAGCTTGGAAGGCTGGAGCTCTACCATTGAGCTATGCCCGCTCAACGAGTAAGTTATACCCGACTTCTGTCTTAGATTGCAAGGGGTAGGAGGGTGGAGCCGTCACGACCCCCGTTTGTCATTCTGAGCGCAGCGAGGCTCTTCGCCTTCGACTCAGAGTGACAAGACCCTTCGCTGACGCTCAGGGTGACGGAATGGGGAGATTGTCATTCTGACACCCCCTTCCTGTCATTCTGAGCGAAGCGAAGAATCTCGACAAAACCCCCAACTCAGACCCTTCGCTAACGCTCAGGGTGCTAGGGTAGGGGGTTGGGCTGAAATAAATCTCTCTGCTCGGTGCTACAACCGATCCCCATAACCATGAGCGTACCTACAGCCCCACTGCACCCATCCTGAGCCTGCGCTTGCTTTCGTAGCAGTAGCGGGTGTCGGGGAAGATCTTTTCGGGGTTCAGGCGATCGTCGGGATTGAACACCGCTTTGACGCGCTTCATCGTGTCCAAGTCAGCAGTGGAGAACATCTGATGCATCACGGCGCATTTCTCCACGCCAATCCCGTGTTCGCCCGTGAGGCTCCCTCCATAACGCAGGCACAGCTCCAAAATCGCATCGCCCGCCGAGACCACACGCGCCACCTGGTCAGGGTCGGAGTCGTCAAACAGCAACACGGGGTGCAGATTGCCGTCGCCTGCGTGGAACACATTCGCCAACTGCAGACCGTGCTGTCGGGCAATCTGGAACGCTTCGGCAAGCACTTCAGGCAGTTTGGAGCGCGGGATAGCGCCATCTTGGGTCACGCAGGAGGGGGCTAAGCGTCCGAGTGCGCCGATGGCTTTCTTGCGGGCTGACCAGAGTTGTGCCCGCTCGCGTGCGGTGTTCGCCCGACGCACTTCGCGTGCCCGATTGCGCCCACAGATAGCCAGCACCTGCTCGGTTTCGGCAGGGAGTTCCGCCTCAAGCCCGTCCAACTCTATCAGCAGAACCGCCTCAGCGTCCAGCGGGAAGCCGTATCGGAACGCCGACTCCACCGCTTGCAGGGTGAGCGCGTCCATCAACTCCAGCGCGGCGGGGATGATGCCTTCCGCGATGATGTCCGAGACCGTCTGGCTGGCGTCGCGCAGGCTCTCAAACACCGCCAGCAGGGTGGCGCTCGCTTGGGGGAGCGGGGTGAGTCGGGCGGTCGCTTCCGTCACGAACGCCAGCGTGCCCTCACTGCCCACGAGAAGCCCTACGAAGTCGTAGCCGAACGGCTCGTCCTCGTCGCCCCCGATTTCCACCACCTCGCCGTCGGGCAACACAATCTGGAGCGCAGTGATATGGTTCACCGTCACGCCGTATTTGAGCGTGTGCGGTCCGCCAGAGTTCTCGGCGACATTGCCCCCAATCGTGCAGGCGCCCTGCGACGAGGGGTCGGGCGCAAAGTGCAGGTTCTCTTTCTGGACGGCTTTGGTGAGCTGGTAGTTCACCACGCCTGCCTGCGCGCGCAGACGCCGATTGCGCGTGTCCACCCACAGGATACGGTTCATTCGGCTGGTGCAGACCACAATCCCGCCGTTGACCGCCAGCGCGCCTCCCGAAAGCCCCGTGCCCGCCCCGCGCGGGACAATCGGCAGGGTGTGGCGCGAGGCGTACTGACACAACTCCGAGACCTGCTCGGTCGTCTGGGGCAACACGACCACCGTGGGCAGTGCCTTTTCAATCGTGTAGGCGTCACAATCGTAGGTCGCAAGGGCTACTGGGTCGGTCAGCACCGCATCCTGTCCGACGATTCGGGCTAAGTCCTGTGCCAGCGTTTCGTTCATCGGGAACCTCCCACGAGCAGTCCTACTGCCAGCGCCAGTGCAATCAGGGCGAGCGTGATGAAACTGTAGCGCGCCACCAACCGCTCGTGTTCGTGGGTCAGCCACACCAGATGCACCAGCGCAAAGAGCGGGGTGGTGAGCAACAGACCGATCCCCAGCACAATCATCCAGTTGTTGGCGTCTTGCGTGTAGAGGTGCCACAGCCAGCCGACGAGCATCACCCCTGCGCTCAGGTAGGTCAGGCGCCGATAGGTCTGCGCGACGCTCTGCTCAATCTCATACCGCACGAAACGATTGTACCTGTTGGAGGGGAGAGGCTTTTGAAGACCCCCTCCTTTCTCGTGAGCGGTCTTCTCGTTGCCTCCCTCCCCCTGTGTGGGGGGGAGGCTCTTCGTTGGGTTGTGCCCTTGCCATTCCGTTTGCCCCTCTTGTCATTCCGTTCCCCACTCCTGTCATTCCCGTTCCCCACTCCTGTCATTCCCGTTCCCCACTCCTGTCATTCCCGTTTCCCACTCCTGTCATTCCGAGCGTCAGCGAGGAATCCCGTCAGAGTGCCCTCGCCCCGACCGCTGTTTATTATAAAAGGGAATCTCAAGGAGGGGGGGAACCGCAGGAAGACGCTTACCGCCCGCTCACGGGTTCGGTGCCCGTTATTCCCTCAAACGACTCGCCTGCGTGCGGTTTGGTCTTGTCTTCAATAGAGGGTCCCCAAGTGTCTTGGGCGAAGGGGATGGGTTCGCCTCCGAGTGGAAAATCCTTGCGTAGCGGATGCCCCACCCAGTCGTTGGGCATCAGGATACGCTTCAGGTTCGGGTGCCCTTCAAAGGGGATGCCGAACAGGTCGTAAACTTCACGCTCAGGATAGTTGGCACCTTCCCAGTTTTTTTTTTCAGTGATCCGGCGCCCACCGAGAAGGATTGGCAAGCGATCCGGCTGC
>OGCI01001888.1_pt1 | contig 15682 bp, 17 predicted proteins | sample 1570021 | NCBI WGS metagenome assembly OGCI01 (sample SAMN06264664, study PRJEB24512) | hot springs metagenome | isolation source: Hot spring water | place: South Africa: Tshipise | collected 2015-06-21 | reverse complement strand
AAGGGCTTTACCATGTGCTCTTACAATCTTAAAAGCCAGATTCCCACGGGAAACGAGAAAACGACCCTCGGAATGACTTTCTCTGTCAGTGTAAGGTGCGTATTTTTGCGTCGCTGTGGTTTATCATCTTTGAGAAGGAGGAAGTCTGGACTTGTCTTCCGGCGAAACTGATAACATTTCGACGTAGGAGCCCAAATTCCCATCCTGAGAAAGGGAAGAAATGATATACTTATTCTGAAAACTTCTGGGGAGGGCGAGAGAAATCCGAATTTTCCATCCGGAGAGAGAAGCAAATTTGCGAAGGGAGTTACAGCGAATCCTTGAGATTTTGATTTCTCGGTATCAGCCGGAGAAGATCATTCTCTTTGGATCGCTTGCAACCGGGGAGATTACCGAAGAGAGCGATCTCGATTTACTCATCATCAAAGAAACCACTCGAAGACCGATTGAAAGGGTGATGGAAATTGATGCACTCCTTGGGCACCCCCGTATTGCTCTGGATGTTTTAGTCTACACCCCCAAGGAAATCGAATACTTACAAAGAGAGGGAAGCCAGTTCATTGAGGATATCCTCTCTTCTGGTTTAGTGCTCTATGAAAAAGATCACTGAAGCCTGGCTTCGTATTGCCGAAGAAGACCTCCTCATGGCCGAGAAAGCATGGGAACTTAAAATATACAGGCAAGTATGTTTCCACGCTCAGCAAGGGGTGGAAAAGTCCTTCAAAGCTCTAATCATCGAGAAAACCGGTCGGATCAAGAGAGTGCATGATCTTCTCGAGCTCCTTGGAACGCTCGAAAATTTAGCTATATCTGTGCCCATCCCCGTGGAAGAAATAGATTTTCTCAATCGAGTATATCGTCTCCGTTATCCCCCGGATTTCGGACTCCTTCCCCATGGTCAGCCGGAAAAGAACGACGCTCGCAGAGCGCTCGAGATCGCCCAAGCCATTTTTACTTGGCTACGCAAAATCTTAGAGGCGTGATTCGAGAGAAACCCAATAACAGTATCATTCCTTAAGGAAGGAGTACGCCCCCACTAAAACCAAAACTCTGTCAAAAATCCCCACAAGCAAAGGCCACCACAGGAATAGCAGTTTTATACCCCTTAGAAATCCAAAGGTTGCATGCGAGGCGTTCTGTAACAGTCTCAGGTCGTCATCACCAGGGGCTTCGTTTTTTGAGGTCTGTGATGGTCTTAGAGGATTGTCTCACCACCCGAAGAGACGGGGCTTGCAATGAGATTGCGAAAATGTCACTTCCGTCACCGGGGGTTCTTTGTAGAATCCCGTGGTGGTCCGAGGAGTCACTGCGAGGAGGCACGTTTTTTGCCTCCGTGGTGATCTAAGGTGTCACCGCGGGGGGTTCCTTTTGGAACCTCGTGGCGGTCTCTCCCCTCACGAGTAACTACGAGGTCGCTTCACCAAACGAAACTACAAGGCCTCGTAAAGAGAAGGAAGGAATCACCGTGAGAGCTCTTCGACCCGTGGCCATCTCAGAGTTCCCTGGAAAGGGCTTTACCATGTGCTCTTACAATCTTAAAAGCCAGATTCCCACGGGAAACGAGAAAACGACCCTCGGAATGACCCTCTTTTTGTCGTCGCGAGGGGTAGACTTTGTCTACCCCGTGGCGACCTCGTGGTTTGGTTCTTTAGTCACTGCGAGGGTCCCCAAAGGGAACCCGTGGCAGTCTCGCATTTCTGCATCTTGGAAAGGAAGGTTAGGTTTGCTTCGCCCCTTCGGAGCTTGCAAAGACAAAACAAGCACATGAGCTTTCCAAGGAAACGGAGAACGAATTTACACCGACCAAAGCAATTCTTGTCTTGCCCACGAAACGACTGAGATCGAGCAACCGGTGAGGAAGATAAAAGATAAACCATGTACTCTTTCACTCCCCCAGTTCATAAAATTTTTCCCCGCAGCCATGACAAGACAGATTTTGACGTTTTCCATCCTTAAAATCGGGGGTAAAAAGAGGGGGTGAATTCCATGAAACAAAAATGGTGGTTCGCTTTGGTGTTTCTCTTAATGGTAGCCATTTCTCTGAGCGGTTGTGGGGTGAGTCCATCGGCCTCCCAAGGGATAGAAGTGAGACTTGAAGTTCTGAGCGGGGGATATTGCACGGCTACACTGCATTTTACCTTAGCAAACTACGGGACGCAAACTTTTCACCTCACTGGCCTCACGATGGAGGCGTGCTCGACGGCGGGAGAGTGTGTAAGTCTCGATTTCTACGATCCCTCTCTGGGGATCCTCTATCCGGGAGAGGTGTACTCGGAGGTGGAAACGGTACCGATGCCGACGCCCATACCAGAATATCGAGGCTCGAGATCCTGGTCGAAGGTCGATTGGCAAACGGAGGGTTTATTACCGTTTCTTCGGGGAAAGTAACTTTCTGAGGAGGAGGATAGAATGAGAACTTCGGATGGGGAACATCGGCGCAGGGAGGAGAGCTCCCCATCTTAGCAGTGGGGGGATTCGAGAATCACTCTACGGTACGTAATCCTGATTTAGGAAATATGGGCCCTCGGTATTTATAAAATGTGCTCATTAATAGTGGGGAATTCACCTTAGTAGACCAGATGACCGTCCAGAGCTCTCTGACCGAGATCGGTTTTAGCAGTGTCTCAGGGCTCGTGGATCCAGAAACCGCGGTTCAATTGGGAAAGATGGTAGGAGCGCACTTCGTTATTACCGGGAGTATCACCGATATCTCTCGCGGGGGTAGCGGTGGAATTCGCTTAGGAGGTATCGGAGTGGGACAATCTTCTCTGCGCGTGACCTTAACCGTCCGCATCGTGGATGTGGCCACAGGAGAAATCCTCTACTCGGCGGTGGAAAGGGAAAAGGCGGGCCGCTCGCAGGTAGGCTTAGACTTAGGAGGACTGGGAGTGTGCTCCGATACGAGCATAAGCGTCGTCACCGCGGTAAAGAAGCTCTGTGAAAAAATCGTGGCCGGATTCATCGCCAAAATCGACGCCGGAATCGGAGCTCTGGGGGAAATACCTCTTACCGGCTATGTAGTGGAAGGGGAAGGTCGGACCGTCTACGCCAATTTGGGGAAGCATTCGGGAATTAAGGTGGGAAGCTCGGTACGAATTTTAAAACCGGGAAAATCCATCATCGACCCCGAGACCGGCGAGGCATTGGACGAAGAGTTGATTCCCGTAGCCCAGGGACAAGCAGCGGAGGTACGAGACCGAATTTCCAAGGTCCTCTTGACCAAAGTCAAAGAGGCAGTCGAAGCCGAATACGGGTGTAAATACTCACCGAAGAGGAGGAGGAAGAGCAGGAACGCCCCAAGGAGAGGAAGTATCCCTGGAGATTGAGGAAGAGAGTACTCCCCAAGAGGAGGGAGTTTCTCCGGAAGGGGAAGAAGCTCAAGGAGGTGAATTCGAAGGGAAGGCCGCCCTCGTAGCCCAAGAACTGTATCCCCACGGGATGAAAAAACTGAGTACACCTACTACGAGGAGAACGGAAAAAGAGGTGAAGCGACCGTGCTTCATCAAATGGTACGAAAACGGGACGGTAATGATTGAAGAGACGTACCGGGATGGTAAAAAAGAAGGCCTGTGGCGAGAGTATTTCCGGAACGGAGTGGTGAAGAGCGAAGGACCTTACCTCAATGACCTCCGCGACGGGAGATTGTAGGTAGAATACGTGAACAGTAAAGAGGGAGCGAAATTCTCCGAGGTCGAATACCGAGAGGACAAAAAAGCCCTCGGAACTTTCGTTCAGTACGACGGTTACGGTAACGTGGTGAAGAAGGAGTAAATTCTCCCCGGAAAAACGAGGAAAACCCACTTCAAAGAGAAACCCTTCAGTCTCTCTGAAGTGGGTTTTTTAGGATTCCGGCCCTTCTTGGGAGGAAAAAGAGGGAGAATCGGTGGAAGCGTAGAAGTCCTGTAGTTTTTGAATCTCTCGGCGGATCTCTTCGCGAAGACTCTTCGGTTCTAAAACCTCGGCATGGGCACCGTAGCCGATAATCCAACGCTTAATCTCTTCAGGATGGGCTTGGATGGTGAAAATCACCCCTCCGTCGGGGAGGTCTTCAATCTTTTGGGTAACATGCCAGATACGTTCTTTGATCCACGCTGCTTGATAGTGGTCAAAACGAATGCGGATTTTTACCAGCTCCCCACGATACATTCGAAATGCCTTGACCAAGTATTCGCGGGGAGAAAAACGAGAGGGACGAACAAAGATTTCCTCGAGTATGGCCACCTCCCGTATCCGATCTAAGGCAAAATCGCGAATCTCGTTTCGCAGTTCGCAGAAACCGCAGAAGTACCACACTCCCTCAAAATTGTAGAGGTGATAAGGTCTCACCTTGCGCTCCGTCTCCGTCCGCGAAGAGAGACCGTGATAGCGAATGAGAATACACCTATGCTCGGTAATGGCCCGGAAGATCTCTCCGAAGGTCTTCCCCACGTCTACCCGTACCGCAAGAGGCAAGAGGAAAGGAGAGAAAAACATTTCAAACTCTTCTTGGCTCATGCGGAGGTTCTCAGGAAGGGCGAAGCGGATTTTCTCCCCTAACCTCGAAAAGGCGTCTTCTAAGGGAGTCCCCTTGAATTGCTCGACCAAGCTCAAAAAGATGAACAGAGCCAAAGCTTCGCCTTCACTCAGGGCGGAAAAGGGCATCGACCACGGCTTTTCCAAATAGTACCCCTTGCGTTTGCGATCATAGGCAATGGGGGCACCAAAATCATCCCGCAAGGTTTCGAGGTACCGATCTACCGTTCTTTCGCTCACTTCAAGAATTTGTCCGAGCTTTTCACTACTGGGATAGCTCTCGCGCTTGAGTTCTTGAACCAGTTTATAGAGACGAAAAAGCAAAGACCGTTTGGCAAAAAGATTACCTCCCTTTACAATCTCTTGTTCCCCCTTTCACGGTGATGGAGAGGTGCAATGGAGAAAACCCCTCTCTTCAGAATTGTAACAGAAACACGCTTTTTTCCATCTTCTTACGTTCTTCCCACCCCATAAGGAAATCTCCGTCTCCCATACCTCCATGGCGATGGGCGAGCAAACTATCTCCTTAGCGGTGTCCTAAAATCTCGATCACTAAAAGAACCCCCAAGAAGGCAGCGAGACCATACCCGAAGATCCCCAAGATACTCAAAAATCGAGAGTAAGGATAGTTGGTATAGACGAGCGAAGAACCGATGAGGAGAGCTCCCAAGATGATACTCAAAGAGAGACGATTGGTAACCTGTTCTAAGCGTCGATTGAGCTCTTTGAGTTCTCCGCTCTCTAAGTGCAATCGTACCCGTCCCTTGGCAACTTGGGTGAGGAGTTCCCGAGTGCGGGTGGGAAATTCGGAGAAGAGCCTGCGCCACTCCAGAGCATAATCGGTGAGCTTATGGGAGAGCTCTTCCCAACCGAAATACTTGGAAAAGGCCTCACCCAAAAACTTCTCTACATGGGGGGCAATGGTGAACTGGGGGTCGAGGAAGACGCCGGTACCCTCGGCGACCATGAGGGCGCGGATGAGAAGGGAAAAGTGGGTGGGGAAACGGAGGTGGTATTTACGGAGGAGATAGAAAAAGTCGGTGAAGAGATTGCGGAGGTTCATCTCCCGCAAATCGACAAATACGTAACGCTCTAAGATCTCCCCTAAATCCAAGCGAAAGCTCAAGGGAGAGGAAAGAGGGGTGAGGAGGAACTCTTCTTCCAAGATTTCGGTCAGGCGTTCGACATCCTTTTTGAGGATGGCGGAAAGCACGAGCATCATGTTTTCCCGGGTTCGCTCATCGATTACTCCCATCATGCCAAAATCGAGAAAAACGAGTTCCCCTGCTTCAGGCGCAACCATGAGATTTCCGGGGTGAGGGTCGGCATGGAAGAAGCCATCTTCAAAAATCATCTTGAGTACCGCTTGTACTCCCAGTTCGGCAAGACGCGCCGGATCGATATGGGTGGGGAATTCTTCCCTGTGAGAGAGGCGAATACCCTCCACAAGCTCCATCACTAATACCCTCTTCGTAGAATAGCGGGTGAATACCTGAGGGATGCGGATACCAGGAAAAGCGGCAAAATTCATCCGCAGTTTGCGGGCGTTAGAAGCTTCGTAGAGAAAATCGATCTCCCGCAAGAGGTATTTCTTGAATTCCGCCACCATTTCTGAAGCCTTGATCGTGTCACCCGGTGCACCGAGACGATCGAAGAGACCAGCGAGATAGGTGAGGATCTCGAGATCAGAGTGTACCATTTCTTCCACACCGGGTTTTTGTACCTTCACCGCTACCAGAGGACCATCCTTGAGGCGCGCGCGGTGAACCTGAGCAATGGAGGCAGAGGCAAGAGGAAGCTCCTCAAAGGAGACAAAGATATTTTCCAAAGGTTGTTTCAACTCCTCTTCCACGATGGTGCGGATGGCGGCAAACTCAACCGGAGGAGCCTGGTCTTGGAGTTTCCGCAATTCCTCGCAGTACTCTTCCGGCAAGAGGTCCATGCGGGTACTGAGCATTTGTCCGATTTTCACGAAGGTGGTACCTAATTCAGCGAGCGCCAAACGGAGGTTCTCCTGAGGTGGTCTCTGGCGAGCCTCCCGCAGTGGGGGGAGACGCAGCCTTTCCCAAAAAGAGAGACGATAAAAGAGGAAGGCAAAACCATGACGCGAGAAGGTGCGAAAGATCTGCCGCAGACGTTTGAGGTTCCGTACCAAATGTCCGCTAAAGAACATGGGTTTCTCTCACTTTGGCCAGAAACTCGTTCATGATCAAGCGAAGGGGCGACACAAGCTGCGAAGACCCTTTGACCAAGCAGTACTGCTTGAATTCCTCTTCTGAGACGCCTGCCCCTTGGAAAATTGCCTTCGCCAAAAGGGAGAGGGTAAAGGAAAACTCTTTTGGGGAAGAAGAAAAGGTGCTGACCGTCAAAGAGAGCTCTCCCCGGTAAGAATCTCCTTCCGGGGTCACCACCACTTCGGGGTAAAAACTCCAGCCGTTTTTCTTTTCTGGATTATCGCGTTGAAAATGAAAATCGATGATTTCGTATTGCACAAGCCGAATGGAACGCTTCTCATCGACGTGATCGGACATACTCGCGAATCCCATCCTTTCCTACTAACCGATCGCGCTGGGGAGAGGAAGCAATGTTCAAGGAGGCTACGAGGTTGGCGAAAAAGAGTGCTTCTTTTATTTCATATCCCTCCTGAAGAGCCCACAGGAAACCGGCGTTAAAGTAATCCCCCGCTCCAATCGTATCCTGCACGGTCACCGGGATGGTAGACTGGAGGAAAGAAGAGGAAGGAGTGTAGAGACAACACCCCACGGAACCCAATTTCACCACTAAGAGACCTGACCAGAAGGAAAAGATTTTCTCCGCCTCTCCCAAGAGTCCGGCGATTTCTTTCTCGTTGGGGAGGAAATAATCGAAAGGAGCAAGGAGTCTTTTAATCTCTTCCTTAACCTCTTGCGTCCATCCTTCGGTCGGCCAGCCGGTATCAAGGAGAAGGGTACCCCCCTTTTCCCGCTTCAACTCTTGAAGGAAGAGGGCAGTTTCTCGGTTCCGAATTCCCGGAGAGAGGAAGTAGCCGCACAGCAAAACCCCATCATCCTCCTCAAGGAAGGGGTAAACCCGCTTGAGATGGGTGAGGGAGAGGGCGCTCTGTGCTCCAAGTTCGGTGAAAAAGCTCCGTTCTTTGCTCACCGCATGGGTTAAGGCTACCGAAAGACCGGTCTGCCACTCCGCTTCTTCAAAGAGAAAATCGGTGCGCACGCCACGAGTTTGGAAGGCCTGCTTAATTTCTTCTCCCACTTCGTCCTTGCCAATCGTCCCCACGATGAACGTTTCCACCCCTAAGGCGCTCAACGCCAAAGCCGCATTGCTCCCCGCTCCCCCCGGTCGCATGACATACCCAGGAACGAGTACTTCCACCCCCCACTCCGGGAAGTCGGGGATACCACCCAAGATGAGATCCAAGCTAATGTTTCCGATGACAAAAACCCTCCTCACCCTCACTCCTCCAAAGTGGTCTTCTTAATGAGGTACGCGGTTCCCGGTTCAATCCCCTTTTCCTCGGCGACGTAGTAAGAGAGGAGCATGAGCGAGATAATGGAGAGGAGGGGAGAGAAGAATTCATCGGTAGAGTAGAAGGGGAGTGCTTCGAGGTTGTACCGGGGAACCAAGGCACATTGACCGACACCGAGCACTTTTACCCCCCGCTCTAAGAGCTCTTGCGCCAATTTGTTTATGAGGGCGAGGGTCCTCCCCGGAGGCATGAGCACAATAGCCAGCATCTTCTTAATCGCCAACTCCAGAGGCCCATGGCGAAATTGCCCTCCCGAAAAGCTCAAGAAAGTCTCTTTCGCACATTCGTAGAAGCAGAGACACCCGTGCCAGGCAGCGCTGAGAGAATACCCTCTCCCCACAATCACCCGAGCATCGGCTTCTTGGAGGAGTTCCAAATTGTAGATAGCCCGTCGAGCCCACTCGGGGGCACTGGTGATCAGTCGATCCGCCTCGTGGGCGAGGTGTTCCAATTCCGCCTTGGCGCGAAAGAAATTTTCTTCCCTCGCCTGGGCCATCGCCCAGAGGTTGAGAACTGCCAAAGTGGCGGTATGGGTTTTGGTAGAGGTAACTGCCTTTTCTACGCCACTCAGGATATCGATGACTTCGTCACAGGACCGAGCCACGCTACTCTCTGGAGAGGCGGTCACCGCGATACGATAGGGACGGGTGCGAAGTTTCTCTAAGAGCTTGAGAATTTCGTACGACTCCCCCGACTGAGAAATGAGTACCAAGACATCTTCGTTCCGAATGCCCTCTACCCCGTAGTGCAAAAGTTCCGAGGCATCCACCCACACCACGGGAAACCCTTTTTCGAAGAGGTGTAGGTAAGCAGGGTAGGCGGCAAAGAGCGAGCTCCCCATCCCCACGAAAAAAATCCGGCCGGAAAATTCTTTCTGCCAGCGGGCATAGTACTCTTCGGTGACATACGCTGAAGCGATCCGGAGAAAAACCTCCGGCTGCTCGGTGATCTCACGATGCAATTGGTTCAATCTCCATTCCCCCTTTTCCTCTCTTATTTTATCAAAGTGATACCGTATCGACTATAAGTCCACAACCTTTCTTGAACACCGCGTACCGAAGTGTTACAATGAATGAAAAATCTCGGGGAGGCGATGAGGTGTACGAGCGAGCACGAGGAAACGAAGTGGAAGATTTTCTCCCCGAGCTTCTCACACTCCATCACCTCTCTTTCGGCACCTACCCCGGGGTTATTCCTACGAGCGAAGCCTTCTTGCGCTGGTACCTGGAGAGACCGGGATTGGGAGAAGAGAATACCCTCCTCTTCCTCCACGAAGGACACATCGTATCCAGCCTCTTCCTCACGATAAGCGCGATGTACTGGCAGGGGGGCCTCGTTCCGGTGGGAATCATCGACACCGTGATGATCCATCCTGATCACCGCAAGAAGGGCTTAGCTTCCAAGCTCATCCAATGGGCAGAGGAAGTGATGAGAGAACGAGGGTGTCGCATGAGTCTCCTCTATACCCTTTCCGATTCCCCACCCTTTCATCTCTATCGGAGTTTAGGGTATCTTCCGGTAGAATCCGTCTTTCACCTCCAATACCTTACCGCTCATTCTTCACCGTTCCCTTTTTCGCCCCGTCCCCAGCCGAAGGAGCTCATCCGGCAGTTCCTCAACGCATCACTCGCTTGCTTCGACGGCTTTGTGCCCCTCGATGAGGATTATTTCGCCTGGCGCAAGGTGAAAAGGCCACCCATGCTTCCTGCGTTTCTCTTTACCGTGCAAGGAAACGGTATGCTTTCCTCGCTCACCCTCATTCAGGGCGAAATCACCACTCCCACCCACGTCGAAACCGTTTTCTATCTCCAGGACTTTTGTGGACAAACGCGCCAGGCGAAGGAAGAGCTCCTTGAAAGAGTCCTTGCCTCACTTCCTCCGCAAAGCAAAGTAGACACCTTATGTGCTCCGAGTAACGAGGAAGAGTGGCATCTTTTCCTCAGCCGGGGATTTCGGCCCACCCTTGAAGAAGTCGCCCTGATCCATCCCCTCGAGGGAGAGAAGCTGGAGCTTCCGCACAGCCGACGACCTTGGTACCCTCTCTTAGAATCGATCGTAGGGGCGTAATCAACTTTTGATGGCACCAAAGGTCAGGCCTCGCACCAGATACTTTTGCACGAGAAGCGCAAAAATGAGCACCGGCAACGTGGCAACAATGCCTACCGCAGCCATTTCCCCCCAAATAACCCCCAAAACCGAAAGGAAAAAAGTCACCGTAGTAGGAACAGTCCGGGCATTGAAACTGGTCAGGAAAAAGGCAAAGACAAATTCGTTCCACGATTGAATGACACAAAAAATGGCTGTTGCCGCAAGCCCCGGAGCAATCAAGGGAAGAACAATCCATCGCAACCCCTGAAAGCGCGAACAGCCATCTACCCACGCTGCTTCTTCAAGTTCCTGAGGAACATCTTCAATAAAGCCTCGTACCATCCAGACAGTAAAGGGAATGTTAAAGCTCAGGTAGACAAGGATGAGCAGAAGGTGGGTGTCAAGTAACCCCAAAAAACGCCCCAGGAGAAAAAAGGGGATGATTACAGCCATGGCCGGAAGCATACGGAGAGAAATCATCCAGTAGGCCAGATTCTCCCTCGCTCGGAATCGATAACGAGCTAAACCGTAGGCGGTTAATGTTCCCAAGAAAAGAGCAATGAGCGTAGTAAAAGTGACTACAATAAAGCTATTTTTAATATACATCATGAGATCTCTTTTTTGAAAAATGGCTCGATAATTCTCCAAGGTAGGCGTAAATAACCACACTGAGGGATCGAGTGCCTGAGCCCTAGTTTTGAGAGAGGTAAGGAGTGTCCAGAAGAAAGGAAACACGGCTAAAAATAGTACTATGGCAATGAGAATATCAAGGATAACTGTCTGCACAAAAAGCTTCCGTTTCAGTCTCATGTTGTTCCCTCTTTGACCTCGCTCTTACGCAGAATACGAAGCAGCACGGTGGTCAAAAGTGTAATGATGAAAAGGAGGAGAATGGAGTTCGCTGAAGCCCTTCCAATCCAATTTGTATGTCGAAATCCTAAACGGTATATGTGAAGGCTCATGAGTTCAGTAGCATTTCCCGGACCACCTTGGGTAAGACCATAAACAATGTCAAAAATTCTCAGAGAATCAATAGCTCGCAAGAGCAGGGCGATCAAAATCACCGGACGGAGCAAGGGAAGCGTAAAATAGTAAAAAATTTGCAGAGGAGAAGCACCATCTATCACCACCGCCTCGTATGGTTCCTGAGGGAGAGACTGTAATCCCGCATAAAGAATGAGTGCTACAAAAGGAGTATACTCCCAAATATCGACCAGCATTATCGACCAAAGCGCATTTTCGTATCCTAACCAGTTGATCTTAGGAAGGCTTAAAGAAGCGAGCAAAAAATTCAACACCCCGTACTCGGTATTCAACATGAGTTTCCATATGAGAGCAATGATACTGGGAGTAATCACCATCGGTATGATGAGGAACGACATCCACAATCTCTTCCCTCTAATCCTCCGATGAAAAAGCAATGCCACAAATAACCCTAACCAAAACTCTATCGCCACCACAAAAACCATAAAAACGAGACTGATACGCAAAGAATGCCAAAAATCTTTATCTTCGAGAAAGAGAAAGAAATAATTGGCAAATCCGACTATTTGTTTTTTCTCCCAGCCTACAGCAAGATCGTAATTGGTGAAACTCACATACCAGAGAAAAATGGTAGGAAAAATAACCACGGCCGCGAGGACACAGCAAGAGGGTAAAATGAATACGTATGGATTGAGGTCTTTTTTCATGCGTTACACTCCTTAAAAGGAAGGGGGCTTCCCCCTTCCTTTTCATCTACTCCATCATGATTTTTTCCACATCAACTTGAGCCTTGTCTAAGGCCTCTTTTGCCGAGATTAACCCTGCCAATACATCGGAACCGTAACTCCCTACTACTTCAAGAACTTTCATGTACTTAGGGTGAGGAGGAATCCAGCTTATACCGTCTTTTACCAAATTATAAGCTCTCTCTAAGGACGCAAGCTGAATTGGGAAGGTCCAGTTTGCTTGCACAAGTTCTTCGTCTTGATAGACGGATTGTCGTACCGGTGTTCCACCTAACTTTACATAGTCTTTCGCCTTCCATTTGCTCGTCATCCACACAATAAATGCCCATCCCGCTTCTTTTTTCTTCTCAGGGGAGTCACTGGAAAGCCCAACGTTCCACCCTGCCAAAGCACCATAGGCACCTGCAGGCCCCTGCGGAGGAGGCACAAACCCGACTTTGTCAGCAATTTGTGATTTCGTGGGATCGATAATCCAAGGAGTCAAAGCGGTAGAGTCAAACCACATGGCAGTCTTACCTGATGTAAATGCCGAAACAGCTTCTTCGTGAGTGTAAACCCCTATGTCTGGAGGACCCTGTCGTAAAAGGTCAACGTAATACTCAAGTGATGCCACAGTTTTGGGATCGTTTACTAAGGGCTCCCACGTCTTCTGGTCCAAAAATTGTCCTCCTAACTGGTACATCACCGTCATCCATCCTGATCCAAAGTGAATACCTTTTTGTCCCCGCATGGCAATACCAAAAAGGTCTTTCTCTTTACCTTTAAAAAACTTTGCCAAGTTGAGCATCTCTTCCATGGTCTCAGGAGGTTTTTGTCCGTACTTCTCAAACAGGTCTTTGCGAAAACCGACATAACGAGTTTCTCCAGCGACCGGAATCCCGTAAATGATACCCTGGTAAGTACCAATACCTTCACGATAAGCAGGTAGGAGATCCTGGTAGTCGAACCACTGCGGAGTTAATTCTTGATTTTCTAAAAAGGGCTTCAGGTCTATCGCTACTCCACTTGGAGCATATTCTGCCATATTAAAGGCATCGATAAGAAGAACATCATATACTCCGGTCTTTGCTTCGTGTTCCAAAAGAAGCTTCTGCCGAAGGTAGCCCTCTTCAATGATGTCCCATCTTACTCGTATACCAGTAAGAGCAGTGAATTCGTCAACCATTGCTTGCATTGCATCAGTTGTAGGGTGAGGACAAAAGGCACAGTAATGGTGGTACCACTGTACTTCTCATTTATCATGCTTACCCAATCATTTACCTCTTTCGGTAATTCAGCCCAAACTATTCCTATCCCTCCGAAGACCCACAGTATCACCAAAAACCATGCAAACTTACGCATACCCTCATACCTCCTTGTAAGGAAATTTGACACTAAACTTGACACGCTCTTCGGTATAACTTCCGAGTTTTTCTCTCACCCCCTCCTTTCACTCGTATTGCACCTCAACCGGCATTCTCTCCTCTGCCGATTGAAAGAGAGCCAAAATCACTTTACTCACCCGGTAACCATCTTCAAAGCCTACTAAGAATTCTTCGCCCCGCACCAAACGATGGACAAAGTCCCTGATACTCTCATGGGCAAAACCCAGTGCTCTTCCGTGGACAGTGGGCATGATGAGAATATCGGGGTGATCGCTTCTCTCCTCCAAATACCGCTCTACGGCTTGGTTGTTGGTGAGGTCCATACTGATCATGCCTTTACTCCCTAAGAGGTTGATTTTGATGTCGTTCCAATGGGGATTGGTGTTCGGGACAATCCAGTTATTTTCAATCGTGGCTACCACTCCGTTTTCAAATTCTAAGATCGCCTGATAGAGATCGGCGACATCAATCCCCATCTTGAGGAGCACTTCTTTGCGGGATACGGCGTACACTCTCTTTACCTCGCTCCCTACCAAAAATCGCAGGGTATCAACGGTGTGACTCCCCAAAAACCAGAGAATCGAAGAGGAAGAAGCCCACGAGAGCATCTTGGTGGGAACGAAAATAATATCGTTCAGGCGATAGTAACAGGACATGAGCTCACCCAGTTTTCCTTCTTGAATGTCTCTCTGGGCAATCACGATTGCGGGGTTCCAACGGGTGTGGAAGTCCACCATAACTTTGACCTGAGAACGAGAAAGGGCTTCTCTCATGGAAAGCAGGTCTTCCTCGGTAGTGGCGAGGGGTTTTTCCACTAAAATGTGTTTCCCTGCCTGACATGCACACACAAAAGGCTCACGATGCGCAAAGTCTGGAGTGGCAATACCTACGGCGTGAATTTCTTCATCGCGCATCATCTCTTCGACATCGGTGTACCATCTCTTGGCTCCATACTTCTTCTTGACCATCCGTGCCCTTTCCTCTCTTACGTCACACACGGCAATGAGTTCTGCCGATGGTTCGCTCGCGAAAACCCGCGCCTGTGCTTCTCCCCAAATTCCCGCTCCAATCACTCCTAAACCGATTGTTTCCACCGCTATGCCCCCTTTCACACCAATGAGTGAAAATTTGGAACACGAAAGAGATTTTCTAATACTAATGCTGCCCCCCACAGAACTTCTTCTTCGCGGGAAAACGGACTACAAGAAAGCTCTACGGTTTCCCACAAGGGCCTTAAGGCCTTCTCTTCGAGTTTCTCTCTGACCTTTTCAAGGAGAAGCGCGGGGGAAACGCGCACCAATTCACCCGTAAAGAGGATCTTCTCGGGAACGAAAAGATGAACCAAGATCACCACCAATTCACCTAAGAGGGAAAAGGCTCTCTCTAAAAGCGAGCGGACTCTTTCCTCTTTGAAGCGTGACTGTAAAAGGGTTGAGGCACAAGCCTCTCCGGAGTAATCTTCTCCCAACTCGTCAAGGAGTGCTGGCAAAGCAACCAATGACTCAAGACATCCTCGCTTACCACAAAAACAAGGGCGACGGGAAGGCTCAAGTGTGATATGACCCACTTCCCCTGCTCCGTCCTTGCCACCCCGATAAATTTCTCCATTCATGATGATACCGGCTCCCACCGCTTCTCCGCAGTTTAAGCAGATGAGGTTGCAGGTTCCCTCCCCCGAGCCAAACCATTTTTCTCCCAAGGTAGCACTGATCGTCCGATTATCCACGGCAATAGTTACATCTTCATTCAACTCACGCATCAAGTAGTCTTTGAGAGGAACGTTCTGCCAATGGAAATGAGCAGAGTACACGATGACCCCTTGACGGTGATCCACGATCCCCGGCACCCCCAAGCCGATGCCTAACACTCGCTCACGAGGAGGCCACAAACCACGAATCACGGTAAGGAGGGTGGTAACAGCCGCTCGAACGTCGTTTTGAGCAGTGAGCATAGTAGTAATCCGTTTTACAACCTTTCCCTCTAAATTGATTAGGGCGCCTTCAATCGCGCCAAAGTCTCGCAAGAGAATACTCATCACTTTCGGACCGTGGGGATTCACCCGCAAAAGTTCCCGTTTCCTTCCACCGGTTTTCCCCTCCCATCCATCTTCGCTCACAAGCCCGTCTTCAAGAAGGTCGCGAACGATTTCTGAAATGGTGGATTTGCTGAGACCAAGCGCGGTACGAATTCCAGTGCGCGACATTATCTTCCGTTCCCAAACCAGACGAAAGATCATACGTTTGTGAATGTCATTCATCACTGAGTTGGTGAGTGTTTTCATTCGTTCGTTCTCCGAACAAACTATTTGAGATAGTATACCAGAGATGCGTTCCGAAGACAAGATTGCGCATTAGATAATGGAAAATGTCCGTGAAATGAATTTGATGGTGCCATCGTGAGGCAATGTTTGGTGCTTACCGGATACATATGGGCAGAAAGACTTTATCCCATTCTTCCCTTTTGCA
>OGCI01001887.1_pt1 | contig 15683 bp, 13 predicted proteins | sample 1570021 | NCBI WGS metagenome assembly OGCI01 (sample SAMN06264664, study PRJEB24512) | hot springs metagenome | isolation source: Hot spring water | place: South Africa: Tshipise | collected 2015-06-21 | reverse complement strand
TCCAAGTCTGCCGATGGATTGCACCGGGTGTTACTGGACGAGGACCTTATACCAAATTCGGCTCGTACAACACTGAAAGGCGGCTCGCCTCGGTTGAGCCATGTTTTGGCTCGATGCGTGCGAGGCCACCGACCAGAGGGAGTGCTTGGGGACATAGATTGCCTCAAAGGGTATTGGGTTGGAAAGACTGGTTTTGAGGTGTCAGAGACTTTCTGAGAAGTCTCCAGGAAGCCGATCTTCTAGCTATAAGACGGATCATTGCGACGAGGATGAAGGTTTTAGTGGTTTCGAGCATAAACGCATAGTCCGGGTTGAGCCTGCTGTTGAAGCTGAGCCAGGCGAAGGTACCCCCACCACCGCAAGGAGGGGTGGGTGAGCTCTAGGATTCCAGTTGTGCTGCACGCGGCGCAACCGAGTCTATGAAGTTTTTGGCTCGGATGATTATTTTTTTGAATCCGCTATTAGAGACCGCCTCTCGAACCCCAGAGCGCGCACTCCGTTGGGATTCGTTCTACACAGAATGGTGGCGAATAGACCGAATCTGGTTCTAGCTTGCCGAAGCGATCAGGAAGACCACATAAGCCAGGTATAAACCCAAAAAAACGCTGCCTTCCCTTCGGCCCAGCCGGGCACCTGTAGCTAAGAAAGGCCACAGCAGCAGACTGGCCAGGAGCATGACCCACATGTCGCGCTGAACGCTCTCCCAAGGCAGGCCCACCGGCTGAACTAGGGCCGTAATCCCCAGAATGCCCAGGATGTTGAAAATGTTGGAACCCACGATGTTGCCCAGCGCAATATCCGGCTCGCGACGCAGGGCGGCGGTGACCGAGGCGGCTAATTCCGGTAGACTGGTGCCCAGGGCCACTATGGTCAAGCCGATGACTAACTCGGGAACACCAAATGCTTTGGCCAGTGACACTGCCCCAATCGTCAGGGTGCGGGCTCCGACCCCCAGCAGCACCAGCCCCAAAGCCACCCCCGCGTAGGCTTGCCAGTTGGCCTTGGCTGGACCGCCGTACTCCTGGTCGTATTCCTGTTGTACCAGGGCACTCTCGCTGCTGCTGCTGCGATACAGAAACCAGATATACAGCCCCAGCAAGACTACCGAGACAAGCCCCTCCCAGCGGCTCACCTGTTGATCGAAATACAGCAGAGCAAACAGCAGCAAGGCTGCGCCAATCATAATGGGCACCTCGCGCTTGATGAACTGGGCCTGGGCACGAATGGGCGTGACCAGGGCGGTTAGGCCCAGGATCAGGAACACATTCAGGATGTTCGAGCCTACCACGTTGCCAATTGCGATGGCGGGACTGCCCGAGAGGGCGGCTGCAAGGCTGGCCGCTAACTCTGGGCTGCTGGTGCCAAAGGCCACCACCGTTAAGCCCACAACCATCGTGCTGATACCCCAGCTGCGGGCCAGTATCACTGCATTTTTCACTAGGGTCTCACCGCCATAGTACAGCAGTACAATCCCACCAACAATCAGCAAAACGTTTAGCGTAAACTCCATGCCGAGTAGGGTAGCAAAAACCGCCTGGTAAATTTGTAACAATTTAGCTCTGGTTCAATTCTATCCAGTCCATACCTAAAGGATGGCTCGAGGTTATGGTTAAGGTTCGCTGACGATGGCTTCATGGCTACGGCCTTACATTTGTCTACCCTGGGGTTGGGAGGAGCCATATGAAACGAGCCGTTATTGCCAGCATTGCTGCACTTTTGAGCTGGATGGCCTATGCCGGGCCGGTGCTGAGCCCCCAGGGCATCATCGTGAACCCGGTTCTCACCGACCTCGAGGTGCAGACCTGGGTTGACCGCGACCCCACGGGAGTTGGCAACCCTACTTACTTTTTTGGCGAGAGAATCAGAATCTATACCCGTGTAAACCAAAATGCCTACGTCTACCTGTTCAACATCAATGCCCACGGGCAGATTGACCTGATTCTGCCCAATGCCTATAGCCCGAACAACTACCTGCGTGCAGGCGAGACCCGCACCTTCCCTGAGCCGGGGGCTCGCTATGAGTTCACCATAGGGGGGCCGGCAGGGATCGACCAGGTGCTGGCGGTGGCCAGCCGCCAGCCGCTCTCGCTTGCGAATATTGCCGATATCCGCAGTGGACAGATGCGCCTGCAAGGGGCCAGCAACCTGGCCAGGGCCCTCTCGATTGTAGTAACTCCGCTGCCTGAGCAGGACTGGGTGAGTGATGTGGTCCGTTACACTGTACAGCCCCGCCTAACCGGTACCCCCTCGCCGCGGGTGACCCTGCCCAGGCCACCCATATTCTTCATCACCCCCATGCCCGGCTACGCGGTGCTGTGGGAAGACCGCGAGGACACCGAGTACCGCGTGGCCTATCGGGGGGGCGATCTGGAGCAGATCTTTGGCTACTATCACCGCGACCTATTGGCCAAGGGCTGGGTGAAGGTGAAATTCAAGTCCATGGGGGACAAGAAGAGCAAGAGCCTGGCCTACGAGGCCGAGTACCGCCGGGGAGGGGATAAGCTCGAGGTGAGCGTAAGTCCCAGAGGGGGTGAGTTGGTAGTAAAGCTGGAGTGGGGCCGGTAGAACGCACCCTGCTTATGCCCCTCGTCTGGAGACAGAGGGTCTTTGCTTTTATAATGGAGTTGATGCGTTCCTGGCCTGATGTGTACACCAAGCTGTTGCGCTTTGCCCGGGCCATTGTGGCAGCAGGGAAGTAGATTATGCCTGGCTGCTGTACAGCGGTTTGGCTGTACGGCTTTTTCTGTTGATCCTCCGGCAGCTAGCCCTCAGTGCACCCCACAGGAGCATCCATGCACAACCTCGAGGTTCACCCTGAAATTGCCCTGGCCTCCACCCTGCCCGCGGGCTTCTATCAGGACCCCCAGATTTACGAGGCCAGCAAGGACAAGGTTTTTGCCCGTAGCTGGCAGTGGATAGGCCCTAGCGACGACCTCAAAGCCCCCGGCACCGTAAAGCCGTTCGTGTTGCTCGAGGGCTTTCTGGACGAGCCGCTGGTGCTAACGCGCGACCACGACGACCGACTGCACCTGCTGTCCAACGTCTGCACCCACCGGGGCATGCTGGTCGCCGAGAGCGGTGACAACGCTCGCTATTTACGCTGCCGCTACCACGGGCGGCGCTTTGGGCTGGATGGCTGTTTCCAGGCCATGCCGGAGTTCGAAGGGGTAGAGGGTTTTCCCAGCCCCCAGGACGACCTGCCCAAAGTGCCCATGGCTACCTGGGGCAAGGGCAAGTTCCTCTTTGCCAGCCTGAAGCCGGTTGCACCGCTGGAAGAAGTACTGCGCCCGGTAGAGAAGCGGGTGGGCTGGATGCCCTTCGAGCAGTTCTACTTCGAGCCGGCCCGTGCACGCGACTACCTGGTGCGGGCCCACTGGGCGTTGTACTGCGACAACTACCTCGAGGGCTTTCACATCCCCTTCATCCATGCCGCACTCAACCAGGCCATCGACTATGGCAGCTACACCACCGAGCTGTACGAGTGGTGCAACCTTCAGCTCGGCATAGCTGCCCCCGGGGAACCTTGCTTCGACCTGCCCCAAGACTCGCCCGACTACGGTCGGCGTATCGCAGCCTACTATTTCTGGGTTTTTCCTAACCTGATGCTGAACTTTTACCCCTGGGGCCTTTCGGTCAATGTGGTGCGTCCGCTGGGGCCCGAGCTAACCAAGGTCTCGTTCCTGCCCTATGTGTGGGACGCCAGCAAACTGGACCAAGGAGCCGGGGCGGCCCTCGACCGGGTCGAGCGCGAGGACGAAGTAGTCGTGGAGGCCGTGCAGAAGGGCCTGAAGTCGCGCCTGTACCAGCGGGGCCGTTTCAGCGTAACGCGTGAGCAGGGCGTGCACCACTTCCACCGGCTGCTGGCGGCGGCGCTAGGTTAGGTTTAGATTAAGGTCGCGAGTTCCTTGGGGCGCAAGCTAAGTGAATCCTTTTGAATCCGGCATAACATCCTCCAGGACGGACTGCGCTCGTGTGCCGGGTAGGTTTTTTCGTTCCGGAAGGGTTTTGCCCTGGGAGGTTTGCAGAGACGAGAAGGGTCCGGGGGTAATGGAAGGCTAGCAGGTTTCATTCCTTGCGGTGTGGGGTATGGTAGAACCGGTATGTTTCGCTCCCGCCGCACCCCTACCGGAGGAGGAGTTTTTTTAGAGATGGACGCGGCCAAGGCCCAGGCCCGTGCCCAGGGGCGGGCCGTACTCGATCTCTCGATCGGTGCCTCCGACCTACCCCCGCCCCCAGAGTCCCTGCAAGCCCTCAGAGAGGCCATCGAAGACCCAACAACCTACGGTTACTGCCTAAAGTCGGGAACCAGGGCATTTCTCGAGGCCGCCACCCACTGGTATTTCCAGCGCTACCGGGTGGCCCTAGACCCCGGGCAGGAGGCCCTCTGTCTGATTGGTTCTCAAGAGGGGCTGGCCCACCTGCTGATGGCGATCGCCGACCCCGGTGACGTACTGCTGATGTGCAACGTGGCCTATCCCTCGTACTTCGGTGCAGCCATGTTGGCAGGCCTCGAGGCTCACCTGATGCCACTGGGCGAGCACCTGTTGCCCGAGGTGTGGGAGGTGCCGGAGGCGGTGGCCAGGCGGGCTAGGGCGGTGTTGCTCAACTATCCCAACAATCCCACCGCGGCCCTGGCCTCAGAGGATTTCTTTGCCAGCGTGCTGCGCTTTTGCGAGCGCTACAACCTGCTCCTTATTCATGATAACCCCTACCTCGATCAGGCCCTCGAGCCCACCCCTTCCCCCCTGGCCCTTCCGGGTGGGCGCGAACGGGTGGTGGAGCTTTTCAGCTTTTCCAAAAGCTACCACCTGGCCGGTTTTCGCCTGGGCTTTGCCCTGGGCAACGCAGAAGCCATTGGGAGTCTGGAAGCCCTGAAAGCCCCCATTGATTTCAACCAGTACGTGGGGATCCAGCGCATGGGAATAGCTGCGCTGGCCATACCCCGGCAACGGCTCCAGGCCGATGCCCAGATCTGGGCCCACCGTCGCCAGGTGATGGTCGAGGCGCTGGCGGCACAGGGCTGGGATATGCCCTTGCCAGCCGCCGGTATGTACCTCTGGGCCCGGTTACCCGAAGGGCTAACGATGGATGACCTGCAGTTTGCCAAAGAACTCGTAGCCCAGACGGGCGTGGCACTTTCGCCGGGCCGGGCTTTTGGGCCCGGGGGAGCAGGCTACGTGCGGTTTGCACTGGTGCAGCCTGAAGAGGTGCTGCTCAATAGCGCCCAGAAAATTGGTGACTTCATCCGTCGTCACCAATCCCGCGGATAGACGGCATAAGCCGCACAGTTGCGTGCTTGTCTGGGGGACAAGGGCGAAACCCCTATGCATTTTGGGGCCCAGTGCGGGGTTCTCTGGAACAACTCTCGAGGTCCTCAACTACGCATGAAGGCCTGTACCGAATCGTAGTCAGTGCTGTATGGACGTTGAACGTGAACTTCGCTGCGCCATCGCAAAACCTCCGAAGCTGCCCTGCGGCCACTGGCATAGGCTCCGTGTACGGTGGCAGCCCAGGCATTGCTGGCGGTGTGCTCGCCTGCAAAGAACAAGCGGCCCAGCACCGGCTTAGCCAGCACGCTGCGGGCCTTGGAGGCACCCACACTGGCCTTGGAGTAGGCTCCCAGAATGTAGGGGTCATCGCGCCAGTGGGCCAGGCGTGCTTTGATTGGGGTTAGTTCGGGGCGGCCCAACGCCTGGCGTAAGGTTTCCAATGCGCTTCGGAGTGCTTTTTCTCTGGGCAAAGCCAGCAGTTCACGGGCCTTGTCGCCGGTGGCCAGCGAGGTTAGAATTTCCAACTCTACCCCATGCCCCCTGGTGCTGCTCCACCATTCGTCGGGGTTGGCCCCAGGTACATACAGCTCCACAATGCCTTCCGGAAGGATAGGCTGATCGAACTGGAAGAACAGCTTGACCGCATCGGTTATGCCCAGCTGTGCAATGGCTAGCAGCTTTTCTTCGGGAAGTTCCGGGCTGAACCTCACCCGGCCAGCTTTCAAGACGCCCAGCGGCAGCGTGACCACCGCCTGATCGGCCCGGTAAACCCGCCCGTCGGTGGTGGTGGCCCTCACGCCAGATACACCCCACTCGAGGGTGTCCACCACCGCGCCCAGCCGGATATCCAGTTGGGAAGCCAGCTTTATCGCTAGTTAATCGTAGCCATCGAGGATGCGGTAGTCACCCTCTTCAGCCGATTTGTCGTACAGGAACTCGAGCGCAGCCTGGGCGCTCAAGTGTCCAGCGTTGTCAAAGTCGGAGATGTATTCTTGTAGTTTATAGGGCACTTTTTGCCCGGTGAGCTGGTTGCGCTCCAGGTATTCCGCCAGCGATTCCTCACCCTTCACTTCGGGCCAGTCCACCGCCCGAATATCGGAAAACCCCCGCTGCACACACCCCACCTGGGCTACGCTATGTAAACTGCCGCAAGGGAGCCTTACCAGCGTGTCCTCTTGCTGGTTGAAGTGAATGGTACGGAGACCCAATTGTTGGGCTAAGGGATAAGTAGGAACCTGGCTGCTATGTATGAATTCAGCACCAAGTTCGATGGGAACCGCAGCAAAACTTCTATCGGTGTGGATGCGTCCTCCGACGCGGCCTTGGGCTTCGAGCACAATCACTTGATGGTTCGCTTTTCTTAGGTCTTGGGCAGCTGCTAAACCAGCAATACCGGCTCCTATCACAAGCGTTTTCATGGAAAACTACCTCTTTACACTTCTAGGTACCTTTCTCCCGAGAATTGTTTTGGATGCTCGGGCATCACCCTGCCGACTTAGTCGCTCCACCAGTGCCCACAAAGGGGGGCTGCTTGCTGCCGTGGCATACGGCATGGTGGCAGTTCGTCGTGTTGCTTGCGGCGCTGATATGTGCCTTGAGATGGCAAGGCTGCCAATGGGTTTGTCGCCTTCCTCCTTTTGAAGCTGATTTCCCCATTCGGGGTTTCACCATTCTAGCCAATGAATGGGCGTTTGAGATGGAGGATTACCCACAATTGGCCCCCAGAACCGCAAATTTTGTGATGAATACATTAAAAAAGAGTCCTAAACAACGTAAACCCTTACTTCATAAATGAATATTTATGCAATTGGCCAGCCCTCTGGATGGCCCACGGGAAGGCTTGTGGGGGACGGACGGGTGTACAGGAATGACCGGGAAAGATCGGCATGCGCCAGGACGGTCTTGCATGCAAGTCCAGCTGCAGGTGTCATTTGTATGCATATGGTTGGCTTTATCGGGGGTGATGATACCGGATTCAAACAGTCATCCAAACCCAATATCTTCAACGGTATCGCGTTCCATTGATGCATCTAACGGTATAGCCCTCCGTTTCGCGAATAACATCGGTCGGGTCAGTTTGTCCACGCGTGGTGACAAACTGAGCAAATGTGGGTACAAAGTCTGGTAAAAGCGCATGATTTGACATAAAAAGCGCCCCAGACGGGGCGCTGTGGCCATGGGAGGGACACGTTAATCGTCGGCGGCAGAGCCTTTACCGATGAAATTTACTTCAACTTCCTGATTCCAGTCCTTACCGTATACGGCTTTCAGGATGATGTAGGAGACCAGCCCGGTAATGATAGGCACGATAAAGACCAGCACCCAGAGCAGGGCGTTGGAAAGGTTGAGGTCTACTTTGTACCCGGCCAGGGTGCTCATGATGTAGAACATCAGCATTCCGATTACAAAACTGGTACGGAAGGGATGCTGGCTGGGTAGCTCGAGGTAGCGCTGCTTGTTCTTGGAATAGTCCAGAAAGGGTATCGCCAGCGCCCCCAGAATGATGACCGTCGGCACCAGGATGCCGCCCCAGAACTGCGGGCCAAAAGTGGCCCCCAGAAACTCAAAGCGCCAGTTGGCCGGGATAATCTGCAAAATCCCGTAAATCCACATAAAGTACCAGTCAGGCTTGACCGGCGGAGTATTGGCGGTGGGCGGGCCAAAGGCCTGCACCGGGTGTGCCAGGAAGGCTCCGGCGATGAAGGTGGTTGCGGCAATGTATACCAGGAACAAGATGCCCATCATGGCAGCCTGCTGTGGGAAGAGCGGCACCCCCACAATCTTGCCCGGCGCGACCCTCTCGGCGTACTTGGGCTGGGTGTGCTTCTGCTTGATCATGATGGCCAGGTGCGCGCCAATCAGACCAATCAGGGCCAGCGGCAGCCACAAGACGTGAATGGGATAGAGCCTGGGGATGGTCTGGGTGTTGGTGGGGGAGAGCTCACCAGCGAAGAGAATATCCGACAGCAACTTACCAACCCAGGGAGCTGCTGCTCCGATCTCGTAACCAATTTTGGTGGCCGTGAGGGCATAGTTATCGAAGGGCAGGGCATAGCCGGTGAAGGCAGTCACAATCGAAAGCACCAGCAAAAACACCCCAATAATCCAGTTCAGCTCGCGGGGGTTCTTGTAGGCTCCGGTCAGGTGAATGCGCAGCATGTGCAAAAAAGCTGCGGCGATCATGATGTGGGCAGCCCAATGGTGCAGCGAGCGCAGCACTGCTCCAAAGGGCAGCGAGTCGATGTACAGAATCGAATAGTAGGCGGCGGGCACTTGCTGCCCACCCGAGAGCGTGCCTGCGACCGGGCGGATGGAAGGCTCGTAGTTGAGGGTCAGGAAAATACCCGTGAGCACCAGGGTGATGAAGGAAAACAGGGTGATCTCGCCCAAAAAAAACGAGTGGTGTACCGGGAAGGCCTTGCGGAAGGCTTTGGCGTAGAGCCTCCCGATGCTCAAGCGATCATCTAGCCACTGATACATGCTTCCTCCCTAAACGTCTGCACCTGGTTTGCCGGTAAACTCACCCGCAACCACCACCCGGCCCCCTTCGACTTTGACAGGCAGCTGGGGAACCGGCGCCGGTACGGGACCACCCACCACTTTGGCCTGGTTGTAAATGTCGTACTTACCGCCGTGGCAGGGGCAAAGCCAGGTGCCATCCTGCCACTGGCTCACCGTACAGCCCAGGTGCTTGCATACCGCCGAGTAGGCCAGTACTCCTTCGGGCGAGGCGTGCTGTTTGGTTTCGGCGCTCATGCGGGCGGGGTCGGCCAGCATGACCATGATGGTGTTGGTGGTCAGGTCTTTTTTGACCACGTTCTCGGGGCTTTTGGGGTAAGCGATGATGAAAGGCGGTACCGAGCCCTGTGCAGCCTTGAGATCATCTAGGGTGATGTCCTGCTCGGCTTTGGGGCCGGTGGCAAAAACCAGCGTGTCGCCGACCGCGACAGGCTCCTTGCTGGGAATTTTTTCCTCGCGGGGCACCAGGCCAGCCCCTACCCACAAGGTTGAGAGTACCACAGCACCTGCACCCACCCCAATGGCGGCCTGCAACACGGCCCGGCGCGTAGCGTGGGCCTGCGGGTCTTCGGGGTGGTCGTGGTGATGAGCGGTGGCTTCATGGTCAGCCATTGGTATTCCTCCGAATTCTCCTTTGATTAGCGCTAGGTTCAAGGTTGTCACCAGGGGAAGTCGCCTTTTTCGTCTTCGGCCAGGACTTCTTCCTGCATGAAGAATTTTTTGTAGGTGGCAATCAACAAGGCCAGCACCAGCATCATGCCGGCAAACACCCCGGCCTGTAGTGTGGTGGCGTTGTAGTAGCCGATTTCGGCGTTGTTGGCGAACACCAGGGTGCGCACAAAGAAACCCGAGAGCAGCACCAGCAGGATCGAAAGCACCACCCCGGCGACCATGGGTAGGCTGCTGGGTTCGGGTTCGTGCTTGCCGGGGCGCAGCTCGGAGCCCTCGAGCCAGTTGCTCATCAGCCCGATAAAACCGTACACGAAGAGCACCATAGCAAAGGCCATAAGCCCGATGTTGCCCACCGTGAGGTGTGGCACCACGCCGGCCTCGTGCACCACCCGCATCCGGTCGTTGAGGTAGGCCATCAGAAACAACGCCGCCGAGAAGACCAGGGCGAAGTAGGGCACCACCGTGTCATTACGATACATGTTTCCTCCAGGCCTCAGCGGGCCGCTTTGAAATCATCGGCCGACACACCGCCAAACTTGTTGCTCCAGCTGTTCTTGATGTACGTAGTGACTGCCGCCAGCTCCTCGTCGGAAAGCTGGGCAAAAGCCGGCATCCCACCTTTGCCTTTGAGCAGGATATTGATGGTGTAGGCTTTATCGGCCACGTTTTTGCTGCCGTCCAGGGCTGGGAACACGCCGGGAAGGCCCGCGCCGCTGGCCTGGTGGCAGCCCGCGCAACTGGCAGCGTAGATGGACTCGCCCTTGGCTTTGAGGGTCGCATCCACCGCTGCAACGGGGCCTGCTTTGTCGCCATGGGCCGCTGCTTCCTTGGTGGCGGGGGGCTTGGCGACCTCCTCGAGGGTCTTGTTGGTCACACCGGTGGCCGCAAAGAACAGCCAGACCCCTCCCAGAATAGCCGCCGTGGCGATGGCAGCGCCGAGGCCAGGAAAGCGCTCACGTCCGGGCTTCACTTCTGGGTCGGCTACCCGCAAGGTTACGTCCAGGGTGCCCGAGACCTGTTTGCCCTCCTCGAGGCCCTCTACCAACACACCAGGGGTGTTGGCAACCTTGAAGGGGATTTCCTTGACCTCTTTGGCTCCGCTGGTGTAGTGGGTGACTATCTTGAGCTGGTGTTCACCATCGGCCAGGCTTCGGGTGTCATAGGACACCTTGTAGGGGGGCTGGTTCAGTACCTGAACGGGTTCACTGCTGTTGTCGACATAGACTTCGATGCGCTCAATCGGCATTGCTCGGTTCCTCCTGGTCAGACCTGTAGGCGGCCTGGCACTTCTTCAAAGACTACCAGAAAATGGGGGCGTATTGCCCCTCGGCCTGACTATAGAAATCAGCAAGCAGGGCAAATGTCCCTGGTTACGATTGTAACAATAGAAGGCTCGTAAGCCTCGGGTTTTGTTTGGAATTTTTATAGAAAAGTGGGCTGAACTGGCCTTACAGCGGCTGGCCGTTGCGAAGCAAGGCAACGCTTTGACGCACACCTTCCAACCCGCCCGTAACCTCGAGGGCTACCGTTCCGGCAAAGCCGCGCAGCACGCTGCGCACCCACTCCCAGTTCACCAATCCGCTCCCGCAGGGCAGGTGTTCATCCTCAAGACCGTGGTTATCGTGCAGATGAAAATGAATCAGCCGTTTGTGCAGCAGATGATGGTACTCCTGGGGGCCACCGGTGCCACGCTGAATTAGGGCGTGGCCCACGTCCAGGCAGTAGCCGTACTGGGGGTGCTTTTCCAGCAAAGCTTGCAGGTCGGCCGGTGTCTCCAGCAGATCGGCATCGCTCAGCCCGAGGTTTTCCACAGCCACCGGAATGGCCAGTTCCAGTTGCCCTAGGGCCTGGTGGAGTTGCTGCAGGGCGTAGACTACCGCCTCAGACGACCGCAAAGGTACCAGACCTGAGTGCAGTACCCCACATGCGGCGCCGATCTCGGCTCCGAACAGAATGGCCCGCTGGGTGCGCTCGAGCGATAGCCGTTGCATTTGCGGTACCAGCGAGGCGATGTTCCAGTCCACAAAGGGCAGATGCAGGCTAAAACCCACCCCGGCTGCCCGGCCCATCTCGGCCAGCTCCTTGGATCCCGGCAGCCGGGGATCCATCTCGTGCTGGTCGTAGGCAATCTCCAGAAAAAGCCCAAGCTCAGCGGCCAGCTCGAAGGACTGGCGGTAGTCGAGTCCAGCGGTAAGAGGACTGAAGCCAAGTTTCATAGTCGAAGCGTGTGGATTATACCGTTTGCGGATCTCTGGCAAGGCGTTACGTCAAGCCGGCAGTGGTTTGGGCTTGGGGTACCGCGTGACAAGGCAGCACAGCCGGAATAAGTCCTCTGATACCAGGGCCAGACACCTTGTAAGGCCCAGTCCGACCCAAATAATTCCGAAATTCAAAAAGATAAACAAAAACATCAGGGGCTTGGTTGCGCCGCGCGCGGCGCTACTAAAATCTCCCACCCCGTCGGCGAAACCCGCGTCACCCCTTCCTATAGTCGGCGTAACAAGCGTCTCCCCGCCGGTCGGTCAAGAGAACGTCTCCCTACCAAAGGGCGGTATCGCGTCCCGTTAGTACAATAAACTGGTATCGCATTCCCGTGTTGCGATAAACCGGTATTGCCCTCCGCTACGCGGATAACTTGGGTCGGCCACCTCTGCGCTGCGCCATGGCGAGGCGAGGCCACCATCCGGTGGCGAACCAACCGAATCTTCTGTGAGGGCTGGCTGGGGGCATACCGATAAGAAAGGGAGCAAGCGGTATTGGTGCTGGGCTCGAACCGCGTGGAGGGGTTTGAACTGGTGATTGTTTTGAGGAACCATACCCCGATCCTGGTGGTGGCTTTGTTGAACGATGCCTAGGAACTGGGGGCAATGCGGTACTGCGACCGGTGGGCTCGGTCAGAACGCAGGACTCGAGGCTGACGGCCCGCTACCTCAACGAACTCACGTGGGAAGGGTTCTAGGTGTGCTGGGTTCGAGAAACCACGTGATTTACTTTCATGCCGGCCCACAAAAGAACGGAGCCCTCTACCGGCAGCTCCTCGAGGGCCTTGCTGCATCGATCAAGTTTCTGGCTCCCGTTGTAGCCCGGCCGCAACCCGCTCCTCTGGCCCCTACCGGAGCGGCGCGGCAGTGAACGTAGTTTCTGGCTGGAAAAATGCTCAGGTATTTTTCCTACTACAACTCGGGAGGAGGCAGCAGCGGGATTTCCGAACAACGCACCCTGCACCTTTGCTTCGATGGCAGTTTTGCTCACCTTGAGGAGAGCCTGGCTACCCTCAATGTACCGGGTGCCTCGGCCTCGAGCGGGGGCAATGCCGAGTTCTTGGTCGCTGGCGGGTTGAGTCACCCTCGCAAAATAGCGCAGTGTGGCTGGTTGATGTTGATGGAAGGGGGTGTCGAGCGCCTGCATTTCGATGGTGAAAAAACCTTTCTCAGCGCTGGTTTCGTACCGACAGCGACGCTCGTCACTGAAGCAGCGGGATGTTCGCGTCGGTGGTGCACTTGCCGGGATGGAACGCGTTATGACCATGCGTTATGCGGTCGTTTCGCAACCTTCCTGCTGAGGTTTGAACTGTAACGTTTTTAGTGGGTGGCTCCCGGTTGCTGAGGTTTTTGGGCCTTTACGCCGGGGTTACGTGTGCTTGCATAATTTGACGTGAGTACAACCCTCCATGAGACGCTCGAAAACCTCTCCGGCCGAAATCCTGGATCGCTTTACGCGGGAGGTGTTGTACGGCGAGGTTGTGGGCAGCGAAAGCGATTGTGGGGCTGTACGCTTAGGGGTAGATGTAGAGGCGAAAATCTCTGTAGAGGACGGGGTTTTGCGGTTTGCTCCGCTAGACACACCTGGCTGGGGCCGCCAAGGCATCGCCTATGGCCCCTTCGCCCGACGAGCTGGACTGGCTTTTGGGGTCTTTATGCTCAACGGGCACAACAACTCGCAAACGTATGCTTCCAACCCCTCTGCCTCGCTGCCAGATTTGCTGGAGGGTTGGGAAGACTTTGGTCGAATTCCCTTCAGGGCCCACTTTGTTCCCGAACCTATACGAGAGAATCTGGCGGTGGGATGGTTTGATCAGCCCGTCCCGACCAACCCCCTCGTGTCTGGCCAGGCCCTGGTCATGCAGGGACACCCCGTCCATAATGGCCAGCTGTGTGCTGCAAAACTGCGGGGTTTACACCATTTGTTGCTGGGTATTCAGAACAACCCCATCTACCTGGTCTCGGCGCTGCGCGAGAGGGGTGCCGTTTTTTATGCGGGTTCGCTCGAGGGTAGCCGCCATCTGCCGGCCTTGCCCAGGCTAAGGCCCGTAGCGATAGACCCCTACAGCCAGTTTGCAAAGGCTTTATTCGTGGGGATCCATCAATCCGTCCTGGGTGAAAAGGGCTACCGCGCTGATACCCGCGTGTATGGCGTGCGGGTGGTGGATATTCCCGAGTGGCAGGAGCACGGTACGGCCCTGCTGGCAGATCCCCAGCCCCAGCTTGGACGCAAGGCGGCCTGGGGTGGGGTTTGGCAGCTACACAGCCCCTGTATGCTTTTGCGTCCGGAGGAACCGGGGGGGTTGTTTCATGTCTGCCTGACGGCGCCGGCCAGCCTGATCTGGCGCTACCGCGACCCCCAGCATTACCTGGCCCTGGAACTGAACCACCGAGAAGTCCGTCTGCGCCTACAGTATGGTCCCAAGCAGTTCGTACTGGCTGTAGAATCCTTCGCTGGCACGACCGAGCAACCCCACTGGCTACAGGTGCTCGACGATGGGTGCACCCTTGTCATGACCCTGGATGGCCGACCCCTCTTTTCCGAGCGCCCCATCCTCGAGCACCGCCTGGCAAACGAAGTTGGCGTTGGACTCACGGGACAAGCAACCGATTTCGAGGTGCATCCGCGCCAGGTGATGCTGCCACCAGCACTGCAGCTGGGCCTGCCCTGGCAAAGGAAGGGTCAGCAAACGGTGTTGGCGCCCTATTTGAGTCACCCGGCCAAAGACCTGCTGATTTCCTGGGAACCCACCCTGGGCCGCGGGGTATTGGTGCCGGCCGAGGGGGGTCTGAGCATCGAAGCTACTGGGGGTGAACACACCCTTTACACCATGCCCTGGGAGAGCGCCGATTTCGCCGACCTGGAAGTGGAAATTCTTCCTCCGGGTCAGCGCTCCGACCAGAAACAAAAGAGCACAGCCGGGGTCTGTTTTTGGCAGGATGCCAAGCATTTTTTGCTCGTTAGCTTGCGCTTAGACGACCGCGAGAGGTCTGTGGTTGCAGGGCTGCGTTTTGCAGGCTATGAGGACCCCTGCGACCTGGTTTTTAGTCACGTGCCCGACCACCTCTACCACGGAGTGCCGGTGCGTTTGCGGGCGGTGTTTGATGGGGTGCAGTTCCAGGTTTACCTCGAGGACGAGCCGGTGCTTTACCGCGCCCTGCGCGATATCTATCCCGGCTCGGAACGCTTGCACATCCGCCGCGTGGGAATTGCTCTAAGCGGTTACGGAAAGGATACCGGTAGCATTTTTCGTTCCTGGCTCGCCCGAAAGTGAGGCCACTCCCAGGCCAGACCGCTCTGCTGCATAACTCAAGAGCCAATTGGCATGGCCAGTTCGGAGGGTGTGCTTAGAATGTCGGGATGGGGCAGGGCGACGATAAACTTGCCACCCCGCCTCAAGTACTCCTGATATGGATAGGCTGTTTTGCAGGGTGTCTCGCCGAGCAGGAGCAGGTAATCGGGTTGTTCCTCGAGCAGCTTGTGGACACCGTGGATGGGAATGCGCACCCCAGCCATATAGCGACCTAGCTTGCCGGTGTCGGCATCCACCACAAAATCAATCACTTCACGGCCCAGACCCACATAGTTGAGCAAAATAACGCCGGGTGCGTTGGCGCCGTAGGCGGCAACCCTTCGTCCCCGCGCACGCAGTTCGGTGAGCAGTGCCACCAGGGCTTCCCGCACCGCAGCGATACGCGAGGCAAATTCGAGGTAGTAGCTGACCCCTGTGAGACCGAGTTTTTGCTCTTCTTCCAGATACCAGCGGACTGAAGATTCGCTCGGGCGGCCCTTGCCCAGATAGCAGCGCAGATGGCCTCCGGATAGCGGCTCGACCCGCTGGAGCCACAAGCCGTGGCGGCTGACCAACTCGTGTAAGGCACCTACTGAAAAGTAGTTTTGTTGCCGGTGGGTGAAGTGTTCGAACTGCCGGCCCTCGAGGAGCGCGCGTACATAGACAAT
>OGCI01001884.1_pt1 | contig 15691 bp, 14 predicted proteins | sample 1570021 | NCBI WGS metagenome assembly OGCI01 (sample SAMN06264664, study PRJEB24512) | hot springs metagenome | isolation source: Hot spring water | place: South Africa: Tshipise | collected 2015-06-21 | reverse complement strand
CCAGCATTCGCGGGGTTTGGTGCCGTCCACCTCCTTGACGACGAAGAAGTCGGGACCTTTGTAGGCGGTGCGTTTTTTCTTGATGGCTTCGGCTTGAGTTTCGCTGTAGTAGACGAACATGTTGGCGCCTGCGAAGAAGTCGGTTTTTGGGTTCCAGAGTTGGTGGATGAGGTCGGTGAAGAGGTGGATTTGTTGGACATGCCAATCGCTTTCCAAGGGTTCATCATCCTCCACGACGAGGTCAGTAGGTGGGGTGGGCACGAGGCAAGGGACTGCCTCCTGCTCCTGATGTTTCGGTTTGCGGGTGCGTTTCGACTTGGCGATAGTCGTCTGCGCCATACAGGTTCACCGATGGGATTATACCTACACACCGCCTTAGGGGGTCCCCCGAGAGCGGGGAACCCCTGAGCATATTTAGAACCACACCGTCAACTGCGCAGAGCGTGAGGTGCCGTTGTAAGTGGCAGTAATCGTCACGGTGGTGATACTGAAACTGGAGGTAGTTTGGATGGTGAAGCTTGCCGAACGCGCTCCAGCAGGCACTGTGATACTGCTGGGCACGCGCGCCCGAGTGCTACTACTGCGCAGTTGCACCACCGCTCCGCCCGCAGGAGCAGGACCTGACAGGGTGACGGTTCCCGTAGCCGTGCTTCCGCCCCAAACTGCAGTCGGACTAATCGTGAGCGATTGGAGGGTCACGCTGGTCTGAGCAGGGTTCACCGTGAGGTTCGCCTGGCGCGAGATACCGTTCGCAGAGGCGGTGAAGGTCACGGTGGTCTGCGTAGAGACCGAGGCGGTGTTGATGGTGAAGGTGGCGGTCGTTTGACCCTGTGCAACCGTCACAGAACTGGGCGCCGAGGCAACCGAAGGGTTGCTACTGCTGATGTTGACGACGAACCCTCCTGTTGGCGCAGGCGCACTGAGCGTAATCGTGCCTGTGGCGGTGTTCCCACCCGTGACGGAAGTGGGGCTTATCGTGAACCCGCTCAGTTCAGGGTTCGTGCCCCCACCTCCACCTGCTGCAAGGAGCGCTTTGTTGACATTCAGGCGTCCTGCATTCGGCGCGATGGCGCGTGTGCCGTTCGGTTGGTAGGGGTCTACATTCTGCTCCAGCAGGTTGCGCAGTTGCTGGTTCGTCAGGTTGGGATACTGTGCCCAAATCAGCGCCGCTGCGCCTGCCACATGGGGACACGCCATCGAAGTGCCGTCGTAGGAGGCGTACCGATTGTTCGGGATTGTTGAGAGGATTGCCACTCCTGGCGCCGCGATGTCAACCCAACTGCCGAACTGCGAAAAGCTGGCGAGTCGGTCGCCGGAATCGGTCGCTGCGACCGCAATCACATTCGTGTAGTAGGCGGGATAGGAGGGCGAACTGCTTCCGCCGTTGCCCGCCGCTGCCACCACCAGACAACCGCGGTTCCAGGCGTAGGTGACGGCGTCGGACAAGGTTTGGCTTCCGCTGGAACTACCGAGGCTCAGGCTTATCACATGGGCGCCGTTGTCAGCTGCCCAGGTAATCCCGCGTGCGACATTGCTCAGCGACCCAGAGCCGTTGGCGTCCAGCACCTTGACAGGCATGAGCTGGACGAACTGCTGGGCGTTGGGGATGGAAGGGTTCCAACCTGCGACCCCCGCAATCCCGACGCCATTATTGATTTGCGCTGCCGCTATGCCCGCACAGTGGGTGCCATGCCCGTTATCGTCTAAGGCGTTGGTCGTGTTGTTGATGGTGTTGTAGCCGTACACCGCGCCGTTGGAGTGTCGGCGCATCTTGTTCGTTAGGTCAGGATGGTTCGAGTCGATGCCTGTGTCCACAATCGCGACAAAGGTCGTCCTCTGTGGGTTCCAGGTGTCCCAAGCGAGGTCCGCTTGAATGCGCTGAGGACCGTACTGCTGTCCGTAGCTGGGGTCGTTGGGGGTTGCGAAGATGTGGTAGATGTAGTTCGGTTCCACATAGCGCACCCCGGGCAACACCTTGAGGAACTCCTCGGCGCTCTCCATCTTGATATGGGGCGCGAGCTTGACGACATACGCGTTGAGGGCAGGGTTCTGCTCTTTGACCCGTCCGACGAACTCCACTGCTTGGAGCGCCAACGCACTTTCCAAGGGGCTAAGCCCGACAATCAGCTCACCGGGAACATACTCTGCCTGCGCTATGGAATTAGGATGGGGCAGTTGGGAAAACCCCATCATTACGCCCAGAAGCGTACCGAGTAAAACCGTCCTTTGGATGAGCATATTTACCTCCGTGCCTACAGATTCCGTCGGAGGCAACACGATTCCTGCTAATCCCTAAACGCTTCTGAAGAAAATGAGAAAGAGCCGTTTACCGTGCCAGCTCAACAATCTTCTGCGCTGCCTCTTGCATCGTGCTGGCGGGGATGAGCGGAGTGCCCTTAAGCAGTTCCAGTCCCTCTTCGGCATGGGTGCCTGCTAGTCGTACCACAATCGGCACTTTGACTTCCATCGTCTGGAGGGCTTCCAAGATGCCCTTGGCGACCTCGTCGCCTCGCGTGATACCGCCGAAGATGTTGAACAGAAGCCCCTTCACACTCGGGTCCATCATCACGATTTCAACGGCTTCGCGCACACGGTCTGCTTTAGCCCCACCGCCGATGTCCAAGAAGTTCGCGGGGCGTCCTCCTGCACGGGCGACCTCGTCCACAGTACACATCACCAAGCCAGCGCCGTTGCCGATAATTCCCACCGTACCGCCCAAGCGCACATAGGCAATCCCGCGCTTTTGGGCTTCCGCTTCAATCGGGTCTTCAATGCTCTCCTCGTGGTAGCTGGCGAGGCGCTTCTGGCGATAGAGAGCGTTTTCGTCAATAGTGATTTTGGCGTCAGCTGGGATGATGCGCCCGTCGCTGATGAGGGCACAGGGATTGATTTCCGCAAGGTTCGCATCACAGGCAACATACGCACGATACAGCGCTTGCAAGATAGGGGTCATCGGGCGTATCAAGGAATGGTCAAACCCTGCCCCATAGAGCGCCTCGCGTGCCATGTAGTCGGTCAAACCCAGTAGGGGGTCAATCGCCACCGTTGCAATCGCCTCAGGATGGGTTGCGGCGACCTCTTCTATGTCCATCCCGCCCTGCAAACTGACCATCAGCACATTGTGCTGGGTAGTGCGATCCACCGTGATACCGATGTAGTACTCTTTCTCGATGGCGACCGCCTCTTCCACCAAGACCTGTTCGGCAATCAGTCCATCGGGGTTCTGGGGCGAGATGAGACGCTTGCCCAAAATCTCTTTGGCGACGGCGTAGGCTTCGTCGGGCGTGTTCGCCAGCTTGATACCACCTGCTTTGCCGCGCCCGCCCATATGCACTTGCGCCTTGACCACGACCGGCTTGCCGAGCCGTTCAGCAATCGCTTTGGCGCCTTCGGGCGACGAGGCGACCTCTCCTTGGGGAACAGGCAGACCGAAATCGCGCAAAATCTGCTTCGCTTGGTATTCGTGCAGTTTCATCCTCAGCTCCTCGGTGTCGGCTACGATTATACCTGAGCGGTTTCAACCGCCCACCCCCTGAGAGTGTTTGAAAAATAGCTGAGTGTTCTTGCACCTTGTTCATTCCTCGTCTATTCAGAGAAAATCACCCCCCTTAGTCCCCTGACAAGGGTCCATCACTTGGGTTCAAAATCCTACCTGCCCCGCCCAACTTTCAAACCCCACTTTGAGCCACAAAGCCCCAGCGGTCATTCCCAATCCCCTCCCTGTCATTCGCAGTCCCCTCCCTGTCATTCGCAGTCCCCTCCCTGTCATTCGCAGTCCCCTCCCTGTCATTCGTAGTCCCCTCTCTGTCATTCTGAGCGAAGCGAAGAATCTCGGCGAATCCCAAGCACAGACCCCTCACGCACGCTCCGATTCCCCTTTGTCACCCTGAGCGGTAGCGAAGGGTCTCCTCGCCTTCGGCTCGGAATGACAAGGGGAGTGGTTCGGAATGACCGGTGGAGGCTTGAAGGTTAGTCGAGGCGGGCTTTGAAACGGGGTAGGTTCGGTGTGATTTTGTACTCAACGCCTGTACCCTTGTCAGCCCTTAGTCCCCCCTCTCCGCAAGCAGAGAGGGGGGAAGGACAGTACCCCTAAGCCCCCTCTCCGTTTACGGAGAGGGGGTTGGGGGTGAGGTTCATGCAGACCTTCAAACACCGCCCCCCCCCTTGATTTCTTAGCGTGGTTAAGGGTATTCTCTATAGAGAAATGGAGACGATGTTGGATTTGGAGAGAGCTGTGATAGCGCAGGAAACTGCCGAGACCGATGGGTTCGTGGCGATTAACTACATTACCTGCAAGCCAGAGTATCGGGGGCGGTTTGAGCATCTGTTCCGCACCCGCGCGCGCGCCATAGACCGATTGCCCGGCTTTCGGGGGATGTATGTGTTGCGCCCCCAGCGCGAGGGCGACGCCTATCTCGTGGTGAGCCACTGGGATAGCGAGGCGGACTTCCAAGCATGGCTCAAGTCACCCGAGTTTCTGGAGGGGCATAAGCGTGGGTTTGAAGATATCCGCGAGGCGAAAGCGCGGGGCGAAGAACCCCCGATGACCTCCGACTTTCGTACCTACGAAATCATTACGCGCTAAGCGATCCCCCCCGACACAATTCGCGGCGATTCCCGTCAGAAAGTCTACAGGAGATGCGGAGTCGCCGCTGAATCACACATAGGGTACAATCAAATAGCAGGAGTCGACTCAGCTCTGACGAACTGCGCTGACGGGAGAATAGAATGGCGAAGCAACCTGGTGTAGTTGTCGGGATTGATATCGGAACGCGGTTTATCAAGGTGGCGGAGGTGCGCTCTGGGCGACCGCCCGTACTGCAGAACTTGGGCGTTGCACCTACGCCCGAAGGCGCCGTCGACTCCGCAGGGATTATTGACAAACAAGCGGTCTCTGCTGTGGTCAAGCGCCTGCTTGCCGAAACAGGGGTTGGCACCAAGCAGGCGGCGTTCTCGCTCGCTGGGCAGAACGCGGTGGTCGTGCGCATCTTAGAAGTGCTCCGTATGAACGCCGTTGAACTCCGCCAACATATGGACTGGGAAATCCAGCGCAACATCCCGTTTGCGGATACGCGCATCCAGTCTGCTTACGAAATTATTCAGCGTCCGGGCACGAGTCCGACCGACCCGAATATGGAAGTGATTCTCGCCGTCGCCCAGCAAGACGCCGTAGACGGCTTGGTGGACATTGCCGACAAGGTCGGGCTGGAGCCGTACGCGATTGATGTGGAACCGCTCGCCTTAGCGCGGAGCCTCCTGCTCACCCAACCCGAGCACCAGAACCAAGCGGTTGCAGTCGTCAACTTGGGCGCAAGTGCCACCTCAATTGACATTTTCAGCGGTGGGATACTGAGCTTCCCCCGCATTTTGCCGACAGGGGGCGATATGCTGACGCGTGCCGTCGCCGAGCGCCTGATGGTGTCGGAAGCTGAAGCGGAACAACTCAAAGTTCAGCTGGCAGAGGTGCTGATGGACCAGATTCCCCAAGCTGGCTCCAGCCCCTTTAGCACGCCTGGCGGGCCGACGGGCGGCTTTTACACTCCGGGATTTAGCCCTGCCGAGCCGACGCAGATGCCGGGCACGCCGTACATGCCTGGCACTCCCTCGCCTTTCGCGGTGCCCGGCGAGGAACCGACCGATTACGGCACCCAGTCGCCCTTCTTTACCCCCAGTTCTGAGCCGACCAGTTATGGCGCAGGCGAGGCGGAAGTGCCCCCCGCCCCCTTCGCGGTACCGGGCGAACCCGAACCGCCTTCGGCTCCCGAACCTGCGGTGCCCGCAACGCAACCTGTTGGCGACCCGCGCAAAGTGGAGGTGTTCTTAGCGATCTACCCCGTCTTGGAAGAGTTGGTCGCTGAAGTGCGACGCTCCATAGAGTACTTCCGCAGTCGGAATGTGGACGCCGATGTCTCTCTCATCTTATTGACGGGAGGGGCGGCGATTATGCCCGGCTTAGATCAGTTTATGGCGAACTCGTTGGGCATTCCAGCGATGGTGGCGAACCCGCTCAAAGGACTGCAAGTCAGCGTGAAGCGCCACGGACCCGATTGGATTGCCTCCAACGCCCATCTGTTCTCGGTGGCGATCGGGATGGGCTTGCACGCCAGCTTCTGAGGGAGATTGTCAGCGATGAAACTGAATCTGGTTCCGGATTATGTACGCCAGCGTAAGGTCAACAAGCAGATTATCGCTTTGCTGGTGTTGCTCTTTCTCGTAGTGAACGCAGGGATGGCGTTCTGGATGGTGAGTGCCCAAGGTCAGCTCCGCGAGCTACAAGCCCGAAAGAGCGAACTGGAAACACAAGCCCAACAGGTAGATAGCCTCGTCAATCAAGCCAACTCACTCATCGATTCGGCTGTGATCCTTTTGGCGAAGACCGAATGGGTGAAGAGGGTTCAAAAGCACAACCTGCGCTATCCCGAAATTTACAGCGAACTGAGCCGATACACCTCGCCGCGCGTGCGCTACGAGCAACTGCAGATTGCCCAAGGCAACCAGATGCAGATTAGCGCCTACACCAAGGGCATCCGCGAAATCGGGTTGTACCTGCAGACGATGTACTCCTGTCCGCTCTTCAGCTCGGTGAGTCTGACGACTCAGATGCCAGGCTATGTGACGGGCGGTACCGACGCTCAGATGGCAGGGCTACCCGGATTGGGCGGTTTTGGGGGTGGTGCGCCGATGACCATGACCGGCCCGACGGCTTCTGGGCTGACCTCGTTTGGAGGAGGCGGCGCCCCGACTCCGCCCCCCAGCTTCGGCGGACTTGGAGGCGGGGGTATTTCTGGGCAGTCGCAAGGCTCGCCCGCTGGGTTGATGCAGTTCCAGGTGGTCGCTACGCTTCGTGAGCCGATTACTCCGCCCACACCGCCGGCTTCCATCCCCGGTCTTAATCTCGGTGGCGGTGGCGGAGGGTTCGGAGCGCCTGCAATGGGTGGTTTTGGTGGCGGACCCGTTATGGGCGGTCGCGGTATGGGCATCTAAGGGAGGAACTAGATGAAAGGCTTATCAATGTTTGCGAAGGTCTCAATCGGATTGGTGGCGACGATTGTCGTGGCGGCGGGGATCTTTCTACTGGGTATCCGCCCCACACTCCAAAGCATCAAGTACCACGAAGAGAATGTGAGCCAGCTGGAGCAGAAGGTGGCGATGATCCCTCGGGCACGCCAGCTCGTTCAGATGGCACAGGACAAGGTCGCCGAATCGGAGCGTGCGTTAGCACAAATAGACCGCACCAAGATGCCCGTGAACACCATCGACCTCAGCGACCGCCTCAAAGCGTGGATGCAGTACCCCGAGATGGTGCGCGAAATCGGCAAGAAACTGGAGGCGTGGCCCCTCAAAACAGGCGTGAACCGCCTCTACTCGGTGGCACTGCCTGGTCCGCCCAGCGACCCGAACGCTATCCCCGAGCTGGTGCTGGTCTATCCCATCGGGACAGTCCAAGTGCGTGCCTCTTCGTTTGAAGGCTTGCTGAACCATGTCCGCAGGTGGAATGATGTGCCCAACCTGGTAGTGCTGGTGGATGGGCTATCCATTCAGGGAACTAGCCCGAACCTGATTGGGAGCTACTCGATGGTGGTGTTCGTCTACCCGCGCATCACGGGGGGGCAGGCTGGTCCGCTTGTGCCCTCGTCGCCCCAACAAGGTGCAGGCGCGCCCGGTGGCGGTTTCGGTGGCGGACCGATGCCCGCAGCACCGATGGGCTTTGGTGGAGGCGGTCCACGAGGTGGTCCTGGAATTTAGTTGCAGGAATCGGCTCAAATGCCAAGAATCAGGGAAGTGAACAGCGATGGATAAACAGAAGCAGACGATATTAGCAGTGGCGGTCGTTGTGCTGGTGATTGTGGTGCTAGCTGTCTTCTTCCTATTTATGGGAGGCGGCGGTGGGCAAGACACGGCGACGGCACCCTCTCCGCCGATGTCTGGAATGGATAGAGACGGGGGCATGCCCCCTGCCCCGATGGGCGGACCAGGATTCAATACGCCTGCTCCGATGGGCGGACCCGGTGGAATGATGGGACAGCCTTCACCAACGCCCCCGCCAACCGCACAGCAACAAGCGCAGGTGCCGTTCAAACCGCGCAAAGACCCGTTCGCCTACCTTCCCGAAGAGAACGAAGCACTTCAAGCCGATGCGTTTGACCCCAATCGCTACTTTGTGCTGACCAGCCCGCCCACTCCGCCGCGTGTGGAACTGCCTGAGCCGTTTGAGCCTCAGCCGCGTCGGCGTATTTCAGGGATTGTGATTGGGACTACCGTCTCTGCGATTCTGGAGCAGGAAGGTGAAATCCCCCAGATTATTCAGCCGGGCGATACCATCGGCGAGTTCCGTGTGGCGGCGATTACACCTGAAGGTGCTATCCTGCGCCGCAGTCGTGGGAACCCACGCGAGGTGTTTGTACGCTACGAACCCCCCAGTGCTGGAGCTGGCACTGGAGGCGGTCAAGCAGGTGGTTTCGCCCCTGGTGCTCCTGGTGGTGCGCCTACCTCTCCAAGCGCTGCAGGTGCAGGCGGTGTCGGAGGCGGACGCGGTGGCAGAGGTGCCGCACCCGGCTTATAGGAAACTACCCCAGAAACGAATCGTCAATAGATGTGGAGGAGAATACCATGTGGAAGAAAACGATAGGGCTACTGATTGCTGGAGCGCTGATGGTTGGAACGCTCGCACTCGCCAGCGCACAGGGCGGAGGGCAAGACCTGTCCCAGCGACGGGTGACGGTCAAGTACGACCAAGCCGATATCCGCTTCGTTTTGAAGCAACTGTTTGACAGCGTCGGCGCCAACTATTCCTTAGACCCGAATGTGCAGGGCAATGTCACGGTTTCCTTGACCGATGTGCCATTCACGGTGGCGCTGGATGCGGTCTTGCGCCAGCTTGATCTCACCTACCGCATTGAGAACGGCGTCTACTATGTCACGATACGGCGTCCTGAAGAGATTCCTCAGACCACAGCGCCCACTGCGCCCGAAGAGGAAGGTCCCCGCCTCAACCTGCCCGAAAAAATCCAGCTCAGCTATGCCAACCCCTACCTGATTGCGTCCCTACTGGGTGCCTCGGTTGTCGGCTACTCGCAGTTTGAGCAAAGCTCGGGTGGCGCTGGTGGCTTTGGTGGTTTCGGCGGTCTCGGCGGTGGCTTTGGTGGCTTCGGCGGAGGCGGCCTTGGAGGCTTCGGCGGTCTCGGCGGTGGCTTTGGTGGCTTCGGCGGTCTCGGCGGTGGCTTTGGTGGCTTCGGCGGAGGCGGTTTCGGCGGCTTCGGCGGTGGCGGTGTCGGTGGCTTCGGCGGAGGCGGTTTTGGTGGCTTCGGCGGAGGCGGCTTCCGTGGTGGCGGTGGCTTCGGCGGAGGCGGTTTCGGCGGTGGAGGCTTCGGCGGTGGTGGTTTCGGTGGAGGTTTCGGACGCTGACCCACTCGCTCCATCCGTCTGTTTCTGAGGGACGATAACACCTGTCGTCCCTCCTAAAAAAAACATTCTGGTATCACGGAGGAGGAACTCGTCTAATGATAAAAGGAATGATACGAAAACTCGGTCTCACGATTGCGACCCTGACCGTAGCGTTCACGGCTTACGCAGATGACTACCTCGTCTCAATCTATCTAATGGACGCGGACTTGGTTACAGCAGTCAAAGCGATTGCCCAACAGGTTAAAGCGGAAGTCGTTTTTGAGCCTACTGACCAGCCTTATGCGCGTATCAGCTTCATCAAGGTAGAGCAGAAGCCGTTTGAGCAGGTGCTTCGCTACATTTGTCAGTCGGCAGGAGCCACTTTCCGCAAAGAAGCGAACGGGGTCTATGTCATCGGTCCAGCGCGTCCAACCCCTGAGCCTGCTCCAACACAGGTAGCGCCTGCGCCTGAGGCTCCAAAGCCAGTGGTCGTCACAGAGCGCATTCCCCTACGCTTCAGCCGTCCGTCGGACATTGTACGCATTATCAAAACCGAAATGATGTCCGATGACCCGTTTGCGGAGATGCGTGACTTCTTGAACCGCACCCTCTATCAAAGCGCGCCCGGCATGCAAGTACCTGTGCCTCCCAGCGTGCCCTACAACTTGGGCGCTGGAAGCAGTGTGCCATTCAACGGTGCTTCTACACCCACACCTGACCCTAATCCTTACACTGCGCCCCAAGACGGCAGTGAAGGTCAGATTGGTGGTCGTGGCGGTCGTGGTGGCTTCGGTGGCTTCGGTGGTCAGCCCGGCGGTGGTGGCTTCGGCGGGGGCCAGCCTGGCGGTGGCTTCGGCGGGGGTCAGCCCGGCGGTGGACTTGGTGGCGGACTGGGTCAGGGCGGTCAAGCCGTGGGAATCTTTCAGCCCGAAGGTCTGGATGGAATTGTCGCTAACGACATCGATAACTCGCTGATTGTGCGCGGTACTCCTGAAGCGATTGAGTATATCCGACGAATCCTGCGCTTCCTGGATGTTGCCCCCAAGCAAGTGCTCATCCGCGCCGAGTTCGTGACGGTGAGCCGAAACGATGCTGAGAAGTTCGGGATTGACTGGAACCTCGCACGGGTCAACCTGCAGACGGGCGCGTCAGGGTTCGCCGATAACACCGCGCCTGTGTTCGTGAACTACGCAACGGGCAACCTCGTGGCGAACCTGCGAACCCTCTTGAGCCAAGGGCGTGGGCGCGTGGTGAACGCACCGATCGTCACCACCCAAAACAACAGCCCTGCGACCGTCGTGTTCTCCACCACCGACTACATTGAGCAACAGTTCGTGGTGTTCAACGCCAACGGTCAGCCCACGACCTTCACTCAGCCCGTTCCTATACCCGTCCCTACCCAGCTAACCGTCACTCCGCGTATCAATGCGGACGGCACGATTACGCTCTCGCTCTTCCCGCAGGTATCTACCGTTGGGCGTGTGCGTGTCGGGACGCGCGACCTGCCTCGCTTTGACACGCAGTTCGTGTTCACTGTACGCCGTATCAAGAACGGTGAGACGATTGTCATCGGTGGCTTGGTCACGCGCAGTGATAACAATCTCGTTTCCAAAGTGCCGTTGTTGGGCGACCTGCCCGTGATTGGTCAGTTCTTCCGCACCAAAGACCGCTCGGTCGTGGAGAACGAACTGCTCATCTTCGTCACGGCGACGGTGTTGGACGAGGATGAAGGCTTAGGCACTGGCGTCGCTCCGTAACACGAGGGCGCTCCGTGATACCTTTCCTGCAGGGGTATCTTGGATGCCCCTGCAGGTTTTGACTATGATAAGGCACCTCTTTCTGGTGGGCAACATGGCTTCGGGCAAAAGTACGGTCGGTCAAGCGCTCGCCCAGCGCCTGAACCGCCCCTTCTACGATACCGACCGATGGATAGAGAGCCAGCAGGCTAAGTCCATCGCCGAGATTTTTGCCCAAGACGGCGAGCTAGCCTTCCGCCGATTGGAGACCCTCGCCCTGCACACGATAGCCCAAGACAAGTCTCCCTGGGTCGTCGCCACGGGAGGCGGAATGGTGCTCAACCCTGAGCATCGCCAGCTGATGCGCCAGCACGGATGGATGGTCTACCTCAAAGCCGACCCTGAGGCACTCGTTGAGCGTATCCATGACCCCCGAACCCGACCGCTCCTTGCAAATGCTGTCTCTCCCCAAGAAGCCCTTCGCCAACTGGCGCAGGCGCGCGAACCCCTCTATCAAGAATCGGACTGGGTGATAGACACAGAGGGGTGGAATGTGGAGGCGGTCGTTGAGGAGCTGAGCGCGCTGACATGCCCGTCGCCTGAGTCGCCGATTTGTATCTCTGTGTTGCCCAACACTCCCAGCGCTTACGAAGTACTGATAGCCCCACGCCTACGTGACCACATCGCCGAGCGCGCCCTTGAGGTCTATCAGCCGACCAAAGTTGCCTTGCTCACCCACCCTGTACTGCGAAGCTGGGCGGAGCCAATCGCTCGGCAGTTTGAGTTGGCAGGGATACCCACCACTCTCTTGCTAAGCCCTGAAGGCGAGCGTTATAAGACCCTGAGTCGGGTTCAAAAACTCTACACCCAACTGCTCAAGGCAGGGATAGACCGCTCTGGCTTAGTCGTTGTGCTGGGGGGCGGTGTACTGGGCGATGTGGGGGGATTCGTGTCGGCGACCTACTTGCGCGGGGTGCCGTTTATCCAAATTCCAACCACCCTCTTAGCCCAAGTGGACTCCAGCGTGGGGGGCAAGGTGGGTGTTGACCTGCCCGAAGGCAAGAACTTGGTGGGCGCATTCTACCAGCCCAAGCGCGTGCTGATTGACCCTGAACTGCTCCAGACCTTGCCTCCCCGACACTGGCGCAACGGGCTTGCCGAAATGCTCAAATACGGCATCACGCTCCAGCACGGGCTGTGGCGTCGCTTAGAAGTGATGCTCCAGCTCGGTTCACTGAGAAAACGCGAGCCGACCCTATGGACACTGCCGATTGCGCGCTGTGTTCAGCTCAAAGCGCAGATTGTTTCGGAAGATGAGCGCGACTTGACTGGGCGACGCGCTTTGCTCAACTTCGGGCACACCGTAGGACACGCCGTGGAAGCTGTGCTGGGCTATCGGGGCTGGCTTCACGGGGAGGCAATCTCGGCGGGGATGGTCGCCGAGGCGCATATCGGGGTCAAGCTGGGTATCACACCCCCCGACACCTTAGAAGCGTTGATAGATCTGCTCCAGCAAGCAGGGCTACCCACGAGCCTGCCAGAGGTGTCTGTTGAATCGCTGACAGAGGCGATGCGCCACGATAAGAAACGCAAGGGCGACCAAATCGGAATGGTGCTTTTGGAAGGCGTAGGCAGAGCCTGCTTCATAGAAGCGGTGCCGATGGAAGCCGTTCGAGAGGTTTTACTGGCATGCGGAGCGCGCTCGTAGTGGGTTGGATGGGAGTGGCACTGCTGGGCTTCCTCATCGGCAACTGGCTCAACCTTAGTCCCGATGAACCGCTGGCGAAGCTCGGTGCAGGATTATACGCAATCTTGTTAGTGATGACGCTTGCCTATACTACCCTCACCTACCTACGCCAACACAAAACTTCGCAGTCCCGTATGAAACGCTGAGCCTTATCATTCGTAATAGCGAATGGGAGGCGATAGCTATGCTCAGGCAGATACTCGTGTGGCTGGCAGTTGGTGTGTTGAGTTTGGGGATGCTCACTCTTGCAAGTGCGCAAGACTTTTCTCAGCAACGCGTGACTCTCAAGTATGACCAAGCGGATGTCCGCTTCGTGCTGAGGCAACTGTTTGATAGCGTCGGGGCGAACTACTCGCTCGCACCGGAAGTACAAGGCTCCGTGACGGTTTCTCTGACCGATGTACCGTTCACCGTTGCGCTGGATGCGGTTCTGCGCCAGTTGAACCTGACCTACCGTGTTGAGAACCGGGTCTACTATGTGACCGTGCGACGCCCTGAAGAGAACGCTCTGCCCCCTGCACCGCCCGCAGTGGAAGAGCCTTCCAGTGCGCTCACTGTAGAGAAAATCCAGCTGAACTATGCCAATCCGTACATGATTGCCGACCTGCTGGGTGCGCCGGTCGTTCGCTATGCGCAATACGAACTCGGCATGCTTGGGGGAGTTGGCGGGTTCGGGGGTTTGGGTGGTTTCGGCGGACTTGGTGGTTTCGGCGGGTTCGGTGGTTTTGGGGGAACGCTGGGAGGGGGTCTCAGCGGGTTCGGTATGCCCAGTGGCTTCGGTGCGCCTGGCGGTTCGGCAGGTCAAGGCGCGGGTGGGTTCGGCGGTGCCAATCAAGGAAGCGGTATCCTCCGCCCCGAAGGAACCGATGTGCTCGTGAGCGATATTGATAACTCCGTGATTGTCGGCGATTTCAAAGGTTCAAATCGCAGAAGAGACCTCCAGCAAGGCCGATAGCCCAACGCCAGCTCAAGGTATAATCGCTCTTGTGAGGATTGGGCTGGCGTTTGGATTTTGGCTTCTTATGCTGTTTGGTTTTGCTCAAGGCTACGACCTCCGCGACCCTTTAGACCCCGTGTTTCCCTCGCGCCTGGTTACTGTTGTGGAGCATGGTGAATACTTAGAGTATCGGGTGGAGATACCCAGCGCGTTCGCCAGTCGCTATGCACGCAACAATACCATCCACGGCTGGTGGCTCATCCCGAAGGTGCGCGATGGGCGCGTCCCGACGGTTGTCCTGCTTCATAGCCTCGGCATTCGTCGCCCCGACTTGGAGATGGGGCTGGCAAAAGAGTTCGCCAAGAACGGCATCGCCGTGTTCCTGATGACCTTGCCGTATCATATGGCGCGCACGCCTGAAGGTTCCGGCAGTGGCGACCTGATTTTGGCGGGCGATGTGGAGTTGCTTATCCAAGCAGGGGTGCAGGCAGTGTGGGATGTGCGGCGCGTGGTGGATTGGCTCCAACGCCAGCCTGAAGTAGACCCCGACCGAATCGCGCTGGTAGGGGTCAGCCTCGGCGCGATTATGGGGTCTAACGCGCTGGCGGTGGAACCGCGCCTGCACAGTGCGGTGCTCATCCTTGGAGGTGCCGATTTGGCGCATGTGCTGTGGCATTCGGTGTTGGCAATCCGTGCGCGTCTGCGCCTGCGCGCTGAGGGCTACACCCTAGAACGCCTGCGCGAAGCGCTCGCCCCGATTGAACCGATGAACCACCTCGCCCCAGAACACGGGCAAAAGACCTTCGTGATTGGCGCACGGTTCGATATCGTCGTGCCGACCGAAGACACCGAGAAGCTGGTGCGGGCGCTGGGCAATCCGAAGGTGTTCTGGCTCAACACAGGGCACTTTGGGGGTGGGCTGGTGCAAGCGCCGCTCTTTCGGTTAGTGCGTCGCCACCTCCAAGCGCGTTTCGCAGGCGAGGAGTGGAACGAAAAGCCCAATCTAATCGTGCCCACCCTGCGAATCGGCGCTATTTATAGCCCAGAGCGCGACTTCCGATTGGCATTAGCCGCCGACTTCTGGCGCTCGGACCGAAACGGCACGCTGTTTGCCTCGGGCGTGCTGACGCCGAAGGGCAGTTCGCTGTTTGTCGGGCTTCGGCTTCGGCTCGGCTTCTCCGCCGGCTTGGAGGTCACTCCCAAGCGCACTTACGGCTCGGTCTTCTGGCACTTTGTGTTGTAAAAGCGCATGGCGCCATCGCTCGCACAGGGCGAGGGCTTCGCGCGCTTGGCTCCATAGCCCCTGCTCATAGCGGATGCGCTCGCTGGGGGGCATCGTGTCAGCGGGTTCCTCCAAAGCGGGTGGGGGCGATTCCAAATAGCAACGCACTGCCGTCAGAAAGGCGTCGTACAGGGTGGCTTGCTCTGGACTGACGGCGTGAGGTCCTTGGGTAATCCCCATCAGTTCGGCTAAAGTTTGGAGGCAAAACTGACAGGCTTCCTCGCGCACTGCTGTCCACAGGTGTGGTGGCAGTTGACGCGGGCGCTCACGCTTGCCTTTCTGGTGGCGCGCCAGCTGCAAGAAGGCGTTCGTGCCCAACTGCACCGGCACGCTCAACAGGGGCAGCTGGAAGGTCTGTGCCAGCTCCTGTGCAATCCACTCACGCGATAAGTTCTTCCGAATACGAGCCATGGCACTGAGTAGGACACAGAAGTAGACAAATGTAAACTATTCTTGGTTGAACGGTTTTGGGGAAGCAGAGGAGGGTCTAACAAGAGTAGAATTGCGCCCCCCTCTTTTGTCATTGAGGCCCCCTCTTTTGTCATTCTGAGCGAAGCGAAGAATCTCAGACCCTTCGCTGACGCTCAGGGTGACAGGGTAGGGGA
>OGCI01001883.1_pt1 | contig 15707 bp, 13 predicted proteins | sample 1570021 | NCBI WGS metagenome assembly OGCI01 (sample SAMN06264664, study PRJEB24512) | hot springs metagenome | isolation source: Hot spring water | place: South Africa: Tshipise | collected 2015-06-21 | reverse complement strand
TGGGAGGGCGCAGCCCTCGCAGGAAATAACCCGCCCGCGGGGAGGGTGTGGGAGGGCGCAGCCCTCGCAGGAAATAACCCGCCCGCGGGGAGGGTGTGGGAGGGCGCAGCCCTCCCAAGAACAATAATATTTTCATTCTGGCGTTGTGCGCCCCGCGCATGGGGCCTGACGTAAATATGGGGAAACCGGGCTTCCCCACCTGCGGTGAGCCTGTCGAACCGCACCCCTGCCTGCCGGGGCGCCAGGCGCCCCCAACACCGGTTGGGGGAGGGGGGAACCGGGTTTCCCCACGCCCCTGCCTGAGGGGAGGGTTCGGGAGGGCTGTGCTCTCCCAGGCCCTCCCCGGCCGGGCGAGGGAACCGGGCTTCTTCCCCAGCGGGGAAGGCCAGGAGGGGGGCGGAACGCTCCAAACCCTCGCCACCGGAGGGAGCGTGGAGAAACCCGGCTTTCCATCGATTCACCTCAAGAAGCGCTTCACACTATGCTAACCCTGGTCACCGGCGGAAACGGCTTTATCGGACGGGCGATCGTCGAACAACTCCTCGCCCGTGGCGACCGTGTGCGGGTCATCGGGCGGCACGACTACCCCGAACTGGCCGCCCGGGGCGTCGAGTGTCTGCGCACCAACCTCGCCGCGCCGGACGCCAATGCGGTGCTGGGCGTAGCCCTGCGGGGAGTTGAAGTGGTCTTCCATGTTGCGGCGAAGGCGGGGGTATGGGGGCCGTTCGATGAGTACTACCGCAACAACGTCACTGCCACGCAGCGGGTGGTGCGGGCAGCGGAACGGGCCGGCGTGCCCAAGCTGGTCTTCACCTCCTCGCCCTCGGTGGTCTTCGGCGAAGAGGACGTAGAAGGCGCCGACGAGTCCCGCCCCTATCCCGAGCGCTACCTGAGCCATTACCAGCACACCAAGGCCCTGGCCGAGCGTTTCGTGCTGGCGCGCGAGGCCATCGCCACCACAGCCATCCGCCCGCCGCTGGTCTGGGGGCTGGGCGATCCGCACCTCTTCCCACGCATTCTGGCGCGGGCGCGCGCCGGCCGGCTCGTGCAGATCGGCGACGGAACCAATAAAGTTGACATAACATACGTGGAGAACTGCGCCGAGGCCCACCTGCTGGCTGCCGACCGGCTTAGCGAGCATTCACCGCTGCGCGGGCGGGCGTACTTTATCGGCCAGGAGCAGCCGGTCAACCTCTGGGCCTTCATCAACGAGGTGGTCACGCGGGCGGGATACCGGCCGGTGCGGCGAAAGATCTCCCTCAAGCGCGCCGTTCAGATCGCCACCCTGTTTGAGCGGACCTACGAACTGCTCGGTATCCCGGCTGAACCACCCCTGACCCGGCTCACCGCGGTGCAACTGGCCCGTTCGCGCTGGTTCGACCTCAGCGCTGCCCGGCGCGACCTGGGCTACGGCCCGCGCATCAGCACCGAGGAGGGCCTGCGGCGCACCCTGGCAGCGCTGGGATGAGGATCGGCCAATCGGGTTGCCCCGTGTTCATACCAGTCATCCATGCGGCTGCGCCGCACAACGCCGGAATGAAAATATTATTGTTCTTGGGAAGGCTGTGCCCTCCCAAACCCTCCCGCGGGCGGGCTATTTTCACATCAGGGAGGGGCGTGGGGAAACCCGGTTTTCTCTACGTTCACCTCAGCCGGAGCCAGAGACCGGTCGTGTAGCGACAGTCGTATTGATGTGACGTCCCAGGACACCGAAGAGATACGCTGTTGTCCAGTAGAGGGCTGGAAACAGCACCAGAGGCACAGCAATGCTGCCGATAAATGTGCTGATCAGCGCGCCGCTGAGCAGGCCAAAGGCTGTGGCTGCCAGGAACTCGAAGATGAACACGGTCATCACCGCGGTAAAGGTGGCGCCAGCGATGCGGATGTTGGTGAACAGATCGAAGAACGTACTCACCTTGCCCGTCACTGCATAACGCACCATCGCCACTCGGTACAGCGGGTAGGTGCCCAGCCAGTAGACGATCGGGAGTATCACCGAGACCAGTGCAGCAAGGCCTAGATCGGCGAGTACAGTGCCAAAGCTCACCGCGTCACCGGCGAGGGTTCGGAAGAGCCAGAAGAGCACCGTTAGACCGGCCTCGATTGGCTTGAAGCCGAAGAGCGCCAGCAGGAGGATCTGGGGCAGCAGGTAGACCCCGGTCATTGCCCAGAGGATCAACCCATCGGCGAAGAAGCGCCCGAAGTCACGCAGGTCGGGCAAGGGCTGGGGCTCGTTTCGCGACATACGTCGCACCACATCCAGACGCCAGCCACGCATAATAATGAAGTTGAACATTGGCACGAAATGAACGAGAGGCAACCACCACATACGCTCAGGCCAGTTGGGACGCCGAAACGGCCAGACTACGGCCTGCATATAGTCAGGGCGTTCTAGATCCACGGGGGCAATCGGCTCGACCGACGTGCTGCCGCCAGGCTGCACTGTGATTGTTGCTGAAGATGGGACAGGGGACGGAGTGTGCTCCGCGCTGATGAGTGGTTTGCCGCAACCTGCACAGAAACGATGTCCCAACTGGCTCAAAGTTCCACAAGACTGGCAACTCGTTGTTGAGCTGCTGCCCAACGATGGTGGGATGATTTCCATCGACCTTTGCACTCCTCTCAAGAAGGTTGTGATGGTGAGCAGGTTAGCGGTTGATCTTTTTTGGCGAGCTTTCTTCGATTCTGGCAGTGCCGAAACCTCGTTGCGTGACAAGATAAGCTTCAAGTGTTACTTGCTGTTCTTAAATCTCCTTTGTTAGTTCGCTTCTGAGGGGATGCGAAGGCCACACGCCCCTACGAATCCCACCGAGACGAAATTTCGTCGTAGGCGTAAAGGCATAGTATCAAACCGATTTTCGCTTTGCAAGACCTCGGGAGGTTAAGGTTTTATATAATGACAAAACTGTAACTCACTGTTCACGAGCGAGTCTGTGGTTTGGTATGTTTGCGGATGATCGATTGCATCGTTTTTGTAATCGGGGCAGAATCGCGCTGCATGCGGTACAACACCAGGGTCATCGACGATACACGGGGGTTCCCGATGTTCCAGATGCAGGTTGCCCGGGTTGATGCTATCCTGCTCCTGTTCGCCTGGATGCAGCGTATGGAGGTTGCCGTCAGCCGGTGATGGCGTGACCTGGGAGGGACAGTGGCTGATGGCACGAAGCACTGCCGATGCCCAGCGCCAGCGGGCCAGGTTTGACACCCCGCTGGACTATCTGGAAGCCCGGCTGCAGCGCCTGTGGCCTCAAGCCGACGAACGAGCGACGGACGTGCAGGTGCGGATGCAGGCCCTGCTCGCACGCCACCGGGCGACGGACGATGTCACTGTGACGGTGACGGAAACTGTGACCGTGCGCTGGAAAACTAGAACACACGGGCGATTAAGTGCCACCATACCACCGGTCGAGGAGACGGTACATACGCAACATACGACCATCGAGCGGAACGCCGAGGTTGTCGCGGACGCCCGCACCGTGCTGGGGTGGCGCGGCTATGTGACCAGGCACTGTCCCGGATGACCTGTCGCTGGTGCAGACGATTAGGATGGACTGCGAGAAGTGGGTAGCCGAGCGGAACCATCATCGCTGGAAACGCAGCGGGCTGCCGGCCCTGCCGTTGTACTTGCATCCGAAAGATCTTCTTCGGCGGCTGATGCTGCCGTTGCTCATATTGATGGTATACTCTTCGGGGTGCGAGGGAAATATCTGCGTTAGACGAGAGAGCCATGCGCGCCAACGATACGATCATCGCCGCGGAACAGCGCTACACCTCCGGTCTCTACCCCAAGCGCCCCGTGGCGATTGTGCGAGGCGAGGGGGCGCGCCTCTTCGATGCCGATGGGCGCGTGTACATCGATTGTGTCGGCGGCCAGGGCGCGGCCAATCTCGGCCATAGCCACCCCGCGGTGGTGGCGGCGGTGCAGGCTCAGGCCGCTACCCTGATGAGTTGCCCCGAGATTTTCTACAACGACCAGCGCGCCGCCTACCTGAGCGAGCTGGCCGCCGCGCTACCCTTCCCCGCGCGGATCTTTCTCTGCAACAGCGGCGCCGAGGCGGTAGAGGCCGGCCTGAAGTTTGCCCGCCTGCTCAGCGGGCGCCGCAAGATCGTCGCCACGATGCGTGGCTTCCACGGGCGCACCATGGGCGCCCTGAGCGCCACCTGGGAGCCAAAGTACCGCGAACCCTTCGCGCCCCTCGTGCCCGAGTTCGTCCATGTACCCTTCGGTGAGGTTGAGGCCCTGGCCGCTGCCGTTGGCGCCGAGACCGCCGCGGTGATCCTCGAGCCGGTGCAGGGCGAGGGCGGGGTTCGCCCGGCGCCGCCCGGCTACCTGGAGGCTGCCCGGCGCATCTGCGACGAGCACGGCGCCCTGCTCCTGGTTGATGAGGTGCAGACGGGTTTTGGCCGGACCGGGCGGCTCTTTGCCATCGAACACAGCGATGTGGCTCCCGATGCCTTGCTCCTCGCCAAGAGCATTGCCGCCGGCTTGCCGATGGGCGCGGTGGCGCTGCACGAGCGCCACGGGCCGCTCCCCGGCGGGGCCCACGGTTCGACCTTTGGCGGTAATCCCCTGCTCTGTGCTGCGGCCCGAGCGGCCCTGCGCGCCTGCCTCGAGGAGGATCTGCCCCGCCAGGCCGCCGAGAAGGGCGCCTGGCTCATCGAGCGCCTGCGCGCCCTGCGCCTGCCCGCCGCGCGCGAGGTGCGCGGCCTGGGCCTGCTGGTTGGCCTTGAGTTGCGCACCCGTGTCCAACCGTACCTGCAAGCCCTCCTCGAACGTGGCGTGCTGGCTCTGCCCGCCGGCCCGAATGTGCTGCGCCTCCTGCCGCCCCTGGTGATTTCGTATGACGATCTTGACATCGTCGCCGCAACGATTGCCGAGGTGGTGCGGTAGAATCGGCGGGGAGGGTTTGGGAGGGCGCAGCCCTCCCAGGAACCAACTCGCCAGCGGGGAGGGTTTGGGAGGGCGAAGCCCTCCCAGGAACAATAATTATTTTCATTCCGGCGTTGTGCGGCGTAGCCGCATGGATGACTGAGGTGAACATATGGGGAAACCGGGTTTCCCCACCTGCGGTGAGCCTGTCGAACCGCACCCCTGCCTGCGGGGCGCCAGCCGCTCCCACCAGCGGTTGGGAAATGGGGAAACCGGGTTTCCCCATACCCCCCCTACGGGGCGGCAAGCCCTCCCCACCGGGAGGGATCGGGAGGGCGCAGCCCTCCCACGCCTCCACGCAGGGGACGCGGGGAAACCGGGTTGCCCCGCGCCGCCATGGTTTTGCGGGAGGGCCGCACCCTCTCAACCCCTCTTTAAAGCGATACCTCTATGCGCAAAATCGGCATCATCGATCTCGGCTCGAACACCACCCGTCTGATCGTAATGGCCTATGTCCCCGGACGTTGTTTCCGCCTGGTTGACGAAGTGAGCGAGGTCGTGCGCCTGGCCGAGGGCGTGGACGCCAGTGGCGCCCTCCAGCCCCGGCCCATTCGTCGCGCTGTTGAGGCCCTGGCCATGTTCCAACGGCTGTGCCGCAACACCGGCGTGGAGGAGATTATCGCCGTCGGTACCAGCGCCATCCGCGAAGCGACGAATCAGGAGGTCTTCTGGGAGGCGCTACGCAGTCAGACCAGTCTCGATCTGCGCATTATCTCCGCGCGCGAGGAGGCCTACTATGCCTACGTCGGGGCGGTGAATGCGCTCAACCTCCGGGATGGTTTTATTTTCGATACCGGTGGCGGCTCGACCCAGGTTGACGCGATTGTCAATCGCCATCTGGTGGAGTCGTTCTCGGCGCAGGCTGGCGTGCTGCGTTTCACCGAGCGCTATGTCAGAAGCGACCCGATCAGCAAGTCTGACCTGCGGGCGTTGATGGGCGCGGCGCGGCAGGTCTTCGCCGATCTGGAGTGGCTGCGCGCCGGTGAGGGCCGGGTGCTCGCCGGTATGGGCGGTACGGTGCGAACCCTGGCGCGCATTGACCAGAAGCAGCGCCTCTACCCGCTTGACCGCGTCCACGGCTATGTGTTGACCCGCGTGGCCCTGCTCGAGATCATTGAGCAACTGGCACGTAAGAATCGCCGCGAGCGCGAACAGATCCCCGGTCTCAAGGCCGAACGCGCCGATGTTACCCTGGCCGGCGCAGTGATCATCGATCAGTTGCTGGAGCGGGGCGGCTTCAGCGAGCTGGTGGTCAGTGGCCAGGGGGTCCGCGAGGGCCTCTTTTACAGCCACTTTCTGCGCGGCATGGAACCGCCGTTGATTGACGATCCGCGCGCTTTCAGTGTGCTCAACCTGGCCCGTCTGGACGATTACGAACAGGGGCACTGCGCCAAAGTCGCCAGCATCTGCCTGAGCCTCTTCGACCAGCTTGCGCCCCTGCACCGCTACGGCCCCTGGGAGCGCGAGCTGCTCGGCTATGCCGCCACGCTACACGACGTCGGCGTGATTGTCGGGTACTACGATCACCATAAGCACAGCGAGTACCTCGTCCACAATGCCGCTTTGCTCGGCTTCACCCACCGCGAGATTGTGATCCTCGGGGCGCTGGTGCGCAACCATCGCAAGGGGTGGACCGATCCCGGCCCCTATGCCGTCCTGCTGCAGCCCGGCGATACGACGCGCATTATGCGTCTCAGCGCCCTGTTGCGCATCGCCGAGTACCTGGAGCGCAGCAAGAGTCAGGTGGTGCGCGAGGTGCGGGTGGAGCTGGGCGATCCGGTGCGTATCCACGTGGATAGCCGCGGCGACGCCACGGTGGAGATCTGGGAGGCCAACCGTCGCGCCAGCCTCTTCGAGCGGGCCTTTCAGCGTCGGGTCGAGATCGTCCCCGGACGCACCGACGCCCTGGCCCTCGAGGCCTTTGTGTGAGCCCTGGCAGACCCCTCGCCCCCGGGAACGCCATCCCGCCCCTGTGCTATAATGCGATAGCAGACCGATCGCAACGGCGGGCCGGCGGGCCTGTGTTTGTTATGCGCTGCCCCTACTGTCAACATCCTGATACCGACGTGCTCGATACCCGCAAGCTCAACGACGGTGAAATTATTCGCCGGCGCCGCAAGTGTCGCCAGTGTAGCCGCCGCTTCACGACCTACGAGCGGGTCGAGTCGGTCAGCCTGACAGTGGTGAAGAAGGACGGCGAGCGCGAACCCTACGACCGCGAGAAGATCATGCGCGGCGTGCGTACCGCCTGCTACCGCCGTCCCGTCTCGGTACAGCAACTGGAACAACTGGTCAACGATGTCGAAGCGGCGATTATGGCCACCGACGAGCAAGAGGTCAGCAGCAAAACCATCGGCGATGAAGTTATGCGTCGCCTGCGCGACCTCGACGAGGTGGCGTACATTCGTTTCGCTTCGGTCTATCGTTCCTTCGCCGACATTGGCAAGTTGCGCGAGGCGGTTGACGAACTACTTGAAAACTCGTAACCTGCCGGCGCGGCGGGCGTCAGCCTGCGCGCGCGGTGCGCCCTTCGGGGAGTTATTTCGATGAGTGTAGACACCAAATCGGAAGAGCGCGCCTCTGAGCCTGCCTCCACGGCTCAGGCCGAGCGCGTCGGGCAGCCCGCGCGCCCGCCGCTGATGCAGCGCATCGGCGCATCCTTCGCCCGCGTGGAGTGGGGACAGACGTTGCTCGTCGCCGCGCTCATGGCCCTGGCCTGGTGCGCTCTGTTCCTCGCTAGCAATGTGTTGCAGATCCTCGCCGGCATCGTGCCGGTCATGGCCGGTCTATTTCTGGGCCGCCGGGTCAAAGGCGACTATCTCACCCACGGCTTTGTGCTGGGTGCCACCGGCTTTCTCATTGGCCTGGCGTTTGCGGCGATCTACGGCGCCCTGGGGCAGGCTGGCGTGGCGCCCATGCCCGTGCTGCAACTGCGCGCCGATACCCCGCCAGCCCCGGTGAGTTTTGACGAATTGTTATTTGTCTATACGTCGTTTTCCCTCTTTGCCCTGCTCCCCTTCCCCATGTTCGGTACCGTAATGGCCGGTCGCGCCGAGCAGCGCAACCGCGAGACCCAGCGGCAGATTGCCGAGCGCGGCGGACGCCTCGAACGCCCCGGGGTGGTACGCACGCTCGAGGATCTTCAGGGCCTCTCGCTGCCGCAACTCGGCTCCTACGTGGTTGCCCTGTACCGCAAGAAGGGCTTTGTATTCAAGGATTATCGCTTCATTGACAAGGATAAGCACCTTGACATTGAAATGGAGTACGAGGGTGAACGCTTCCTCCTCCGGCTGACTGTGGCCGACAAGGTCCGCCCGGGGACGATTGAGAGCCTGGTGCAGGATATGAAGCGCCAGGATATTCGCAAGGGGGTTGTGATCGCCTCGACCGATTATACGCCCGATGCCCTCAAGGCGGCCGCCGGTCGCCGGAACCTTGTGGCGATCAATGGGCAGACGCTGTTTGAGATAGCCGAAGGATAGAAACTAGCCCGTGCACCGGAGGGTTTGGGAGGGCGCAGCCCTTCCGGGAATAAACCTATCAACGCCGAGTGATGAAGATCGATCTGACAGGTCGGGTGGCGGTAGTGACCGGCGCGAGCCGGGGAATTGGCCGCGCCATCGCCGGGGCGCTGGCCGCTGCCGGCGCGGGGGTGGTCGTCAACTACCGCGATAACGCCGCAGCCGCTGAGGCGACGGTTGCAGCGATCAGCGCCGCGGGCGGGCAGGCCGCCGCGGTGCAGGCTGATGTCTCTCAGGCCGAGGCGGCCGACCGGTTGATCAAAAGCGCCCTGGATCGCTTCGGTCGTCTGGATATTCTCGTCAATAATGCCGGGATCACCCGCGATACGCTGATCCTGCGTATGAAAGATGCCGATTTTGACGAGGTGATCAACACCAATCTCCGCGGCGTCTTTCTCTGCACTCGCGCTGCCCTGCGCCCTATGGGGAAACAGCGCGGCGGGCGGATTATCAACCTGGCCTCGGTCATTGGCCTGATCGGCAATGCGGGCCAGGCCAACTATGCGGCCGCCAAGGCGGGGATCATCGGCTTTACCCGGGCCACCGCCCGCGAAATGGCCAGTCGCAATATCACAGTCAATGCGGTGGCGCCTGGCTTTATCGAAACGGAGATGACCGACGCGCTCGGCGAGGCTACCCGCAAGGCGATCCTCGATACCATTCCGCTCGGGCGCTTCGGGCGGCCTGAGGAGGTGGCCGATCTGGTCTGCTTCCTCGCCTCCGATGCGGCAGCCTATATTACCGGTCAGACCTTTACCATTGATGGTGGCATGGTCATGACGTAAACACTCGGGGAACCCCGGGTTCCCCACCCCCGCCCGACAGGAGGGGTTGGGAGGGCGCAGCCCTCCTGGGAGAATCGCGTTTCATTCCTGTGGTGTGCGGCGCAGCCGCGGGGAGTGCTGGTGCCAGAATGCTCAACAAAGTCCTCATCGCTAACAGGGGCGAAATCGCTGTTCGCATCGTTCGCGCATGTCAGGAACTGGGTATCAAGAGTGTGGTCGCCTACAGCGAGGCCGACCGCGACTCGCTCGCTGTCCGACTGGCCGATGAGGCGGTCTGCATCGGTCCAGCCGCCGCCGCCAAGTCGTACCTCAACCCGCCGGCGCTGATCACCGCCGCCCTGATCACCGGCTGCGACGGCGTGCATCCGGGCTATGGCTTCCTCTCGGAAAACCCCTACTTCGCCGAGATGTGCGCCGATGTCAAACTGACCTTTGTTGGCCCCTCCGCCGAGACGATGCGCCTGATGGGTGACAAGGCCATCGGGCGCCAGACAATGCGCGCCGCCGGGGTGCCCACTGTGCCAGGTTCGGAGGGCGAGTTGCGCAATCTGGAAGAGGCGATTGATATCGCCCGGCAGATTGGCTACCCGGTGCTGCTCAAACCCTCCGCAGGCGGCGGCGGGCGGGGGATGCGCGTGGCCTACGATGAATCCGACCTGGTGCGCGCCTACCCGACCGCCCGCGCTGAGGCCGAGGCCGCCTTTGGCCGTGGCGATCTGCTGCTGGAGAAGTATCTCACCAGGGTGCGCCACGTCGAAATCCAGGTGCTGGCCGACCGCTACGGCCACGCCATCCACCTGGGTGAGCGCGATTGCTCGGCCCAGCGCCGCCACCAGAAGATCGTCGAGGAGGCGCCCTCGCCCATCGTTACCCCCGAGGTTCGGGCCAGAATGGGCGCCGATGCCGTGCGCGGCATCGCCTCAATCGGCTATGTGAATGCTGGAACACTTGAATTTCTCATGGATCAGGAGGGGAATTATTACTTCATCGAAATGAATACGCGGATTCAGGTTGAACACCCGGTAACTGAAATGGTGACCGGTGTGGATCTGGTGCGCTGGCAACTGCTGATTGCCTCTGGTGAACGCTTGACGCTGCAACAAAATGATATTAAAATATCACGGCACGCAGTAGAGTGTCGCATTAATGCGGAAGATCCTGAGCGGGACTTCCTGCCGGCCGGGGGCGAAGTAGAGTTCTATTTGCCGCCTGGCGGCCCCGGTGTGCGCGTCGACTCGCACCTGTACGCGGGCTACACGCCTCCCCGCCATTACGACTCGCTGCTGGCGAAGATCATCACTTCCGGCGAAACCCGCGACGATGCCCTGAACCGGATGCGGCGGGCGCTGAACGAGTGTGTGATTACGGGGATCAAGACGACCATCCCCTTCCAGCTTGCCCTGATCGATGACCCGGAGTTCCGCGCTGCTCGTCACCATACCGCCTATGTCGGCGAGTTGCTCCGCACCTGGAAAGAGGAGCGCTCTGCTCTTACCGCCGTGTAACTGGCCCGCGCGCTGCTGCGCCGTGGCGCGGCGTTGCGCCGCCCGACCCGGCACATTAGCGGTTGCGCGCCGCAGCCGGGTTTGCCGCACCGATCCCGCACGCGCGGTCGCCGAACGGCGGCGTGGGTCAATTGATGCCGCACTTCCCAGGGGACTGCCATCGCCAACCATTCTGCGCGCCCGCCGACCCTGGCGGCGATGGTGGTTGGCGTCGCCTTCAATAACGCTCTCTGGCGTAGTCAGGCCCTGGTCGAACCAGAGCCGGGCCTGCGCCGCTCACCAAGGCCGCTTGCTGCACGCTCGGGAGGTCCTGCGTGGGTAGTTTGCGTCATCGCGTCCGCATCGCCGCGTTGCAGATCCTGTTCGAGGTGGATGCCACTGACCACCCGATTGACGTGGTCTTTGAGCGCCGGCTTGAAGATGAGGATTTTGCTGCCGATGGCGAACGCTTTCTGCGCAATCTGGTCTTCGGCGTCTGGGAGCATCGGTCCTATCTGGACCGGATCATCGAGGAGGCCGCGCCAAACTGGCCCATTACGCAGATGCCCGGCGTGGATAAGGCGATCTTGCGCATCGCGCTCTACGAGTTGCTGGTTGATGATATCGAACGCACGCCAGTGAAGGCGGTCATCAATGAGGCCGTGGAACTGGCCAAGCAGTTCGGCAGCGATAACTCCAGCCGCTTTGTGAACGGCGTCCTTGGCACGGTTGTGATGCGCTATCGCTCCGATGCCGGGGCGTCGTGAGGCGCGTTACCGGCGCGCGCAGTGTCCGTTGTGTGAGTTGAAAGGGTGTACCATGCAGTCAACCGATATCGAGGAGCGTCTGCGCAAGATTGTCGCCGAACAGCTCGGCGTTGATGAGACGCAGGTCGTGCCTGGCGCTTCGTTCGCTAAGGATCTCAAGGCTGATTCGCTCGACCTGGTGGAACTGATTATGTCCATCGAGGAAGAGTTCGACATCGAAATCAGCGATGATGACGCTGAGAAGATCGAGACGGTCCAGGATGCGCTGGATTACCTCATGGCCCACCCTGCAATTCAACAGTAGCCGGTCAGGAGTGCCTCAGGGCCGCAGCGGCACGCCGCTCGGCCCTTTTTTGCGTCCGGGCGTGTGTGACCAGCGCAGAGGGGCCTGATGAATACGGGTTGTTTCGTGGAAGGACTGCGCTCTCCCACCTCCCCCGCTGCATGAGGGAACCGGGCCCATCCCTCCAGCGGAGGGGGTTAGGGGCGGACAGGACATCCGAGCCAGCGCGGCCTGTACCGCATTGGAACACCCCCGCGCACGGCGCTGGTCTCCCCGCTTCGACAGGCTCAGCGCAGGCTCTCCCGCGAAGCTGGAGCGGCCCGCCCCTTCGGGCTGAGCCTCAGGGCGAAGCCTGAGCCTGTCGAAAGGGGCCGGGGGCGGGAACCAACCAGCGCATCCCAACGCCATACCGCCCGTCGGCGCCTGTACGTTCTGTCCGCTCCTGAAGGAGGGGCCGGGGGGTGAGGCGGAGGGGCCGTGGCCCAACCAATCTACCCGGGAAAGACCCGGTTCCCAGGGTTGTTCGATCAGACCCCGGAGCGCCCCATGCCGCGCGAGTCGCAGCCCTTCAAACAGCATTTCGGGCCGGACCTGGTGGGAGATCTGGCCCGGCGGATCGGCGCCGTGGAGCCGTCGTTTCCGCAGGCGGCGTTTGTGGCCGCCGTCGCGCCGCAGCTCGAGCCACTGGAGTTGAAGGCGCGCGTCGCTGTGATCGCCGCCGGGTTGTGCGCCCACTTGCCGCCTGACTATCCCGCGGCGCTGGAGGTGTTGCTGGCGATCCTTGGCCCGCCCCTCGCCGAGAACGAGGGGATGTTCAGCGATGGGTGGCACGTGATGCCGCTGGCGGCCTTTGTCGAGCACTACGGCCTCGATCACGTCGAAGAGTCGCTGGTGGCCATGCACGCCATTACGCAACGCCACACGGCGGAGTATGCTATTCGTCCCTTTCTGGCGCGCTATCCGCAGCGTATCCTGCAAACGCTCCAGGTCTGGGTGAACGACCCGAGTTTCCACGTCCGGCGGCTGGTCAGCGAGGGCACCCGCCCCCGGTTGCCCTGGGCCGCGCGGTTGCCGCAGTTTATCGCCGATCCCACGCCGGTTCTCGGCCTGCTGGAGCATCTGAAGGATGACCCTTCGGCCTATGTGCGTACATCGGTGGCGAATAACCTGAATGACATCGCCAGAGATCATCCTGACCTGGCGCTGGCGACGCTTGCCCGCTGGCGCGAGGGCGCCAGCGCGGAGCGCGCCCGGGTCGTGCGCCACGCCCTGCGCACCCTGGTCAAACAGGGCCATCCCGTGGCGCTCGAGTTGCTCGGGGCTGGAGCGCCGCAGGTGACGCTGGAGGCCCTGGAGCTTACCCCAACCCGCGTGGCGGTGGGTGGCGCGGTGACCCTGAGTGTTACCCTGCGGAGCACGGCGCCATCACCGCAGTTGCTGGTTGTTGACTATGTGCTGCGCATGCCGGGCGCCAGAGGGGCTTCGCGCGCGAAGGTCTTCAAGCTCCGCTCGCAGTGGCTGGAGCCTGGCGCAATCCTGCACGTACAGAAACGCCATTCCTTCGCTCCAGTGGGGGGGCGGCCGGTCTATCCGGGGGCGCACGCTATCGCTGTGCAGGTGAATGGCGTGGCTCTGGGCGCCGTGGCGCTTGAGGTTGAGCCTGGTGTGACGTAGGGTGGCCCACGTGGGCGCCCCGGTCGGGGGCAGGGTGTGGGCGGGCGTAGCCCACCCGGGCGTGTTGATTTTACCTATGAAGCCTCTCGAGACAACTGCGTCGGTGAGCAACACCACGCCTCGAACAGGACGCCGGGTGCTTGGCGTGGCGTTTATGGTCCTGCTGTTACTCACTGCCCTGCTGACCGCGCTGCACCTCCAGCGGCGCGCGATAGCGTCCAGCGATACATCCACCCATCCATGCGCGCCAGAGCCTGCGCGACTCTGCCGCGACGATCGATGCCGCCTTCCTCACCGCGCAACACCTCGGCGACGCAATCGCAGCCGATCTGGCCTCCGGGTCCCTGCCCTTCGCCGAACTCCCGATCCGCGAGCGCTTGCGCGCCGATCTCGAAGCCGCGCCCGACGTGAATGGGTTGGCCATCACCTTTGAGCCGTTTGCCTACGACCCCTCACTGCGGCTCTTTCAGATCTACGTGTACCGGACTCCCCAGGGCGCCATCGAAGAACTGGTGGGCGCCACCTACGATTACACCCGGCCCCCCTCCGATGATCCCGATGCCCCCAGAACGGCGTGGTACTACAACACCATCCGCAGCGGACCGAACTGGAGCGATCCCTTTCTGGCGACCGGGGCCGGCAAGGTGCTGATCGAGTACGCCCGCCCCTTTGCCCACCCTGACGGGCGGAAGACGCCCGCCGGGGTGGTGACGTCTGACCTGTCATTGCAGGAGGTGCGTAACCTGCTCGCCCGGCTCGATCTGGGCGCGCAGGGCTACGGGTTCGTCATCGGCCGTAACGGCGTGTTGTTAGATTACCCCGACCGCACCCGCGTGGCCCGGGGCAGCATCTTCGATACGGATAGCGGATTCGATCCCGAGGTGCAGGCCGCTGCGCGCCGCGCCCTGGCCGGGGAAACGCTGGAACTGCGCCATCGCGACACGCTGACCGAGCGCGATACCCGGCTGTTCTTCGCCCCCCTGCCGACCAGCGGCAGCGCCCTGGCGCTACTGATAGACGCGGCTGAGTTCCAGCTCCCTGCCGACCGGATCCTGCGCGATGTGACCACGATCGCCCTGGCCGCCGCCGGCACGCTGATCCTGGGCCTGGCCCTGTTCAGCGCCGCGCGCCTCGGTGTCGTCGTAGGGGCCTGGTTCATATCGCTGGCCTTCAGCGCCACCTGCCTGGCCTTGATCGTGCTGGTCTGGCGACTCGACGCCCGTCTGACCCGCGAGGCGACCGGGGCGCTCACCAGTCAGGCAGCCGTCGAGCGTGTACTCGAACGCTACCGGCGTGAGCTTGACCCGCAGGACGAACCCTTCGTGGTACCCACCGGCGTGCAGTTGACTGCGGTGCAGTTCCCTGATGCAACCTCGGTAACGGTAGGCGGGTTCGTGTGGCAGTTCTACCGCAACGACATTCCCGCGGAGGTCCATCGTGGGTTCAACTTAAGCCAGGAACTCGGCGAGTTGATGCCGGTCGAGGAAGTGGCCCGCGCGCAGCGCGGCGATGGCGAAGTGATCGTGTGGCGCATCAACACGACGTTGCAGCAAGGGTGGAACCCGGTCAAGTTCCCTTTCGACGAGCGTGCGATCCAGCTGCGCCTGCTCCCCGCCGAGTTGGAGCAGAACGTCGTGCTGACGCCGGATCTGGAGAGCTACGTCCTGCTTCGGCCAGGCGCCCTGCCTGGCGTGGACCAGAGCGTGCAGATTACCAACTGGCGCTTTGAACGGAGCTACTTCAGCCTGGCGCCCTCTGGCAGCAACGCCACCCTGGGACTGACGGCCCGCGCTGTGCGCGCTGTGCCACCCACGTTGCAGTTCTCGCTGGTGACCAGGCGCAACGTTGTCGGCCCATTCATTGCCTATGTGCTGCCAGGGGTGATAACGTTGGGATTGGTATTCGCCTTTTTATTAAGCGATCGCCAGTTAACCGATTCCAGGGATCTGGTTGCGGCCCTGAGCTACACGGCGGCCCTGTTCTTCGTCATCGCCCTGTTGCATACCACCCTGCGCGAAAGCGTTGCAGCGGTAGGCATCACCTACCTGGAGCACCTGTACCTCCTGCTCTATGTCGTTATCCTTCTGGTTACGGTGATCGCCTTCTTGATCGTGCACGTGCCGGGGATGATCTTTGTCAGCTCGCAGCACAATTTCCTGCCCAGGTTGCTCTTCTGGCCGCTGTGCATGGGCGCGCTGCTTCTCTCGACGCTGGTGATCTTCGTTTATGGCTGAGGCATAGTTTCAATGGCGCCGTCTGA
>OGCI01001881.1_pt1 | contig 15717 bp, 10 predicted proteins | sample 1570021 | NCBI WGS metagenome assembly OGCI01 (sample SAMN06264664, study PRJEB24512) | hot springs metagenome | isolation source: Hot spring water | place: South Africa: Tshipise | collected 2015-06-21 | reverse complement strand
TCCAGCCAGATGCGTTCAGAGGCTTGGTTGTGACGAGTGTGGCACACCTAAACTCCCGAGCCCACCCTACCCCTCCCTCCGGTCGGCGAAACCCGTGTTACTCCGTCGGACGGACAAGAAAACGACTCCCTTCCAAAGGGTGGTATCGTGTTTCAATCATGCTATAAATCGGTACCGCGTACCTGTAATGCGACGAATCGGTATCGCGTTCCCGTGATGTAATAAACCGGTGTCACCCTCCTCTGCGCGGGTAACTTTGATCGGTCCGTCTGCGCCGTGCCATGATGCGGCGTGGGTGAGGCGAGGCCACCCTGCGGTGGCGAACCGACCGAATCTGGTACAACTCGCTTTTACGACAGTGTCTGGAAGGGGCTGGTGTTCGGAATACCTGAAGCCAGAGGACCAGTGCTGCTCCCGAGGTGCGCGGGCGAGTGCGCTAAGGTTCGAGAATGTCCACTACGCCCAGCCCCAGCTTGCTGCTCAGTTCAAGCAGGAAAAGCGACTGTCTCATCGGGACAATATCACCCGGATTAATGGTCGCAAAGGCGGAAACAAGACGTAGGTGGCCCGGTACATGTTCGACCCTGGCACCCTCGGGTAGCGGTGAAATTCGCAAGCGGTTCAGGGTCAGATCGCCTGTGGCTTCGCCGAGGTCGGTTGCTGCGGTTATGAGTGCCGTTTTGCTGCGCTGCTCCGGTCTTCCGCCTAGGTAACGCAGAGCCATCAACGGCACTGGAATACCGTCCAGTGGTTCAAAAAAAACCTCACCTATGGGGGTTGCCTGTGCGCTTTCTAGAAGGATAGCCTGTTCGAAGGGGATAAGGCAGCCCGGTTGGAGGTTTACCCCTCCTGTACTACCTCGAAGGCCCGCGGGCAGTTCCAAAAGCCGCAAGCCTCCTCTGGAGAGGGACAAGTAAAAGCCCTGTAAAGGTGGAAAATTTAGCTTTCTACCCAAGTCAATGGCCTCCAAGCCCCCTAGGTCAAAGCAAACCATGAGACTGTTGGTGGGGGTAAAGCGGGCCTTGCCCCAACGAAGAAGGGTGGCTTGTTTTGGGTTAGAAACCACAAAGCTTCCAATCAAACCCTCCTTTCCCATCAGGTGAACTGGTTCGTGAAAACGCAATTCACTACCGACATATAGCAAACCTTGCGACAGCAGCGTTGCGCCTTCTGGCAACTTCTCGATCCGAGCTCCGCTCGAAGTGCCCACCAGGAGCAGGCCCTGCAGCAACGGGTTGTCCCACAGCAATCCCAAGTCAACGAGCTGGCCCTCTTTGAGCTCTAGCTGCCGGGGGCCCTCCGCTGAAGGGATACGTAGGTAGGCATACGGCGCGGAAAACTCAGCTACCGTGGTGGGAGTTCGTCCCAGGATGCGCCGGGGCTTTTTTCGGCTACGCCACACCCATGCACCGATCAGGGTCATGGGTAGCAGCAACACCAGCAGCCACCAGAGCCGAAAAGTTCCGGTGTTTGTCGGCGGTGCGGGTGGTCTGGGTAGCGCGAGCCTGGCTCCAGATGGGACCCTTATCGACCACTCGAGTTGCCATTGTCCAGGATTGTTTTCGGTACCCCGATGGAGCAAGTCAATAGTCAAGGTTTGACCAGGTCTAAGTCGAACAGGTCCCACAGCTCCGTTTAGGCGGGCCAGCAGCCCCTGCGGGAGGTTACTGAGGCCAATGGTTATAGGCTCGGTTGCCCATTGATTGCCTTCTAAACGGTAGCTGAAGGTGGTTTTACGAGCCTCGGGCAGGAATTCTTCACTGCGCCTCAACAGCACCAGACTGTACGCTGCACCCGGATTGAACGCCAGTTCAACCGGGACGACCGCAGGCGTGACCACGGTGCCAGGGGGGCCTGTCAGCACCAGATACCCTGCGTAGTTCCCATCGGGTAGCGATGTTGTTTGGCTTAGACGAAAGCGAAGTTGTCCTTGCTCCAACAGCAGGATCGATGGCTCGATGTCCATCTGGCCGCCAGCCTGCTTTAGGGTTTCGCTTTGGAAGTTGACCGTGAGGGGGGTGCTCGGTCCTTGGAATTGAACCTTCCACTGAACACTGCGAGCGCCGGGCTCGAGCTTGAAGTTGCCCAGGTCGATCCGGTCGGGTGAAACCGCCGCGTGGGCAAGGTCGGGCACAACTCCAGGCGCAGTCGCAATGGTACAGGCCAGGGAAATTTTGGAAAAAGCCGTTTGGATGTCTGCGGGTACGGTCTGATCCAAACCCACATAGTAGAGGAAGTCGTTTGGGCCTCGTTTGCTCTCGTAGACCTGTAGAATGCGGCTCAGGTTGGGTGGCTGAGGATCGTTGTCTATGCCGCTGCTCAGGATATAGACCACATTGCCCACTGCCGGGTTGGCAGGGAGTTCGCTGAGGATGTCTTGCAGGCTGCGGTATAGCCAGGTGTTAGCTTCGCTGACCTCGAGGCCGCTGATATAGCTTTCTATGCCCAGACGGTCTTCAGGTAAGCGAAATCGAGCTGTCGGAAGAGCTCCTCGATTGAAGGGAGTAACCCACACCTCGGCGCGGCCCCGGATGCTTCGAATAAATTCCAGAAGCTTTTCTTGCAGCTGTGGAAAAAGGATGGCTCTGCTGTCATCCCGGCTAACCATCGAGGTCGAGGTGTCCAACAAAAAACTGTACCGAAAATAACTAGGCGGGTGTGGTTCAAAAGCCGGTTTATTTGGCATGCAAATTTGCGCCTGGGCGAAGATCGGCACCAGCGTCCATGCAGCCAGTAAACGGCGCCAGTTCATGATTAAGCACTATACGCTGGACAGTCAGGTTCAAACACTCCTCAGGACGGGTGGCTCGTCTTGTAAAGAGCCTGTTACCTCAGGGCCGCATCCGCGTGTACATTCGCGGGAAGGGGATAGCCTCGCGGATGTGTTCGATGCCACAAATCCAACGCACGGTGCGCTCGAGTCCGATGCCAAAGCCCGAATGGGGTACCGTTCCAAACAGGCGCAGATCCATGTACCAGTCGAACACTTCCTCGGGCAGGCCATGCTCACGTATCTTTTGTAGCAACAGCTCGGGCTCGTGGATGCGCTGTGAACCTCCAATAATCTCTCCCACACCTTCGGGAGCCAGCATGTCGGCATTCAAGACCAGACGCGGGTCTTCGGGGTCGGGCTGCATGTAGAAGGCCTTGACAGCAGCGGGGTACTTTTCAACAAAAATTGGGCGGTCAAACTGTGCGGTAAGGGCGGCCTCATGGGGTGCCCCAAAATCGTCACCCCACTCCATGGGAGTCAGTTCGAGCTTGGGCTTATCCTGGGCGATCTGGTTGACCATCTCAACCGCCTGGGTGTAATGAATTCGCGGGTACTGGCCCTGTGCCGTGGTTTGTAAAACCGTGGTGTCGCGCTCGAGCATGTCCAGCTCTAATTTCTTCTCTTCCAGACAGCGCCCTGCCAGGTAGGCCACGAGCTCTTCCTGTAGCTGCATGTTCTCTTCGTGGGTCATGAAGGCCACTTCAGGCTCTGCCATCCAGAACTCCAGCAGGTGCCTGCGGGTTTTGGAGCGCTCGGCCCGAAAGGTAGGACCAAAGGTGTACACCTTACCAAAGGCCATCGCTCCAGCCTCGGCGTAAAGCTGGCCCGACTGCGAAAGGTAGGCTTTTTCGCCATCGAAAAGGTCGACCTCGAACAGGTCGGTTGTGCCCTCGACGGCATTGGGGGTCAGAATGGGTGCATCGAGCCGCACGAAACCGCGCTGGTGAAAAAAATCATGGATGGCCCGCTCGAGCTCGTCGCGCACCCGTAAAACAGCCCAGGCCCGGCGGTGACGCAAGTACAGGTGGCGGTGATCCATGAGGAAATCCACCCCGTGCTCCTTGGGGGTAATGGGGTATTCCCTGCTGGGAAGGGCTACGACCCTAAGCCCACGGACCGATATCTCATAACCGCCAGGTGCGCGGCTATCGGCGCGAACTACCCCACGCACCTCGAGGGCGGTTTCCTGAGGTAAGTGGTCGGCCTGTGCAAACTGCTCGTCGGGAAGCTCACCCTTGAAGGCTGTGGCCTGGATGAAGCCGGTGCCATCTCGCAACTGCAAGAAGTGAATCTTACCCTTGGAGCGGCGCAGGGTAAGCCAGCCCCGCAGCAGAACTTCCTGTCCCTCGTGTTTCTCGATGTCTTCAATAAAAATCCTTTGCACCAGGCGATTGTACCCAGGTCAGGACAACCCGAAAAGGCCGCCGAATCAGGTTTGAACTGCTGCGTTTGTTTCGATGTATTACATTCGGTGGGTTCGGCACCTTTAGGAAGCGGGCGAACCCGACCGAAGTCATCCGCTGTAGTGCAGGGCGATACCGTTTGATTGTATTGGATTGCATCAACCGAACATGAATCGCCCCCTGGAGGGAGACGCTTGTTTTGCTGAGCTTGGGAATGAGCGGGTTGTAATCTGCGATTCTAGATGTGCTGCGAGCGGCGCAACCGAGCCTCCGAAGGGTCATTGGGTTTGGAAGGTTGCCTATTTGGATCCAAAATAACCGTGTGTTGTTCCCACGCTTGCGCAGCAACCTGGGTGTGTGACGGATGGCAAGCGCGGTAAAATAGCGAGGTTGTGGCTCACCTGTGAGCTGTTGGACGATGCCTAGTTCAAAACAAGCAAGGAGGGTGCTCAGCAGCACCCCTGGACTGGCCTTGGGGTCATGGGGAGGTGTTAGGTGCGCGGTCTGGTGTTGTCCGGAGGAGGAGCTAGGGGTCTCGCCCACATTGGCGTACTAGAGATGCTCGAGGCCCAGGGCTTCGAGGCCGAGGTAGTGGCTGGAACCAGCATGGGTGGGGTGGTCGGAGCCTTGTATGCATCGGGGAAGAGGCCGTCCGAGATCCTCGAGATTTCCCGTTCCACCCCCTGGTTACGGCTGCTAGACCTTGTGCCTCGTCCTGGGCTGATCTCCCAACGGGGACTGCGAGATTTTCTGGCCAAGCACCTGCCGGCACGCTTTGAACAACTCGCTCGGAAGCTGGTTGTGACCGCGGTTGACCTCGAGGCGGGCAAGCTGGCCTATTTCTCCGAAGGAGACCTACCCGGGGCCGTGCTGGCCTCAGCGGCCTATCCAGGGCTGGTTGCCCCGGTGCTCTATGAGGGGCGCACGTATGTGGATGGCGGTGTGCTCGACAACCTACCGGTGGATGCTGCACGGTTCATGAGGGCCAAGTATGTGTTGGCGGTCGATGTGACCCCCGAGATGCGCCTGCCGGGCGTGCCCCGTTCGTCTATTGGCCAGGTACGCAGGGCCATAGACATCATGCAAAACCACCTGACGGCGGCCAGGCGTTCCTTGTACCCTCCTGAACTGTACATTCGCCCCGAGCTTCCGGGGGTTGGCATCGAACAGTTTGGCCGGCTGGAGGAGATTGTGGAAGCGGGCCGCAAGGCTGCCTCGCAAGCCCATTTGAAGTTCTGACCCAGGCCCACTCGTTGCGCCTCAGGCCACAAAGAACGCTTCAGGTGCGGTGTGTGGTATAAAGCCCGGATGCACGGGTAGGCGACCGGTGCGTTATGCTATGACCCGGGCTTTGGCCGAAACGAAGGGGACTCTTTACGATGCGTAACTTTTTGGACTATCTCTTCAAGGAATGGTTCCGCCAGGTGGGTGAAGCCCTCTTGCTGGCATTTCTGGTCACTACGTTTATCTTTACCACGGTAGGAGTGGTGGGCAGCTCGATGAATCCCACCCTCCTCAATGGCGAACGGGTCTTCGTGCCCAAGTACGAAACCTGGCTGGTGCGCTTTGGCCTCATGCAGTGGGCTCGAGGGGAGGTGGCCATCGTCAAGCCACCCGAGGGCACCCCCAATGCGGTTGCCCAGTTCCCTCTGCTGGGATTCCAGTTCCGGGCTTTTTTCATCAAACGAATTATTGGTCTGCCAGGCGACGAGGTGAGCCTGCGGGAAGGGGTGGTATACGTCAACGGTAAGCCACTCAACGAGTTGCACATTACCGCCTCGTTAACCCCCTATCCCGATAGCTACCCGGTGGTCTGCTATCAAAACGAAAAGCTAACTGCACTCATAACCCAGCAGCAGGTTCGTTTTGCCCCGGACGAGCTGCCTGCTTACCTTAGGCCTACCTTGGAAATGCTGGTGCCGCCCAGTCCAGCCGACTTGGAAAAAAGCTTACAGGGCGAACACTGTTTCACTGGCGCGCTTAAGCTTAAACCCGGCTACTACTTCGTGATGGGCGATAACCGTACCTTTGGTGGTTCGGAGGATTCCCGAACTTTTGGTCCGGTTCCGACCAGCTCGATCGCAGGTCGGGCTAACGCTGTCTGGTGGCCCCTGAATCGAATTCGCAGCCTGCCCATTCCCGAGGGCTTCGAAGGGCTGTGACGACTCCCCGTTCTTCAGAACGGGGCTTCGCGGTTCTCACGGGACGGCCCACGCCGTACCCATCCCCGCAGGCTCCGTCCGAGCCCATCTGCGTATGATAGCACATCCGCCGCCCACTATGCTATGTGCTCCTTCGGAGCACGTGGGGGAGTCCATGTATCCCCGGTTTAAAAACCGGGGGATTATAGCTCCCCCACACCCCCTCTTTTTTCTAAATGGCCCGCTGTTGCGAGGTGCTGCGGGTAGTTTTTGAGCATTGGCCGACTATACCTAGGCAATAACCCTACATATCAAGCCTCTGTGGAATAAGCCCGTTCGAGAGCCATAACCGGGTTCCCTGAACAATGGGCTGGCCACAAGCCAGGGTTGTCTGCGTCGCTTGGTCCGGTGAGGGTTTTTGCAGAGTATCTCCACCTCAGAGATCTACGCTGCGGTCCAGAGCTGGGTAAGATGCGCCACTGCAAGTCTCAAGTGCAGATTCTGCTCAACCAAATACGCCATTAATCGCGGGCGCACTAGCAAGTCTGGGGTGGTGCTTTGGGAGCGAAAATAGACGCTCAAGCGTTTTGGGTGTAAAACTATGCAAGCCATATCGCTTATAAGGTTTAGTCCTAGAGAGTTTTTCAGGAGGTTATGAATGAGCAGGGATGTTCCCGAAGCCGATCCAGCCCAGCGACTGGTTGAAGAGACCGAACTTGGAGGGCGCAAGCCTACCAACTGGTCGCGCTGGGTGATTCTTGGCTTGGCGGTGGGATGGAGTGTATTTCAGGTCTGGGCTACCTGGGTGGGTTCGCTGGATGCCCTCTTTTTCCGTGCCACCCACCTGGCCTTTGCTTTTGCTTTGGTGTTCTTGGTGTATCCGTTCAATCGTCGCAGCCGCCGCGACCGGATTCCGCTGTTCGACTGGATTTTGGGTATAACCGCAACGCTCTCGGCGGGCTATGTGATGTGGCAGTACAAGGATATGATTGAGATTCGCGGGGGTCTGGCCAACCCGACCGATGTGCTGGTAGGTAGCCTGACCATACTGATGCTGCTACTGGCGGGCTGGCGCTCGCTGGGGCCGGCTATGCCCATTATCTCGATGGTTTTCATGCTGTTTGCCCTAACGGGCCCTCAAGGGCTCTTCCAAGGACAGTTGCCGGGTGTGCTTGGGCAGCTGCACGCCGGGGTGCAGTGGCGTTCGCTGGTCAGCCAGTTGTTCATGAATGCCTCGGATAGCATCTGGGGTACACCTATCGGGGTAGCGGCCCGGACGGTTTTTGTTTTCGTGTTGTTTGGGGCCATCCTCGAGCGGGCCGGAGCGGGCAAATGGTTTACCGATCTGGCTTTTAGCCTGCTGGGTAGCGTCCGCGGGGGGCCTGCCAAGGCTTCAATCGTTTCTTCTGCGCTCACCGGGGTGGTGTCGGGTTCTTCCATCTCCAATGTGGTCACCAGCGGCACCTTTACCATCCCGGCCATGCGGCGGGCCGGGTACTCAGCAGAGAAAGCCGGGGCGGTCGAGGTGGCCGCCAGTTCCAATGGTCAGTTGATGCCACCGGTGATGGGGGCGGCTGCTTTCATCATGGCCGATTTCCTAGGTGTGCCGTACTCGGCGCTGGTGCTGATGGCCGTAGTGCCGGCGCTGCTGGCCTACACAACGCTCTTCATTCTGGTAGACCTGGAAGCGGTCAAACTAGGGCTCAAGGGACTGCCCAAATCTGAGCTGCCGCAGTTCTGGCCCACTTTGCGGGCTGGTTTGCACTACGTGTTTCCCCTGGCCTATCTGCTGTACGCCTTGCTAATCGTTGAAATGTCGCCCGAGCGGGCTGCGCTCAACACCATTTTTCTAATGATTGGCGTGGCGCTGTTGCAAGAGCTGTATCGGGCTGTTCGCACGGGCCGGGGCATTGGCAGCGGGCTGCGCTCCTTCGCGCAGATCGTGATTGAGGGGTTTGCCAACGGTGCGCGCAACATGGTGGGCATTGCCATCGCGACCGGCCTGGCTGGCATCATCATTGCGGTGGTGCTCATCACCAACATCGGCTTTGGCCTGACCGACCTGCTGCAAACCCTCTCCGGGGGCAAACTGCTGATTGCCCTGCTGCTGGCGCAGCTCATCAGCTTGGTTCTGGGCATGGGCCTGCCCACTACGGCCAACTATGTGGTCATGGCCAGCCTGGTGGTGCCGGTGGTTACCAAAATTGCTCAGCAGAGCGGTATAGACTATGGCTCGTTGACCTTTTCGGGCATCGAGGTGCCCATTCTTAAGATCGTGGCCCACATGTTTGCCTTTTACTTTGGTATCATGGCCGACTCGACCCCTCCGGTGGCCTTGGCAGCCTATGCGGCCTCGGCGATTGCCCGGGGCGATCCTTTCAAAACCGGTGTGCAGGGTTTTGTTTACGAGTTGCGAACGGCCCTGCTGGCCTATATGGTGTTCTTCAATCCGGGTTTGTTGATGATCGGGGTGGGCAGCGTGCTCGAGGGCGGCCGCATCATCGCAACGGCGTTGCTGGGGCTTACGGCTTTCTCGGCGGCTACCCTTGGGTACTTGCTGGGGAATGCCAACGGGTTTCAGCGTTTGCTCTACCTGGCGGCTGCGCTGATGCTCATGCCGAATAACCCGAACACCGAGACCATCGGAATGGTCGTGCTGCTCCTGACCCTGGGCTGGCAGGGGTGGGTTCGTCGAAGCGCAGCATGAAAAGTGCGGGCGAGCAAGGTTGTGCCGAAACCGACCTAGCATGAAGCTTCTACTGGCGGAGTTGTTGGATAACCAATCGGGTAGGGTCGTGCGTCAGCGGGCTCTGTTGCAGCTAGGGGCCATCGCCCTATCGCTTCAGTTCTTGCACCTGGCCTTGGCCTGGCTGGCTGTGCCGTCGCTGAAAGGACTGCCGGTCTGGGCGGCCTGGGCTTTGAGCGGGTTCTTTGGTCTGGTGCTGCTGGGTCTGCTGGTATTCAGGCTGCGGCGCGCAGTGCGGCAGCCCCACCTCGAGGTCGTACGCCAGGCCTTTCTGGACGCTTTCTGGCTGGGGGTGGCCGGCCTGGCGGCGATTTTTGCCGGGCGGATGGATTTTGGATTAGGGGTGGTTGGGTTTTTGACCCTGGGGTTGGTTGGCTATGGGATAGGATTTGGCCGACTTTGGCTTAGGTTGAGTAAAACGTGACCACCACGGCTTGACTGTGCGAGACGGCTGGGCCAGCAGTTGCTGAATTCGCGGCAGGGCTTCCTGGGCCCGCTTGCGGCCGAGCTCGTAGGCCAGGTCGGCTTTGGTGTAGTCGAAGGTCTCGATGGGGGGATCAGCTGCCAGGGCAATGACCACATCGGCCTGGGCCAGGGCCATGCTCAGCAGGCGTCGGCGCGAGGCCTCACCGGCTTGCAAAGCTGCCTCGAGGGCACTCTTGGGTTCGCTGGGTACTATTCGATTGGAAACATCCACGGCTACGACGGGCCCTGCCTGGAGGGCTTTGGCTGCCGTGACCGGCACTTTTTCGGCTACATCGCCATCGACCAGCAACCGCCCATGCCAAGGCACCGGTGGGAAAATACTGGGTACGGCACTGCTGGCGGCCAGGGCCTCTGCAACAGGGCCGGCCCGCAGCAGGACCAGTTCGCCGGTGATGAAGTCGCAAGCCTGGATAACCAGGGGAATGGGGCTGTCTTCGATGCGGCGGTTGCCAAACAGGGTGCGGTAGCCTTGACGAATCTTGATGCCCTCGGCCAGGTAAGGCCGGCGGACGAAATCTACCATCCGGCTGACCTGGTGCAGGGCCCCGTTTTTTTGCAGGCGCTCGAGTTCCGGGTCTTTGAGCCACTCGCTCAGGTCGGTGTGACGAACGGTAATGCCAAAAGCATACGTGGCCGCCGCCAGTGCACCTGCCGAGCTGCCTGCCAGTCCGGCAATTGGAATTTTGGCTTCGGTCAGTACATCCAGCACCGCAATATGAGCGACACCGCGAACCCCGCCGCCCCCCAGTGCCAGCACAATGCCTTCCATGGAATGTATGGTAGCAGAGAAGTTGAACCGAGTGCAGAGAGTTCGATTAAGTTCGTGTAGGGCCGCTTTGTATTTGGTGCTCAGGGTTGACGACCTCCAGGTAGGAAAGGGGCCCGTGCTCCGGTATTTCGACCAAAAGTGTCTTGTAGCCCCGGCTGTTTTCGCTGCATCTCTAGAACAAGCCGGCGTGCCTCGTCTGGCGGAAATGGTGTAGCACATTTGAATGCGTTGTGAAGCAGGGTGATAGGAAGGACTGCGGCGCGCTTACCAGGGAACAGTCCGATACCGGATTCAAAAGGATAATCATCCAGACAAACAGGGGCCTGGCTGCGCCGCGCGCGGTGCAACAACAGTCCTCGAGCCCATCCCACCCTGAGCTATAGCCACTGGGCGGCTAACCCAGTCCAGATACACGCTGCCCACCCATGCTGGGTCTAGCCCAGCCCGTCCCGCTGGGAAAAATACCAGTTGGTGTACGGGCGAGGCCCGTCCCAGTAGGGAATCCTCCAGCTGGTGTGCGGATCCAGCAGTCCCGGCATGGGAATCCTTCAGGTGGTAAATAAGAGTCCTATACAACATTTTGGCTTTCAGGGACGGCAGAGTTCCTTACGAGAACTGCTCTATGTCAGGTGTGTGTCATGCAGGGCTGGAGTGCATAGGAGTAGCATAGGCGCTATGGTTCCAGAGCTTTCCATGGTGCCCGGTGTTTTGGGGGAGATTGCCCGGCGGCGGCTGGCTGAGGTGGCCGCGCTCGAGGGCCTCGAGTTTCCTGAAGCACCGGAAGTTCCCTCCTTTAGTCAGGCCTTGCGGCTGCCGGGTGTGTCGCTGATTGCCGAAGTGAAGCGCAAGAGCCCATCCCAGGGCGATATTGCTGTAGAGCTCGATGCGGCCTCGGTTGCCCGAGCCTACGCTACCGGAGGTGCTAGGGCCATCAGTGTGCTCACCGAGCCACACTTCTTCGCTGGCTCCGATCTGGATTTGCAGAGGGTACGACAGGCGGTGGGTCTGCCCATCCTGCGCAAGGACTTTACCGTGCACCCGGTGCAGATTACCCAGGCCAGGGCCCTGGGTGCTTCGGCGGTGTTGCTTATCGTGGCTGTGCTGGGAAACCTGACCGCAGCCTACCTGCGAGAAGCCGAACGGCTGGGTTTGGATGCCCTTGTCGAGGTGCACGACGAGGCCGAGCTCGAGGTTGCGCTGGCGGCAAACGCCAGCATTGTGGGGGTGAATAACCGAAACCTGGTGGATCTGAGCATCGACCGCTCAACGGCGCCCCGCTTGGGCCAGATGGCCCGAACGGCCGGTTTCACCGGGTTGTTGGTGGCCGAGTCCGGCTACAGCCACCCGGACCAACTGACAGAGCTGGAGGGGTTATTCGACGCAGTGCTGATTGGAACTAGCCTGGCTCGCAGCGCCGACTGGCAAGCCATGACGGCTCAGATGACCAGACGTTAGGGGTGGTTTATCGCTAAACTTACAGAGGGAATTGCTTGCTCCGGCTTCTGGCAACTTTGAGCTTTCTGAAGGCGGCGCAGGGGCGTGATGGATGAGCAGTCACGAGCTAGCGCCCTAAAGGGAGAACCTGGTGGCCCTGTACCTGAGCCTGCTCGGCCCACCCCAGCTCTGGCGGGACGGTAAGCAAACCTCGAGCCTACCCCGCAAAGCGGTGGCGATGTCGGCCTACCTTGCGGTGGCCGGGCGGCCGGTCGAACGCGGACGCCTGGCCGATTTGCTCTGGGATGGAGACGAGGGGGCTGCGCGCAGGAACCTTCGCCAGGAGATGTTTCGCCTAAAAAATACGCCCTGGGGGGAAGTTTTTGTGCTAGGGCCGCACCACATCGGGCTGGGGCCGGTCGAGACCGACCTCGAGGAGTTCCTAAACCACATGGCCTATGGAAGATGGTCGGAGGCTCTGGCCCTCTGGCGGGGCGGATTCTTGTCAGGGCTGGACCCCAAGGCTACGGAGAGCTACTGGGACTGGCTCATTCCTGAACGGGAGCGCTGGGAGCGCCTCTTCTACGAAGCCGTGATAGGCCTGGCGCACAGCCAGGAGGCGGCCGGCCAACTCGCAGAGGCACTCAAAACCTATCAAAGGCTTTTGAACGGTGATCCGCTGCAGGAGTCCGTGCAACAGGCCGTAATGCGTCTGCAAATGCAGATGGGCGACCGCTCGGGAGCTATACGACAGTTTGAGCAGTATCGGAAGCTACTGCACGACCAGCTGGAACTTGAACCCAGCCCGCAGATGCTGGCTTTCGGGGGAATGCTGCGTGAGGGGCAGTTTATGACCGTGCAGTCCTTGGGCATCAGCCCGTTGTTGATGGATCCTCCCCTGGTTGGGCGAGACCAGGACTGGGCCTGGCTCGAGGCCCACTGGGGACGGGGTTTGTTGCTGTTGCTGGCCGAGGCAGGGGTGGGTAAGAGCCGCCTGGCCCTGGAGTTCGCCCGGCAACAGGTGGGGGCGGGCCCTTCTGAGACCCTGCGCATACGCCAGCGCGAAAGTGGGCAAGGCATGGGCTTTAGCGGTCTGCAGGAGGCACTGCGTCAGGCTCTCGAGGAGCACAAGCTGGACAACCTCGAGCCCATCTGGTGTGAGGAACTGGCGCAGCTTTTACCCGAACTGGGTCTGGTGCCCAGTAACCCTAACAAAGCCCACTTTTTTGAGGCCCTTTCTCGAGCCTTGCAGGCCATCGTGCGCCCCGGTGGGGTAGTGCTCTGGGATGACCTCCACTGGCTGGACTCGGCCAGCCTCGAGTTTCTGCCCTACCTGGTCCGCCGCTCGACTTCACTGGGGATTTTTCTGCTGGCTACGGCTCGACCCGAAGCCCTTCAACAAAACCAGCCCGCACAGCTGGTTTTGCGGGAGATTGCTCGGGAGGAGCGTCTCTTTCAACGGTCTCTTCAGCCGTTGAGTCGGCCTGCCCTGTTGGAACTTCTGCGTAGCTTATCGGGCCAGCAAGAAGGCGGTGAGCGTTTTGCCGAGCGCCTCTATGAGGCCACCGAGGGCAACGCCTTTTACGTTTTGGAGACCCTTCGTTACCTCTTCGACCAAGGTTTGCTGCGGGCCGAGGCAGGGGCCTGGCGTACCCCTTTTGACGAGTTCACCACCGATTACCGTGAGCTGCCCCTGCCGCCTAGCGTCCGCGATGCACTCATGGAGCGGCTTCTGCGGCTTGGCACCTGGGCCGCACCGCTGCTTCAGGCTCTGGCCCTAGCCGATTTCCCCCTTTCGTCAGAGCTGGTCGCCAGACTGGCCCGTCATCTCGGGACTCCCCTGACTGTTGTGGATAACCTGATGCAGAGCGGCTTTTTGCGGCTTGGCCCCACCGGCTATACCCTGCGCCATGAACTGGTGCGCCAGGCCCTGCTGAGCGGTATGAGCGATACCAGCCGCCGCTGGCTACACAGCTACCTGGCCGACGTCCTGCGTGAGGTGGGTGGGCCCTTGCCCCAGCTGGCCTTCCACCTCGAGGCGGCTGGGCAACGCGCCGAGGCCTACACGGTGCACCTGATGATTGGACGCAGTTTGCGCAAGGGGCCGTTGGCTCAGCAGGCGTTGGTGCACTATCAGCGGGCGCAAACGCTATGCCCGCCCCTGGAACCCGTTGCCGAGCGGTTTCGTATGCTGGCCGAAGCAGCCGAAACCCGGGTCTTGCTGGGCCAGTTGCACCTACCTGAGCGCCCGGAACTGACGCGTTTGGCAGAGAACTTGGGGGACCACGAACGCTTTCGACTTTTGCTGCTCAACGCAGATGTAGCCTTGGCCTCGGGCCAGGTGGCCGATGGTCTGGAGGCGGTACGTGGAGCATTGCACCTGGCACAGACCCCCTGGCAAAGAGGCCATGCCCTGTTCAAGCTGGCCTGGCTTGAATACCGGGGGGGCGATCCCGATGCCCAACTCGAGCCCCTGCTGGCCTCCATCCGGTCCTTTCAGGCAATTGGCGACCGGACCATGGAGGCTATGGCGATGCGCAACCTCTCGGGCTACTGGTTCCGCTTGGGCGACCTGATCCAGCACGACCAAACCCATGACCGGGCCTTCAAGCTAGCTAGCGAGCTCGAGGACAGTCTGCTGCTGCGACGGCTCAAGGCCGATAAGGTGGTTGTGGACTGGGTCAAGGGCGATTACGGCACCAGCCTTAGCGAATCACAATCCCTCTACCACGAAGCCCGCGAACGCGGCGACTGGTGGGCGCTGTGGGACGCACTCCAGGGGTTGCTGCTAAACGCGGCGGTGTTGGGTCTGGAACCGGAACTCGAGGCTACCGTCCAGCGGGCCATGGTCGAGGCCGCCGAAGTGGGCGCCTGGCGCGATCTGGCCCTGCTGCGCTCCGACTATGGCAATGCCTTGATGGTCGCGGGCCGCCTGGAGGAGGCCAAGCGCGAACTCGAGGCGGCCCTGCGCGACCTGCGCGAGATGGGCGAGCGGGCCCGCCTGGGCCATGTGCTGTTCAACCTGGGTTTTACCCTGCTCGAGCAGGGCGACCTGGAGGGCAGCCAGCAAATGCTGCAACAGTCCGTTGACCTTTGGCGTGACCGCAAGGAATACCGCCACACCGCTCGCTCGCTGGCAGCCTTAGCCCTGGCCCGCTTACGGGCAGGGGATCGCAAAGGAGCGCGCCTGGCTGCAAAGGAGGCGTACGAACTTCGGGCCCCCTGGGCGCTGGGAGTATACGACTTACCGCTGGTGTTGTACGCCTATGCAAGGGCCCTGGGCGACAAGCAGGGCAACGCCTTCTTGCTGCAAACCCAACAACGACTCCGCGAGCTGGCCCAGCCTTTGCCCCCCCCTCTTTCCGAGCGACTCCTGAATAACCGCTATGTGGCCTGGGCGTTGAAGAAAACGCCTGGGAAATAGCCCACTCGTCTTGGAGCCGGTGATCTGTACGCCGGCCTCGGCCAGAGACACGGCGAAGAGCCGTCTGCTAAAGGGGGTGTCCTCCTGGGGAACCTGGAGCAAAGAGCCATACTGCCCTGCCACATTTTTAGTAACGGCGATATAACGCTGGACTTGTTAGCGTTCAGTTAGCGCAGGCAAATCGGAGCGCAAGGAGGGAAAACTATGCGGAACATTTTGCAACTGTTGGGTCTGGGCCTGCTTGCCATTTTGGCGGCATGCGGGGGCGGTGGGGGTGCCGATACCACCAAACCAACCGTGAGCCTGACCGCCTCGAGCAACAACGTGACCACTGCGGGGAACATTACCCTCACCGCAACGGCCAGCGACAACGTGGGGGTCACCAAGGTGGAGTTCTACGACGGGGCCACCAAAATTGGGGAGGACACCACCGCACCCTATACCCAGGACGTGGCCCTCACGGCTGCCAACAACGGTACCAAGACCTACACGGCCAAAGCTTTCGACGCCGCGGGCAACAACGAAACCAGCGCGCCCGTTA
>OGCI01001880.1_pt1 | contig 15723 bp, 10 predicted proteins | sample 1570021 | NCBI WGS metagenome assembly OGCI01 (sample SAMN06264664, study PRJEB24512) | hot springs metagenome | isolation source: Hot spring water | place: South Africa: Tshipise | collected 2015-06-21 | reverse complement strand
GCCGAGTCTGAATCAGGTGCAGTTGCGCCGGCGTTTGATTGATGCTGGTGCTGATATTATCATCGGGCATCATCCGCATATTCTGCAGGGGTTTGAGGTCTATCAGGGGAAGCTGATCGCCCATTCGCTGGGTAATTTTGCCTTTGATCAGGAGTATCCAGAGACCTATCCTTCGGTGATTGTGCAGGGTTTTCTCGATGAGCGGGGTTTTTATGATTTTTCTCTTTTACCGGTTTATATTGATGACTACATTCCGAGGCGGGCAAAGGGAGAACTGGGGGTTTATATCCTGAAATATCTTGCCCGGCGGTCAGGGGAGTTGAACACCTATCTGTTGATTGACCGGGAGAGTGTTTGCGCTCGGGTGGTGCTGGATAGTAGCGTTCTGCGCCGCGAGGTAAATAACATCTCTTTAATAACCGCACTGGTGATGGATTCGGGTTATCGGGTGTCGCCACCGTTGCGCACCGGTGAGATGGGTTTTGTTTCCCGGGTGCTGGGTGCGGTGCCCGGTAGTGAGTGGCAGTGCCGGCTGGGTCGGGAACTGGTCTGGTTTGGTAATATTGAGGATGAGGGGGCAACACTGTGGAACCTCAATCAGTCCGGCGTATTTTATGATTCGCTGGCAAGACGGGGTAGAAGGAGTATCTGTCAGGAGCGGGCACAAGGGACGGGGAGAGTCGTTACCGGTTTTGAGGAGCGGATGGTTTTACCGGCTGATGGTGAACGGTTAACTGTTTATGGCTGGATAAAGGGTGAGAACGCCCGGTCCGGTGGAATTGTTTTTAATTGTTATAACAACCGGATTGGTGGCACAAGGGTTGGGACCTGCACGCTGGGTTTTGTTAACGGCAGTGAAGCGTGGCGTTTTTTTTACCGGGATTTTGTCCTGCCGCCGGGCGGGCAGTTTTTTGACCTGATGCTGGTGAGTTCAGGACCGGATTCCGGAACCGGCAGGGTCTGGTTTGATGATGTGGGAGTGGTTCAGTGGCAGGGCTGGCAGGGTCTGGTGACGCCGGTGCCGGTTGACGAGCCGAATGACTATTTCTGGTTGCAGGTGCGAACGACAGCGGCAGTGGAAAGTGCGGTGGTGGAGTATCAGGAGGCCGATTATCAATTACCGGTCGGGACGCAGGATAATCAGGGGCAGGTGGTGTCCTTGCCAGCGGTGCGGGTGCGGCAGAGTCCGGTAAGGGAGCGGGCAATCATTAACCTCTTCCTTCCCTTTCCGGCAGACTGGCGTTTGCAGGCTTATAACTGTGCCGGACAGTTGGTACGGGAGTGGCGACTGGATAATCAGACCGGTGGACAGAATGTTTTCTGGAACCTTTTTGATGAGAGAGGAAGACCGGTCGCCTCAGGAATCTATTTCTTAAGGCTGGAAGGCAGGGGGAGTTCATCAGTCGCCCGGGTGTTGGTGGTCAGGGGCTGAAGCGGGCTGTTAGCATCGAGAAAATGGGTTGTAGGGTCAAAGTAATTATATAAGGAGGAGTTATGATTATTAATGAGGCAGTGAAAAGGCAGGCACAGTTAGCCCTGGCCGGTCTGAAAAATCCGGTGCGGTTGATCGTTTTTACCCAGGATATGGAGTGTCAGTTCTGTCGGGAGAATCGGCAACTGGCAGAGGAGGTTGCCGGGCTGTCGGATAAACTTTCTTTAGAGGTGTATAACTTTCTCCTGGATAAGGAGAAGGTGGAGGAGTTTAAGGTGGAGAGGGTGCCAGCGCTGATTGTTGCCGGCGAGCAGGACTACGGCATCAGGTTTTATGGAGTGCCCGCCGGGTTTGAGTTTTCTTCCCTGATTGCGGCGATTCAGAGCGTTGGCGCCCGTGATAGCGGGTTACGTCCGGAAACAAGGGAGAAACTGGCAAGTTTAAAGACACCGGTGACGATTGATGTTTTTGTTACCCTTACCTGTCCTTACTGTCCGATGATGGTTTCCCTGGCGCACCGGTTTGCGATGGCAAGTGAATTGATTACCGCCAGTGCGATTGATGCTCAGGAGTTTCCGGTACTGGCAAACTATTATGATGTGCTGGCGGTGCCGAAGACGGTGCTCAATCGGAGTAAGGGTTTTGAGGGTGCGGTTGCTGAGGAGCGGCTGGTTAACGAGGTTTTGCAGGTGACCGAGACCGCAGGGCGGGGGTAGTTTGCGGGTCAAATTTATCAATAATTGACGGATGATTTAAGAACCGATTCGGAACTGGTCAGTTCTGCCCGGCAGGGCGACCTGCGCGCTTTTGAGGAACTGGTCCGGCGGCACAGTGCCGGGCTTTTTGCCTTTATCTATCGTATGGTGGGGAATCGCGATGATGCTGAGGAACTGGCGCAGGAGGCGTGGGTCAGGGCATGGCAGGGTTTGAAGGGTTTTAAAGGCAAAAGCGGGTTCAAGACCTGGCTTTTTAGAATCGGGATTAACCTGGCGATTAACTTCCGTTCCAGAAGAAAGGTGCACGAGGAGTTGAGCGAGATTATGCCCGCGGGTGCGGAGAACGAGCCAGGTACAATTTATCAGCAGCGGGTTCGGGAAGAGTTAGTAAAAAAGGCGCTGCAGGGACTGCCACCTGCACAGAGGACCGCACTGGTGCTTTCGGTTTACGAAGGGTTGAGTTATCAGGAGATTGCCCGGGTAATGGGAAAGTCGGTGCGGGCGGTGGATTCGCTTCTGGTGCGGGCACGCTGGGGTTTGCGCCAGATTCTGGAACCGGCACGGAAAAAGGGGCTTATTTAATGACCGCAGGATAATTATGGTTCCGGTGTCTAATTAAATGAAAGGGAATAAATATGAAGTGTCACAAGGTTAAGCGACTCCTTTCCCGGATGGTTGCCGGCGAGGTCAGTGCCGAGTTGCAGCGGGCGATTACAGACCATATTAACTTATGTGCGAACTGTCGGACCGATTATGAGGAGTTAAAGCAGGAACAGGAGTTGCTGTTATCAGCAGATGTCCCGGGACTCTCGCCCTATTTTGTTACCCGGACAATCGCCCGGGTACAGGAGTTAGCGAGAAAGAAGAGGGAGGCAGGAAGCTGGTTACGGTTGCATTGGCTGTGGCGGTTTGCAGCGGGTCTGGTGGTGGCAATAGGACTGGCTGTTGGGATTGTCATCGGAACCGGACTGGGAAGTAATGGCGGCACCAGTGCTGATTTAGCGGTACTTAATACCATCCCCTCAATTGAGGAGTTATTTGCCGGAGGTGAGTGATGAAGGGACGCTGGGTTTATATAGTTCTTGCCGCATCGCTGGCGCTCAATATCGCAGCGCTATCCGCATTCGCCTTTCAGCGCTACAGGCGCTGGCAACGACATCAGGGTATAATCAGACGACTGGCAAGGTTTGAGCCACAGCGGGTGGCGCCGATTCTTGATGAATACCAGAATAAGATGGACTCTTTGCGCCTGGAGTACTGGCGGGCAAGACAGAAACTGGCACTTCTCAGTTTTGAAGAGGAACCAGATAAGGCGCTGGTGGAGGGGACGCTTGACCGGGTCGCATTGCTTCACAAAGAGATTAATCAGCTGGTCTATGAGACCGGCAGAAAAACCGGATTGGTTCTGCCACCAATACACCGGGAACGGTTGCGCCGACACTGGTGTGAGATGATGGAAGGTCCACCAACACCACCAGGTCGGAAACCGTTTGCCCCGTGCGGCAGACCAGAACCAGGACACAGGTGGAGAAGATAAAGATTTAAAAAAGGAGTAAAATATGAAAAAAGCCTTCAAAAAGATAACAGTAATCGTGGTACTAGTATTCACCAGTCTATTACTGGCACAGCCTCAGGATAATCCACCAGTCGAAAAGGAACACTGTGGGGAGTGCGAGGCGATGGCGCCAGCGCCAGTTATCGGCATTCCCAATCTTACCGATGCCCAGCGCGAGCAGATTCAAACGCTCCACATAAAGCATTTAAAGGAGATTCTACCGATAGAGTCCGAGTTGCAGATTAAGGGACTGGAACTTGCCGCACTCTGGTCAGCAGAAAAACTGGATACCAGGGCGATTGTGGCAAAGGTGAAGGAGATTAACGACCTGCGCAGTAAACTGGAACTGGCACGGGTGAATCAACAGATAGAGATTTATAACCTCCTGACACCGGAGCAGAGGAAGCAGTTCCGACCGCAGGGAGTAACGGGTAGAGGAATGATGGGCAGAATGCGGAGGGGCTTGAGAGGACAGAATAGAATGGGACCGGGTTCGATGCCCTGCTGTCCAGAGCGATAGCGCCTCCTTTGGCTCGGTCTCGCCGCCCCCATCCTCTGGATGCGGGCGGTTTTTTATAATATTTGACTATTGTTAGATGTAACGTATATTAGCATTTAATGTATATTAAAGAACTCCAGCTGTTTGGATTTAAGTCTTTTCAGGAACGAACCACCCTGCGTTTTTCTCCGGGGTTAAACTGTGTTGTCGGTCCTAATGGCTGCGGGAAATCCAATATCCTTGACGCCCTGCGCTGGGTTTTAGGTGAACAGTCATTTTCGGTGTTGCGTTGTGCCCGGAATGAGGATCTGATTTTTGCCGGAACCGCACGGGTCCCGGCATTGAATTATGCCGAGGTTCGGCTGGTTCTGGCAACTGATGATCGACCGGAATTGGGCAGTGAGGTGGAGATAAGAAGGCGTTTCTTTCGCTCGGGTGAGAGTGAGTACTATCTTAACCGTGAGCCCTGTCGGTTGCGGGACATTCAGGAACTTTTTTTGTCACAGGATATCGGGACAAAGGCGTATTCCATTTTTGACCTGCGTCAGATCCGTGAGATTATCGCCGGTAATATCCGCCGGATGTTTGAGGAGGCAGCAGCACTGGCAAAGTTCCGGGAGGCAAAGGAGGAGTGCCAGCGAAAGCTGGAGTTAACCCAGACCGACCTCACCCGGTTGGAGGATATCATTGCTGAGCGGGAGCGGGTGGTGCGCAGTCTGCAGCGGCAGGCAGGTAAATTACGCGCCTTTCAGCGGCTGAAGGAGGAAGAAAGGGGTTTACGGTTGCTGGAGTTAAAAAGGGAGTATGAGGCGCTGGGCCGGGAACTGGAGCGCGTTCGGACCGATACCGAGGCGCTGGAGAAGGCAGAGGTGGAACGAGCCGAGCGGTTAAGACAGGACGAGGAGGAGTTACGCCAGCTTCATAACCGTCTGCTGGATGCAGAACGGGGGAGGGAAAAACTGCTGGCAGAATTACAGCGCCGGCGGGAGCGGTTGAATGAAGCGCAGACAAAGGTAATTCTTGAACGCCAGGAGACAGAATTTCTCCGGCGTAATGCTGTAGCAGCAGAGCAGGAAAAGGCAGGGGTGAAAGGAGAGGTGGCGCAACTGGAGGAGTTGTTCGCCCGGACGCTGAAGCAATTACAGGAGCGAAACGATAAGCTGGATGGACTGGAGCGCCGGCTGGCGCGCATCCGTGACGAAATTAAGGAGCGCGAAGAGCGGGTGTTACGCCAGCGGGAACAGGAGTTGGTGGTGAAAGAGCGGGTGCGGGGATTGCGGGAAAAAGAGCAGGGGTTGCGCAATAAACTGGTGCGGCTGGAGGCAGAAATGGCAAATAACACTGTGATGCAGGAGCGGATAAAGAAAGAGCGTGAGGAGATTGAGGATAAAATAAAGACCATGGTTCAGGAGATAGAACAGTTACAGGTGTCAATAGCCGAGATAAAAGAAAAACAGACACTGCGCGCCCAGCAACTCAAGCCGATAGAGGAGGGGTTAAGACAGGGAGAGACGTGTAGCGGAGAAATCAGAAAAAAACTTGCTGAATTACACGGTGAAAAGGAGCAACTGGAGCAGGAACTGGTTGCGTTAAATGCCCGGTTGGCTCGGGAAGAGCTGTCGTCAGCCCGAGAGGCGCTTGGTCCCGAGCGGGTTCAGGAGGTGATAAATTTTCTCCAGTCGGAACCAGGCTGGGAGCAGGCATGTGAAGCGGCGCTATATCCGGTGCTGGATTTATTCTTTGCGCCGGAGGTGAGACCCGAGGAAATAGAGGATTTAGTTAACAAGGTAACGCGGTGGCGGCTGGGTTTTCTGGGGGCAGCGGTGAAGAGTCCGGCAACGCCGGTGACCGAAAAAGATGACCCGAGAATTCTCTGTGGTTTTGATAAGTTTGTGCATGTTAAACCCGGCGCGCCATCTGCCCTGTTAAACTTTATCAGCAGTTTTGTCGTTGCTCGCGACCGACAGACTTTTATGGAGTTGATCCGGGAGTTTTCCGAGGGAATGTTTGTCACCAAAGATGGGCTGGCATGGTTTGGTGATGGGCGACTGGTTTTTGCCGGAGCGGAGTCGGGACGACTGCTCTTTGCTGTTGAGGCGGAGAAAAAGACGGTGCGACTGGCGGCAGTGCGCCAGGAGATTGACCGACTGGCAGGGGAAGAGGAGACGCTCACGCAAAGAATGAGGCACTGGATGAAGGAGCGAGAGGAACTGGAGAGTGAACTGGTGGTGTTAGAGAAGGAGTTAATTTTAGTTAACGCCCAGCAGGAAAGTAGGGACAGGGTGCTGGTAGAGTTACACCGGGATGAGGAGAGGGTAAAGAGGGAAGAGGTTCGGCTTGCCCGGGTCGCGGCAGAGTTGAAGACGGAGATTGAGGAAACAGAAAGGGTGCTGGCAGGTTTGGCGGCGGAACTTGTCCGGATCGGAGAAGAGAGCGCCGGAATGGAGAAGGAACGGGAGGAGGCGGAGGCGGTGGTTAAGGCGTTGCTGAAAGATGCCTCAGAACTTTTAGCCGAAGTGAGCGAGGAACGGCGTCAGGTAGAACGACTGGATGTCCAGCGGGCACATCTCCATCAGGAGATAGAGGAGAAAAGGCGGCGGTTACAGGAACTGGCAAAGGTGATAGAGAATGCCCGGGCGCGTCAGGCGGCGGTGGAGCAGGAGGAGCACGAGTGGTCTGCGGCAATTGAGCGCTTGCAACAAGATGTGCGCACAGTAGCGGAAGAGATGGAGCGTTTTAGCACCCAGGAAATTGCCCGGGCAACCGAGACGCTGGAGGAAAATATCGCCGAGTTGCGTCGGGGGCAGGAGCAGGGACAGAAGTTATTATTTGAGCAACGGCTTCGGCTGGCAGACCTGGAGGGTAAAATAAGGCGGGTGGTGGAGGAGGCACAGACAGGTTACCAGACCGATATCGCCACTTTTACCGGTGAGGAGAACGAGGATTTTGTGGAACGGTTAGCGCGGGTTCGCCACCGATTGGAGGTGCTGGGACAGGTTAATCCACTGGCGGTAGAGGAATATGAGCAGGAGAAACATGACCTGGACCGGCTGCTTTTTCAGCGGGATGACGTTCTAGCGGCAAAGGCGAATCTGGAGCATTCGCTGCTGGAGATCGACCGCCATGCCCGGGAGCAGTTTATCTCTACCTATCAGGAGGTGCGGAGTCATTTTCAGCGGATATTCAAGGAGCTGTTTCTGGAGGGTGAGGCAGACCTGGTGCTGGTGAATGATGCCAATCCCCTGGAGTCCGAGGTGGCAATAATTGCCAAACCGAAAGGGAAGAATCCGAAACGACTGGAACAACTATCGGACGGAGAGAAGGCGATGCTGGCGGTATCACTGCTCTTTGCCTTTTATCAGGTGAAACCGGCACCGTTCTGTTTCCTTGATGAGGTGGATGCACCGCTGGATGATGTGAATGTCGGAAGGTTTGCTGATTACCTGAAGCGTCTGGCAGAGAGGACCCAGGTGGTGATTATTACCCACAACCGGGCAACTGTCGAGCGGGCGGATGTTCTTTTTGGTGTGACGGCAGAAGAGCCCGGGGTGTCCAAGATAGTTTCGCTCAGCCTGGCTGATTATCGGGCAAATAGCGCCGGGAGTGGTGGAAGATGAGTATCTGGGATGGTCTGCGCCGGACGCGAGACTTCTTCCGGCGGTTAACCGGTGCGGTGAATACCGAGGAGCTGGAGGAGATTCTTCTGGGTGCGGATGTTGGCGTGAGGGCGACCGAGATGTTAATTGCTGCGGTCCGGCGCAGTGGCGGTGACCCGCGTGCGGTGTTGCGCCAAGAGATTGTGCGGATTCTTGCCGGTAGCGGCGGTAGCGATTTTGCGGTTAGCAATCCCCCGCTGGTGATAATGATTGTTGGTGTGAATGGCTCGGGCAAGACGACGACCGTGGGTAAGTTGTCACGCTGGTTTGTCAGTCAGGGTAAACGAGTGGTGGTCGCCGCAGCGGATACCTATCGGGATGCGGCTGCAGAGCAGGTGCGAGTATGGGCGGAACGTTCCGGTGTGGAACTGGTCTTTTCCCAGCAGGGGCAGGATGCGGCGGCGGTGGCGTTTGATACCCTGCAGAAGGCGATTCAGCAGCGGCTGGATGTTGTTCTGATTGATACCGCCGGACGGTTGCACACCCGCAGGGATTTGATGGCTGAGGCGGAGAAGATTAAGCGGGTATGTGGTCGGGTGAAGCCCGGGGCACCTGAGGAGGTGTGGCTGGTGCTGGATGCAACTGTCGGGCAGAACGGCATCCGGCAGGCACAGGCGTTTAACGAGAGCCTGGGACTTACCGGCGTTGTTATGACGAAACTTGATGGCACCGCCAAGGGCGGGGTTTTAATCCCGGTGGTTTTAGAACTGGGGTTGCCGGTCCGGTTTATCGGCACAGGTGAGGGGATTGCTGACCTGGAGCGGTTTGTGCCCGAGGAGTATGTCCGGGCAATTTTCTCCGATTAGTGGGCTGGTTTAATCTGCGTAAGTACCGCAATTGCCCAGCGGGCGATTTCCTTTACCTCTTTTGGTTCCCGGCTCAATGGCCAGGGGCGGGCGATGCGCTGGAGCCGGTCAAGGGCAGTGGTGACCCGCAGGTCAACGATCGCTTCAATTACTGCGGCACGGACCGACGGTTCCGGATCGTCAAGGGCATTAAGGAGCAATGGGACAGCGGCGGGATTGCCGATTTTGCCCAGGGCACGGAAGGCGCTACTGCGGGCAAGGTCAGTCGGGTCGTTGGTCAGCTCTAATAATTTCATACTCGCCCGGTAGTCACGGAGTTTGCCCAGTGCCTCGGCAGCCATTGCCCGGACGATGTGATTGGTATCGTCAAGGGCGTTGAGCAGTGCCGGAGCGGCAGAGGATTCACCGATCTCGCCCAGTGCCTGGGCCGAGACGATCCTTACCCAGCTGCTGCTATCGGTTAATCCCTGACAGAGTCGTTCACAGGCGCCCTGATAACGCAGGCGTCCCAGGACGTCAATGACCCGGGCACGGATTTCTGCTGACTGGTGGCGGAGGAGCTGGAAGACCGGTTCCACCGCAATATCACCGAGCGTTGCCAGTGCTGTGGCGGCGATACCGGCGACCTTGGGGTCCGGGTCTTCTAAAGCCGATGTGATTTTTTCGGCAGCACGGAAGTGGCGGATCTTCCCCAGCGCCTGTCCCGCACTAACCCGCACCGAACCTTCTGGATCAGACAGGAGACGGGCGAGGATATCAATTACTGCTGGTTCACCGATGGCGCCCAGCGCCTCGGCAACGATGGCACGGATGGTGGGATCGGGATAGTCAATTAACTCTGCAAGCGGGATGATGGCGGTGTGACCGAGTTCCACAATGCGGTTGAATGCTTGGTTGCGGGTGTCAATATCTTCCACTGTCAGGGAGTTAAGGAGGTTTTTTACCGAACGGTCCGATAGTTCCTGTAACGCCGCCGCAGCAACGGTGCGCACATCGGCTGATGGGTCTTCGGCGATAATTCGGCTCAGGGCGGCCGCCGCCTGGCGGTCGCCAATTTTACCCAGGGCACGGATTGCTGCCTGACGGACTAATGGGTTATCGTCCGCCAGCTCATCCAGCAGGGGGTTGATTGCCTCGGGACGGGCAAGCTGTCCTAAGGCATCGGCAGCAGCGATCTGTACCCGGGCAACGGTATCGCGCAGGAGTTCACATAAACCGGTTAATGCCCGGGTGCCACCGATTTTGCCCAGGGCGATGGCGAGCGTCTCACGCACCGCCGGGTCAGGGTCGTTGAGGTGAGCAAGAATGATGTCAACAGCAGCAGGGTCGCCCAGTTTACCAAGCAGTTTCGGTATTTCGGTGCCCAGGGAACCCTCCCAGCTGGCAAGGTAGCGAACAACCGGTTCTACCGCAGCTTTGCCCAGGGCGCCGAGGGTGTTAATCGTCTGCTGCCGGATCGCTGGTTCCGGGTCAGCGAGGAGAAAGACCAGGGCACCGGCAGCGATTTCCGGGTTCAGGGTGCGGAGTTCGTCAATGGCGATGCTGCGCACCACCGGGTCAGGGTGCTGGAGCCGGGCGATGATTTCCGGTAGTGGCAATTTACTTCCTTTTCCTGGTTCGGGTCGGCTTTAATTCCTGTTGGAGCCATTTAAAATAGGGCTGGTAACCAGCGGTGATCGGCAGGGCAATTATTTCCGGTACCTCATAGGAGTGAAATTCCTGAACCGTCTTTTCCAGTTCGTGGTAGCAATGGCGGGTGGTTTTGGCAATACAGAGCCATTCTTTGCTGTGAGTAATCTTTTCCTGCCACCAGTAATGGCTGGTAATTGGACCAATAACCTGGATACAGGCGGCAAGCCTTTTCTCAAGCAGTTTCTGGCTTAATCTTTCTGCACCCTTTTTATCGGGCAGGGTGATGAACACCTGCAGATGTTCTACCATACCATTAAAGTGTGCCGGTGGTTTAGTCAGTAGTCAAGATATTGACTTTGGAATTATGTGAGTTTATAATTCCGACAATAAAATGTTATTATTTCGTCTCTCATTTAACCCAAAATTTCAAGGAGGTGTTTTTATGAAGAGAGTAGCGGTGTTGCTGGTTCTGGTGCTGGTGGTGTTTAGTTTTGCGCTGATCAGTCCGGAGCTGGAGCGTCGGCTGGCGGTTGCTGAGGCTGGTGGTCGTTTACCGGTGCAGGTTGTGCTCAAGCGGCAGTTTGACAGCGGGTTATTGAACTCGCTGGTTGATGGTTTACCGCGTGCGCAGCGTCGGGTGGCGGTGGCGCGGATCCTTCAGGAGTTCAGTGGGCGGGAGCAGGCGGATTTGCTGGCGTTTCTTGAGGGTTATGTTGCCGGTGGTGAGGTAGCGGACATTCGTCCTTTGTGGATTATCAATGCGGTTTACTGTGAGGCGACGCCGGGAGTGATTCGGTTGCTGGGTGCGCGGGGGGATGTGCATTATGTGAATTATGATCTGGTGCACTGTCCGGATTTAAGTGCGCCGCGTGTTGCGGCGGATGTTTTAGATGAGATTACGTGGGGTGTGCGGAAGGTTCAGGCGCCGGAAGTGTGGGCGCAGGGTTTTACCGGTCAGGGAGTGGTATGCGGTCACATTGACACGGGTTGTGATTACACGCATCCGGATTTAGCGGATCATATGTGGGAGGATCCGAACTATCCGTATCATGGTTGGAATTTTGAGAGTAACAACAACAATCCGATGGACGTGGATGGACATGGGACGCACACGGCTGGGACGGTGGCGAGTGATGGGACGTCCGGGAGTCAGTGCGGTGTGGCGCCGGATGCGCGGATAATGGTGTGTCGGGTACGGACGGTAGCGGATTCGGTGGCGGAGAGTCAGTGCTGGCAGGCGATGCAGTTCTGTGTTGCGCCGCCGTTATCGCCGGGCAATGGTGCGGATTTGTATACGATGTCATTGGGCTGGCAGTTATCATGGAATCCGCATCAGGCGACCTGGCGGCAGGTGGCGGACAATGTGAATGCGGCGGGGGTGATTCAGGTGGTGGCGGCGGGTAATGAGCGTTATTTAGCGCCGCCCAATTCCTGTCGTTGTCCTGGCAATGTGCCGCCGCCGTGGTGGAATCCGCAGAACACGGGGAGTGGTGGGTTATCTGGAATAATATCGATTGGTGCGACTGATTCGGTGGATGCGATTGCGAGTTTTTCCAGTCGTGGTCCGGTGACGTGGCAGGGTGTGGCGCCGTACAATGATTATGCGTATCCGCCTGGTTTGACCAAGCCGGATGTGAGTGCGCCGGGTGTGGCGGTGAAGTCGTGTCGTGTTGGTGGTGGGTATACTGAGATGAATGGGACGTCGATGGCGACGCCGCATGTTGCTGGCACGGTGTGTTTGATGCTGTCAAAGAATCCGGCGTTGATGCCGGCGGTGGTGGATTCGATTCTGGAGGTGACGGCGGTGGATCTGGGTCCTGGTGGCAAGGACAATGATTTCGGTGCCGGCCGGATTAACGCCCTGGCCGCGGTGAACTACGTTACCGGTTCTGGTGGTCCGATGATTGTCCTGCGCACCGTAGTGGTGCATGACTCGCCACCGGGTGGTAATAACAACGGTCGGGTTGACCCGGGTGAGGACGCCCGTTTAAGGATAACCCTGCGCAACTCCGGGGGTGCGGGTTGTAACAATACCGCTGGCGTGTTCCGCTCCTTTGACAGTCGGCTGGTTGTTACCGACTCAACGGCAACCTGGGGTAATATCCCCTCGGGCGGTGAGGCGACCAATACCGGTGACCCGCTGGCGGTTTCTGCTGCCCGCACAATTCCACCCGGGACAATGGTCGCCTGCACTCTTTACATTACCGGTGACAGTGCTGATTATGCTACCAGGATACCGATTACCTTAAGGGTCGGTGAGCCACCACCTCAACCCGGGACAGTTATCTGGGGACCCAAGGTGTGTCCGGGGATGCCGACTGATTGGGGTCTTTACGGTGTTGCCTATAACCGGCGGGATAGCCTGATTTACTGTCTGTATTTCTTCAGTTCCACTGCCTACAAGTACACCTCGGACAGTTCGCTGCAGTATCGCGGGACGATACCACTGCCTGAGGACTCCTGCACTGATATCGCCTACTGCTCCTATGACAACACCTTCTGGGTTGTTGCCAATCCTTCAAAACGGGTGTACAAGATTACCCCTACCGGTTCGGTTGTGCGCTACTTTACCGCCAGTCAGGCGGATTACCCCTGCGGTGTGGTGGAGCATGAGGAGACGCACGAGGTTTATGTGAGCGACCGGCGCAGTTCCACAAATCAGCAGCGGATATTTGTCTATGACACCACCGGTACGTTGCTCCGAACCATAACCCATCCGGTAAGCGGGTATTATGGCACCCGTTGCCTGGCGCTTGACTACCACTGTCCCAGCAACACGCCTTCCCTGCTTAATATGTTTTCCTGGTTTGATGCCGGTGGAACATCCCTTGAGTCCTGTGCGATGGTAGAGGTTAATCGCACCAGTGGGGTTCTACGTAATCGTTTCCGTTTTGCCAACACCGAATGGAATATGCGCGGGATTGAGTATGATCCACGGGACGGTTCCTACTGGTTGACGATTATGCAGTATCTCTCAGGTAATAACAATATGATTGTTAAAGTGGTGGGCTTCAATATGGGTGTGACCGGTGTGGAAGAGAATGGTCTGCCACCGGTACAGGAAAAACGGGTGACGGTTAGTGCCCGACCGAATCCGACAACCGGCAGGACGGTGCTTTCAGTTGTTCTGAGAGAGCCAGCAACGGTTGATATTGCGGTCTACGACAATACCGGCAGAATGGTAAAGAGTATCGCCCGGGCAAGACCGGTAACGGTGCGGAGCGAGTTTGTCTGGGACGGTCGGGATGAGAATGGTTATGAGGTTGCCCGGGGTGTGTACTTCTATCGGGTAAAGACCGGTCGTGATGACCACTGGGGTAAACTGGTTTTGACCAGATAGCTGACTGAGAGAAGTTCTGGTTCAGGGCTGGAGGGGCTCTCCCTTTCCAGCCCTGATTTTTTCGGTAGAACTTTCGGGTGGATAACTGATTAGACGGATTAGAATTTTCGTGCCGAAACTGGGGCAGGTTGTAAACCGATTTCAGCCCCGGTATCTGAAAACTGAATGGCGAGCAGGGTCATCCCGGGGATTATGGGGATACCTGTCCGGTTATAAATAATTACGGGGCAGATTGAAATGTCCAACTGGCTTATTACCAGATGGTTAAAACAGTTGTTGCTCTATTCCGGGACTTCGGGAAGCGTGAAAAATTACTAATTTCTGGCTCTTATTTATAATAAGGGTGAAGAAAACATGGTGGATATTTTTTCACTGGTTGTAAAAACTTGACGATGGTTGGTTTCGTGGTATATTTTATTAAAATGCCGGCGGGGTAGTTCCGCCGTGGTTGGCGCCGACATAGCTCAGCCGGTAGAGCAGAGGTTTTGTAAACCTCAGGTCGGGGGTTCGACTCCCTCTGTCGGCTGGAAAATTTAAGGACGGGTTCCCGAGTGGCTAAAGGGGGCAGACTGTAAATCTGCTGGCGAACGCCTACGGAGGTTCGAATCCTTCCCCGTCCATATCGTATCTTTTGCCCGTGAACAGATGCGGGCGTGGTGTAATGGTAGCACAACAGCCTTCCAAGCTGTTTGCGTGGGTTCGACTCCCATCGCCCGCTAAAGGGTGGATCAGGTCAATTCTGGGTTGCCGGAGGCAATAAAATTTTAGTTATTTAGTTATTGACAGACAGAAATTTAAGCGTATAATTGCAGAACGGCGCAATTTGCCCATGTAGCTCAGTCGGCAGAGCACTTCCTTGGTAAGGAAGAGGTCGCCGGTTCAATTCCGGCCGTGGGCTGAAGAAAGTAACGGCGTTGCTCAGGCTAAAAGCTGGGGCACGGTTGTTTTATTTGTAATGAAATATTAAATCGTGACACAAGTAAGGAGGAAAAGAAAATGGCTAAGGCAAAGTTTGAACGAAAAAAGCCACATGTTAATGTCGGAACAATCGGGCATGTTGACCATGGTAAGACGACATTGACATCAGCCATCACCAAGGTGCTGGCAGCAAAGGGGCTTGCCACTTTTACCACCTATGACCAGGTGGCAAAGGCAAGTGAGGCGCATGGACGCCGGGATGAGACAAAGATTTTGACGATTGCGGTGTCCCATGTGGAATATGAGAGTGAAAAACGGCATTATGCGCACATTGATTGTCCGGGACACGCCGACTATATCAAAAATATGATTACCGGTGCGGCGCAGATGGACGGTGCTATTCTGGTTGTTTCTGCTGCTGATGGTCCGATGCCCCAGACCACCGAGCACGTGCTTCTGGCACGGCAGGTTAATGTGCCGGCAATTGTGGTTTATCTGAACAAGGTGGACCTGGTTGATGACCCGGATATGATTGAACTGGTCTCGGAAGAGATTAAGGACATTTTGAACAAATATGAATTCCCGGGCGACAAGACCCCGATTATCAAGGGGAGTGCATTGAAGGCGCTGCAGGAGGATTCGGGTCCGAATGTTGACTCCATCTGGGAGTTGATCAAGGCGCTGGATGAGTTTATCCCGGAGCCAGTGCGGGAGATTGATAAGCCGTTCCTGATGCCGGTTGAGGATATTTTCTCCATTACCGGTCGTGGAACAGTGGTTACCGGCAGGGTGGAGCGTGGTATTTTGAAGCCAGGTAGCGAGGTGGAGATTGTCGGTTTTGGCAAACAGGATAAGGTTGTAGTCACGAGTGTGGAGATGTTCCGTAAGGTGCTGGATGAGGGACGGGCGGGAGATAACGTTGGACTGCTTTTGCGCGGTGTTGGTAAAGATGAGGTGGAGCGCGGGATGGTTATCGCAGCGCCGGGTTCAATCAAGCCCTACCGGAAGTTCAAGGCTGAGGTTTATGTGTTGACAAAAGAAGAGGGTGGTCGGCATACGCCTTTCTTCTCTGGATACCGTCCGCAGTTTTATATCCGGACCACTGACGTTACCGGCTCGGTGCAGTTACCGCCGGGTGTGGAGATGGTGATGCCTGGCGACCATGTGAC
>OGCI01001879.1_pt1 | contig 15728 bp, 14 predicted proteins | sample 1570021 | NCBI WGS metagenome assembly OGCI01 (sample SAMN06264664, study PRJEB24512) | hot springs metagenome | isolation source: Hot spring water | place: South Africa: Tshipise | collected 2015-06-21 | reverse complement strand
TGGTCCTGGTTGAAGAGAAAATTTTTCTATTATCTCACGACCATTTAAAAAAGGCGGTGGTAGTTCTTTTTTTGTTTTGGAAAGACCTTTGAGTTCTTTAATTCGTTTTTGTATTTGATAAAAATTAGTAAAATTTGGTTTTCCTTCTTCTAAAATAGTAGCAGCAATATCAACAAAAGAGAGTTTTAATAAATCATCACCAGAAAATTTAGGATTAAAAAAGTATTTTTCAATGGTGCTTGGTCGCATCTTTGAGATATCACCAACAATAAGAATCATATGATTTCGAACTAACCAAGCAACTCTTTCCGGATCAATGCCAATCTCCCCTAGAGAAGAGAGTTTAAGCCTTTGGCAAATTTTTTTGGCTAATTCTGCGCCAACTAAATCATGTTCATCAAAACGAATTCTACTAACACCATTTTTTTCTGGCGTTTTTATAACATAAGGTTTACCAAGATCATGAAAAATAGCAGCTAAAATTAGTTCTAAAGAAGGAGGCTCTTTTCTAAATTGTTTTTTAAATTCTTTTGAATAAAGTTTTTCTAAAGTCAATCTGGTATGGGTCCAAACATCTCCTTCAGAATGAAATTCTTTTGGCTGTGGGCAACCTTTCATTTTTAGAAGTTCTGGTGCGATTTGTTGCCAGACATTAGCCTCATCATAAAGATCAAAAGTTTTAACTGGATTTGCCTTTAATGATTTTAAAAATTCTTTGGCGATAATTTCATAAGGAACAATTCTTTTTTCCTCTATTTCTGGCTCAAGAGTACGCCGACGTTCAATCATTTTTGTCTCTATTTCTTGGTCACCCAGATGAGAAATATTTTTTTTAATTACCTGCCAGGTTTTTTCTTCAATTTGAAAACCAAGTTCTATTGAAAATCTTATGGCTCGAAGCATTCTCGAATAGTCTTCTTTGAATCTTTCTTCTGGTTTACCAACCGCTTTTATAATTTTCTTTTTTAAATTATTTAATCCTTTAAAGGGATCAATAATTTTACCAATTTCAAGTTTCAAATTTCTAATTTCTAATTTTAAAGCCATAGCATTAATGGTAAAATCGCGTCGAGAAAGATCTTTCTTGATTGACATTTTAGGATCAGATTTTACTACCACATCTTTGTATCCACCGGTGCCAAAAGCATGTTCAGTTCTTGGCAAAGCAACATCAATTGGATTATGAATGTCCCAATTTTTCGGCACAAATTTAAAGACACCAAAGGCTTTACCAACTAAACTAACTTTACCTAAACCTGATAAGGAATTTTCTAAATCTTCAGCCCTAACATTTCTAACAACGAAATCAAAATCTTTTGTTTCTTGGTCTAAAATTAAATCCCTGACCGCTCCACCAACTAAATATATTTCTACTTTAGGAAAATTTTTGATAATTTTTTCCAACCAAGGGAAAAACCTTTCTTTGGTTAATTTCTTCTGAATTTTTTTGAAATTGATTTTCATAATTACTTGGATCTGACCGGATTTGAACCGCTGATCTCCGCAACTTGCCCGCCTAAATTTTTGGACCTAGTGAGAATCGAACTCACATTTCTGCAATGCGAATGCAGTGTATTACCATTATACTATAGGCCCAGAAAAATTTTGGCAGGTGAACGAATGCGGCGTTCTACTAACTGAACTACAGGTCCAGAGTCATGCGTTCTGGACTAGTGCCCCCGAGAGGAGTCAAACCTCTGTCTAGAGCTTAGGAGTCTCTTGTTCTATTCGTTGAACTACGAGGGCAGAGGAGAACTCTAAACCGTAAACTTTTTTTAAAGATTATTTGATTAAAACTTTCATTATCTTACTGGCGATGTTTGAAATGAAATTAGTTTGATAATCAAGTAAAGAAAGTCCGATAATAATTATAACTAATAAGCCAGTAATAATTAAGACTTTCAAGAGGTCTTTCTTTAGATAGGAATAATCTTTAATTAGCTCTTCTTTTTTCATTTTTTTATTTTACTCTTCTTTGGCAATTTTGTCAACTAATTTGACTATTTGAAAAATATCATTTAGAATATATTATCTAAGCAATTCGGTATTATTTTATAATTATATCTTATGTTTAGAGAAAATAAACCAAAACACATGACTGATTTAGAAACAATCATTGGTTCGGGTGTCAGATTAGAAGGTAATTTTGTGGCTGAGGGAAATGTGATTATCAGGGGCCAAATTAAAGGCAGCGTTGAGACTAAAAATGATTTGCGAATTGAAGCGGGGGCTTTGGTCGAAGCAGATTCTAAAGCCAAGAATATTCTTTTAGCCGGGGAAGTAAAAGGAAATCTTAAGGCAGAAGAGAAAGTTAGTTTTTTAAAGACAGGCCGTCTTTTTGGTAATGTTGAATGTAAAGTTCTTTCTATTGAAGAAGGTGCTGTTTTTAACGGACAATGTTTAACAGGAGAGAAAAAAGTTTCTGAAGAATAAAGAGTTTTCTCTCCGACGTTTCGTCGGAGCGAGAAAATCTTTACCCCCTCACTCGGGAGAATAATAATAAAATTATATTGGGTAGTGATTTATTAATTTCCCTAAATTCAAAGTCAATAAAAACAAATTTTCATTGGTTTTGAGTGAGGGGGTGGGCAAAAATCTAATAAAATTTTAAGATTTTTGGTATGTATTTATATCTTTTTGACTCTTTTCTGGCTAAGAAAAAATATAAAAAAATTCTTGATCGAATTGAAACAAGAATTACTGATTTAGAAATTTCTGGTCGAATCGTTCGTCTAACAATTTTAGAAAATATTCAGGAGATTATTAAAGATGCTCTAAAAAAGGGAATAGAGACTATTGTTGTTGTTGGAAATGATAAAACCTTTTGTCAGGCAGCTGGGGCTTTGGCTGATTCCTCAGCCACTTTAGGTTTAATTCCGATTGGTGAAGAAAATAGATTGGCGGAAATCTTAGGGATTCCTAAGGAAGAATTAGCCTGCGAAGTTCTTTCCGCTCGTTTAGTTGAGATAATTGATTTAGCTAGGGTTAATCATTATTTTTTTCTTTCTTCAATTGAGATTTCTAGTCAGCGGGTTCTTTTAAGAACAGCTGACTATAAAATTTCTCTTTCCTCTAAAATAAATAAGATTAAAATTTCTAATCTTGACTCTATTTTTAAAAAAATAAATAATCCTCGAGATGGGCTTTTAGAGATTATTCTTCAGGGGTCAATTCCTGGTTTTTTTTCTTTTTTTAAGACTTATAAGGAGGGGGTAATTGACAGCCTTTTTTTTCTTGAAAAAATAAAAATTGAATCCCTAAAAAAGAAAAAAGAAATTCCTATTCTGGTTGATAACTGGAGAATATTAAAGACTCCTTTAGAGATAGAAATAGTCCCTCATAAATTAAAAGTAATTGTTGGTAAAGAAAGGAAATTTTAGGATACTACAAATTTTTATGATTTTTATACTCGATAAGGAAAATTTTAAAAAAGAAGTTCTAGAATCAGCTAAAATAGTTTTAGTTGATTTTTATGCTGATTGGTGTTCTCCCTGTCAAGCTCTTTCTCCAATTTTAGAAGAATTAGCCAGAAAATATTCAGGAAAAATAAAAATAGCTAAATTTAATATTGAGGAAGGACAAAGCTTAGCTTTAGAATACGAAGTGATGAGTCTGCCAACCCTAATTATTTTTCAAAAAGGCAAAGAGATAAAAAGAATTGTTGGTCTTCAAAGCAAAGAAGAATTGGAAAAGATCTTAAACTCTCTCTAATTTTAAGGAAAATAAATGAGTCGTGTTATCAGTTTTCATTGTCATTCCATAGACAACATCAGCAGTTTCCATGGTTACATTGTTATGAGTGACAATAATAAATTGAATTTTTCTGGCTAAATCTTTGATAATTTCGGTAAACCTTAAGGAATTTATCTCATCTAAAGCAGCATCAACCTCATCTAAGACAACAAAAGGTGGGTTTTTTATTTTAATAATAGCAAAAATCAGAGCTAAAGAGGTTAAGGCTTTTTCTCCACCAGAAAGTGTTTCCAGGGTTTTGATTTTTTTAGCTGGCGGTCGAGCTAAAATTTCTATTATCAATTCTTCTTCTTTTTCTTCTTCGATTTCAAGAGATTCTTGTTCCTTTTTTTCTTCTAAAACTAATTTTGCTCTTCCGCCTTTGAACAAAATTTTAAAATATTTTTCAAATTCCTGATTGATTCTATTAAAGTTAGTGATAAATTCTTTTTTAATTCTCTCATCCAATTTTTCTTTAATTTTCTTTAGAGAGTTAATTGCCTTTTTTAGATCATTAGTTTGGGAAGAAAGAAAGTTGTATCTCTGAGAACATTCATCATATTCTTGAGAAATGTTAGGATCAATAGCTTCAATTGTTTCTAATTGGTGTTTTAACTTTTTAATTTTTAAAAATATTTCCTCCTCCTCTTCTGGTCTTAACAATTTATTTTCCAAGAGGCTGAGAATATTTTGGTCTAGACAATCTCTTTTTATTTCTTCTTCTAAATCTTCTTTTTTTGTTTCTAACCTCGCTAATTCTATTTCTTTTTCTTTTAGAGAAAAAGAGATTTGAGACATTTCTTCTTGTTTCTTTTGGATTTTTTCTTGTTGGCTTATTACCTCTTTTCTTTTATTTTCTTCTTCTTTAAGAATGTCTTGAAGATTGATTTCTAAATCTTTTATTTTTTGATTGATGATTTTTAAATTTTCTTCAGTCTCTTTAAGTTTTTTTGAAGAAGGATATTTTTTTTCTTGAAAAATTTCTAAGCATCTCTTTAATTTATCTGTTATTTTTATAAAATTAATTCGAATTTCTTTTAACTCTTCTAACCTTTTTATTTTTTCTAATTTGATAATTAACTCTTCTTGTTGAGTTAAAAATTCTTTGAAAGCATCCTCTATTCTTGCTAACCTCTCTCTTTCTAAAAATTTTTCTTGCTTATTTTCATTAAGAGTAGATTTTGCCTGAAGAATGGAGATAGTTTCTAATAATTTTCTCCTTTCCTCTAAAGAAATTTGATATTCTTTCTGAAGATGAGCAAATCTGATACTTCCTTTTTCATCAGAAATTTTTTTAAATTCCTCTTGGAGGAATTTAAGCTCAACTGATTTTTTATCTACTTCTTCTTTTATTTTTTCAACCTCTCTTTTTAATTTCTCACCTTCTTTTTCTAACTTAAACTTTTTAGAGCCATAATATTTTTTTTGCAATTCAAGCAATTTTCTTTCTATTTCTTGGCGTTTTGAAAGTTTTTTAATTTGTCGAGTTAGAAATCTCATTCTTGGTTCAATTTCTTTTAGAGCAATTTCTGCTTGAGCAAAATTTTCTTGACTTCTTTTTAATTTTATCATTGCCTCTTTTCTCTTTAACTGATATTTTCTAACACCAGTTGCTTCAGCAAAAAATTCTTTTCGCTCTAAAGGTGAAGAATAAAGAATTGAATCAACCATCCCTTGACCAATGACTGAATAACTTTTTGGTCCAAAATTTGCTTTAGCAATAGTCAGAAGAACATCTTGAAGTTTTACTTTGTTCTGATTAATAAAATACTCATTTTCTCCGTTTCTTAAAATTTTTCTTCCAACCATTAACTGTTGAGAAGGGGGTTGAGGGTTTTTTTCTTTGTTTTTTAAATAAAGAAAGACTTCAGCAAGATTAAGCCTTATTTGTCCTCCGGAAAAAATAATATCTTCACCCTTTTTACTTCTCAGAGTTTTTAGACTTTGTTCTCCTAAAGCCCATCTGATTGCTTCAACCAAATTAGATTTTCCTACTCCATTTGGACCGATAATACAAGTGACACCTTTTGGAAATTTTAAATTTACTCGATGACCAAAAGATTTAAAGCCAAAAATTTCTAATTCCTCGAGATACATAGACTCCTACAAATTACGAATCTATTTACGAATATACGAATATTCTAAGAGCGCAGGGTTATGTCGCTAAGAAGAGTATCCACAGTCCAACCCACAATAATTTAACTTATAAGAATAATTGACGATGGCTGGACGAGGACATAAGCGAGGTCCCGGAAAAAGACAATCTTTAACAGAAATTTAGACCGAGCGTCTTTTCGTGCGACTGACCCGAGCCCTAATTAAAAAAATAAACTTTTATATTTTTTCAAGGCTTTTTGAGCAGCCTTTATCTCTGCTTCTTGTTTACTTCTTCCTTTACCAAGAGCAATAAGTTTTTCTTTAAGAAAAACGCCGATAGTAAATTCTTTTGCATGTTCCGGTCCAGTTTCTCTTATTACTTTATAAGATGGGGTAATTTTAAAATCAGCCTGAGTTAATTCTTGAAACTTGCTTTTTGCATCTTCATAAAGTTTATATTTAAAAATAAAACTAAGCCGGTTAAGGATTTTTTCTTTAATAAATTCTTTTGTTTTTTTTAGACCCTGATCTAAATAAATTGCACCAACTAAAGCCTCAAAAGCATTAGCTAAAATATTTATTTTTGCTTTTTCTGAGGAAGAAAGGTACTCTCCTTTACTTAAATATAGATATTTATCTAAATTTAAATTTTTAGCTACCTGAGAGAGCATTTTCATATTAACTAAACTTGCTCGCCAAGAAGTTAAAACACCTTCTGGTTCAGAATAATTCTTATAAAGATATTCAGTAACAACAAACTCTATAATCGCATCACCTAAAAATTCTAATCTTTCATTGTGAGGAAGCTTGATTTCCGGGTGTTCATTCAAATAAGAACGATGAATTAAGGCTTGTTGAAGTAGGTCTTTGTTTTTAAATCTGATTTTGATTTTTTTTTCAAAATTTTCTAAATTTTTCATACCTCTTCTTTTTTAATTGTTTCATAAATCGCTCCAAGTACTCCATTAACAAATCGACCAGAAGTCTCTGAGCTAAATGTTTTCGCCAATTCAATTGCTTCGTCAATTGCTACTTTTGGCGGCGTCTCTTTTAAAAAAAGGAGTTCAGTAATACCAATTCTTAAGATATTTCTATCAACTAAAGAAATTTTTTCAATTGGCCATTCAGGAGCAAATTTTTTTAAATAATTATTTATCTCTTTTAAGTTTTTAATTATCTCATCAATTAATTTTTTGGAAAAATCATTATCTTTAAAAGAAGGTGAGGCGAACTCTTTTAAGTTATAGTTAAAAATATTTTCTATCTCTTTTTCAATTTTCTTACTTTTTTCCAGAAAGCCAAAAAAATCTAATTGATAAAGAGTTTGAAAAATAATAATTCGACTGAGATGACGAGTATTCATGGGCTTAAATTAACCCCTTAATGTTTAATTAAATTCTGAAGTTTTAAAATCCTAAATTATAAATCTCAAGTTTCAGAAATTGGAAATTTGTTGTGGAAACTGGAAATTAGAAATTAGAAACTTTCGGTTTATTTCTTTTCTTTCTTACTTTTTTTAGCTATTTTTGGCGAAATAATTTCTTTACCAGCATAAATACCACAAAAAGGGCAAAGACGATGAGGAAAAACAGGTTTTTTACAGTTTGGACAAAGGGAAAGAGTGATCTTTTTTAGTTTTTTAACTGCTCTTCTTTTTCTTTTTTCGCTTTTTGGTCTTTTTTTAGATGGTAAGCCCATAAAAAAATTTTAACAAATCAATTTTAATTTGTCCACATTTTTTCCCCAATTTATTCACCTCATTTATTTCTTTATCTTATTTTTTAATTATAATAATTAAGGATATGTGTAACTTTTTGCCGGCTTGTCCTTCATTAGGTTGTTCACTAATTAACACGAATTGGTGTGCCTGAAAGTCATCTGAGATCAAAAGTCTTAAGATACTCGCTCACTAATTTAGGCGAATATTAGTCTTGATTAGTGAGGCGACTTAAGAGAAACTTTCGGTAAAGGTTAAAACTTCCGAGCCACCCTATTGGTGATTATTTGTCTAAAGACCTAACGAGATGAAGACAACGCTATTATAATTTACAGATATGACTAATAATGATTTAACAAAAGAACAACTTTGGCAAATTGTTTTAGGTGAAATAGAACTCCAGATTAGTCGAGCAAATTTCATTACTTGGTTTAAGCATGCTTATATTTCTTCACTTGAAGATAATGGTGAAACAGTGGTTATTTCTTTGCCTAATGAATTTACTAAAATTTGGTTTGAAAAAAAATACCATAAAATAATTTTTGAGATTCTTCAGAACGCAACCAATAATAAAGTAAAAAGAATTATTTATAAAATCGAGCCAAAACCTTCTATTCCTTTACCTCAAGAAAGATTTGTCAGCTTAGAAGAAATAATTAAAAAAGAAAAAGTTGAAAAGGAAACACCAGTTAATGAACATGGTCTAAATCCTAAATATACCTTTGAAAAATTTGTTGTCGGTAGAGGAAATGAACTTGCTCAAGCCGCTTGTTTAGCAGCCAGTCAAAATCTAGGTGAGAAATATAATCCTCTTTTTATTTATGGCGGAGTTGGTTTAGGAAAAACTCATCTTCTTCAAGCAATTGGCCATGAAGTTTTAAAAAGAGATAAAAAGAAAAAAGTTCTTTATGTTAGTGCCGAGAAATTTATGAATGATTTTGTTAAAGCAATTAGGGAGGGAAAGATGGATACTTTTAAAAAGACCTATCGCCAACCTGATGTCTTTTTAGTTGATGATGTTCAATTTTTTGCTGGTAAGGAAAGAGTTCAGGAAGAATTTTTTCATACTTTCAACACCCTCTATCAAAAGAATAATCAAATTGTTTTAACCAGTGATCGATCACCGAGAGTTATTCCAGCTATTGAAGAAAGATTAATTTCCCGATTTGAAGGAGGGATGATTGTTGATATTTCTCCACCTGATTTAGAGACAAGAATCGCTATTTTAGAACAAAAAGCAAAGGAAAAAGGTTATACTTTACCAAGAGAGATTATCCAATATATTGCGGTTCAAATTCAAAATAATGTTCGCCAACTTGAAGGTGCCTTAAATAAAGTTATTGCCTATCATGAATTGAATAAAATTCCTTTTTCTTTAGATGAAGTAAAAAAGATAATTTCAAGTCTAATTACTTTGCCTCGGAAAGTTGCCCTGGTACCAAAAGAATTACTTCAGATAGTGGCTGAGTTTTATGGTCTAAAACTCAATGAACTACTTAGTCGTTCAAGAAAAAGAGAGTTGGTTATGCCTAGACAAATAGCCATGTATCTAATGAGAGAAGAACTTGATGCTTCTTTTCCTTTAATTGGTCAGGAATTTGGCGGCAAGGATCACACCACAGCCATGTATGCTTGGCGAAAGATAAAAAAAGAAGTTGAAGAAGAAGGAAGAATTAAACAAGAAATTGATTTTATTAAGCAAAGGATTTATAATAGATAATATGCAAAATAATAATAAAAAAAAGCCAAAGGTGGTGTCTCGAGAAATAAAGGAAAAATTGACAGAAAAACTTGAAGAGTTAAGGGTTAAAGAATTAGAAAGGGAAATTCAAGAAAAAGCCTCTTTTCTTAATTTGCCTTATATCAATCTCAAGGGTTTTCCTATTTCTTCTGAGGCTTTAAGGATTATTCCTGAGTTAGAGGCCAAACGTCTGAGAATAGTTTGTTTTTATCGTGATGAAAGAAGGGCAAATTTGGCGACAACTAATCCAGAAAATGAAGAAATTATTTCTCTTCGGGCAAAAATAGAAACAGAAGAAGGTTTGAAAACTGAACTCTATCTTATTTCCCCGGTAAGCCTTGAGTTTGCTCTAAAACTTTATTTTACTTTACCTAAACCTAAGAAAAGAGTTAAAGCCGTAGAAATTACCAAAGAAGATCTTAAAAGATATCAGCCAAAAATTAAAACCTTTCAAGATTTAAATCGAGAAATTCAGGATGTTTCTGCTACTGATTTAATGGCTTTAACTATTGCTGCGGCAATTAAATCTCGGGCCTCTGATATTCATATTGAAGCTGAAGAAGAGAGAGTAAAATTCAGATTTAGAATTGATGGTCTACTCTATGATGTTGCTTCTTTACCAAAAAGACTTTGGCCTTTAATTATCTCAAGGATAAAAAATTTATCTGGCTTAAAAATCAATATTACTGACCAGCCCCAAGATGGTCGTTTTTCTATTCTTTTGACTGACGATAAGATTGATGTCCGAGTTTCAACTTTACCAAGCTCTTTTGGTGAATCAGTGGTAATGAGAATTTTAATGGCTTCTTCTGTTCTGATTAATCTTGAAACACTTGGTTTCCGAGGGAGAAGTCTTGAAATTTTCAAACATGAAATAGAAAGACCAAATGGTTTGATTCTTACTTCCGGTCCAACCGGTTCAGGTAAATCAACAACTCTTTACGCTATCTTAACTCACTTAGCCAAGCCAGAGATCAAAATTATTACCTTAGAAGAACCAATTGAATATGAATTAAAAGGTGTTATCCAAACTCAAGTTGATTATTCTAAAGGACAAACTTTTGCTAAAAATCTTCGCTCAGTTATGCGTCAAGATCCTGATGTGGTTATGATTGGCGAAATTCGTGACCAGGATACAGCTGAAATTGCTATTCAGGCAGCTTTAACTGGTCATTTAGTTTTCTCGACCATTCATACCAATGATGCGGCTGGCATTGTTCCTCGTTTTCTAACCTTAGGTGTTAAATCTTATTTATTAGCTCCGGCTATAAATATGGCTATGGCTCAAAGATTGGTTAGAAGAATTTGTCAGAACTGCAAAGAAGAAATAAAACTTGAGCCAGAAAAAATTGAACGGGTAAAAAAAATTCTTGAAGATTTACCGGCGGAAGAAAAAAAGAAAATAAATTTTGCTAATTTAAAATTCTATCATGGTAAAGGTTGCGAAGATTGCCAGAACTTAAGTTATAAGGGTCGGATTGGTATTTTTGAGGTTTTTACCGTTGAGCCAGAAATTGAAAAACTAATTATTCGCGGCGATGTTTCAGAATATGAAATGCGCGAAGTTTTAAAAAAACAAGGAATGATTACCTTAGTTCAAGATGGACTACTCAAAGCTCTGGATGGCATTACCACTGTTGATGAGGTCTTCCGCGTTGCAGAATAGTAAAAATCAGAAGTTGAAAATGAAAAATTACAACCGAATATCTTCCGGCTACAATGATTCTGAACACTTCAAGGTCTTAAGAAGAAGGATTTTGAGGGAGATAAAAAAGAAGAGAGAAAATAAATAGCTGTCAAATATCTCGATAAATAGCACCTTTTTAAATCAACTTAATTCGGGCTAATTTTTCAATGATTTCTTTTCCTTCAGTTTTTATTTTTTTCTTGATTTTATATTCTGGAATTTGACTGGCTGGAATTTTTGAAACCTGTCGCCAATTACGAATCTCGATAACGAGATTTTTTATTTTTTCGAAATCTTTTTCGGCCTTTTTGTTGATTAATTTTTTCTCGGCTTTTGGCCACTCGGCTACAATGAGTAAATTGCTAAATTGTTTAATTGCTAAATTATTAAATTGATCCCAAATTGTTTCAGTGACAAACGGAATAAAAGGATGTAAAAGTTTCAAAAGATTTAAAATTGTAAATTGTAAATTGTAAATTGTATTTTTCTTCAATTTTAAATCAGCCATTTGCAATTTTGAAACTTCAATGTACCAATCAGCAAATTCGTGCCAGGTAAAATTATAAAGTTCACGAATTGCTTCACCTAACTGATAATTTTTTATTTTTTTTGTGACTGAGTTGATAGTTAAATTTAATCGGCTTAAAATCCATTTATCGGCTAAAGTAGTTGGTTTAATATTTATCATTCGGAATGTTCGGATATCACTTGTAGATCTGAATGATATTTGCCCGAAGCGGGCAATGTTCCATAATTTATTGATAAAATTTCTGGCTGCTAGAATTGCTCTTTCATCAAACTTAAAAGATTGCTGGTTACGATTGGTCTGATAAATCAAACCCATTCTTACTGCGTCAGCCCCAAATTTTTCGGCAATTTCTAATGGATCAATGCCAGTACCTAAAGATTTGCTCATTCTTCTACCAGTAATGGCTAAGACCGTTGGGTGAATATAAACATTTTTAAAAGGAATCTTCTTGAGAAATTCAAGTGAGGAAAAAATCATCCTTACTACCCATAAGTAAAGAATCTCCTGAGCTGTTGAAAGAAAGTCAGTTGGATAATATTTTTTTAGATCAGACGTCTTTTTTGGCCAACCTAAAGTTGCAAACGGCCAGAGGGCCGAAGAAAACCAAGTATCTAAAACTTCTTCAGATTGTTTCATTTGACATTTTTTACAAATCGGACATCTTTTCGGTCTTTTAAAAGAAACGATAAAGTCATTTTTAATTTCTGCCTGTTTTTCTTGATAATTTTTACAATAGTAAACAGGCAGTTGGTGTCCCCACCAAAGTTGACGCGAGATACACCAATCTTCAACTCGGGCTAACCAATCTAAATAAATTTTTTTATATCTTTGAGGAATGATTTTTATTTTTCCTTTTTTAACAACTTCAATGGCTGATTGAGCCAACCTTTTCATTTTCAAAAAGTATTGAGTTGAAATCTGTGGTTCAATTGGCGTCCCGCATCGATCGCAAAGAGCCAAATTATAAGTATAATCTTCTTCTTTTTCTAATAAGCCAAGGTTTTTCAATTGTTCAATGATTTTTTCTCGTGCTTCCAGAGTTTTTAAGCCAACAAATTTTCCAGCTTGTTCAGTCATCTTCCCTTCCGGACCAATAACATTAATTACTTCTAATTTTTTTTCTTTAGCGATCTGCCAATCAGTTTGGTCGTGGGCCGGGGTGATTTTTACAGCACCAGTGCCAAATTCTTTATCAACTAAACGATGAACGATAATCGGAATCTCCCGATTCATCAAAGGTAGAATGACTGTTTTGCCGATTAAATCTTTATATCTTTCATCTCTTGGATTAACTGCCACGGCTGTATCACCCAACATTGTTTCCGGTCTCGTGGTAGCAACAATGATAAAGTTTGGAATTTGAAATTTGGGATTTGCTGCCTCTGGCGAACCTCGCTCGCCTTGCTGAAGCGAGAGCGAAGTGGGCCTTTGGCAAGGGATTTTGGATTTAGGATTTTTAAGCGGATATTTAATGTAATAAAGTTTCCCCTTTTCTTCTTGGTATTTCACTTCGATATCAGAAATAGCTGTTTCACATCTTGGGCACCAATTAACTATTCTTGGTCCGCGATAAATCAACCCTTTTTTATAATAATGGCAAAAAGCGGTATAAACGGCCTTGGTATAATTTTTGTCTAAAGTAAATCTTTGGCGAGACCAATCGCAAGAACAGCCGAGTTTTTTCAATTGTTCAATAATCAAATGACTGTACTTATTAACCCATTGCCAAACCCTTTCAACAAATTTCTCTCGTCCAAGTTGTTGCCGCGTTAATCCTTCTTTTTTTAGTTTTTTTTCTACGACATTTTGAGTAGCAATACCAGCGTGATCAATACCTGGTAACCATAGAGTTTGATAACCATTCATACGATAAAAACGAATAAGAATATCTTGAATAGTATTATTCAAAGCATGGCCCATGTGTAAAGAGCCGGTCACGTTTGGTGGTGGAATAGAGATTGAATATTTCTTGGCTCGTTTTTTAGGTAATTTGTCCGGATTTAAAAAACCTGCCTTCTGCCAAAGCTGATAAATCTTTTCTTCGTATTTTTTTGCCTCGTAGGCCTTTTCCATAAAAATTAACAAAAATTAATTATTCTCTCATATTTCTTTTTACCAAATTTAATTTTAATCTTAATTGCTTTTTTTGGCAACAGTTTTTTAACTCTCTCAGCCCATTCAATAACAGTAACCGTGTCTTTTTTACCTAGCCAATCAAGCACACCGATTCCAATTAAATCTTTTTCATTTTTTAACCGATAAGCATCAATATGTAATAAATTTTTAATCTTAAATCTCGAATCTTTAACCTGATATAGCTTCATTAAGACAAAACTCGGACTGGTAATAGTTTTCTTAATTCCTAAACCTCTAGCCATGCCTTTAATAAAAACAGTTTTGCCAGTGCCTAAATCACCAATTAAAGCAATAACTTCACTACCCTTAAGTTTTTTGGCAAATTTCTTTGCTGAGGCAATCGTTTCTTTTTCTGAATATGAGATAAATCTTGACATTTTTTCTATATTTGATATAAAAAGTGAAAATATGAACGGAAATCCAGAAAAAAATGAGACTAAGAAAATAACAAGCTGCTCTGATGAAGAACTATTAAGGCAGCCGGAACTATTGAAAGTCGGGAGAAGGGTTTTTGTTAAAAATATAGGAGGTCGGGAGGCAAGCGGAATAATAGGATTAATCACGGGATTTGAATCTAAAACCGGAATTCTTTTTTTATCCTCATTTGACGGAAGAGAAGAATATTCAGTTCAGCTTAATAAAAATATAGAAGTAACTTTTTATTAGGTTATGGTAAAGAATTGAGGTCAACCTTTATCTTTCGCCAATTAAATTTTCTAAGCCAGTTATTTTTTTTAACTTTAGCGAGTTTAAAATAACCCGCGGCGGCAATCATGGTCGCGTTATCAGTACATAAATTTTTTGGTGGAAACAAAGGGTTAATTTTTAATTGCCAATTTTCAATTTTCAATTTGAATTGCTTACGCAATTCTTTGTTAGCTACCACCCCCCCGCCTAAAATAATGCTTTTAGCGTTGAATTTTCTCGCCGCTCGAATAGTTTTAGTAATTAAAACATCAATAATTGCTTGCTGGACTTCCGCGCATATTTCTGGAACAAAATTCTTGTTATTAGTTATTTGTTTTATGCTATTTGTTTTATAAAGAACCGCCGTTTTTAATCCGGAAAAACTAAAATTAAAATCGTTGGTATTTATCATCGGCCGAGGAAATTTGATTTTGAGATTTGAGATTTGAGATTTAAGATTTGCGGCCTCGGCGGCTACCGCCGGTCCACCTGGGTACCCTAATCCTAAAATCTTTGCTACTTTGTCAAAACATTCGCCAGCTGCATCATCTAAAGTCTGGCCGATTTTTTGAAATTTCTCAAAATCTTTCATCAAAATCAATTCCGTATGCCCTCCAGAAACTACTAAACAAAGAGCAGGAAATAAATTTTGAGATTTGAGATTTGAGATTTGAGATTTATCAACAAAATTGGCATAAATGTGTCCAGCTAAATGATTAACCGGAACCAATGGTTTATTTGCTAAAAAAGCCAATGTTTTTGCTGCCTCAACACCAACAAGTAATGAAGTAATTAAACCAGGTCCATTTGTCACAGCTATAGCATCAATTAGTCGTAAATAATTATGAATTTTGGTGCTTCGCTCCTCGCCAATTTTCCTAAATTTTTTGTTCGAAAAAAATTCAAGAGATTTTTCTAAAACAGGAATAATATTCTCCACATGATGCCTGGCTGCCACTTCCGGCACAATCCCCTTATATTTGGCATGAATTTTCACCTGACTTGAGACAATATTCGAGATTATTCGTATTTCATTCAAATTCGTAATTCGTATAAGACTTGCCGCTGTTTCATCGCAAGAGGTTTCGATGCCAAGGATTGTAATTATTTTCTTTGCCATAAATATCATTTTACCATAATTTTATTTTTTTTCTATTAATTTTATTGATATTAATTTTATTGACAATAAAAAATCTTCTGTTAAAATTGTTTCATCTTCCCATTGGTCATTAGTTTTTTGTTATTAGTTTATTATGGCCTCATCGTCTATCGGTTAGGACACGGCCCTTTCAAGGCCGTAAGATGGGTTCAATTCCCATTGGGGCCACTAGATCATAAAAATGACTGAAATATTCTCAAAAATTCCTAAAGAATTAATCTACTATAAGACATTAGAGAAAAA
>OGCI01001878.1_pt1 | contig 15729 bp, 10 predicted proteins | sample 1570021 | NCBI WGS metagenome assembly OGCI01 (sample SAMN06264664, study PRJEB24512) | hot springs metagenome | isolation source: Hot spring water | place: South Africa: Tshipise | collected 2015-06-21 | reverse complement strand
CTAAATCGATAAATGAACTCCGAAAACGTGAAAGATTGGTTACAAGATGGCAGATTTTTAAAAAAGCAGTTGTTGACGGGAAGAAAAGTAAGAAAAATGAGAAAATAGTAAAAATTTTGTGTCTGCGGTTGGTTAGCTTCTGAAATGAAATGATTGGTTCTCCTTTTCGAATTTCACCTTCAAAGAACAAAAGATTTGCAAAGGAACTTTTCGCCGAACCCTTAGTTTTATAGAGCCTTAAGACCTAAATTATGGCAGGGCTGCGATATTTTTTGATGACGACGACACCTTGAGCCGGTTTTCGGTGACAAAGTTACGGTTCGGCATAGCGCGAATTTAGAGGTTGAATTGATTTAAACGCCTAAAGTAGGAAAATTTTGGGGCACTTGTTTTCCTAAAAGGTAGATCCTTCCCAAGTCGGGCTGCCGGCTGAAGTTGAGTGAAAAGTGGGTTGTTCCGGCCCCTGGAACGAGCGTTTTGGCTTCCAAAGGGGCTTGAGCCCAATTGGCTTTTTAGGGACACTTTCAAGAGAGGCTAAAATTCGGGAATGGGCCGGAGTGGCGGAATGGCAGACGCGCTGGACTCAAAATCCAGTGGCCTTCGGGTCGTGTGGGTTCAACTCCCACCTCCGGCACTTTTAAATTCGTCGTTCAAATTGGAGGGTCCTAAGCTTACTTCGTCGATGCGGCTCGGGCCGAAGAACCTTCCCCCGTTGTTCTTTTCTTTGGCTTAGGTTCCTTTAAATTGCAATCTAGACTGCGACGTAAACATCCGCCGGTGCGCAAGGTCGGGTGTGCTTGTTGGCTTGCTGCGTCGTTCGTCCCTTGAAACTCCCCCTGTGGGCGTGGGATTATCCCGGGCAAATAATCTTGAATTGGATCGACCGAAGGCCACGACGGCGGGTTTTACCGGAGCGATGGTGAGGAGCGATCCTGAATTGGAAGCAACTTTGGACAACTGTTAGCGAAAGCGATGCAAGAGAATTCCGCGCTTATCATCGTGGATCTTCAAAACGATTTTTGTGGGGGGGGAAGCTTGCCTGTGCCCGGCGGGGACGAGATTGTTCCCATCATTAATCGGTTGATGGGGTGTTTCCCTCTCGTGGTGGCAACTCAGGATTGGCACCCCCGGAATCACGTGAGCTTTGCGAGCAATCACCCGGGCCACAAAGTCGGCGATATCATCGAGGTTGGCGGGCTAAAGCAGATTCTTTGGCCCGAACACTGTGTGCAGGGGACGTTCGGGGCGGATCTCCACCCGGAGTTAAACCGGGGCAAGATTCATCTCACGATCTACAAGGGAACGGACTCGGAGATAGATAGCTATAGCGGTTTTTTCGACAATGCGAGGCGGCGGTCGACGGGGTTGGAAAGGGAGTTGAAGGAGCGAGGTATCCGGAGGGTTTATATCACGGGACTTGCCACTGATTATTGCGTCAAATACACCGCCTTGGATGCCCTCGAGCTTGGTTTCGAGACGTGGCTAATCGCCGAAGCGTGCCGGGGAGTGAATGTCGAGCCCAGTGACGTGGCAAAAGCCTTGGATCAGATGCGCGGTGCAGGCGTACGTTTAATTACTTCTGAGAAATTGGTTGCCGAGATAAGCACTGGAACCGTTTGAACGTTGGCGGAATCGTTTAACTCCTCGGCATTGCGGCACGTATACTTCCCCTAGATTCAAGTTGGTCATCGCAAAGAATTTCTCGCAAGTTGGTAGATACAAAGAATTTCTTGTAAGTCGTGAGCGATTGCCGTCCCGAAGTAAACCCAAAATAAAACGGTAACCGACTTCGCTTCCGAGCTTCCATTGGGAAGATCTAGGTGTGGGGGTTGCGTACAATAATTTGTGAGTTATCAATACGATTTTGGGGGGGATACCCTTTTTCTTCAGAGCAACAACAAAGTAAGAAATTTCCCCATTTCTTTCATTTACGCAATTGAAGTACGCTCCGGGGCGATAATACCTGCTTAAGGAAAGGGGCAATGAACTTGGGCTGGATTAAAAGCGTTTTTTCCACTCAGTCGCAACCCCCCTCGTCAAGGGGCGCCGAAGAGGGGCTGCGATCGGCGGAGCGGGTTTGTAAAGGCGGCACTAGTCACCGCCGATCGCGAAAATCATGGCTCATCATCGGCTGGCTGCTTGTGGCGATCTGTTTTTTGGGGCCGACGTTCGCCCTGTTAGTCGCGGGGTGCATCTGGTTCGGAGCTCAGGGTTGGTTTGCCCATTGGTTCGTTGCCGCCATTGTCTTGGGGACGCTAGGATCGATCTTGGCAAAGCGGTTACACAGGAATCCGCAGGTTTTTCCGGGTCCGCAGACGCAGCCACCCCTGGAGTGGCCGCCGCGGGACCACGCGATTTGGGGCGAAGTCGAAAAAATCGCTTTAGAGAAAGAAAAGGCTCCCTTTCCCCTGGACGATTTGCTGGTTTGGCAGCAAGTAGGACAGGAAGTTTTCGAAGTGGTAGCGCGGCACTACCACCCCCGATCCAACCAACCCATCTTGGAAGTGCCGGCTCCGTACATTTTGGCAGTGGTGGAGCGGGTGGCTCAGGATTTGCGGGGTGTGCTTCAAGAGCAATTTCCCTTTTCGCACCTTCTGACTGTAGGCGATTTGCTTCGCATGAAGCAGATGGCCTCGTATGGTCAGTATGCTTACCAGGCGTATAAGTGGGCACAACTAGGCGTGAACCCGGGACTAGGGTTGCTGAGATTTTTCCGCGACTTGGTGTTCGCAAAGTTGCAGGAGAAATCCGTGGCGGCTATCCAGCGCTGGCTAGCTGGTTATATCGTGCGGAGGATGGGTTACTATGCGATCATGTTGTATGGCGGGCATATCACTCTCGATCAAGAGGGTGCGAAGGCATTTCGCAGCCCGAAGTCGCAAAAAGATTGGGAGCAAGCCGTCGAGTGGGAGGAGCGGCTAAATCAAGAACCGCTGCGGGTAGTGGTATTCGGACGTGTTGGTGCGGGAAAGTCGAGCGTCATCAATGTGCTGTTGGATGAGGTTAAAGCTCCGGTCGGGGTAGGGGGTAGCCGGGCCAAAACTCAGACGTATGCTTGGCACGACGTCAAGGGACATTCACCGGTTCTTTTGATCGAACCGCCGGGGTTCGATCCTGCAAAAGCCCCCACTCGGGTTTGGAGACACCTTTATTCGGAGGTTCAAAACGCCGATCTTTTGCTGCTGGTTATCCCGGGAAATGCAGCAGATTGGGAGGTTGAGGCCGCTCTTCTTAGGAATATTCGACAAGACCAGGTGAACCATCCGGAGCGCGTTCATGCGCCTCTTGCGGTAGTTGTCACGCAACCAGGACCTGCTAGTCTTGATGCGGGGCAAGTGTCGAAAGGCTCCCGGGAAAGTTCGGAATCTGTAGGGAGCCTTGGTGATCCTGGAGAGTATCGTGAGCGATGGATCAGCCGTGTAAGGGAGTTGCTCGAACTATCCGAACATGTGCCCGTGGTGGTAGGGGAGTTTCGCGGATTAGAAGAATCTGAAGGACATAATTTTTTACGGGAAGCATTTGCACAATTGTATGACAGGGCTAAGGCGGCTCGGGTGAACCGTTGCGTTCGCGGGCAGCGGCGCGCCGAAAGTTGGTACTATGGGGGCAGACAGCTCTTAGGGGTCGTTCGGAACGTCCCAAGGCTTTTCGGGGGTAAATCGCGGGAGTAGTTTGGCTTATTAGGCAATACTTCGGTTGCGTAGAGAAGCATTGGTTCGTTCGCTTAGAGAATTAGCCGACTTTCTCTCGGAAGTCAACGACCATCTCCAATCGGTCGCGCGATACACTTCTCCTATCTCCTATCTCCGTATCTTTTCCTATTTAGGAAAAGATACAAATATACTAAAGATGCAAAGATACTTTTTCAGGACTTGAGTTATCTGAATAACTCTGTTAACTAGATTTCCTGATTAATTTGCTAATAATTTGCTCAATTAAATCCGGGGGGTGACGCGCGAAAGAAATCGCAGACCAGTCGATAAAATAGCAATCCTGTCCCATCAATAATAATGACTTGTCACTGGCATTGTGTCGCCGTATAGAACGCTCATCATGTCGTCAAATATGACCTTTGAATGGTAAAGTATAAGTTCTATAATCTTCTAAGTATAAGTGTTAATTATATTGGTGCGAATTTCGTAACTCGGCAGTGCTGAGTTAGCAAGGCTTGGCGCGCCTTAGCTCATTGTGGGTTCAATCCAAAAGCGGGGTTAGTGGCAAGTAGAAGGAAAAATAAGTGATCTGCTTCAGAAGAGTTAGGCACTTGTTGGTTTTTCTTCTACCCTTTCGCTTCAACCCAGGAATGGTTATCAACATCACTCCAAAAGTCGTTATGGATTTTTTATATCGGTATTTCGCATGTACTTGCAATTCGGGAAAATATACGGCGATTTGAGCCGCCGCGTTCAAGCGATGCGCATTTGAGCGTCTTAGCCTTTCCGAGTATTTTTCTTCGAGTATTTTTCACGTTAAGAGCTCATCCGGTTCTCGTTCTCGAAAAGAGCACTGCGACATAAACCATCATTATTCCGCTTAGCTTGATCATCCAGTTTTCAGCTTTGTGCTGGATAGCTCCAACCAAGAATGCTCAGGGATATAGACATCCCTGGATCCGGATTGTTTATTTTTGCATGCCAGTATGACTATTCTTCTGTTACTGCAAAAAGTGGGGATTCTGGCAAATCTTTTCCGAAGGTGCACATCGTGCTGAATCGTTTCCGTAATTCCCCGGAAAATCTTGCAAAAAACCGCCCCGCGATTGTAGCGAGTTGGCCCGCTCTCCTTTACAATCGCGGAGCTTGGGGGTGAGGTCATTGAGGTTTGTTAGGATGAGTACCAAGTTTTTGCCGCTGTTTATGAACGGTTGATTGTTGGTGAGGTCGAGGGTGGGGATTGAACTGATGCCCGGGGGCCGATGTCGACATCTTGATTTTGGCTTAATAATTTCCCTGTGTGCGTCTGGATGGAATCTTTAGCGGAGACTGCTAGCGGCAGATAACTGGGATTTTCCCGTGTGCGTGTGGATGGGACTTGGGCATCGGTTGTCATGGTTGGGGGATCGGACTATGCTGAGACCCGCGGGGGGACGTTCGGTTCGTCGGCTTCAGAGGTCGCCGCGGGAAAGCCTTGCCAATTATGATGGCCCTGGTGATTGGAAGCTTAATAGTTTTAAAGATTCAGAGAGTTCACCTGGCGCGAAGGTGCGAGACGGCTTTCTCAAGGGGTGTGTTTTGAAGCTGAGTCTGAGGCCTTCCGAGTAACTATCGGATAACTATCTTTGTGAGTTACGAAACTTGTTTTTCAAGGGTCTTAGAGCGTTCTTCGTTTCATTGCGTTCAGTTCTCGAAAGCCCAAGTCGCGCACTGGTTGAAGCCTTTTGGCCGCGATAAAAGACCGTTTAGTCCTGGGCTTTGGGATTTCGTGCCCCTACGTGCCGAACAGGGTGAGAGTCTGATTTGGCTTGGAACTATAAATAGAACTGAGGGGTAGGGGCATCCGCGGGGATTTGCGCACAATCAGGGAAGGAAGTTGCGAAGGGGTTGGGAAGGGCGAAGGTTGCCGAGCGATCGAGATTTTCTGGCGGTGGTGTTTTTGGAAAACGTAAGGGGGGCGTGCTGTGACTTTGGGATCGGACTTCACCACGCCGGCGACTCAAATGAAGCGGACTGCAAGCTTAAGTAAGCCGGCAGTTCGACGCCAGTTTTGGAATAAGGAAGCGTGGATGTCAATCGAACCGGGGGCTCAGATTACCGTTCATCCCCTTTTGCCGGCTGCCCGATTTCCCGGACAACTGTCTGAAGAGGATTTTCTTCCGCTCGCTTATCGAGCCATGTATTTGGCTCGGATCATCGAGGATCATTTGGTCGAACTGTACCACAAAGGTTACGTGCGTGGCACGGTGGCCCTAGGCCGCGGGAACGAGGCGACGGCCGTCGGCATTGGTATGTCGCTTCGACCGGGCAAGGATGTCACTTCTTTGCTCCATAGGGATTTGGCCGCTCACTTGCTGCTCGGGTCGTCCCCGTATCAAGTCTTTTGTCAATATCTTGCCAATGGGGAGAGTCCGACACATGGTCGGGAAGGCAATGTGCATTACGGCGACCCGAGGCACCGCCGTTTGCCCATGATTAGTCACTTGGGCAAGATGCTCAGCTTAGTGGTGGGAGGAACATGGGCCGCTCGGCGCCGAGGGGAAGATGTCTTCGGTTTGGCTGTAATTGGTGATGGGGGGACGAGCACCGGGGAATTTCACGAGTCCCTAAATATCGCTTCGGTGCACAATGTTCCCGTCCTATTCGTCATCGAAAACAACTACTACGCTTTTTCGACGCCGATTTCGGCTCAATATCGCTGCCAGCTCCTTTCAGATCGCTCCAAGGGCTATGGGATCACGGGGCAGTCGATCGACGGTACGGATCCTTGGCTGGTTTATTCGACCATCCAGGAGATGTTCGAATTAATGAGGCGGGATCCCGCCCCGGCAATCCTCGAATGTTTCACCCTGCGGCTTTGTGGGCATGCCGTCTACGACAAATGCGAGTACGTTTCGAAAGAGCAGATGGAGCGGTGGATGGAGCAGGATCCGGTCCCGAATGTTCGAAAGCTTTTGCTAGACCGACAGTTAGCGGATGAAGAGGATTTGACTGCTTTCGAAACTGCGGCGAAAGCGGAAATCCAAGATATCGCAAAGCGGGCCCTACGGGTGCGCCGGCCGGAGGTGCCCACGAGCGATTGGGGAGTATATGCCAGCGGAGTGTTGCCGAAACTTGCGCCGGTTCGGACCAAGCAGGTCAAGAACGGTGCAGCGGTAAATATGGCGTTAGATTACATTTTGAAAACTGATCCCCGGGCGGTAATCCTCGGCTTAGACGTTGGGCGGTATGGCTCGGCGTTTAAGACGTGTAAGGGGCTTTGGGAGCGATACGGGGGCGACCGCGTAATCGATATGCCGCTCGGCGAATCCGGAATCCTTGGTTTCGCTTTGGGTGCGGCTCAGGTGGGGGCGCGGCCCGTCGTGGAATTTCAATTTGCCGACTTCTCGACAGAGAGTGTAACGCAGTTGGCTCTCAATGCGGCGACCTGGTATTTTCGATGCGGCTGGCCGATGCCGCTTCTGATACGGTTGCCGTGCGGGAGCGGCTTGACCATGGGCGCGTTCCATTCCGGGGAATTCGAGGGGCTTTGGGCCCGATTTCCGGGGCTTAAAGTCTTGTATCCTGCAACGGCGCAAGAGACCTTCGAGGCCCTAGTAGCCGGTTATTACGATCTAAACCCCTGTTTGGTCTTCGAGCATAAGCTCCTGTATTGGAGCAAGTCGGGGGACATTGATTTTGATGGGGACTTGGACGCCGTGTGGAGGCCGCGCCTCTACACCGAAGGTAGCGAACTTACCTTGGTGGCTTTTGGGGCGATGGTTCACGAGGCTCTAGCGGCGGTGTCGAAATGTGGACGCTCTGTGGAGATTTGGAATCCCTTCGTACTGCAGCCATTGCGAATCGAACCCATTATTGATTCGGTCCGCAAAACGGGGCGGCTGCTGGTTGTGCAGGAATCCTGTCGAGCGCAAGGGCTGGGCGATCGGGTGATTGCCGAGGTGTGTGGCGAAGTTATGGGCTCACTGAGGAAGCCGCCCGCGATCTTATCGGCTCCGGATGCTCCGGTGCCCTTTGCGCCTGAACTAGAGGCGGCTTTCCGGCCGAATGCTACCCGGATTGAAGAGATGATTACGGCCTTATTGGCCTAGAGGCGTTTATGCCTGAGACATATTTTCGGTTGCCGATTCATTTGCCGGCCCAGGGCTCGGCGGAAACAGAAGCCACGATCATTGAGTGGTATGTGCGCGAGGGCGACGAAGTTGCCAAAGGGCAAGCTCTTGCGCAAATCGATAGCGCCAAATCAGTGTTTGAATTTTACGCGCCCTGTGGGGGAAAAATCATAAAGCTCCTCTTTGAGGCGGGTCAAACGGTCCCCTATGATCGGCCGGTGCTGGAGATAGAGACCGACGATCCGGCTATGCGGGATTGGATCCCCCCACTTGCCGCGGCGACTTTACCCCAAAGTGCGAATTTGACCTCGGAAAGTCAAGCGCAGCCGAAGAGTCTGGATGTATCGGCGGACACCGTTTCACTGTTGGGGTTGGGTGGATACCTGCCGGAACGGACGGTCAGCAATGCGGAGCTGATCCAAAATTTCCCGGGGATCTCGGAGGATTACGTCTATCAGGTGACGGGGATCCGAAACCGGCATTGGGCAGCCGATGGAGAGCGCCCTTCGGACTTGGCATACCGTGCGTGTGTGGCCGCGATCAAGGACGCTCGAATCACAGCCGAAAGGATCGGTGCGATTGTGGTGGCCACCACTACGCCGGATGTTGCCATGCCTGCAACAGCGTGCTTTCTCCAGGCAAAACTTGGCCTGACCCATGTTCCGGCTTTTGACCTGAATGCGGCATGTTCCGGTTGGTTATATGCCCTGTCCGTGGCCCGCGGAATGCTCCTTTCACAACTAGCAGATGTCGCGCTAGTTGTGGGGGTGGATGTGCAGTCGCGACTGCTGGATCGCAGAGATCCCACCACGTGTTTTTTGTTCGGCGATGGGGCGGGAGCGGCCGTCATCGGAAGATGCGTCCAGGGACACCGAATTCATCAAGTGGTGTTGGGAGCCGACGCGCGTGGGTTGAATTTGGCTCGCCGGTTTGATCCGGGCTTTGTCGCCGCGAATGGTCAGATTGATGCCGATCCGTGGATTCGGCTGGAAGGGCAACCGCTTTTCCGGATGGCAACGGAGGGTTTTGCGGCGGCCATCCGGCAGGTTTTGGAGCACACCGGTTGGGCGCTGGAGGAAATCAACTGGATCGTTCCCCATCAGGCGAATACCCGGATTCTGCGGGCTGCTGCCAAACGGGCGGGGATACCTTTCGAAAGATTTTTCCTCAATATCGAACATGTGGGCAATACTTCGAGTGCCAGCATACCACTCGCTTTATTGGAGATGAATGGCTTACTCCAACCCGGGGATAAGCTTGTGTTATGCTCGGTTGGGGCAGGGCTGACGATCGCTGCCGCAACGATGGAGTGGTAGTGCAAGCCCGCTACCAAGTGCGGCTTTCTCGTACCCACATAGTCGCTGTGGCACGAATTTCGCTTCCTGCAAGGTATACGTGTACGCCCCCATTGAACACAAGCAGTCAGCGCGACTGGTTGGCTCGGAGAAGATTCGGCGGGCCCCATTGCGTTGAAACGGGCATTCGCGGGGCGGTAAGGATCGTAAGGTGATGGGGGCGGTGCTTCCGCACGGGCTTGAGGCCGATTGCGATTGGCTTCGCGTTTTTCTGGGTTATCGCTGCAAGGTAGGTATCTTTGTTGGGAGCTCTTGAATCTTCTTTGAGACGATAGGGGATACGTGCTTTTTCTCTGTGAGGGCTCACCGAAGATTTGTGTTAGGGCTCGCCGCATTGTTGCGGGTTTAATGAGGTATCCACCATCGACCGAAATACGGCGGGGTCCAAGGCATGGTATCGGGGCAACATTGTTCTATGATCGTTCGATGAATGAAAGAAAATGAGGGATAGCACGCAGGGTGCGGGGCTCGCTCGGCGATGGGAATATTCAATAGCGGAATTTTCAATAGCGGAATTCTGTTCAATAAGCGAATTTCGTGAGAATGGCTAAGCTGTAATTGGGTAACTTAGTGGGCAAGTCAACCGCGTGGCGTTTGAAAGAGGTGCTCCTAAGACATGAAAATATTAGTGGTGGGCAGTGGCGGTCGAGAGCATGCTTTGGCTTGGAAGCTGAGGCAAAGCCCCCGGGTCAAGCAGGTTTTTGTGGCACCGGGGAATGCGGGCACAGCTAGCGAAGCGGCCAACGTCTCGATTTCGGCCAGTGATATCCCGCGTTTGGTGCAGTTTGCACGTCACGAGCGGATCGATCTAATCGTCGTGGGCCCTGAGGCACCTTTGGCCGCGGGAATCGTTGATGCGTTTCAGGCGGAGGGTTTACGAATCTTCGGACCGACGCGGGCGGCGGCAGATCTTGAAGCCAGTAAAGTCTTTTGCAAGCATCTGCTCCGAAAGGCTAACGTCCCTACGGCCGAGTTTTGGACCTTCTTGGGCGCCGAAGATGCCCTAAAGTTCGTATCGGGGCGAGAGGATATGCCGGTCGTGGTCAAGGCTGATGGATTGGCGGCCGGCAAGGGGGTGATTGTTTGCGACAACCGCGAGGAGGCGATAGCGGCGATCAAACGAATTGCCGTGGAGAGGCAGTTCGGTGCGGCCGGGGATCGATTGGTGATCGAGGAGCGCCTTCATGGCGAAGAGGCAAGTGTCCTGGCGATCACCGATGGCCGGACGATTGTCACACTTTCGCCGGCTCAAGATCATAAGCCGGCTTACGATGGGGATCAGGGGCCCAATACGGGCGGTATGGGAGCGTACTCCCCGGCTCCTCTTGTCGATGACGCTACACTGCATTGGATCGAAGAGCACATCTTGGTCCCCACGGTGCATGCGATGAATCGCGAAGGCCGGCCCTTTTTGGGAGTACTTTACGCAGGGCTCATGATGACCCATCAAGGGCCGAAGGTCCTGGAATTTAATGTCCGCTTTGGTGATCCGGAGTGCCAGCCGTTGCTAATGCGTTTGCGTACCGATTTAGCAGAGGTGCTTGAGGCGGCGACGTACAATCGGTTGGAATCGCTGGAACCTTTGGAGTGGGACCCTCGCGCAGCAGTCTGCGTGGTTATGGCTAGCCGGGGTTATCCTGATGAATATCAGACGGGATTTCCCATCCGGGGTTTGGAGCAAGCGGAACAACTACCGGACGTGAAGGTATTCCATGCCGGCACCACATTAAAGGATGGCCAAGTGGTGACCGCGGGAGGCCGAGTGCTGGGTGTCACCGCGTTGGGTGATACGATTCCCCAGGCAAAACTTCATGCTTATACCGCCGTCCGCATGATCCGTTGGGAAGGCGCGTGGTGTCGTAAGGATATTTCGGACAAAGCCCTTCGGCATCTTGTGAGTCAGCCCCCTTTACCGCAAACATCTTAAGCTCCGGCAATTTTCGCAGGTTCAGTTTATCGACCCGTTCCTTTTGTAGCCTGTGGCTAACGCGGCCTTTTGGCGCGGGTTGTAAACGCCGTTTGATTGCATTTTCTAGAAAATTGCCGCATAACTTCGGATTCATTTTCTGTGGCAAAGGGCTAGCGGAGAGGCTGAACATTAGATGCGGTCAAGACGAGCGGGTCAGACCGAGGCGGGTATCAAGGGACTCCAAGTTCGAATTCCCCCGAGTGTGATCGCGCCGACGGGCAGGTTAAAGCTTTTTGCACGTTTGCCGGCGAAGGTTTCGGATTCGTCGAGCAGTGAAAGGAGGTCGGCTTCGGCTTGCGCGGGGAAATCTCTCTTGCTACTTTCCGCTCAAAACTCGGCGCAGATAATCCCGAGCAAGTTTTGTAATACCGGGGTGGCGGCTTTCGCGGGGACCGGCAACGTTTAGCCTTGCAACTTTATGGTCGCGGAGCCAAGCGCGGACTTGTTCCGTCGAAATTGGCTCCTTCAGATCGACTAAAAGACAGGGTTTCTCATATCGACAGGCGAGTTGGTAGGTCAGTTTGGTTCCGCCAGCAAGTTCGTCTTGGTAGAGGATCAAAGTGGCGTCGGAGTCTCGCACGTTAAGCTCGGTACGGACGTCGGGGATTGGCGAATCGCACTCCCGAAGCTCGTACCGAGGCGGAATGACGCCATCTTCTGCCCCACGTCCCTTGGGGCACCAACCGCCGTGCTTTAGCCCCAGCTCGATGGCAACGTCTAAACCCGCGCGATCCACCCCGGTTTGACCACCCGAGACGATTTCTTCTAAGTCCGGGAGCCAAGAACTTCCAACCCATGACATCTCGGCTGCCTCGCGAAAAGGATCCACATACGATCGTTCCAAAATGACTGATCAAACAAGACTTGGGAAGTCTGCTTTCTCCAAAAAGGCTTTCGGAGATCGCTGCGAATGTTTTCCAAGAGGGGGTGCAGGGAGGCAAAGGGCACGGCATGGCCTAAAGAGTAAGCGCGAATCCCTGACCTGCGGTCCGCGGGTTCATCGGCAAGCTTGATGCACTTTTCCGGCCGCTTTCATAAGGCGGTTTGTTTCCAAAGACGAAACGTTTAAATACGCCGAAAAAGGATCGAGTTTGCCACGCAATCTCGCTCAGAATGTCTGCTCTCGCTTAAGGCAGAACTGTTTCCCCGATCTTATTGGAGCTCTCCCCTTTTATAACTTGCGCTTTTGATCTGTTCTCGGACAATATTTAATCGCTATCAGCGATGTCGTCTGGAGCGAGCTTCCTCAATATTCGGGAAGCCGCAAAGTAATCGGTTGAGGGAGCGATTCCAGCGTTTTAAAATCCGCGGTAGCTAACTCGGGATTAAGCCGCAGCAAATCGACCCAGCGAGTAGCGCGACCCAGTTGATGCCGCGCGATTTCGAAGACGCTTTCGCCGGCGCGGGCATGATACAGGCGTTGATCCGCGGTATTCGCCTGAGTTGATGGTGCGCCCCGGCTGGCGGAGTTTTCGGCGGGTTGCGTGCGAGGGCTTTCCGGTACTAAGGGCGCGGAAGGTACGACAAGCGACGGGGAGGCTTCCGAGCTTGCACCGGTTTGCGGGGCCGACCCTGAGCCGAGCGGGACAATTCTTTCCGAAAAAGCGGTGTTTGGAAGATCGGGTTCACCTCGCCCGGAAGATCCAGGTTGAAGACTTGAGCCTTTTCCTGAGGAACCTGGTAGAGGGCTAGAAGCGGCCTGGCGTGGCTCAAGCCTCGCTCGAGGGCCAATCGGCTCGGAATGAACCTCCGCGGAGCTCCCGGCCGTGGGGGCTTGCGTGGTTGATCCGAAATCGGGCACATCCGTCCTTAACCGTGAATCAGATGATCGGATTTCGCGTTCGGGGCTGCCTGCGCCAGCTTCCCTTTGCCACGGGGGTGAAACGAACTGTTCCATCGGAAGAGCAGGAGGGAGACTCTCGGAGATGGAACGCCGGGCATCGATATTGGGCGAGCGAGCCGGTTGCGAGGCAGCAGCGAGCAAAGCCGGTTCAAGAGGTGGCGGAGGACTTCCGCGCCACACCCCCCTCTCCTCAGGAGGGGTATTCCAGGCAGAATCCAAACTGCCTTGCGGTGCCGGGGTAGACTGACCAGCGCTCGCGGCGACCGGAGCCTGTGAGTTTGCAGACACCAGGTCGCCCGCTCCTATTGGGGATCCGCTTTCCCTAGCGATCGATCCTATGGTGGAGGGAGCGGAACGCCCCGGGGCCGACAAGTTTTCAGGGAGCCTCCACAAGGAGCCAGAGTTTTGCTGCAAGTTTCCTGGGTGAGGTGATGCTGTTAACGGTGAGCCCAGACCCGCGCTTGGAATTTCACCCAAATTTCGGGCTTCTTGCGGGTGAGTCACGGGGGGGCCTTTATCGGCTTCAGAGCCGGCGAAAACTACCCGAGCTTCGAGAGGTGTTCCCGGGGTCGCGATCTCATCTTTTGCGGCTGTTGATGGCGCTTCCTGGTGGGCCGACTTCAGCCAGTGGACCAAAATGGCGAGCGACAAGAAGATCACCACGGCTCCCAGGCCAAAGGCAAGCCGCAATTCGGCGGATAGCTGCGAGATAGCCGTCCGCAAACCACCGTTGCCCGCCACGATGCCCGAGAGGGTTGGCTTTTCCTTCCGGTCGTCTGCATCCAAATCTTCATGCGATCGGCCGAGGCTTTCCTGCTCTCCCCTTTCCATAGGGTTGTTCTCCCTCCACTCCGTGCGATTGCATCCATACTCCCGACGAAACTTTTGGCAACGCCCGTATACAATTTGCGCTTGGCATCCTACGAGGCAGGATGCTGAATTTCGGCTCCGCCAGAGCCCTTCTTCCGCTTCTTGATTCCGTTTCTGCCAAAAAGCCCGCTTGTGTTTGCCAAACAGCCCTCACCCAAATTGATCATGTGAGTTTGCCCAGGCTGAACTTTTCAGTTAATGAACACCTCGGATTACAGACATATTTGAGATATATATTTGATATTTGATCAATCGCCTTAGATTTAAAGCATTTTTGATCGAGCACCGCGGATTTTAGGCATATTTGATCAAGCACCTTGGGTCGCAAGCATATTTGATGGAGAAGCTTTGGCCAAGGCCAACTTTCGCTTAGTTTTACACCCTCCGTTGAGCGGCTCGTAATCGGGCACTTCGCGCTCGTGGATTCACGGCCAATTCTTCCGATGAAGGCCGGATCGCGTGTTTGGCGAGCACCTGTAGGCGACTGTCGGAGCGGAAGGCCTGCTTTACCAAACGGTCTTCTAAGGAATGAAAGGAAATCACGACAAAACGCCCGCCAGGCCGAATACACTCTGGGATGCGTCGCAAGCCCGTTGCGATCCACCGTAGCTCGTCGTTGACGGCGATCCGCAAAGCTTGAAATGTCTGAGTTGCCGGGTGGTGCCAGCGGCGTTTGTCCCTTCCCATAACGCGCCGAACTATTTCGGCGAGCTGTCCGGAACTGGTGATGGGGCCTTTTCGACGTTCGGAGACAATGGCCTCGGCAATCCGCCGACTCATCGGCTCTTCACCGTAGCGATAGATCAACTCCGCCAGACGCTGCGCACTAAGCCGATTCACTAGCCGCTGCGCCGGCTCGCCACAGGAGGGATCAAAACGCAGATCGAGCGGACCATCGACCTGGAAGCTAAAACCGCGAGAGCTGTCGGCCAATTGGTCCGAGGAGAGCCCCAAATCCAACAAGACGCCATCCACATAATCGATTTGCAACTCCGATAGAATCTCCGGAAGATCGGCGAAATTCCCATGAATCAGCCGACATGGCAGGCCGAATAATCGCCGCCTAGAAAGCTCAATGGCAGTTGGATCCCGGTCAATTCCGATCAAAAAACCATCGGGCGAGACTCGCTCCAGAATGGCCGCGGCGTGTCCCCCGCCGCCAACGGTGCCATCAACAATCACTTGTCCCGGCCGTAAATTCAGCCAATCCAGAACCTCTTTTAGAAGCACGGGCACATGTTGTGAACCCGCGTTGCTCATCCGTCTTACCCTCGGTGCCTCAACGAGATTCTCAAAGGAACTTGTCGGTTATTTCTGCTATTTGTGTGGGTCGCTTCGTAGCCTGTGACGTGCCCCCCACCGTCTGTCGTTTATTGAGGGCGGATCGCCACTACGTCTTGTAAGCGATCAGAAAATGTCGTTGCTGATTAGCGATCTCTTGCCGCGGTTTTTTACCTTGTCTAGCGATGCAAACGATTTTCCACAGCCGGCAGCTTTCATGGACGCATTCAATAGCAGCAAAAGGCTTCGGTGCCTGCTTTTTTGGGTTTATTACAAAATGCGGTTGTGCACTTAATGCAAAATGAAGTTGGATGGGGCCGGCGGCACTCGCCAGTACTCCTGTGGCATCATGGAACATTCTATCTTGCGTGGGTAACTCGTGCACGAACAGTGACGAGGCCAGTCACTGGGGAAGGTGACCATTCGGCGAGTAGGCTGCGGGGACGGGCGGAATTTCCTGCGATGATACCCCCTTCGGAACGAGAATACGCTAGCTTCGGAACATGATGATCCCGCCTTCGTGAGGAGGTGGTGCCGGCCTCGGAATAAGATGGTGCTGCCTTCGTGACGAGAGGATGCAACCTGGGTGACGAGACGGTGCAAGCCGGGTAATGAGATGATGCAACCTGGATAAGGGGATGATGCA
>OGCI01001877.1_pt1 | contig 15732 bp, 14 predicted proteins | sample 1570021 | NCBI WGS metagenome assembly OGCI01 (sample SAMN06264664, study PRJEB24512) | hot springs metagenome | isolation source: Hot spring water | place: South Africa: Tshipise | collected 2015-06-21 | reverse complement strand
TCCCTCAAGGAATTCCCCTAGAATTTCAATTTATCAAAGCCTCTATTTTTGATAGTTTAGAAACAAGAAAAATACTAATAGGAGATTTGTCTCACTGGGCAAAAGAAGAAAAGAAAAAATGGATAAGAGAAACCTGTAGTTTTAGAATAGAAGATTTTTTGAAAATGCCTGGCTTTAGCAAAAAACTATGGTATCTTATTTCAATTCCCTTTGATTGGTATACAATAAATCAATACTTTAATTTAATGCAAAACTTTACCAGGAATATCATTGAATTATGTAATCTTGATTTACCACCTGAGAAATTTAATTCCTCTTTAGCTAAACTTAAGAAAACCGCTCAGGAGCTTAGCAGTCTTGACCGAATCTTTATCCAATACTGTCAATTAGATTTTTCTTATTATCAAAGAATAAAGGAATTTTTAGAGAAAAAATTCCTTCGCTATGGAGATAACCAAGAAGTTAATGAGATTGTAAAAAAAATTAAAGAGGTTATTTGAGTTTTTATCCTCATTTCTAAATCATATCACTATAAATAAAGTTAATGCCTAATAAGATTTCAGTCATTTTTCCAGCCTTTTTGCCTAATTTTATTCAGGAAATTTCTTAAAATCTGCTCTATTTTACCCCTTTTCCTTATTACTGAAAATTGAGGCTGAAAAGAAGGGATTGAAATTTTATTTTCAAAAACCAATTAGGGCTTTACCCAAAATTATTCTTGATTCTTTTAAACTTAGAGAGGTTATTTTAAACCTCATCGATAATGCTCAGGTAGACCCAAAAAGGAGAAATTGAAATTAAAGTAAGAGAAGTAAACTCAAAAATTCAGATTTTAGTTAGAAATACTGGTGAGGGTTTAACCAAAGAAGAGGAAAAGAGAATCTTTGAAGGTTTTAGCAGGGGAGGAGCTGGTCTTACCTACTGGATAGAAGGAACAGGATTGGGTCTTTATATAGCTAAAAAATATCTTGAGCTCCATAATGGAAAAATCTGGGCAGAGTCTGAAGGAAAAGGCAAAGGCTCAATTTTTTATATTAAGCTACCAATAAAACAATAGAAAATAGATAATACCTTCTTGATTATTTATGATGATTTACTATACTTTATTTAGGGGCTAAAGGTCGAACTATAAAATAAATTTGATAATTAACCAAAATATGAGAAAGTCAAATAATGCTAAAAATCTTAATCGGGAGAAGAAAAGAAAGGAAAAAGGGAAGGCTATTTTAAAATTAAATCTAAAAGAATTCAAATTCGCGGGTTGTGTAGTAAATGCGTCAGGATGTTAATCGTAATGATTATTTAAATAACAGAGCAGAGTTTTCAAAAATTTCTGATTATAAAATCTGATTTTAATCAACCTTTTGGGATTAAAGAAATGATATGTATATCCCAAAATTACCGATTATAGTTTCGATAGCAATTACTAACCGATGTAATTTGCGGTGCAAACATTGTGCTTTATCTTCAGGAGAAAAATTAAAAAACGAATTGACTAATAAGGAAATTTTCAGAGTTATAGATTATATGTTTTCTAAGAAGATACCTTGTTTAGAAATTACAGGTGGAGAACCGTTGGTACACGAAAAAATATTTAATTTTATTAAATATGCTAAATCTAAAGGTTTAAATGTTAACTTGTCTACAATGGAACCCTAATCGTTCCTACTCTCGCTAGGAAATTAAGAGAAAGCGGACTCGATGGGATACGAGTGAGTATAGATGGGCCAAATAAAGAGATTCACGAATGGCTACGAGGTCTTAACACATTTTATAAAACAATCCAAGGAATAAAAAATCTTAGAAAATATGCTTCAGAGCTTTACATATGCGCAGAAATGGTAGTCTATGAAAGAAATTTTTTCTTTGTTATTGAAACAGCTAAATTAGTTAAAAATTTAGGCATACCTCGCTTGAGAGTTCTACCTTTATTTCCGCTTGGAAGAGCCAAACAAATGAATAAGAGAGATATATTGAGTCCAGAATCTTGGAGAAGCCTGATTGAAAATAAGTTTAAAATTCAAAAAGAGAGTGGTACTGAAATCATGATAGATTCCCCTTTAGAGTGCGTGGTTCAACCAGAGATCAACTCTACAATCCCACGACCTTGTCCAGTAGGTTTTTTAGTTATGTATATTTCTGCGAATGGAAAAATATTCCCCTGTTCTCTTCTTCAAGATTTAACTCTGGGAAATATTAGAAAAAATGATATCGAAAGTATTTGGAATAACTCAAAAGCACTGAATGAAATTAGGAATATAAATTTGCTAAAAGGAAAATGTAAATCTTGCCAATATAAAATCTGCTGCCGTGGAGGATGTAGAGGGTTAGCTTATTTAATAAATGGAGATTATTTATGTCCCGATCCATATTGCTGGATAGCAAACCCTATAAAAAAATAGAACATCAAGGCATGCCTCTTATTAAATGGGAAAACGGCGATAATTTAAAAATAATAGGACGGCATACCCTTTTTATATTGGAGCATTATGAACGGTTTATCTGGAGCTTGTGTAATGGAAAAAATTCTATTAAGCATATTATAAATGCTTTTTGTAAAAAATTTCATTTTAATAAAAAAGATGCGAGGAAACCCATTATAGCTTTTATTTTACAATTAAAATCTAAAGGACTAATAGATTTTAAAAAATGAAAAATTTTGGCTTACATTTAGTTATTATTGAATTAACCTCTGACTGTAACCTTAGATGTAAGCATTGTTATGGAATTTTTGAAAGAAAATTTAGTATCAAAGAAGAAACTCTAAAGAAAATTGCTGAAGAATTAAAAAAACTGAAATGTTCATTTGTAGTTTTTTCAGGAGGTGAGCCACTTCTTGTAGGTGAGAAAATATTTGAATACGTTAATTTTTTTAGAAGGAAGAGAATAAATGTAATATTAACTACCAATGGAACTCTGATAGAGAAATTCTTAATCAGGAAGTTTAGAATATTTAGAAATGTACAAATAAGCCTAGATGGCCCTTCCTTTATCCATAACTACATTAGTGGAAAAGGGTGTTATGGGAAAGTAATAAAAGCGGCGAAACTTTTAAAAGAAGAAAAAGTAAGGATAAGTTTTATGATGTGTATACATAAATTAAATTATCCTTATCTTAATGAGGTATTTAATATAGCCAGCGAATTAAATATCCCTTTGGGGATAGAACGATTTATTCCTCTGGGTCGAGGTCGTAATGAAGAGATAAAGCCTTTAAATCGTAAAGAATTAAAGAAAGTATTAAAATTTGCAGTAGAAAAAAATTTATATTGTAATGATCCACTTCAACATTTTTACAAATCAAATTTCTATTCTCAAGTGAAAATTAAGAAAGGAGGATGTACTGCTGGGATTGCTACAATGACAATTACTTCTAATTTGGATGTATTACCTTGTACTAAGTTAAGGATACCTATTGGTAATTTAAATAATAATTCTCTAAAAGAAATGTGGGTAAACTCTCAGCTTTTTAATGAATTAAGAAATCGTTTTAATTTAATAAAGTGTAAAAATTGCAAATTTTTAAATATCTGTGGTGGCTGTCGTGCAGATGCTTACATCAGAATCGGAAACTACTTAGAAAAAGATCCAATGTGCGGCTTTGGATTTGATTAAAATAAATTAATATGAAGGCAAAGGCAGATAATGAATTCTACCTTAGAGAACCAATTGGTTTATCAGTAGAACTTAATTTAGAAGATAAGCTTAATTGGCGATTTCATAATAAAAGTGGAAATGTTAGGAAGGAAACTCTTTCATCGAAATATCTTAACCAAATAATTAGTTTTCTAAACTCAACTGCTTCTATTAAGTATTTGGTTCTCACAGGAAGAGAACCCTTTGAATTTCAAAAATTAACAAATTTATTAGAGATAGCTAAAAGGAGGGGGATTAGTGTATCTGTTGATACTAATGTTAATTTCCTATTTCCTAAGTTATTCACATACGATTTCAATAGAATAAATCAAATCAGGTTGAAATTATTATCCCTTTATTCCAAAAAACATGATTATTGGATAGGAGAAAAAGGACATTATAAAAAAATAAATGCTTTTCTTAGCTTCTTAGAAAGGAGAAAGAATATCTCTAAAGTAATAATTTTTCCAATTTTTAAATTCAATTATGAGGAAATAGAGAAAGTGACAAAATTTGCTTCTGGAAATAAAATGTATTGCAACCTCTTTCCTTATCCATATTTTGCTTGTAAAAAAAGTTATCGTTTAAACAAAAATTTATTTTGGAGAATAATGAATAAAATACAAAAGCTAAAGAAAAAATATCCTACTACAGTTATTACAGATTCTCCGATAGCAGGAGTGAAATATAAAAAACTTTGTGGACAATACCCTTTTCTTAAAATTATGATGCACATTGATGTAAATGGTAATTTGAGAATTTGTAAATATGCAAATTTTATTATAGGTTCGCTTGATAAGTTATCTTTAGATAAGTTATGGCTTCAACAACAAAAATTCTTTAATAGCCAGCTGAGTAATAAATGTAAACAGTGTAAAGACTTAAGTATTTGCGGAGGGGGCTGTTTTGGTAATAAGCAATTTTTATCTCAGCCAGATTATTATTGTATTCATCGTTAAGATGATAAAAAAATATTATCCGAAAAATTTGGTTGAAAAGTGGCGGAAGTTTTGGAAAAGAGAAAAGATATATAAATTTAATTTTAAAAGTAAAAAGCCGATTTTTTCTGTCGATGTTCCTCCTATTACTCCTTCGGGAAAAATGCATGTCGGTCATTTAATGCATTATCTCCAATTTGAGTTTATTGCTCGTTATAAAAGAATGAAGGGTTTTGAAGTTTTTTTTCCTCTTTGTTTTGATGATAATGGTTTACCCACCGAAAAATATGTTGAGGAAATTTATGGAATTTCAAAAGGGAAAACGAAAAAAGAAGAGTTTCAAAGGCTCTGTTATCAAGTAGCAACAAAATTAAACTCAGAATATGGAGAGATATTTTCTTTAATAGGCTTTTCGGGAGATTCGGAAATTGGCTACCGGACAATTGATCAATTTTGTCAAAAACAGGCCCAGAGGTCTTTTTTAGATTTATATAAGAAAGGTCAAATTTATCGAAAAGAAGAACCGGTGATTTGGTGCCCTTTTCATCAAACCGCTCTCTCTCAGGCCGAAGTTGATGATTTAGAAAGAGATACTTTCCTTTATTACTTTTGGTTTCAATTAGAAGAGGGAGAGAAAATTGGAATTGCTACGACCAGACCAGAGTTATTGCCAGCTTGTGTTGGAATTTTTATTCATCCAAAAGATAAAAGAAAAAAAGAATTAATCAAGAAAAAAGTGGAAGTTCCCCTCTTTGGGCAAAAGGTTTCAATTTTAAGTGATAAAAAAGTCGATCCCAATTTTGGCACTGGTATTGTGATGGTTTGTACTTTTGGAGATAAAAGAGATATTGATTGGTGGAAACAATATAATCTACCCTTAAAAATCTGTCTTACCAAAGAAGGGAAATTAAATGAAATAGCGGGAAATTATCAAGGTTTAACTATTACTGAAACAAGAAAGAAGATAGTTGAAGATTTAGAAAAAAAGGGAATTTTATATAAAAAAGAAAAATTAAGACAAAGAGTTAATGTCTGTTGGCGATGTAAAACACCAATTGAATTTTTAGTCACTCCTCAATGGTTTATAAAAGTTTTAAATTATAAAAAAGAATTAATTGAATTAGCTGAAAAATTAAAATGGTATCCAGCTTTTTACCAAAAGAGGTATGAAAATTGGATTAAAAATTTAAAATGGGATTGGTGCATTTCCAGGCAGAGATATTATGGAGTTCCTTTCCCCGTTTGGTATTGTCAAAATTGCCAAAAAATTATTTTACCAAAAGAAAAAAATTTACCAGTTAATCCTCAAAAAGAAAAACCAAAAGAGATTTGTCCTTGTGGTTCAAAAGAAATTTTTCCGGAATTAGATGTTTTTGATACCTGGATGACTTCTTCAATTACTCCTTTAATCAATAGTCAGTGGAAAGAAAAGCCAAAATTTTTTAAAAAATTATTTCCCTTAGATTTGAGACCCCAAGGTCACGATATCATTAGAACTTGGCTTTTTTATTCCCTTTTAAAGAGCTTTCTCCATCTTAAGAAAATACCTTTTAAAACAGTAATAATTTCTGGACATGGCTTGGATGAAAAGGGGAGGAAAATGAGTAAATCATTAGGGAATATTATTGAGGCAAGAGAAGTTTTAAAAAAATATCCCTCAGATGCTATTAGATACTGGGCAGCCAATGGCACTTTAGGCCGAGATTTAAAATTTGATGAAAAAGTAATAAAAAAAGGTCATAGATTATTAACTAAAATTTGGAATGCTTTTCGACTTACCTTTTTCTTTTTGAAAGAATTTAATCCCAAAAATTTGAAAAGAGAAAATCTTTATCCTCTTGATCGATGGCTCCTTTCTAAATTACAAAAGACAATTAAAAATGTCACCGAATTTTTTGATCAATACCAATATTTTAATGCCTTAAGAGAAATAGAAAGATTTTTTTGGAGAGATTTTTGCGACAATTATTTGGAATTAGTGAAATGGCGGCTTTATTCGAAAGATGAGAAATTAACAAAGGAATCAGCTAAATTTACTTTATATCACACTTTTTTTAATATTTTGAAAATTTTTGCCCCCTTTTTACCTTTCCTTAGCGAAGAAATTTATTCTCTTTATTTCCAAAAATTTGAAAAGGGAAAAAGCATTCATTTACTTTCCTGGCCAAAATTTGAAAAAGAATTTATTAGTAAAAAAATAGAATCGAGTGGTGATTTATTAATTAAAATAATTGAAAAAATTAGAAAGGAGAAATCAAAGAGGGGATACTCTTTAAAAAAAGAGGGCAGATTATTAAAAATTGGTTGTCCGGAAAAAATTTCTCGAAATTTAAAACCTTTTTTAAATGATCTTAAGGCTATCTCCAATATTAAGAAAATCGAATTTTCTAAAAGAAAAGGGAGAGAAATAAAGATTTATTTTTAAAAGACTCAAAAAGAATTATCCTCCTAATCAGTAAAATTTCTTTGAAAAGTGAAATTTCTGCCTTGACTAATTACCCTTCCCAAATTAAACAAAAACTACTTTAAGAATAGATTATAAAACTTATAAAACTGGCAAAAGAAATAATAAAATGATATATTAAAAAAATATGGCTTTTGAAAAAGAGATTGAAAAATTGAATAAAAAATGGGCAGAGTTAGAAAAACCGGAATTGATTGAAAAACAACATCAAAAGGGAAAATTAACCGCCCGAGAAAGGATTAATTTACTTTTGGATCCTGAAAGCTTTGTTGAATTAGACCCTTTTGTTGAGAGTCGTTTTCAACAATTGGGAATGGCCGAAAAGAAAATAGCTGGCGATGCGGTTATTTCTGGTTTTGGCAAGATTTCCGGTCGCCAGGTCTATCTTTATTCCCAGGATTTTTCAAAAATGGGAGGCTCACTGGGAGAAATGCATGGCCAAAAAATTACTAAAGTAATTGAATTAGCTTCAAAAACTGGTTGTCCCTGTATTGGCATTATTGATTCAGGTGGAGCGAGAATCCAGGAAGGGATTTCCAGTCTGGATGGTTATGCCTCAATCTTTAGAGCAATGATTAGGGCTTCGGGAGTTATTCCCCAAATTTCAATCATTGTTGGACCTTCAGCTGGTGGCGCTTCCTATGCTCCCGGGCTTTCTGATTTTGTTTTCATGGTTGAAGGAATTTCCCAAATGTATATTACTGGGCCAGAAGTTATTAAAGCAGTATCAGGAGAAAAAATTTCTTTTGAGGAACTGGGAGGAGCCTCAATTCATAGTTTAAAATCAGGTTGTAGTCATTTTATCTTTAAATCAGAAAGAGATTGCTTTTTGGGAGTAAAGAAACTTTTATCTTATTTACCCAAAAATAATCTTGAAGATCCGCCAAGGCAAAAAAGTATTTTAGCTGAATTTTTTGAGAGAGAAAATTTACGACTTTTAGAAATCGTCCCAGAAGATGAGAAAAAGGGTTATGATATGAAAGAAGTTATTGAAGAAATCTTTGACAAGAATTCTTTTTTTGAAATTCAGGCAGGTTTTGCCCCCAATTGCCTTGTTGGTCTGGCCAGATTATCCGGCTATTCAGTTGGTCTGGTTGCTAATCAAACCAAGTTTATGGCCGGCACCTTAGATATTGATTCTTCTGATAAAGTGGCCAGGTTTGTTAGATTTTGCGATTGCTTTAATATTCCTTTGATTAATCTGGTTGATACTCCTGGTTATCTTCCTGGCACTGACCAGGAGCATCGGGGAATAATTAGACATGGAGCAAAAGTCCTCTATGCCTATTCAGAGGCAACCGTTCCTAAAATCAGCCTAATCTTAAGAAAGGCCTTTGGCGGAGCTTATATTGCTTTGGCTTCAAGAGAGTTAGGTTATGATCGAGTTATTGCCTGGCCATCAGCCCAGATTGCGGTGATGGGACCTGATCAAGCAGTGAGAATTATTTATAAAAAAGAAATAGCTGAGAGCCAGGAACCCAAAAAATTGGAAAAAGAAAAAATTGAAGAACTGAAAGAGATTTTCTTAAATCCCTATCAGGCCGCCAAATTAGGCCAGGTTGATCTGATAATTCATCCCAAAGATACCAGAAGTATTTTGATTAAGTGTTTAGAATCACTTTTGAATAAAAGGGAAGGGAAGATTGCTAGAAAACATGGTAATATCCCGCTTTAAAAATTATGTCTTTAATTTTAATTGCTTTAATTAGTTATTTAATTGGTTCTTTTCCGACGGCTTATCTTTTAGTTAAAAAAATTACTGGTCAGGATATTAGAAAAATTGGTTCGAGGAATGTTGGGGCAATAAACGTCCTCCGAGCCTTAAAAGAAGCCGGAAAAAGGAACTTAGCTCCTCTTGGATTTTTGATTGTTTTAATAGTTGATATGGCAAAAGGAGCTTTGGCCATTTTCACGGCTCAAAAATGGCCATTCTTGGAATCTGAATTAACTTTGGCCATAATTTTAGCTACTTTCTTTGTTATTTTAGGCCATAATTATTCTATTTTTTTAAAATTTTCTGGAGGTCGAGGAGCAGCTTGTTTAATTGGAATTTTACTTTATTTAGATGTCTTATCATTAATAATTTGGGCCCTGCCAATTGTTTTCTTTACAATATTATTCCAAATTATTTTAGAGAAAACTGGTTTTGAAAGAAAAATAAACTGGAGAAAATTCTCAGAGATATCCTCACTCCTGGGGACTCAAATGGCCGGGAGAATGGTGGGATTGATCTCAGCTCCCATTCTTCTCTATTTTTATAATCCTCAAATTTTTCTTCCAATAGCAGCTGGAACAATTCTATTACTAATAAAAAATATTCCCAGATTTAAAGGATATTTTTTAGGTCAAAAAATCTCTGAATAAATCTGTTTAAGGTAGAACCTTAAACACATAACCTTAAACCCACAACTGTTTTTTAAATTTTCATCACCATCGGTCATCGTCATAAATAATTATGTCATCAGTAATTGTTATTATTATAGGTTATATTTTAGGTTCAATACCTTTTGGTTATATTTTTTCTAAGATTTCTAAAAAGGAGATTTTGAAAATTGGCTGGCGAAAAACTTCAGGTTCAAATGTTTTTAGATATGTTGGCGCCTGGCAAGGATTGGCGACTGGAATTGGTGATGTTGGAAAGGGATTTTTGGCCGTTTGGTTAGCTCAAAATTTTGGTCTTTCTCTCCAAACTCAAGCTCTTTGTGGGGTGGCGGCTGTTACTGGTAATAATTGGTCTTGTTTTTTAAAATTTGCTGGCGGTAGGGGAATAGGTGCCTTTATTGGTGCTTTTTTCGCTCTTTCCCCAAAACTGCTTGGCTTTTCAGTTATTCCCTTTGCTCTTTTAGCCCTGATCTGGAATGCCTCTATTGGGACAATTTTTTTTCTGGCCATTTCCCTTTCCCTGGCAATTTATTTCAATCAGTTAGAAACGATTGGCATTTTAACCTTGCTTTCTCTGGCTCCAATTTTCATTAAAAGACTAAGCCCAATTGGAGAAATTTTTCCGGTTAAAGAGAAATTAGCTCTAATTAGGAATAGACTTATTTTTGATAATAATCAACTTTGTTTAGACTTGAGAGTAAAAAGGATAATCAAATACTTGACAAAAAAATAAATTTTGATAGGCTGGAAATAGTCCGCCAAAGCCGGACATTTTTAAAATAATGAATAAGTTTGACCTAAAAAATTTTTCATCGGCCATTGCCCAGATTGCTGAAGAAAAAGGAATTTCCCCAGAAAAGATTTTGGAGACCATTGAATCAGCCATTGCTGCTGCCTATAAAAAGGAATATGGAAAAAAGGGCCAGGTTATTAAATGTAAACTTGATCCTCAATCAGGGGAAGTTAAATTTTGGCAGATAAAGACAGCAGTCAATAAAAAAATGATTTATTCAGAAAAGGAATTAGAAAAACTTAAAGAATACCACCCACCCACTACCCAAGGAGCTCCAACGAAAGTTAGGGAGGGTGGAAAGACGGTTGGGGTCCCGGCTGAAGGCGAGGTTCTTCCAGAAGTCAAAGAAAAGATTCGATTTAATCCTGAGAAACATCTAATGTTAGAAGAAGCTAAAAAGATAAAACCAGAAATAAAAGCTGGTGAAGAATTGGAAATTCCCTTAGAGCCAAAGGGAGATTATGGCCGAATTGCTGCCCAGACAGCTAAGCAAGTCATCTTACAAAAAATTAGGGAGGCAGAAAAGGAAAGCATTTTGGCAGAATATAAGTCAAAGGAAGAAGAAATTATTTCTGGAGTTGTCCAAAGAATAGAGGGAAGAAATGTTTTTTTTGATATTGGAAAGACCTTGGGTGTTTTAACTAAAGAAGAACAGGTGCCAGGGGAATTTTATCGACCCGGTCAGAGGTTAAAACTCTTTGTTTTGAAAGTTGAAGAAACTCCAAAAGGTCCAATCATTTTTCTATCTCGGGCCTACCCAAAATTAGTTTCCAAACTTTTTGAATTGGAGGTCCCGGAAATTTCAGCCGGTCAGGTGGAAATAAAATCAATTGCCAGGGAAGCTGGTTCAAGAACAAAAATTGCTGTTGACACCAAGGTTGAGGGTATTGATCCAATCGGGGCTTTAGTTGGTCAAAGGGGAACCAGGGTTCAGGCAGTGATTAATGAATTGGGGGGAGAAAAAATTGATATTATTGAGTATTCTGGAGAGCCAGAAAAATATATTGCTAATTCTCTTTCTCCGGCTAAGGTTTTAGAGGTGAAAATTCAGCCGAAAAATAAGGCCTTAGCAATTGTCCCTGAAGACCAACTCTCTTTGGCTATTGGCAAAGAAGGCCAGAATGTTAGACTAGCGGCAAAATTGACCGGCTGGAAAATAGATGTCAGAAGCTCGGAGAGTGAAAAATCCGAAGCAGGAAATCCGAAATCCGAATGGCCAAAACCGTTTTGAACATTTGAACATTAGAATTTGGAATTTGTTTCGAATTTCGATATTCGAATTTCGAATTTTAATTTTATGTTGTTTCTTCCCATCATTGTTTCAATTTTTAGCCTGGTTTTTGCCTATTTTCTCATTCAGGAAGTTAAAAAAGCTCCTTCTGGTTCAGGAAAGCAGATTGAGATTCAACAAGCAATTCGAGAAGGGGCGATAGCTTTTTTAAAAAGAGAATATATAACAATTGGAATTGTTGCCATTTTTTTATTTTTTCTTCTCTGGCTAACTTTAGGTTTGAAAGTTGCTCTTGGTTTTCTGATTGGAGCCATTGCCTCAGGTTTGGCCGGTTTAATTGGAATGATAGTTTCAACCCAGGCCAATCTGAAAGTGGCTGAAGCTGCCAAAACCAGTCTGAAATCTGCCTTTGATTTATCTTTCAAAGGAGGCTCGGTAACTGGATTTTTAGTAGTTGGCTTAGGGCTTTTAGTTATTTCCGGTTTCTATCTTTTAACCAACGATTTAAAAGCTTTAATTGCTTTAGGTTTTGGAGGTTCTTTGATTTCAGTCTTTGCTAGACTAGGAGGCGGAATTTATACTAAGGCGGCTGATGTTGGAGCTGATTTGGTTGGTAAAATTGAAAAGGGAATTCCTGAGGATGACCCCAGAAATCCGGCTGTCATTGCTGATCAGGTTGGCGATAATGTTGGAGATTGTGCTGAAATGGCTGCTGACCTTTTTGAAACCTATCTAGTGACAATTGTGGCGACTATGGTTTTGGGAGCCTCAATTTTTCCTGGCCAGATTATGGCGATTATTTTACCTCTCTATTTGGCTTCAATTGGCATCCTAGCCTCAATTATTTCCACCTTTTTTGTTAAACTTAAAAAATCAGAAAGTCTAATTTTAGTTCTCTTTCGAGGCCTAATTATTGCTGGAGTCTTATCGGCCTTGGGTTTCTATCCAATAATTTCTCAGGTAGCTTTTCTCTTAAAACTCTCTCCAATTAATCTTTATCTACCAGCCCTCATCGGTTTTTTGGTTGCCGGAGGGATGTTTTTGATTACCGATTTCTTTACCTCAAAAAAATACTGGCCGGTAAAATCAATTGCCCAAGCCTCTCAGCAAGGCCACGGTCCAAATATCATTACTGGCCTATCGGTTGGGATGAAATCAACCATTTTACCAGTAATTTTAATTTCAATTGGAATTTTAATTAGTTTTGCTTTAGGAGGAATCTATGGCTTAGCCATTGCCGTAACTTCAATGCTAACTCTAACTGGTTTAATTATTGCCTTAGATTCTTATGGACCAATTACTGACAATGCGGCCGGAATTTCAGAAATGGCTGGTCTTCCGGAAGAAGTTAGAAAAAATACCGATGCATTGGATGCGGTTGGTAATACCACCAAAGCCACAACCAAAGGTTATGCTATTGCTTCAGCTGGTTTGGCTGCTTTAGTTCTATTTTCTGTCTATACCCAAGAATTATTAAACTTAGGGAAAAAAGTTCAATTTGTTTTAGAAAACCCAAAGGTCTTGATTGGTTTATTTTTTGGTGGAATAATTGCCTATTATTTTGCCTCTTTAGCCATTTCAGCGGTTGGTAAGGCGGCTTCAAAAGTGGTTGAAGAGGTAAGAAGACAGTTTAGAGAAATTCCTGGATTGCTGGAAGGCCAAGCCAGGCCAGATTATTCAAAATGCGTTGATATTGTGACCAAAGCAGCTTTAAAAGAAATGATTTTGCCAGCTTTTTTGCCCTTACTCTTTCCAATTTTAATTGGTTTTATTTTAGGACCAGAAGCCCTGGGTGGATTATTGATTGGTTCAATTATTGTTGGGATATTTATTGCCATTTCAATGACTTCAGGTGGAGCAGCCTGGGATAATGCCAAAAAATATATTGAGGAAGGAAATTTAGGAGGAAAGGGTTCTTTCGCCCATCAGGCAGCTGTCACCGGCGACACGGTAGGAGATAGCTATAAAGACGCGGCTGGTCCGGCTATCAACCCAATGATCAAGGTCTTAAACATCGTTGCTTTACTAATAGCTCCTTTTTTGGTATAATCAAACCTAACTAGGCTAAATAGTGTTATCAAAGTATGAATCTTATACCAACCATTATTGAAAAAACTCAATATGGAGAAAGGGCTTATGATATTTATTCTCGGTTATTAAAGGACAGGATAATTTTTCTTGGTGGGCCAATTACTGATGCGGTGGCTAATTCAATCATTGCCCAACTTTTATTTTTGGCCTCCAGGGATCCGGAAAAAGATATCCAGTTTTATATTAATTCCCCAGGCGGAATAGTAACGGCCGGTTTGGCTATTTATGATACCATGCAATATGTCAAACCTCCAATTTCTACTGTTTGTGTTGGTATGGCTGGCTCAATGGCCGCCACTCTTTTGTCAGCTGGCACTAAAGGAAAGAGGTTCGCCTTACCAAATGCCGAAATTTTACTCCATCAGGTTATGGGCGGAATCACTGGCGAAGCAGTGGAAGTTGAAATTACAGCCAAACAGATTGTTAAAATTAAGGACAAGTTAAACAGAATTTTAGCCAAACACACTGGTCAACCCTTAGAGAGAATTGAAAAAGATACTGATAGAGATTTTTATTTATCAGCTGAAGAGGCTAAAGAATACGGAATTATTGATGAGGTAATTAAGACAAAAGAATAAATCTCCTCAAGGTACTTGTTATCAAAGCCCTGAACTTCCCAGATTATCAATTTCTTAGTTATGATGGCAGAAAAATTACTTATAAAAAATTTGGCAAAACCTATTTAAAAGTAATTTCCAAAATGAGAATGTTGAATAATTAAAGCAAATCTCATCTAAAAATCTAAATTTCAGGTTAAATAGAGTAAAGGTCATTGATTTTAACCTAAAATTAGGTCTCAAAACAAAAATCAGTTTAAAAATCAATTCAATCAAAATTCTTTCTTTGGTCATTTCCTTTACAATCAAAATAATAGATTTCTCTTTTGTTAATGAATTATCTTCTAAAAGGAATTAACTCTCAAAACTATCTCTCTAAAATGATTTCAATAAAAACCTCTTAAAAGAACTTTAAAATCAATAAAAAGAACTAAAACTTGTCTTTTAGAGAGAGGTTTCAAGGAAAACTTACCTTGAATTCTCTCTCCGAGAGAAAAGCCTTATCCAGAATTACTAATTATTCAACGCTCTCGTTTTACTTTTCCCAAAAAGCTAAGTCAAATTTGAATAAAAAAAGGGAAGTTTTTTTCTTCCCTTTTTCACTCAATGGCATGTCTTCTGGCCATTTCGGTTTCGTTTGTTTTAGTCAAATCCATCAGGACTGAGATGATACTATCTAAAAACACCAAGGCATTTATTTCAAAGCGAGTTCCCAAGGGTGCCAAGGGTGGCCCGGCGACTAATCGTCTTTCGGCATAATTTGTAGTGATTTCAGTTTCTTCTCTACCAGGTATTTCGATGGTAATATCGGCTAATCTTCCCAGGGTCGAACTGCAATTGGAGGTAATAGCAATTATTTTTGGACTTGGTTTAATTCTTTCAAGAACAATTTGACAGAGGGTGAGGTTAGTGGCCGTGGTACCGGAGCCGGAAATTACTAATATTATATCTTCTGAGGTCACCGCCGGAGTGGTGGCGTCGCCAATGACATGAGCATTGAAGCCGAGATGGACTAATCGCATGGCAAAAGCCTGACCGACCAATCCTGACCTTCCTGCTCCCATTGTGAAGACTCTGTTTTGTGTTTTATAGACTTTCATGATTGAATTTATCATTTCTTTTAACTCAGAACCTTCCCCGATTTTGTCGGCAGTTTTCTTAATTATTTCAGCCATTTTAACCATTGAGTGAGCTATTTTTTGGTTTAGTGTTTCTTCACTTTTTTCAGTTGTCAAGGATCTTATTCCTCCTAATTATTTTTAACAATCTTTTAAAAAATAGTCAAAATAACCAATGATCAAATATTAAAGATAATGCGTAATAAAGGATAGGGAGACGGGAATTTCCCTTTCCCTAGATTTTTAAACCCTTAAAAAGATCGGGAGGAAAAAGGGACCGGAAGGAAAAAATAACGTGAATTTTTTTACTTTTCTTTCGCTTCGGTTTTTCTACCGCCTTCTTGGTCTGGCCTTTGGTCGCTCAACTAAGCCTAACTCTTGCCTCAATATCTCATTAGCCATTGCTAAGATGAATTCTCGATAAACTTTTTGCCGTTCAGCTGGTGTTTGACCAAACCTTTGGTAAATCAGATTCTCGTCAATCAAATTCACTAATTTTTTTCTTCCTTTAAATTTAATCCA